>Ga0302313_10000283_pt1 | contig 47556 bp, 35 predicted proteins | sample III_Palsa_N2_2_FD_200454 | JGI IMG/M metagenome (GOLD analysis project Ga0302313, IMG submission 200454) | Peat permafrost microbial communities from Stordalen Mire near Abisko, Sweden - III_Palsa_N2_2 | ecosystem: Environmental > Terrestrial > Soil > Palsa > Peat permafrost | place: Sweden...
AAGCGCTCGAACATCTGCCACGGAAAACTTCAGCTCGATCTCTGCTGCCTGCATGGCGTCAAGTATACGTCTGGAATCGGGACCGGAAGGCAACCAATTACGCCTGTGGAATACGTGGAATCGACGTGGCATTCGCTACGATGAGAAGTCAGCCTCATGCCACCAACTCTCCATCTCGACTTCTCTGATCTGGACGATCTCTCCCATGCGGGAACGCTGCTCCGCGATGGAGGCCTTGTGGCATTTGCGACCGAGACCGTTTATGGCCTTGGGGCGAATGCACTATCGGCTGAGGCTGTCGCCGGCATCTTTGCTGCCAAGAGGCGGCCTTCCTGGGACCCATTGATCGTGCATCTCGCTTCGGCTGAGCAGCTTACCGCGGTTGCGGTGGTTCCCGTGGAGCTCGTGGAACGGGTCGCTGCGCTGGCCGATGCCTTCTGGCCGGGACCGTTGACACTGCTTCTTCCGCGGAGTTCGGCGGTTCCGGACGCGGTCACCGCCGGGCGGGAGCTGGTGGGGGTTAGGGTGCCGGCGCATCCGGCGGCGCGGGCGCTGCTGGCGGCTGCGGGGGTTCCGGTGGCGGCGCCTAGCGCTAACCTGTTCGGGCACACCAGCCCTACGACGGCGGCGCATGTGCTGGCCGATTTGGATGGGCGGATTGATGCCGTGCTGGACGCTGGGCCGACGTCGATTGGGGTCGAGTCGACCGTGCTGGATCCGACGCAGACGCCGATGGTGCTGTATCGTCCGGGCGCGGTGACCGCGGAGCAGTTGACCGCAGTTACGGGCGTTGCGGTCGAGGTCTTCGTGCCGACTGGCGAGGCGCGACCGGCGTCGATGCCTTCGCCGGGAGTGGGGATTCGGCACTATGCGCCACGCGCGCGGCTGGTGCTGGTGGACGGCACTTCCGAGGCGCTGCAAGCGGCGATCGCGAGTGAGGCGGCGAGCGTCGGTGTGTTGCTTCCGCAGGGCTGGTTGATGGACGGGGAAGTTGTGGTTGAGGACTGGGGGAACTGGGACGATCCGGAGGCGTTGGCCGCTGGACTGTTTGCTGGCTTGCGGGCGCTCGACGACTCTGGAGTCGCGGTGATTCTGTGTCCGTTGCCGAAAGCTGGCGGGATCGGGGATGCGATCCGCGATCGGCTGCAGAAAGCTGCGCGACCGGCTTAGCCGCTACTTCATGACGCTGTTGGCTGGGTGCGCGTCGCTGGTCTTGTAGAGGTACTTGATCGCGGCCTTGTAGACCAGGATGCGGGCGCGGCCAGCGCGCAGCTTCACGGTGCATCGGTCGTACCACTGGATGATGCCGTGCAACTGCTCTCCGTCTTCGAGGACGACGGTCATCTCGGTCTGCTGCTGCATCTGCTTCTGGAAGTAGAAGGCTTCGGCGTGCGAGCTCTCCGGGGTTCCGTGCGTATCGGAGATCATGGCGTGCGTGAGTGGATCTTCGGTGTGCACAGGGTCGCGGCGGCGCTCTATCGGCGGCAAGGTTGGACGGACCAGCTTGCGCGTTCCGTTGAAGGTGTTGTCCTCGACGCGAGGGGCGATTTTGGTCTCCATCCTGGCTCTCTTTACCGGCATTTGGGTCTTCTCCCTGGAGCAAACCACGTACGAGCGCTCAGAAGAAGCCGCTGGAACTGGGCTGAGAAACCAACCCAGAGTTGGCACCCACTGCTGTGCCTGATTTCTTTCAAAGGCGTGATTGAAAGGTTGGATGTAAAGACGAAAGAAAAGGGTTGTTCGTTTCAACAACTAACGTCGGCTGCCTTCGAGCTCTACTGTAAGGGCGTCGAGGCTCAGGGAGCGCAACAGGTTACGGCGCATGCCGCTCTGGACGGCGTCCATGGCGCGGACGGCTTGTTCGATCCACTCGAAGGTAAAGGTGTCGGCGAGGCGCTGGAGGTCGGCGCGCTTGTCGATGTTGCGGACGCGGTCGGCTGCGCCGGACTGCAGGAGGAGGATGTCCTCGAGCAGGCTGGAGAGGGCGCGGAGGAGCGCGGTCGTTTTGGTTTGGCCCTCGGCGCCGGCGCGGTAGGTCTCGGTCATGCGGAAGAGGGTAGAGTGGTCCTGGGAGCCGCCGGAGCGCTCGGCGGTGTGGAGGATAGTGAGCGCGTCGTTGCGGGCGGCGGCGTACTCGGCGAGGTTGAAGGACAGGGCGCGGCCCGCAGCGCCTTCCGAAAGACGGGCGGTGAGTTCGCGATCGGTCTTGTTGAGGTCCGGGCGATGAGTGGCGAGGAGGGCGACGATCTCGTCGGCGGGTAAGGCTCCGAGGTGCGAGACGGCGCAGCGGGAGCGGATGGTTGGGAGCAACTCACCGAGGTTTTCGGCGAGGAGAAGGATGTGGACGTGCGGTGGTGGCTCCTCGAGGACCTTGAGGAGGGAATTCGCCGCTTCTTTCATGAAGGCTGCGGAGGTGAGGATGAAGACCTTGGCCGGCGCTTCTGCAGGCAAGTGGTGCGCGCGGTTGATCAGGGTGCGGATCTGGCCGAGCTTGATGAGGAGTTGCGGCGGATCGGGTGGGACGATGAGGACGTCTGGGTGCGTCTGGAGGAGGACGCGGGTCTCTTTTTTGTCGACCTCGCGCATGTCTTCGCGGGCGGCTACGGCCTCTTCGATTTTGGTGTCGAGGTCGGCGCTTTCGGCGATGCGGGTGCAGTTGCGGCAGTGGCCGCAGAAGGCGGCTAGCTGCTGGCCGGCGTGGGGGCCTTCGGTGGCCAGCTCGCGGGGCTGGAGCTCGCACTCCAGCGCCATCGTTAGCAGGAGGGAGAGCGTGTACTTGCCGGCTCCGCGGGGGCCGAGGAGGATGAGCGAGTGCGGGAGGCGGCCGGCGGCGATGGCGGCGCGGAGGCTCTCGACCGTGGGGCGGTTGCCGATGAAGTCGTGGAAGGTGGCGGGAAGCGGCACTGGTTTAGATTACCTTCTGGGTCCTGCACGGACGGCGGGAGATTTCGTTCGGGGAGGCCGGATGCTGGGTACCCCCCTCCCCCCTCTTTCCTCGTTTTTTGGTCGTAAGCCACTGAAAGCACAAGGGTTAAGGGTGAAGATCTTTGCTTGTTTGGGTGCGATTTTGGCCTGTAAAGTATTCGATTCAGGTGGGTTAAGGGTGTACATACTCCGTTCTAAGGAACTTACGGGCGCTATCGTTCGGGGGCCTGCGACCCCCTAAGGTATAGGTCGGGCCTTCAGCCCTTGGGTGGAGGTTAAAGTTTTGGGGCTAGTTAAAGTTTAGTCCTTTGGTGGGGGTGATACTGCCAGGTTTTGGAAATATAAATCGCCAGTGTTGACAGGGGGTTTGGCCGTTTTGGAGGGTTTGGGGGGCTTGACAGGTTTTGGCCGGGGCGGGGCGATAGGCCATGTTGGGGCGCGCGGGGTTCGGTGGCTCATCGAATGTCGTGGAGTCAACTGGCGTGGACTGAACTGTCGTGGATTCAACTCTCGCGCATTCAACGGTCGTGGGTTCAACTATCATGGATGCAACCAGGCGCACCCATCGATCATGGCTCCAGCTCAGAAGAAAGTGGTTCTTCGCAGCTTCTCGAACGAACTTGCCTGGGGGTATCTTCCCCAGTCGGGGTTCCTGCGCGACGGGCAGATTACGCTGATGGGCACCGACGGCCGGGTTACTCCTGTTCCGATCAAGACACTGAAGCGGATCGCGTATGTGCGGGATTTCAACCTGGACGACAAGGTCGACCCCGAGCGGATTGGGCGCATGACCTTTCAGGCGCGCCCGCGCGGCGACGGGATCTGGCTTCGCGTGACGTTTCGCGACGAAGAGGTGCTTGAAGGGCTGACTACTCTCGACCTGGCCTTTGCGGATTTGCTGCTGGACGACCACGGCCTGTTCCTGACTCCGCCCGACCCTCGGTCGAATACGCTGCGAGTGTTTGTTCCACGGCTGGCGCTGCAATCGATCGAGGTGCTGGGCTTTGTGACGGCTCCCTCGATGCGGCTTGCGGCCGAGCGCGCGGCCCAAACCGGGACGCGGTCGAAACATCGGGTGACAACCGACACGCAGCCCAGTCTCTTCGACGAGTAAGATTTGCACATGAACCTCGGCGACTTAGCTAAACATCTGAAAGCCGAATTGGTTGCCGGCGAGGGCCAGACCCTCGAAGCGGCGGCACAGCGCGCGATCGACGGAGTTGCGGGCATTGAAACCGCCGGCGCCACGCACATCACCTTCATCGCAAACCCTAAGTATGCGGCGCAGGCGCGCACCACCCATGCTGCCGCGTTGATCGTGGAGCCCACGTTTCCGGCGCTGAGGACGCCGACGCTGCGCACGGCGAATCCTTACCTTGCCTGGTCTCGCGCAATTGAGATCTTTCATCCCGCGCCGTATTACGAGCCGGGCATTCATCGCACCGCGGTGATCCACCATACGTCGCGGATCGGGCTGCGCGCGCACCTTGGCGCTTACGTGGTGATCGGCGCGAATTGCCATATTGGCGACGACGCGGTGCTGCTGCCGCACGCGGTGCTGTACGACGGTGTTCGGGTCGGCGCACGCTTTCTGGCGCACGCGCACTCGGTGGTTCGGGAAGGCTGCCAGCTGGGCGATGATGTTGTGCTGCAGAACGGCGCCATCATTGGCGCCGACGGCTTCGGCTTCGCGAAGGGTGCGGACGGGCGCTGGATGAAGATTGTGCAGTCCGGCCCTGCGATGCTGGGAGACGCGGTGGAAGTGCAGGCCAACGCCTGCGTGGATCGCGCGTCGGTGGGCGAAACGCGCATTGCTTCGGGCGTGAAGATCGACAACCTGGTGCAGGTGGGGCACGGCTCGACGGTTGGGGAGAATACGCTGCTGTGCTCGCAGACTGGGCTGAGCGGCTCGACTACGGTGGGGAAGAACGTGATTCTCGCGGGGCAGGTGGGGGTTGCGGGACATCTGACGATCGGCGATGGGGCGGTGGCTACGGCGCAAAGCGGGATTCCGTCGGATGTGGCGGCGGGGGCGATTGTTAGCGGGTATCCGGCGACTGAGAATCGGACGTGGCTGCGGACGGTGGCGGCAGTTAGCCGGCTGCCTGAGCTGCTGAAGCGCGTCAACGCGCTTGAGAAGCGACTCGGCATCTCCCCCGGCAACGAGAAGTAGTTCGCGGTGGCGCCAGTCTCAGTCCCGTCCCCTCGGCAATCGGTCAGCGCATCCGCCAAGATCCGCGCCGGGGTTGTTTCCGAACACGCTGTTTTCAATGAGTTTCGTTCCTCAAGTCGATTCGAGAGCCACCCATCAGCGGCTAAATCGTGTACTCGTCCTGGTTGCTATCATCCACAGATGTCATTTCGCGATGGGATACGGCCCGAAAGCGGGTATGCTGCATGGCGTTCTTGAGTTTCTGGTACAAAGCCCCACTTCTAGTTCTGTGCCTGGCAGCGTTCGATATACAAATCTGCTCGGCTCAGATCTTTTCGAAAGATCCTGCGAAATGGTGGCCCGATCCATCAACGGGCCTTATGTGGGCCGAGCACGGATATAGCGGTGATTCACACAGCGTATTACACCCACACGGGCGAACATGGCAGGAATCAGTTGACTACTGCGCGGCCCTTAGACTCGGCGGCTTCTCAGGCTGGCGGATTCCTGCGCTCGACGAGGTGAAGGGTATCGCCTACACCCGTCATGGGGTCGTGACGACGTCGGGTCATGGTTGTAGCCTTAGGCAAGATGTCGATCCCCACTCTACTTGTGTCAGCACCCTCACGACTTCAGATCCGTATGATCAAGTAACCGTAAAAGTTGACGAATGGGACGATGACCCTTTCCCCCTCACCACATTTGTCTGGACCTCGACCCCGACGCCCGACACGGAAAAACCGGCGCCATGGATTGCAGGGCCAACAGTATGGATTGTCGGTCCAGGACTGATACTCGGCGCGATTCCGAAAACCTCGGATATGTACAACGGTCGCTATATGGCCTCGCTCTGTGTTCGTCCCATCGACCCTGATCTTCTTCAGATTGCGAGGGATGCTCAGGTGAACGTCCCAGTTCCGGACATCCAGACGCTCAAGTTCTATGTGCCGCTGAACAAGGCTAGGTTGGCGTACGAGGCTGGCGAGTATCAGGACAGCATTACCCAGGCGCGAAATGCCCTCTCACTAGATCCACAGCTACAAACTGCCTATTGGGGCATAGGAATCTCTTATGGAATGCTGGGCCAATGGGATTTGGCCATTGCAAATCTCAATACTGCATTCAAGCTCGACAAGAACCACGATGCGGATGTGTACGGCGCCCTGCAATGGGCAAAGGCAAGTAAGAAAGCCGCAAAGAAAGGCGAGAAGCCGAAGATAAAAGGCAAGGACTGGAAGAACCCCGAGTGGAATGCTCCGTGGAGTTGATGTCGGAAAGGCTCAATAAGTGCAAATCGCCGAGTCACTCACCGATAGGGGAGTAGGCCTACAGCGAAATTCCCTTGAAGTCGGGTTATCGGAAAGTACAGTCATCCACCTGACCGGCATACTAGCGAATATCTGCCGTCTCCTGAGCGCTGTTACCTTTAACGCATGAGGCTCTGCGCATCCTGCCACTTCCGGAAAGAAATCATCCGCTACAGTCTCATCGCTCTCGGCCTCGCTGCGCTGAGCGGGTGCCATTCGCACTACGTGTCGATTGATATTCACAACGGCACGGGGAAGGCTGTCACGCTGGTTGAGGTGGACTACCCGAGCGCGAGCTTTGGCGTGGATACGCTGGCGGCTGGCGGGACGTACCACTACCGCTTTAAGATTTTGGGGGACGGGCCAATGAAGATTCTGTGGACCGATGCGGCGGAGCAGCAGCATACCGTGGCGGGGCCGTCGCTTAAGGAGGGGCAGGAAGGGGCTCTGACTGCGACGATTACGGACGGAGCCGCGACGTGGAAGTCGGACCTGCGCACCAATTAGGCTTTGGCTCGGAGCAGGACGAGCTTAAGGAGTTGCGGGTTCGTTGAGGTTGGAGGTCGGCGGCGTATGGGGCGCGGGGGTTCGGTTGCGCCCCAGGCCATGGCAACAAAGAAAATCGAGAGAATTGTAAGAAAACAAATGAAGAGGGTCGTCATCGTGCGACTTCCTTTCCGAAGGCGCTTCGTTCTCCGTCTCCTGCAGGTAGGATGCCGCGCCGTGCGGATAGGTGAGCCGACGGGGGATTGCAGTAGACTCGCATCGTGAGCTTAGGATCGATGTCGACGCCGAACCGCGGATTATTTATTACCTTTGAAGGGCTTGACGGCTCGGGCAAGACTACGCAACTGAAGCATCTTGCGGCCGCTCTTGAGGCCGACGGGCATCGCGTGGTGACGCTGCGGCAGCCGGGGGGGACGGCGCTGGGCGACCGGATTCGGGCTATTCTTTTGGACTCTCGCAGTGAGTCGGATCTTGGGGGCATTGCGCCGGAAGCGGAGATGGCGCTGATGTTTGCGGACCGGGCGCAGAGCCTGCGGCAGGTGATTTTGCCGGCGCTGGCGGAGGGCGCGATCGTGCTGTGCGACCGCTACACGGATAGCTCGGAGGCGTACCAGGGGGCGGGGCGGGGGCTTGGGTCGGAGCGGATTCTGGAGATGCATCGCGCGGTTTGCAACAACGTTCAGCCGGAGCTGACGATTCTGCTGCTGCCGCCGCTGGCTGCGTCGTTGAAGCGGGCGCGGCGAAGGAACGATCGGCATGTGCAGCAGGCGGGGACGGATGAGAATCGGTTTGAGCGCGAGGGCGATGAGTTTTATACGCGGGTGTATGAACAATATCGGGAGATCGCGCGACGGGATCAAAGGCGCGTGTCGGTATTCGATGAGGAAGGGTCGATTGCGGCGATCCATGAGCGCATTCTTGAAGTAGTGCGCCAGCGTTTGGCAAGCACCGCTGGGGGCGTAGAGGCGTCCGGCGTTCCAAGCCCGTTGGCCGAGTAATGCGAGAGACAGAAAAAGAGCGCGACTTCGAAAAAGAGTATGACTACACGCCCGCGCGGAATGAGGGTGAGTGGCGGTTGCCTGCGGGGCTTCGGCGGGCGCTGCCGTTTTATTTTCGGCGCAAGTGGGTGAGCTTCGGGGAACCGATTCCGCTGTTTGAGCACCTGCACAATACGTTCGGGCGGATCGCGCATTATCGGTTTATGGGCACGACCATTGTTTTCGTGAATGACCCTGACTTCATCAGCGAAATTTTGGTGACGCAGGTGGGGAGCTTTGTGCGGGAGCGGACGCTCAAGCGGATGAAGATTCTGCTGGGCGAAGGGCTTATCACTTCTGACGATCCGATCCACATGCAGCAGCGACGGATTGTTGCGCCTGCGTTTCATCGGCAGCGGATTGCGGGGTATGCGGACCAGATTGTGACGAGCGCGCGGGAGTCTGCTGAGCGGTGGACGGCGGGCGTGCCGGTCGACATCAATGACGAGATGATGCAGTTGAGTTTGCACATTGTCGCGCGGACGCTGTTTGACTCGGAAGTGACTGCGGATGTGCTGGCGGTGCGCGATGAGGTGAACACCATTATGGGGCTGTACAACTTTTTGGTGGCGTTTCCGCGGCTGGAGAGCGTGCTGCATTTGCCGATTCCGGGGATTGTGAAGTTCCGCAGGAGCCGCGCGAAGTTGGACGCGGTGGTCGCTAGCTTGATTGCGAAGCGGCGGAGTCTTTCGCAGGCGGAGCTTGAGCAGCGGGGTGATTTGCTCTCGATGCTGATGGCCGCGCGCGATGAGGACGGCAGCGGGAAGGGCATGACCGACACGCAGGTGCGTGACGAGCTGCTGACTATTTTTCTTGCGGGCTATGAGACGGTAGCAAATGCTTTGACGTGGACGTGGTATTTGCTGAGCCAGAACCCTGAGGTTGCGGACAGGATGTATGCGGAAGTCGCGGAAGTGCTGGGTGCGACGACTGCTACGGTTGATAGCTATTCGCGGCTGAAGTATACGGAGATGGTGTTCGCGGAATCGATGCGGCTGTATCCTCCGGCGTGGGCTATGGGGAGGCAGTCGACGTGCGCGATCGAGCTGGGGCCTTACCGGTTTCCGCCGGACACGCACTTTTTCTTCAGTCAATACGTGATGCATCGGAGCGCGGAGTTCTGGCCGGATCCGTTGGCGTTTCGGCCGGAGCGGCACACGGCGGAAGCCAAGGCGGAGCGGCCGCGGTTTGTTTATTTTCCGTTTGGCGGAGGGCGGCGGCAGTGCATTGGCGAAGGGTTTGCGTGGATGGAAGGCGTGCTTTCGCTGGCCACGATTGCGCAGCGTTGGCGGCTGAACTTCCTGCCTACGTACCCGGTGATCCCGCAGGCAAAGATCACGCTGCGTCCGAAATTTCCGATGATGATGCGGCCTGAACCCGCTCGCTAATGTTTGGTGGGGTGGAAGCAATCGGTGGGTTTTGGCGCTGCATCAATGAGGAAAACTCATTGAATGCGGTGAGGGGCGGTTTGCAAGCTACTGACTTTAGAGGGCCTGGGCAAGTAATCACCGCTGGTTACCTCTTCTTGCGTCATTTTTGCGTCAAAGGATAAAGCTTCTCGCTGAGATTCACCCATCGTGGGTGTGTGGCGTGGAGGACGGTCGCGATCCGCGGAGAGGTACACCTGCTGACCGGTCAATTTAATACAAGGGAGTAATGCATGCATACACAGCGTCAGCTCAGAACTACGCGTAGCTTGGCACTATCTTTGGCGATGGTTACATCGCTCGCTCTTGCGGCAGTTGCGCAGGACGCGACCGTCCAGGGTATGGTGATTGGAAGAGATGGTCCGCAGATGGCCGTAAGGACGGCGGATACACCGAGACTCATCGTTCTGTTGTCAGACAATACGAAGGCTACGCAAAAGGGTGGCTTTCTTGGGATGGGCGGAAAGGATCTCGGCGTTGAGTCGCTGGTTCCGGGCCTGTCGGTAAAGGTTGAGGGATCGTATAACCCTGACCACCAGTTGCTGGCGAAGAAGGTCGTGTTCTCGAAGGGATCACTGACGACGGCACGAGCCATTGATGCTGGTCTGAACCCTGTGAACGCGAAGCTTGGGGAACAGCAGGATCAGCTGGCGAGCAACAAGCGGGATATTTCCAGCGCCCAGGATCAGCTTGCGAAGAACTCGCAGGACATTGACCAAACCAAGCAGGGGCTCGCAACGACGACCCAGGCAACGACGCAGAACACGACGCAGATTGGACAGACGAACACGCGCATCGGCACGCTGGACCAGTATGAGACCAAGGACAGCATGACGATCAACTTTGCCAATGGACAGGCGACGGTAAAGAGGTCGGACAAAGACGCGCTGACTGACTTTGTGAAGTCGGCTGCGAATACGCCGGGCTTCATGATCGAAGTGCAGGGCTATGCGTCGACCGTTGGTTCGGCAACGCTGAACCAGAGGCTGAGTGCGGAACGTGCTGACAATGTGCTGGCAATCATTCAGCAGTCCGGTGCGGTGCCGATGACTCGGATCCTTGCGCCGGCTGCGATGGGCACGAGCAACCAGGTTGACGATGGTCACACGCGGAAGGCGCAGGCTCAGAACCGGCGCGTCGTGGTGACGATTGTGGTTAACAAGGGAATTGTTGGCTCGACCGGCAGCTAAGGGGTGTTGAACGATTGAAAGGCGGCTGAACGCTGCCTGGTAGCGGCAATCAGACGCGGTAGTGTGGCGAACGCAACGTTCGGACACTACCGCGTTGCCGCGTGAGGACCCAGGGAATCGGCGAGGGTGGGGCGTTGGGAGGGAACTGCCCGTTTTCCAGTGCAAAACAGTAGCCAAGGCCCTGAAAAGGGTGTAGAATTGGACGTTGTGTCTATAGGTTACAACGCTGTAAACGATTGATATGCCGCAAGTTAGGGCGGGCGCTTGAGGTGCCGGCGGCCGCTCGGAGCAAAGTACAACTCTCATGGCTGACTACATTTATCTGCTGCAGACCCGCCTTACGCCCGCACAACAATCCGCTCTCGAACATATTCGCCAAGTGGCGAAGGCTCGGGCGATGACCGTATTCCTGGTGGGGGGCGCGGTGCGCGACCTGACCAGCGGCAGCCCCATTCGCGACCTGGATTTGGCTGTCCAGGGCAATGCGACGAAGCTCAGGAAAGAGCTGCAGAAGGCTGGCGGCGTGGTGATTGGCGAAGACGAGCCGACGCAGACGCTGTATCTGACCTTTCCGGGCGGAGTGCGGCTGGAGGTGGGGTCGACCATGTGGGCGACGTATCCCAAGCCGGGCAAGCCGGTGTACAAGCCTGCGCCGATTTTGGACGATCTGCATCGCCGGGATTTCACGGCGAACGCGATGGCGTTGTCGCTCAATGACGGCTCGTTTGGGCTGCTGATGGATCCGCTGAATGGCGTTGCGGATATTGAGAATCGCGAGCTGCGGCTGGTATCGAATTACGGGTTCATTGAGGATCCGGCGCGGATGATCCGGGCGGCGAGGTTTGGGGCGCGGCTGGGCTGGCAGATGGAAGAGAAGACTCGGCAGCGGTATGAGAATGCGAAGGGCGACAACGCGATTGCGGCGCTGAGCACGACGCTGCACCACTATGAGCTGGAAGAGGTCTTCCACGAGGAAGATCCGCTGCGGGTGCTGAAGCGCCTGGAGGCTGAGGGCTGGGCGAAGGTGCTGTTCCCGGCGTGGACGTCGGCGAAGGTGAACGAGGGGGAACTGGACAAGCTGCGCGACACGATTGGGCGGCTGGAGTCGATGGGGATCTATCCGGATCCTTCGGCTGCGTATTTCCCGCTGTTGACGGCGAAGCTCGCGCCGAAGGAAGTGTCGGAGCTGAAGAAGAAATTTGCGCGGCCCGGATTTGCGGAGCAGATTCCTGCGCTCGAGGCGGATACCAAGGAGTTCGCGACACTGTTTACGAGTAAGGCGGCGGCTGCGCCTTCGGATGCGTGGAAGATGCTGTTTGCGGCTCGGCCAGAGGCGGTATTGTGGCTGGCGCATACGACCAAAAGCGCTCCGCTGAAGGCTCGGTTTGAGGCGTTCTTCAATGACTGGTCGCAGGCTCGGCTGAAGATTCCATACCAGCTGATGCAGGAGATGCGGATTACGCCGGCTCTGCCTGGCTATCACGAGCTGGTAGAGAAGTTGTTCTTTGCGGTGATGGATTCGAAGCTGGATACACCGGAAGCGGCACGGGCGTTCCTTGAGCCGTTCTCTCCGCCGGCGCCACCACCGCCGGTCAACATGCGGCGGCGTGCGGTGAAGCGAGAGGCGAAGGTGCCGAAGCCGCGCGGGAAGAAGGCTGCGGCTGCTGCTGAGGATATCGATGTGTCCGCTGAGGACGAGGTCGTGCGGGTAGAGAACCCGCCGGTTGAGGCTAAGGCTAAGGGTGTTGCGGCGAAGGCTGCGCCGGTTGCTGCGCATAAAGGTCTGCCGGCTGCGAAGCCAGTGCTGCCACTCAGGAAGGTTGCGCCGGTACTGAAGAAGGTTGCTCCGGTGGCTGCGAAGGTTGCGGCGAAGAAGGTTGTGGCCAAGAAGGCTGTCGTGAAGAAGGCGGCGAAGAAGGTTGTGGGGAAGAAGGCTGCGAAGCCGGCGGCAAAGAAGGTGGTTGCGAAGCCTGTCTCCAAGAAGCCAGTTGCCAAGCCCGTGGCGAAGAAGGTTGTCGTGAAGAAGGTTGTAAAGCCGGTTGCGAAGAAGGCTGCCAAACCCGCGGCGAAGAAGAAGCCGGCGGCGAAGAAGCCTGTCGCGAAGCATGTCTCCAAGAAGCCAGCTGCGAAGCCGGCGGCGAAGAAGGCTGCTGTGAAGGCGAAGGGCAAGTCGAAGCGATAGTTCGGGTTTAGTTTCGCAGGGTCAACGGATTAGCTGCGGGATGCGTGGGGGGACGCGTCCGGTGGTGGTCGTTCATACAATTCAGGCTGAGAACGTGGGAGAATCTAGCTATGATTTCTCCCACGGAATTACAGGCCATCCCCATCTTTGCGTGTTTAGAGGAAACGGAACGGCAGCGGTTTGCTGCGCGGGCAGCGGACGTGCGTCTGCAGCCGGGAGAGTGGCTGATTCGCGAGGGCGAGGTGGCGAGCTTCTTCGTGTTGCTGGAGGGGGCGGTGGTGGTGGTGAAGGAGATCCTGGGGCGAACGCAGGATGTTTTCGAGTACAACGCGGGGGAGTTCTTCGGAGAGGTGCCGATATTGCTGGGCGCGCCGTCGTTTGCAGGGGTTAGGGCGAACGACGATGGGAAGGCGCGGGTGGCGCGGTTCGATGCACAGCAGCTGCTGGAGATGGTGCAGTCGTCGGCGGCGTGCAGCGCGCTGATTTTGCAAACGATGACGGACCGGTTGATGAGGGTGCAGCGGTTTGCGAAAGAGGTGCCGACGTCGCGGGTGCTGCTGATCGGGACACGATACGACAATGACTGCCGGGAGATTCGGCAGTTTCTTTCGGCGAACCGGATTCCCTATGAGTGGATTGATGCAGACAAGGACGCGAGCCGGATGCCGGTGTGTATGAATGGCGAGTATGACGGGCCGGCGGTGGTGGTGGATAACCATTACTGCGTGGAGACGCCGACGGTGCGGAGCGTGGCGGAGGCGCTGGGGATTCGGACGCAGCCGCGGTTTGAGGACTATGACGTGGTGGTGGTGGGGGCAGGGCCGGCGGGGCGGGCGGCGGGGGTGTATGGCGCGTCGGAGGGGTTGAAGGTGCTGATCGTGGAGCGTTCGGCGGCGGGCGGGCAGGCGGGTACGTCGTCGCGGATTGAGAACTATCTTGGGTTTCCGAATGGGATTTCGGGTGAAGATCTGAGTCAGCGAGCATTGCAGCAGGCGGGGCGGTTCGGCGCGGAGATCGCGATGACGCGCTGCGTTGAGCATATCGAGCGGCTGGGGGATGGGCGGTACTGCGTGGAGCTGGATGGCGGGCAGAGGGTGTCGGCGTGCGTGGTGCTGATTGCGACGGGGGTGGAGTGGCGGATGCTCGATGCGGAGGGAGTGGGGCGCTTCCAGGGGCGCGGCGTACTGTATGGGGCTTCGCGCAACGAGGCGAGCAACGTCGTGGGGAAGCGGGTGGTGATTGTGGGCGGCGGAAATTCGGCGGGGCAGGCGGCCGTGTTCTTTGCCAATTACGCGGCAAAGGTGGTGGTGCTGGTGCGGGGTAAGGGGCTCGAGCTCACGATGTCGTCGTATTTGATCGATCAGATTGCGACGAAGAAAAACATTTACGTGGTGCCGTATACCGAGGTCGTGAAGGCCGAGGGGGAGGACCACCTGGAGCGGGTTACGGTGCGAACGCGTCCGCCGGAGGGTGAGGAGACGATGGGGACGTACGATGTGGATGCGCTGTTCATCATGATTGGCGCGAAGGCGAGTACTGCGTGGCTGCCGGAAAGTCTGCAGAGGGACTCGGGGGGTTATCTGTGTACGGGGCGCGATCTGGAGGGGTGGGGGCTGCAGGATCGGGCGCCGTTTCCGCTGGAGACGAATCTTCCGGGAGTGTTCTGCGCGGGGGACGTGCGTCATGACTCGATTAAGCGAGTGTCGAGTGGGGTGGGCGAGGGAAGCATGGCGATTGCGTTCGTCCACCAGTATTTGGCGCTGAATAATTTTTAAGGCGCATCTTATCTGGCGAAGAGTTGGGAGAGGTCGGCGAAGGATTTGAATTCGAGGGCGTTGCCGGCGGGGTCGAGGAAGAACATGGTGGACTGTTCGCCGATCTGGCCTTCGAAGCGGGTGTAGGGTTCGATGACGAAGGGGATGTTGGCGGCGCGGACGCGGTCGGCTAGCTGCTTCCAGTCGGGGGGAGAGAGGACGACGCCGAAGTGGGGGATGGGGACTTCGTGGTTGTCAACCGAGTTGGTGTCGGCGGCGGCGCTGCGATTGCGGGGTGCGGCAGTGGGCTTAAGGTGCGCGACGATCTGGTGGCCGTAGAGGTTGAAGTCGATCCAGTGGTCGGAGGAGCGGCCTTCGGGGCAGCCGAGAATGTTGGCGTAGAAGTTGCGGGCGGCGGTGAGGTCGTCGACGGGGAAGGCGACGTGAAAGGGTTGGACGGACATGGGTCGATGATAGCGAGAAGGAATGCCGGTGGCCAGGGTTGCTGACTGACCACCGGGCTGGGAAAACTAGTTGTGGTTGTAGCCACGCTGATAGCCGCGCAGGTAGGCGTCGCGAAAGGCATTGCGATAGACGTTGAAGGGGCCTAGCTGGGGGTCGTAGCCGGGCGTGTCGTGGAAGGCGCGAGTGTGTTCGGGGCGCGGGGGCATGCCACGTTCAGCAGCCATGGCGCCATCGGAGCGGCCGGTTTGGAATCCATTGCGGTCGGCGAGCTGGACCAAGGTTGGGCCCTGGGCCATGGGCGGCGGCGGTGGCGGCGGCGGTGGGTAATGGTGTGCGCAGCCAACGGCAAAGAGCAGGGTTGAAGAGAGGGCAAGCATTAAGATCGGGCGTTTCATCAGCGTGTCTCCTGGCCGCGAGCGGCGATGTTGTCTTCAACGCGAGCTGGGAGACAAAGTTGCTGAGGACTTGAACGATGTCCCGTGAAAATACATGCCGGGAATTTCGCTGGATTGCCGATAAGGACTTCAGAGCTCGAGAAGAAGAGCGCGAGACTGAAGGAGATTTGGCGGATGCAGGTAATTCTTGCGGACAACCAGGCGATTTATCGCGCGGGCATTGCGCGGGTGCTGGCGGCGGAGGTGGCGACGGAGGTGGTGGCGGAGTGCGCCAAGCTTTCAGAGCTGATGGAAGCGGTGGCGAACCTGCGCTGCTCGGTTGTGCTGTTTCCGTCGAGCTTTGCGTGGGAGCAGCACAAGCTGCTGGACCGGATTGAGCAGGCGGGGAGTAGGGCGGTGATGATTTTGGAGCCGGGTGCGGAGGTGGATGATTCGATCAGTGTTCGGCTGCGGGGCATGGTGACGCGTTCGATGGCGGCGCCGCAGCTGATTGATTGCCTGTACACGGTTGCGGCAGGCGATCGGTATGTGCGGCGGGGCGTGGTGAAGACGATGGTGTCGCCTGACCATCTGGGGGTTAAGGCGGCACAGCGGTTGACCGCGCGGGAACTGCAGATTGTCGCGCTGCTCTGCGAGGGGTTGAAGAACAAACAGATTGCGCAACAATTGGGGACCAAGGAGCAGGTGGTGAAGAATTACCTGCGCACGATTTACGCGAAGACGAACGTGTCGGACCGGCTGGAGCTGGCGCTGTTCACGGTGCACCACCGCGCGCTGGCGGAGGTGGTGGAGGCTACACGGCTGGCGCTGGTGCGGAGCGCGTAGCTAGTTAGGATGAGAGTCTAGGAGCGTTTTTCGGCTATGGATTTGGCTTGGGTGAAGAGGGTTAGGTAGTCGGGGCCGCCGGCTTTGCTGTCGGTGCCGCTCATGTTGAAGCCGCCGAAGGGGTGCGCGCCGACCATGGCGCCGGTGCACTTGCGATTGAAGTAGAGGTTGCCGACGTGGAACTCGTCGCGGGCGCGATCTAGTTTCTCGCGGGAGTTGGTGTAGATGGCGCCGGTGAGGCCGTACTCGGTGTTGTTGGCGATGTCGAGGGCTTCGTCGAAGCTGGAGGATTTGATGATGGCAAGGACGGGTCCGAAGATTTCTTCCTGGGCGATGCGGGCGGTGGGAGCTACGTCGGCGAAGACCGTGGGGGCTACGTTGAAACCGTTGCCGGGAGTCTCTACGGCGGTGCCGCCGGTGATGAGGCGGCCTTCAGATTTGCCGATGGCGATGTAGTCGAGGACACGCTTGCGGGCTACTTCGTTGATGACGGGGCCGGTCTGGAAGTTGTCGGCGGGAGTGCCGTGGGTGAGAGCTTCGACGCGCTCTTTGAGGCGGTCGAGGAAGGTATCGTAGATGGGTTCGGCGACGATGGCGCGGGAGCAGGCAGAGCACTTTTGGCCGTTGAAGCCGAAGGCGGAGGCGGTGACGCCGTCGACGGCTGCGTCGAGGTCGGCGTCGGCGTCGACGATGATGGTGTCCTTGCCGCCTAGCTCGAGGATGGTGCGCTTGAGGAAGTGCTGGCCGGGCTGCGTTTTGGCGGCGCGCTCGTGGATTTCGAGGCCGACTTTCTTGGAGCCGGTGAAGGCGATGAAACGAACTTGAGCATGCTCGACGATGGTGCGACCAACTTCTGGGCCGCCCTGGACGAGGTTGATGACGCCGTCAGGGACGCCGGCTTCTTCCATCAAAGCGAGGAAGCGGGCAGCGATGGTGGGGGCGTCTGGCGAGGGCTTGAGGACGACGGTGTTGCCGCAGACGATGGAGGCGGTGGTCATGCCGGCCATGATGGCGAGCGGGAAGTTCCACGGGGGAATGACGGCGCCGACGCCGAGGGGAACGTAGCGGAGGAGATTTTTTTCGCCGGGGAATTGGATGGGGGTGGTGGCGGCGTCGAGGCGCAGGGCTTCGCGGGCGTAGAACTCGAGGAAGTCGATGCACTCGCCTACGTCGGCGTCGGCCTCGCCCCAGTTCTTGCCGACTTCGAGGACGAGCCAGGCGCAGAAGTCGAAGTGACGCTGGCGGATGAGGTCGGCGGCGCGGACGAGGAGCGCGACGCGGTCGGCGACGGGGACGTGGCGCCAGGTGGTAAAGGCGAGCTGCGCGACTTCGACAGCTTCGTTCGCTTCCTTGGCGGTGGCCGCGAAGTGGATGCCGATGACCTCGGAGGGGTTCGCGGGGTTTACGGACTTGAAGGTTTCTGAGGTCTGGAGGTCGCGGCCGCCCATGGTGAGGTCGTAGATCTTGCCGAGCTCGGCGCGGGCGCGATCGAGGGCGTCGAGCATGGCGCGCTTGTTGTCCGGGGTGGAGAAGTCGGTGAAGGGCTCGTTGCGGAAGGGTGCGAGGGACGGGTTAGCCATCCTTATAGTTTATGCGAGGTCCTGCGCGGACGCCGTGAGGCTTCGCGTGGGTGGGGAGATTTCGTGGGTAGGAGGGGCTTCGCGTGGGGCGGGGAGGGTAGATTAGTAAGGTTCCCCGGCGTAAATTGTTCGAGCCAAAGAACTGAAATCTGAGTACAGTACCGGGATGAACAAAGAACAGAAATCCGATACTGCCCAGGTGTTATGGACGGATGCGGCGGTGGTCTTGATTATCGCTGTTATTGCGATCGTGTCCCACCTCGGACGCTAGGTCGAGTGGTTTCGGGATCTGCTGGCGCTCGGGATGGGGCTCGAGCGAAGATCCAGCAGGGCGGCGATCGCGTGTTTGAGTTCCTTGCCGAAAACGTGACCTCCAAGGAGGTGCCTTGCATGGTCGACTTTTGGAGGCCAACTGGAGATTCCTGATCGGTATCAGTGCAAGGTCAACACGAAACCGGTCGAGAATTGCAGAGAGTTTTTCTGGTAGCCGATCTGCGGACTATTTAGAAAGTTATCGATAACGGAAACGGTAAATCCGAGTTTCTTATAGACGGGCATTCTGGCTGAGGTGGTACCGGAGGCGGAGAAGGCGCTTTCATCATTCCATGCAAGGTTCGCCGAAAGTTTTTCATCGAAGTTAAGCTTGCCCCATTTTCTGGAGTACGTCTCAGCGATTGACGAGCCGATTAAGTGGCGATCGAGTTCCGGCTCATTCGAAGTGGCGTTAAATTGTTGCCCTTCGTAATGCAGATCGGCAGTGATATCGAACTCTTGCTTCAATGATTTGGCTAAGGTCGCTCCAACGCCCCCGCCATAGACCTGTTGCAGGGTGAGGCCTTGGGAATAATCGTGGTCGAAGGAAATGACCTGCAGATAGTAGCCGCGAGAGTTGAAGTATTCGTCACGTTCCGCGCCAATATGGTAGACGTTGGTGAAGGTATCCGGGTCTCCCGGCTGGGTGGCCTTCCCCACACTCAGATTGAAGTCGATCAGCGTCCGAAGCTTTGGGTCCAGCCAACTGACTGTTGGGACCGAGCGCTTGAGCGCACCGGCTATGGTGAGCGTAAAACTATTCTGCGTCGAAAGAATCGCGGTAGAGCCTGTAGCGATGTGTCCGTCCCAACCAGAGGTCCAATCGATGTTCCTGTGGATCTCCTTCAGGTAGGAGGCGTCGTCAACAACAAAGCCGATTTTGGACGTGGGAACGACAACGGGAGAGATTAATTTGCCTGTAGGGATTTCATGTTCAGGCTGCTTTCCTGGAAGCTTGTCGGCAATCGACTGATCAGGGGCGACTGGAGTGATCTCTATGCTCTTCTCTTCAATCTTGATTGCACCTTGAGGCACGGCTGCGCTGTTTCGCGAATCTTTGATGGTTTTCGGAATGACCGCGAAATCGCGGTTCGATTTCAATTCCTTGACATTGCTCCAGAGCACGGTGACCTCGCCCGCGAGATCGCTCTTGAACTTGATAGCTTCCCCAGTGGAATTCGATAGGGTTCCGGTAAGCCGATCGCCGTTCTTGAAGATCAACTCTTCTTTGATTACCGGCGTGACGCTCTTTGATTTGGCGGGCACTTTCGCTGGGAGCTGCGCGATGGCCGCACTTGCAGAGAGGAGGGTAAGGAAAAAAGTCACGAGGAATCGTTGAGGTGGGTGTGCGGCTGAATGAAATGGCTTGGCGAGAAGCCTGTCGAAGATAGGCATGGGGTTTCCCTTTGAAGATGAATCAGAGTGGAGTTGGATGGCTTCCAGGTCCGTCGCGTCGACACGAATCGGGACTCGACCAGCTGCACGATCAGAGTTAGCTGAGGGTGGAGGCGTCGGCGGCTTTGGACATTTTGCCGGTGCGCTCTAGCTTGTCCCAGCTGAAACTTTTGCCGTCGATGGCGCGCTTGACGGTGCGGATGAGGACCCAGGAAAAGAGCTGGCGGTAGGTGAAGCGCTGGATCCAGATGTGGACGAGCAGCCAGGCGTCGCCCTTGCTGGCGGGGTGTTTGCGCTCGAGCATGAAGGCGAGGGCGGAGGCCGCGAAATCGATGAGCAGGAAGGCGGCGAAGAACGTGATGAGCTTGTAGAGGTCGGCGGAGCTGGTGGTGTCGGGGTGGAAGTGCTTGTCGATGAAATAGTGGATGACGCCGGCGACAAACATGAAGTCGATGAGCGGGGAGACGAGGGGCAGAAGGATTTGGAAGACGACGATGTTGGGTAGCGCGAAGAGGCCCATGGCGCGGCGGTGGACGATGGCGCCGCGGTGTTTGAAGACTGCCTGCAGGATGCCGAAGGACCAGCGGAAGCGCTGGCGGGCGAGGCTGTTGGCAGAGGCGGGAGCTTCGGTGAAGGCGAGGGCCTGGTCTTCGTAGATGACGGCGTAGCCCTGCTCGAGGAGGTTCATGGTGAGGTCGGCGTCCTCGGCTACGGTGTCCGGGTGATAGCAGCCGCCGGCCTTAACGGCTGAGGTTCGCCAGGCGCCGATGGCTCCGGGAACGACCATGACGACGTCGAAGAGGTCGAGGGCGCGGCGCTCGAAGTTTTGGCTCGTGATGTACTCGAGAGCTTGCCAGCGGGTCCAGAGATTGACGCGGTTGCCGACCTTGGCATTGCCGGCGACGGCGCCGATGTGGGGGTTGGCGAAGTGGCAGACGAGGCGCGAGATGGCGTCGTGGGCGATGACTCCGTCTGCATCGATGCCTACGTAAATCTCTTCGTCGGTTTGGGAGAGCGCGAAGTTGAGAGCGTCGGCCTTGCCGCCGTTGGGCTTGGTGAGGACGGTGACGCGGCCGGCTTCGATTTCTTTGGCGTAGGTTTCGGAGGCGATCTTGAAGGTGTTGTCGGAGGAGCCGTCGTCGATGACGATGATGCGGATGTTTTTGTAGTTCGACATCAGCACGGAGCGAATGGTGCGGGCGATGACCTTCTCTTCGTTGTAGGCGGGGATGAGGACGGCGACGCGCGGCTGATAGTCGGGGGTGGAATAGTCCTTGCGCTTACGGAAGCGGTCGATGACGGCACAGATGCCGATGATGATGAGTCGGCCACTCATCAGGACGTCGCCGATGAAGAAGACGCTGATGACGAAGTGATTGAAGAAGGAGATGAGAGCGAAGGCGATGGCGTCGACGAAGGCGTAGTAGCGCTGGCGACCCTTGATGGGGGGCATGACTTCGGCGCGGGATTTGCCAATGAGTTCGGAGACGGGAACGATTTCGTAGCCGTGGGCGCGGAGGGCGTTGATGAGGACGGGCAGGGCAGCGACGGTGGCAGAGCGATCGCCGCCGCCATCGTGCATGAGGATGATGGAGCCGCGCATCCAGGTTTTGGTATCGAAGAGGGCGATTTGGCTGAAGACGCTGTCGACGATTTCCTGCGGCGACTTGCGGGGATGCTCATCCCAGTCGTTGGTATCGATCTTGTCGCCGACGATGACGTAGCCGAGGTGCTGGATGGCCTCGATGGGGGCGGCCTGGTCGTTGGTGTCGGGCTCCTGATCGATGGAGTAGGGCGGGCGGAAGTAGACGGGCTGGACGCCCAGCTCGGCGGCGAAGAGGCGCTCGGTGAGATTGAGCTGGAGGTCGACCTGGCGCTGCGAGATTTCGGAGATGTCGGGATGGGTGTAGGTATGATTGCCGATTTCGTTGCCGTCGCGATAGACGCGCTTCATGAGGCCGATGTTGTCCTGGGCGACTTCGCCGATCATGAAGAACGTGCCGACGACGTGGTACTGCTTGAGGATGGCTATGATCTTTGGGGTCCACTCGGGATCAGGGCCGTCGTCGAAGCTGATGGCGACTTTCTTTGGGTGGTAGCCGTACTGGGAGAGGGTGTAGGGGAGGGGGTAGGAGTCCATCGACTCGGAGACGACGCTGAGGTAGGGCTTGGGGATGGTGGGGTCGTCGTCCATGGCGAGGGTGCGATGGCCATTTTGGGGGAGGCTGGTGACGCGCAGGATGTCGCCATCGCCTTCGGTGTCGACGTCCTGTCCGGGCGAGACCTCGGCGAGGGCTTTGACGGGATCGGACTGGAGGGGCTTGTCCCAGATCTTCCAGAGGGAATCGTCCTCAAGGCCGAGGCGCTGGAGGGCGAAGGTTTCTATGCCGAGGGCGCGGGCAACGCGCATCTGGTTGACGGCGGTGACGGCGTCGAGAAACCAGACGGTGTGCTGCTGGCCGGCGTCGACGTCATCGTAGGCGAAGTGGGGATTGAGGGAGTCGTCGAGCGTGATCTTGGCGTCGGCGTCTGAGGCGGCCTGCCAGGCTTCCTGGGTGGAGAGGATGGTGGCGTCAGTGGTGTCGGGATTGGGCGGTTGCGGCTTTTGGTCGGGCGCGGGGAGCGGTGCGGACCAGTCGTAGCCGTAGCCGCCGATGGAGCAGATGATCTTCTGCCGCGGGACGAGCTTCATGATGTCGCGGAGGTTGTTCTCAAACCAATCCTGACCTGCGACGGGACCGGCGACGGTGCCGTTCTGGTGCTGCCCATAGTTCATCAGGACGAGGCCGTCGGAGTGAGCGGCGAGGAACTTTAGGTCGAGCTTGCCGGGGTCGATGGGAACTTCAATGTAGAGGCGCAGGTTGTGCTGCTGAAAGTCGGTGTAGAGGGCTTGGGCGAGGAGGCTGTAGGCGTCCTGAGCGTCCGGGGGAAGGGCCTGGAAACTGAGTGTGAGGCCACGATAGCGGGTGTTGGTGGCGAGGAACTGGTCGACCTGCTGAACGAATTTGGCGCGGGCAGTGGGACTGAGAAGGAACTGCTCGACGTTGGGGTTGAAGGCGCCCGTTACAGGACTGAAATTGTTGACCATCGGGAAGATTTCGGTGTCTTCGCGGGCGGCCTGGATGGTGCGGAGGATCTTGTTCTCACGGTCGACGCCGTGAACGCCGGCGGAATCGATGACGGCGAAGGGCGTGTTGTCGGAGGTAAATGCGGTGAGCGAGCCGTCGGGGGAGAGGACGTGCAGCCACTCGGGAAAGAGGATGTCGATTTGCTTGACGTGGGCCTTGAAGGAAGCATAGCTGGCGGGGTCGAGGTCGGTGTAGAAGGCGGCGCGCAGGCCCTCGCCCTCGTTGAGGGTGACGTCGGAGGGCTTGAGGTCGGTCTTGCGATGGGCGGAGCGATTGAGTTTTTCGCGGGAGGTGAGCTCAAGCGCAGGGGGGTTCGAGAGCGCGCGATAACGCCTGGTGGCGGAGCGGAGGTCGAGGCCCTGCATAGGCTTCATGCGGACGAGGCCGACGATGAAGATGATGCCGACGAGGGCGCCGAGGAGAGCGAGCACGTCGAATATTCGCCGCAGTCGCTTCCAGCGTTTGCGTTGCGGATCGTAGAAGACTTGTTTGCTCATCGATAGAAGGGTGTAGTGGCCATGATACTACCCGGGCTGTGGAGATGGGGGACGGCGGGCGGTGGTGGCTCGTATGATGCAGAGAAATGGAGACGAGGCGAGCTGGGTACGGGTGGGGCGCGGCGCTGGTGGCCGGGGCGTTGCTGCAGCTGCTGTTTTTCTGGCTGAAGCCGACGGTGGCCGGCGACGCGTTGATGTATGGCGACCTTGCACACAATATGGTCGCACATCATGTGTATGGATTTTCGGGCGCGGTGATCCAGCCTACGCTGATCCGGCTGCCGGGGTATCCGCTGTTTCTTGCGGCTTGCTTTGTGGTGTTTGGCGCGGGGAATTATGCAGCGGTGGTGGGCGTGCAGATGGTGGTGGACCTGGCCGGGTGTGCGCTGCTGGGAGTGCTGGCGCGGAGGTTGGCGGGACGGCGGGCGGGGCTGGCGGCGGTGTGGCTGGCGGCGCTTTGCCCATTTACGGCGAACTATTCGGTGGTGGTGCTGGCGGAGACGCTGAGCGTGTTTTGTGTCGTGGTGGCGTTGGTTGCGCTGGAGCGATGGGAGGCTGAGGGGAAGGCGTGGGGATGGGTTGTGGTGTTGGGGTGCGCGCTTTCGGGGGCGGTGCTGCTGCGGCCGGACCAGGGGATTCTGGTGGCAGCGATTTTGGCGGTGATGGTGGGTGTGGGGCTGCGGCGGCGGTTGGGGGTGGCGCCCGCGGTGGTGGTTGCGCCCGCGGTGGTGGTTGCGCTGCTCGTGGTGATGCCGCTGTCGTTGTGGGCGGCGCGGAACTGGCGGATGTTTCACGTGTTCCAGCCGCTCGCGCCGAGGTATGCGAATGATCCGGACGAGGCGGTGCCGTTTGGGTTTCAGCGCTGGTTTCGGACGTGGGCTGTCGATTACAAGGCTAGCTACGACATCTATTGGAACTATGACGACACGCGGATGAGGTTGGAGGATCTGCCGGGGCGGGCGTTCGATACGGAGGAGCAGAAGGAGCAGACGCGGGATTTGTTTGAGCGGTACAACAAGGTTGTTTCGGCAACGCCGGAGTTTGATGCGGCGTTTGCGCAGATTGCGGCGGAGCGGATTGCAGACCATCCGCTGCGGTATTACTTGGTGCTGCCGGTGGCGCGGGAGGCGGATATGTGGCTGCGTCCTCGGCTTGAGTTGACGACGATGCCGGTGGACTGGTGGGCGGTGCGAGCGCATCCTTGGAAGAGTGCGGAGGAGATTGCGTATGCGCTGGTGAATGCGGCGTATCTGGCGCTGGCTGTGGTGGGGCTGTTGCGATGGAAGATAAGTTGGTGGGGTGGGCGGGCTGCGGTGGTGTACGCGATGCTGGGGTTTGTTGCGCTGCGATGCTTGCTGCTGCTCACGCTGGATAACTCGGAGCCGCGGTATACGCTGGAGTGTTTTCCGGCGGTGATCCTACTCGGGAGTTTTGCGTTTGCTAAGGTATTTGGCGAGCATCATTCGATCGCGGGAGGCGTTGTTCACCATCGTGGCTAGTGATTCACGACGGTGGTGTTCTTATCCTTCTTGATGGCGAACTGGTCTTTGTGAACGTTGCCGTTGACCTTGATGTTGGTGTAGGTGGCGGTGCGGTAGTCGCCGCTGGTGGTGTAGAAGATCTGCTTGAGTGAGACGGCGTGGGTGGGGTCGACCCATACGGTAATGTGGGTGAAGTTTTTGCGCGCGTCGGCGTCCTTGCCGACGAGGTCAAGCTTCTCAACCTTGACGGGTTGACCGTTGTCGGTGAGGGTTTCGGGGCCCATGTCGGTGATGTTCCAGGCGCGGACGAGGTCGGTGCCGCTGCCGCCGAAGCCGAGGGTGAGGAAGCTTTCAATCTCGGCCTGGTTGTTGGTTTGATGGATGACTGTGAGCTGGTCGACGCCGGTGTCAAACATCTGGACGATGCCGGCGTCGTACTGGATCACTTTAATGGGCTTGGTTTTTGGGCCGGCGTTGGGGTCGACTACGATGGCGCCCATGTCTGTGGCGCCTTTGTTGCGCTCGAAGTAGATGGAGCCCTTTTGGGTGGTGGTATCGTGGACGATCTTTTCGTAGTAGTCCCATTGGAAGTCGGCGGTCGCGCGCTGGAATTTGGCGCTGGCGGTGTCGAGTTGCTTGAGGACGTAGGTGAGCTGGGGAGAGGGGGCTTGGGAATAGGCGTTTCCGGCGGCGCTGAGGGTGAGGGCGGCGGCGAAAAGGATACGGACGTGCTTCATTGAATCAGGCTCCTACACAAGCTTATTTAGATGGAGATTCTGGAAAAATGTGGCCCGTGGGGTGGATAGTTTCAGCGGACGACCGTGGCGTCGTAGGCGATGACGTGGCCCTTGGGGTCGGCGACCGGGGTGTATTTCTGGAGAGTGACGGCGCCGGCGATGGGCTCGACGACCTTGAGGATGGCGTCGCGAATTTCGGTGTCGGTCTTTGCGCCGTGGAGGTCGTCGACGCGAACCTCGTAGACGAACTGGGGCTCTCCGGTGGCGCTGCGCGCGGCCCTGACCAGGACCTCGCTCTTTTGCATGGGAACCTCCGGAACGGGTTTGTCCTGGAAGTCGATGAAGCGTGGGGAGACGAAGAGGAAGAGCAGGATGAGGGTGACCATCACGTCGTAGTGAAAGCTGCCGCGCTCATAGGTCCAGAAGAAGTAGCTCTTCAGTGTATTCATAGGGCACGTCCGAAGGATTGTTTACGGATGACGGTTTCGCCATTCATGTAGGGCTGAAGGGCTTCGGGAATGCGGACGGAACCGTCGGCTTGTTGATAGTTTTCGAGGATGGCGAGGTAGGTGCGGCCGACGGCGAGGCCGCTGCCGTTGAGGGTATGGACGAACTCGGCTTTCTTGGCGCCTTCGGGCTTGTAGCGGATGTTGGCGCGGCGGGCCTGGAAGCTTTCGAAGTTGGAGCAGGAGGAGATTTCGCGGTAGGTCTGCTGGCCGGGTAGCCAGACTTCGAGGTCGTAGGTCTTGGCGGCGCTGAAGCCCATGTCGCCGGTGCAAAGGAGCATGCGGCGGTAGGGAAGGCCGAGGCGCTCGAGGATGGTTTCGGCGTGGTGGGTGAGGGCCTCGTGCTCGGCGTAGCTGGTTTCGGGCGTGGCGAACTTGACCAGCTCGACTTTTTGGAACTGGTGCTGGCGGATCATGCCGCGGGTGTCCTTGCCGTGCGAGCCGGCTTCGGAGCGGTAGCAGGAGGTGTAGGCGGTGAAGGATATGGGGCCGTTGGCGAGGTCGATGGTTTCGTCGCGGAAGATGTTCGTGACGGGGACTTCGGCGGTGGGGATGAGCCAGTGGTCGCTGTCCTGGAGTTGGCCGGGGACGTAGGGGCCTTTGTCGTCGGCGTGAAAGAGGTCTTCGGCGAACTTGGGGAGCTGGCCGGTGCCGTACAGGGATTTCGAATTGACGAGGCTGGGCGGAAGGGCCTCTACGTAGCCGTGCTCGCGGGTGTGGAGGTCGAGCATGAAGTTGGCGAGGGCGCGCTCGAGGCGGGCGCCGGAGCCTAGCTGCAGGACGAAGCGGGCGCCGGAGATTTTGGCGGCGCGCTCGAAGTCGAGGATGCCGAGAGCTTCGCCGATTTCCCAGTGGGGCTTGGCAGGGAAGTCGAAGGTGGGGATGGTGCCCCAGGTCTTCTGGACGACGTTGTCGTGCTCGGAGGTGCCGGCGGGGACGGAGTCGTGGGGGAGGTTGGGGAGCGACTCGAGTAGCTCGCGCAACTTGAGGTCGGCGGCCGCAGCTCTGGCCTCAACGGCTTCGGCCTGCTGCTTGAGTGCGTAGGAATGGACGCCAATAACTTCGGGGTCTCCTTTGCCTTCCCGCATGAGCCGCGCCACTTCCGCAGAGTACGCGTTGCGCTTCGCCTTTAGGCCTTCGGCTTCCGTGATGGCCGAGCGCCGTGCTGTGTCCAGATCCGAAAATCCCTTGAGGAGGCCCGGGTCTACACCGCGCCGACGGAGTTTTTCTTCAACTTGCGGGAGGTTGGCCCGCACAAAGGCTAAATCGTGCATACCGCTCTATTTTAGCCTGTATAGCTTGCGGAGCAGACGCGGATGGCGCGGGTGTGGGAGTCCACAGCGGTACAGCGTAAAATTTTAGGAATATGAGCGATTTGAAGACGGTAAAGCGTGCGTTGTTGTCGGTGACGGATAAGACGGGGTTGGTGGAGTTTGCGGGTGTGCTGGCGGGGCTGGGCGTGGAGCTGGTTTCGACCGGCGGGACAGCTAAGGCGCTGCGCGAGGCGGGGCTGAAGGTGCTGGATGTGGCCGAGCTGACGGGGTTCCCGGAGATGCTGGATGGGCGGGTGAAGACGCTGCATCCGGGGGTGCATGGCGGGATTCTGCATCGGCGGGATATGCCGGAGCATGTGGCGGCGGTCGAGGAACATGGCATCAAGCCGATCGATATGGTGGTGGTGAATCTTTATGCGTTTGAGAAGACGGCGGCGCGGGCGGGTGTGACGACGCCGGAGCTGATCGAGAACATTGATATTGGTGGGCCGTCGATGCTGCGGTCGGCGGCGAAGAATTTTGCGGATGTGGCGGTGGTGGCGAATGCTGCGGATTATCCGGCGCTGACGGAGGAGTTGAAGGCGAACGATGGCAAGCTGAGCTTGAAGACGCGGTGGCGGCTGGCGCGTGCGGCGTTTGCTACGACGGCGGCGTATGACTCGGCGATTGCGAGCACGCTGGAGGCGCTGCCGGACGAGGTGGAGGGCGAGAAGGCGGAGGGTGTGGCGCTGCCGACTACGCTGAGGATTTCGGCGCGGCTGAAGAACTCGTTGCGGTATGGCGAGAATCCGCACCAGGCGGCGGCGGTGTATACGGATGGGTCGGGGAGTGGGATTGCGAATGCGCAGCAGCTGCAGGGGAAGGAGCTTAGCTACAACAACCTTGTGGACCTGGATGCTTGCTGGGCTCTGGCGAGTGAGTTTGAGCAGCCGGCGGTGATTATTGTGAAGCATACGAATCCTTGCGGGGTGGCGCTGGGAGCGACGGTGGAGGAGGCGTATGTGCGGGCGCTGGAGGCCGATCCGGTGTCGGCGTTTGGCGGGGTGATTGGGGTGAACCGCACGGTGGATGGGCCGGCGGCGGCGGAGATGGCGAAGCTGTTTGTGGAGGCGATTGTTGCGCCGGACTTCACGGCTGAGGCGCTGGCCGCGTTGGGGGCGAAGAAGAATCTGCGGGTGCTGAAGATCGTGCCACCGGCGCCGGCGCGGGTGGTGAAGCAGATTTCCGGCGGGTTCCTGTTGCAGGATGAGGATCGGGCGGTGGTGAATGCGGACACGCTGAGCTATCCGACGGCTCGCAAGCCGACTGAGGAAGAGGTGAGCGCGCTGCTTTTCTCCTGGAAGGTGTGCAAGCACGTGAAGTCGAATGCGATTGTGTATGCGCGGCTGAAGGACGGTTTTGGGCAGACGGTGGGGGTTGGGGCAGGGCAGATGAGCCGTGTGGATGCGGCGAGGTTTGGGGCGATGAAGGCGACGCTTCCGCTGCCGGGGACTGTTGCGGCTTCGGATGCGTTTTTTCCGTTTCCAGATGGGGTGGAAGCCATTGCAAATGCAGGCGCGACGGCAATTATCCAGCCGGGCGGATCGGTGCGGGATGCCGAGGTAATTGCCGCAGCGGACCGGCTGGGCATTGCGATGGCGTTCACGGGAATCCGTCATTTCCGTCATGGATAGCGCATTTTGACAGCTGGGAATTGGCGAAGGGGCTGGTAGGATCGCATCCAAACCCTGTAATGTACCGTCTAAGGGGAATAGGGCGAGCAATTTCGAATCCTCCCCAGGCGGCAGCATCTTCTTTAAGACCAGGTACTTCAGGACCCCATTCATGAGCCGAATTTTCCGCGCAGCCCTCGTACCCTTTGCCCTTGCCGCACTGACTGCACCGAAGTTTGCAAGCGCGCAGACCGCCGGGAGTGTGCAGCCCTCTCCGACGGCGCAGCCTGCGACGCAGCCCGTTGATCACGCTACCTCCTATTACCACTACGGTCTTGCGAAGCTGTACGAGGAGCAGGCGGTGGCGTCGGGACGGCAGGATGTGGCGACCCAGGCGATCGAGCAGTACAAGATGGCGATGGATGCCGATCCGGACTCTCGCGTGCTGCAGGATGGCGTCGCCAATTTGTATTTCCGGCTGGGCAGGATCCGTGAAGCGGTCTCGGCTGCGCAGGACCAGATCACCAAGCATCCGGACGATGTAGACGCGCACATGCTGTTGGGGCACGTTTATCTGCGCACGCTGGGGGACGGCCAGGGACCGAAGGCCGCCGAGATGCTGCAGGCGGCGATCAAGGAATACGAGACGATCGTGAAGCTGAAGCCGAATGATCTGGACAACCGCCTGCTGCTGGGGCAGTTGTACGGGCTCGATCATGATTCGGCGAAGGCGGAAGAACAGTTTAAGGCAGCGCAGAAGATCGATCCCAGCAATGAGGATGTGGTGCTGGACATTGCGCGTGAGTACTCCGAGCAGGGTGATTTAAATCGCGCGGCGAAGGTAATTTCGGATGTGCCGGAGAGCGATCGTTCGGGTCGCATGGACTTCGCGCTGGCGGCGCTGTATGACGAGTTGAAGCGGCCTAAGGATGCAGCCGCTGCGTACCAGGCTGCCGTGGAACAGGACCCGAGCAACACCGATGCGCAGCGCGGTCTGGCTGCGGCGCTCGCGGCTTCTGGCCAGATGGAGGCTGCCGCGAAGGTGAATGCGCAGATTCTCCAGACCGATCCGCAGGACCCGCAGGCGCTGATTCGTGCAGGTGAAATCCAGCGGCAGAAGGGCGAGTATGAGCAGGCGCTGACGACGTTCAAGAAGGCCGAAGCGCAGTTGTCGAATGACAAGGATCCGGAGCTCATCTATAACGAGGCGCTGACATATGCAGGGCTGGGGCGATTCGATGAGGCGGCGAAGTCGGTGAATCAGCTGCTCGCGTTGACCGCGACACCGGACGGAAAGTACACGGATGATGCGCAGCGGAACCGTGCCGCGCTGCTGCAGCTACTGGGAACGGTTGCGCGGCAGTCTGGGAATACGGAGCAGGCGATCGACGCGTATCAGCAGATGCGCAGCCTGGGAGGCGATTACGTGGCGCGCGGGTCGGATGCCCAAGTGGATACGTATCGCGAAGCTCACCAATGGTCGAAGGCATTGAAGGTTGCGGGAGAGGCTGCGAAGGCGATGCCGTCCAACCATGATGTTCAGCTGACCTATGCGGTGCAGCTGGCGGATGCGGGCAAGCTGGATGAGGCGCTTAAGTTGGCGCAGTCGCAGTTGGCAGGGACGGCGGATGATCGGGAAGTGTACTTCGATGTTGCCGAGATGGATGTGCGGGCCAAGCGGTGGAAGGATGCGTCGCATGCGTTTGATCAAGCGGGAGCTCTCGCGCTTACCAACGATGACAAGGTGAATCTGTACTACTACCGTGGCGACGCGGCGCTGCGCGAGAAGTTGTATGACGAAGCCGAGCTGGACTTCCGCAAGGGTCTGGCGCTTGATCCGGACAATGCCTCGATTGAGAACGATTTGGGGTACATGTATGCCGACCGCGGCATCAAGCTGGATGAAGCCGTAACGATACTGAAGAAGGCCGTGAACTCCGATCCGCAGAACTATGCGTTCCTCGACTCGCTGGCGTGGGCGTACTACAAGCAGGGCCAGTATGCGATGGCAGAAGACTACGAGCGCAGGGCATCGCAGCGGATGACAAGCGATCCGACGCTGCTGGATCACCTGGGCGAAATCGAAGCCAAGAACGGCAAGCTGCAACAGGCGATCGCGGACTGGGACAAGTCGTTGCAGGCATACTCGACGTCGCTTGGTGCGGATGCCGATCCGGCGGACGTGGCGCGCGTGCAGCACAAGGTGGAGAGCGCGCGCGTGCGATTGGCTCATGCAGGCAACACTTCGACGAACGCTCCGGCGAAGCAGTAGGCTGGGCAGCGGCACGGCCGTTGCTGCTCACGCTACACTTAAGCGATGGTTCACAACCTGCATGCCCTGGGTGTCTTCGGCGAAGACGAGCGTCTGCTTTCGCCACGTGCGTATCCGGCACCCGCCAGCGACGATCGCACGGCCTTTGAGCGCGACCGCGATCGTGTTGTCCAGGCGCGCGCGTTTCGGCGGCTGGCAGGCAAGACGCAGGTGTTTACGAGCCGCGCCTCGGATCATTTCCGCAGCCGCCTGACCCACACGATGGAGGTCGCGCAGGTGGCCCGGCATGTGGCGTCCGCGCTCAATCTCAACGTCGACCTTACCGAGACGCTTGCCCTGGTGCATGACATCGGGCACCCGCCCTTCGGGCATGCAGGGGAGCGTGCGCTGGATGATTGCCTGCGCCAGCATGGCTTACGGTTCGATCACAATCTTCACGCGCTGCGGATTGTTGAGCGCTTCGAGCAACGCTATGCGGGACATCGAGGGTTGAACCTGACGCTGGGGACGCGCGAGGGGATCATTAAGCACTCTCGCGATTATGCGGCGGAGGAACATCCCGATCTGTCCGAGTATTTTCTGGGGCTGCGCCCGCCGATTGAGGCGCAACTGATCGACCTGGCGGATGAAATTGCGTACCTGACGGCGGACCTTGACGATGGCGTCGAATCGGGGTTGCTGGAGATCGGCCACATCCGGGAGCACGTGGATATTCTTCGCCAGAGCTATCTACCGGTGGAGCGCGCGCACCCACGTGCCGAAGAGAAGTACATCTTTCACGATGCGCTGCAGGCCATGCAGAAGACGCTGATTATGGATCTCATCCATACGACTGCGGCGAATGTGGAACGTGCGGGCGTGAAATCGCTGGCGGACATTCGGTCGCTGGATCATCGAGTTGCCGTGTTCTCTGCGGGCGCCGAGGCGCAGCGCCTGCAGGAAAAGCAATATCTCTACAGCACGCTGTATACGTGCAACGCTTTGGAACTCGAGCACACCAAGGCGGAGGAAGTGATTAAGGAACTCTTTGAGTTTTGGGTCAACTATCCCGAGGAGTTGCCGGAATCGTACGTCGACGATGTGAAGACTGAGGGGCTGCCGCGGATTGTCGCCGACTACATTGCCGGCATGACGGACAACTTTATTCTGCTGCAGTATGCCGAGGTTCGACGGCGAGTACGGCTAGGGAGAGTGCCGTTCCCGGAGCATCGCTGAGCCGGACGTAAACCTACGTCGACGCTGCAACGGGACTCAAAGCAGACGCAGGATGCTTTGACAGTCGCTCCGCATATTGTTAGCGTTAGAAGAGCGTCTATCGCCCTGATAGACAGTGCGTCCCCGTCGTCCAGCGGTTAGGACACCGCCCTTTCACGGCGGTAACACGGGTTCGAATCCCGTCGGGGACGCCAACAAAATAAACAACTTAGTGAAGTCGGTATGCTGAGGCGACCATCGTCTGAGGCATATGTGAGGCAAGTTTGGCTTTGACTACCATGGCATGTTCGGTCCGTCATCGTTTCGTCCGTGCATTAGAAAGCGACTACTTTGGTCCTGCCTTTGCTTACATCCGGATTCTCCTTCAGTTTTGGGCCACCCTTCGCGAGGGTAAATTCATAAAGGGGCATTACTCTGGTCTGAAAGTGGGCCTGCAACTTGAAGCGATCGGCGAGGAGCGCCTGCATCATTAGCTCAACTTCTTGGCCTCGCTGTTACTGCCTGTAAGTCGACTTATCAGTAGCAATCCAACATACCGCTAGACGCTACCCGTTGGTCGGCAGCGCCAAGCAAGCCAGTTGAGTTCAGGGCTCCAAGGGTTAGTTGGCAGATGGCTTTTCAACATGATCGAGGCTAAGCACATCTACCTGGGTCTTCTCTGCGGTGAGTTTCAACCCAAGCTGCTGCTGGATGGCCTCGAAGAAATTCGGAGCAGCTTCAACACCGTCAGCGGGCTTTGGGAAGCCCAGTGGTTCACCGTTGAACAGCGAGTCGTCCGGTGTGAAGGTCACGGTCAAATCGTATCTGCCGGTCAGCCCCGTCTGGTCGACTACAGGGCGGTCAAGCACGAGTGATTGAAGAAAACTTGTAAAGGCTGGAATCGGTGCGTTATCGGCAAACAGCATGACGCCTGACCTGGCAGGCTGAACGCCGATGCCGTGCAGATTGCCGTTGGGTTGGGATGTTTTGAGCTTTGGGCCATCTTTTCCGACCGTGAGAACGAAGGCGGGAAGCTCGCGTTTCTCATGGTGGAACTTCATCTGAAAACGGTCCGCGAGAAGTTTCCGGATCATGAGTCGCACCTGGTCGGCGCTCGGGGTGCCTTCCTGATCGGGTGTCGCGTTGATATCGTATCGATCCTTGTCGATCCAATCCGGAGCACCGAGGATTTGTTTCCTCTGCACGCCGTAAGCGAACATCATCAGGTCAGCGAGGGAGGAGTTCTCTGTGATAAACGTACGTCCTCGAAACGTAAGGACCTGCATACTCTTGAGACCAGAGTCATTCGGCTTGATGGTGGAAACCTCAAACGTCGGGTCAGCGTCAGGGGGCATCGACTTGCGCGGCGGCGAGGGGGCAGGAATCTCCCATGCCGTCTCCTTGGTGGCTCGTGAAAAGTCCAGAGGTGTTGACGTAACGCCTTGTGTCCAGGTGCCGGCGATCGTGTGATTGTCCGCGCTCATCTTGCCCTCATAGGTTGTTCCGTTGAGGTCGATCGCAAACTTCATCGTCGGGCCAACCTGCGAGATGGAGGAAACCCTGAACGGCTGTGCCGTCTCGTCCATGCTGTAGAGCTTGGCCTGCAGCCGTCCGTTCTCTTTCGTGACGACCAAGATCATGCGCAAATCCTTGGTGGCCTTGAGCGTTCCCTGCCAGTTGCCTGTGAGGTCCTGGGCACGAAGAGAACCAGCCGCCAGCAATGCCAACACCACGACCCATCGCATCAACTTTTTCACAGAATCACGCCTCCACCGTCTATTTGTATTTTAGGCCGGGAGGACGTCGCCCTTTATTCGCAGCAGCTCCGAGTGAGCGACGACAGCTAACGAGAGTGCTTTAGTTCGCGGTAGGGGTTTCCTCGATGTGGTCGATGACCAGGACGGGATAGGGCCGCTTGGTCTTTTCCAACTTCAAGCCTAATTGGCGGTTGATGGCGTCGAAGACGGAGAGGGCGCCGTTGGGATCGGCGCTATTGGAATCGGACTTGTTGGCGGGGCCGGCGGTATCGGGAAGAATTTTATCGGCGGAGCTGAAGCTGAGAGTGAAGTCGTAGGAGCCTTTGAGGCCTGTGCCATCGAGGACGGGGTTGTAGATATAGCCGTTGGCTACGTGTTGGAGCTCGTCGCCAATCTGGGCGATGGTCATATTCTGGCAGGTGAGGAGCCGGTTGAGGATGGGACTGGCGATGCGGAGATCTTTGCCATCAGGACCGGGACCTTCCTTGCACCGGGTGCGCTCGGTCGGGTCCTTTGTGGGCGTGAGTTTGGGCTTGACGGCGATCAGCGTGTAGGCGGTCACCGGGCGATCCTCCATGTGCCACTTCATCTGAAAACGATCGGTGATCATGGCCCGAAGCATACTGCGGAGCGCTTCGTAATTGATCAGGTTGCCGGAGGCGAATTTGTCGACGGGAACGTTGTCTCCGGCCTTGGCGACGATGTCGAACTTGGTGGTGTCGAGCCATTTGGGCGCGTTCGCGATGTCCTCCTTGTCATTGGGATTGAGATCCCAGCCGAAGGTGATGAGAAACATGAGGGGGATGGCGCGCGTCTCGATCTGGTGGCCGGTAATGCGACCGTAGCCTTGCTCGTCGGGGGCGCTGGGTTTGATGGTGGAGACCTCGAAGGGAACGGGGGCCCACTCGGGAAGGGCCTCGGCGATATTAGGCGCGTTGGGAGAAGGAACTTGGTTGACGCTCGCAACCTGGAAGACGGGACGGGGAGCAGTCTTGAGTTCCAGCTTGAGGCCTAGTTGCCTTTCGATTGCGGCGAAGATAGAGATGCCGTCGGCACCCTGCTTTTCGAGCTGGCCGCGACCGGTCCACTTGATGGTGAAATCCCACGTTCCGGGAAGGTTGGTCTCGTCAAGTACAGGTTGGTCGATATATCCGCCGGCGAAGTCGTGGAGGGTGTCGGCGAGCGCGGCCATGGTGAGGTTCTTGCAGTTGAGGGTGATGTAGAAAGGAGCGCCGGGGGCAGGGTTCGGCGGGGGAGGGAGAGGGATACAGGAACCTTCGGCGGGGTCTTGCGACTCGCTCATCTTCGGCTTTCCGGGGCCGGCGGAGAGGATGTACGTCGGCATGTGAGCTGTGCCGGTTTTTACGACGAGATGAAAACGGTCGGCGAGCAGGGTGCGCAGCATGAGCTTGACGTCGTCCGGTGTGGTCCCGGGGGGGGCTTTGGCGCGGATGTCGTAACGATCGCGCTCGAGCCAGGCGGGGCCTCCGTGCACGTTCGCTGCATCGACACCATAAGCAGTGGCGATGAGATCGACCATGGTGGCCTGGGTGAGGAAGTAGCGATCGCCTTGGATGGAGTTGCCATGCATGAACGGGTCGGAGGTGAACGGGCTGGTGTGGACGTCGGCGATGAGGAAGGACTTGGAGACGTCGGCGGTCTGGGCCATTGACGAGACCGAGAGGAGCGCGAAAAGGGCGAAAGCTGCTCGCATGGGAACCTCGGGGGACGCGGATTTGCGACTGAATGTTACAGGACCGAATGAGCGGATGGAGCTGGTTGAATTACCTCGGGTAATCTTGGTGTTGACGTTACGGCTATAGGGGGCGTTTTCGCAGCTTGGTGATAGACGCTGCGGGACCAGATTTGTCCTGAGAAAATCTCTTGTGGAGTTGAAAAGATTTACGAGCGGATGGCCGTGTCGCGCGTCTTCCATACAGATTGCAACGGCCGGGAGTACAGGACCAACGTGAATGTTCGTATACACAGACTCGTTATTGCGATAGTTCTACTGCAAGGTCTCTTGGGTGGTGTCGCTTTCGCGCAGCAGGGGGCCTCGGCTCCGAAGCCAATGGCTGACTTGGACCCGTCTTTTGAGGTGGCAACGATCAAGCCGAGCGATCCAGCAGATCCCGGCCGATACTTTCGCGTCCAGGGTCGGGCTTATTATGCTCACGACGTTTCCCTTGCCGACTTGATCGATCTCACTTACGGCGTTCACCCCAGCCAGATTATCAATGCTCCCGCATGGGTGCGAACCGACAAGTTCGACCTGGTTGGGACTCAGCCCGGAGAAGACGAACCGGGCGGCATGCAGTGGCTGGCAATGATCCGTAACCTGCTTACCGACCGGTTTGCGCTCAAGCTTCGTCGTGAGCAACGCGACCTTGCGTCCTACGTGCTCACCGTTGACAAATCCGGCCCAAGGAACCTCATGCCCTCCACGAGTACAAACCCCAACCCCAGCCTGGAGTTCAATCGCGCACCCAATGGAGTGGTCCTGCCTGCGCGTAATGCGGCCCTCGGACAGTTCTGCCAGATGATGCAGCAGGTCGTGCTTGACCGGCCGGTCGTCGATCACACCGGGATCGGTGGGAAGTTCGATTTCCAGCTCGTGTTCCTCCCAAATGAGAGTCAGTTCGATGGCCATCCGCCGGTTACCGCTTCGCAGATCACTGGCGAGCCTGCTCCTGACCTTTTCGAGGCTCTACGGACGCAGCTGGGACTAAAGCTCGAAGCTGCGAAGGTTCCAACGCCGGTCCTCATTCTGGAACACGCCGAACGCCCAACGGCGAACTGAATAGACTTGCGAAAGCTTGCTTCGCGCGACTACCCTCGTCATCAACCATGCCCGCCTGCTTTGAAAAATTGAACAAAAACAGAAACTTCGCTACCCCCGCTTCGTCTGACAGATATCGCAACAGGAGGTAGCTTGGTTTTATGCGCAGGCGACTGATTTGGCAGGGGCGTGTCATCTCGCTTGGCAGAGCCGCAATCTGGGTGGGGCTGCTGCTCGCGGTTTCCGGTCTGCAGGCGCAGGTGCCTATGTCGAGCCCGACAGCGGGTGCCAAGCTGCCAAGCTACGATGTGGTCTCGATCAAGCCTGACCATACTGACAACGGGCGCGTCAGCATACACATCGATGACGGGAACTTCGATGCCTTGGGCGTCTCGCTCAAGACGATGATTCTTGGTGCGTACAACCTGAAGGAGGCCCAACTATTTGGTCTGCCGAAATGGGGCGATTCCGCACACTTCGATATTAAGGCAAAGATTATTGATCCCGACAAAAAGCAACTGCAGGCACTGACACCGGATGAGTTCGCTTCGATGCAGCAACCCATCCTGACCGACAGGTTCCAGCTGAAGTTTCATCGCGAGCGGAAGATTCTACCCGTCTACGAGCTGGTGACGATCAAGGGTGGGCCGAAGTTCAAGGAGATAACGCCGGTTGAGCAAAAGAGCGACGCTGGGGTGAATGGCGTGCGGGCCGGCGGCATAAGCGTTCACAATCGCAACCTGGTTGCCACGGGTGTGCCGATGTCGCGACTGACTGACCAGCTTTCGGCCCAGCTGCAACGCGTAGTGGTCGACAAGACAGGTCTCGCCGGCAACTATAACTTTCAATTGAGTTGGTCCCCGGACGACGCAGGGCCTCCCTCACCTGACGTTGCGGCACCCCCCGACATCTTCACCGCCCTTGAAGAGCAACTCGGTCTGAAGCTGCAACCAGGCAAGGAAGAGATGGATACCTTTGTAATTGATCATGTCGAATTGCCTTCGGAGAACTAAGCGAAGGAAAGATACGTAGACAATTACACGAACGCCCTGAAGTTTGGAGAAGAATCAGCAGATGATGGAATCGATAACACGGTGGTGGGCTAAGTGCTATCGTTCCATCCTTCTCACTCTTGCGCTGCTCACGCTATCGAGCATTGCTCAAGCGTCAGAAAATCACGGGCAAGTTACGTTTAACGGCTTCCCCGTGCCGGGCGCTACGATCATTGCCACGCAGGGCTCCAGTCGGTTAGTTGCGATCTCCAATCAAGACGGTAATTACGTATTTCCAGACCTCCCCGATGGCCAATGGAAGGTCACGGTCTCGATGACCGACTTCGCAACAATTGAACAGGTCGTCACTGTATCGCCAAGCACGCCCGCGATTAAGTGGGAGTTGAAACTGCTTCCGTTGGCCGAAATCCTCGCTCACGCCACGCCGCTGAAGCCAGGAGCAACCACCTCGGTCACAGCAAGTCTTCCGGAGGCGCCAGCAAAAAGCGAATCTCCTATGCCCAATGGGCCCGCAGAGATGCCGAAGCCGCCAGAACCATCCCAGCAAGCCGCCGACGGCTTCCTGGTCAACGGCAGCGTGAATAATGCCGCGACCTCCCAGTTCACCCTTGCGTCCGCCTTCGGCAATACCCGCAAGGGGTATGGTGCGCTTTATACGGGCGGTCTCGCCTTGATCTTCGGCAATTCGGCGCTCGACGCAAGGCCCTTTTCCGTAACCGGATTGAGTGAGCCGAAACTGGGCTACAACACGATCACCGGTGTCGCGACCTTCGGCGGCCCACTCAATATCCCGCACCTCCTCCCTCGCGGCCCCAATTTTTTCGTCGTCTACCAATGGACCAGAGACAACACCGCCACCAGCGTTCCGGGGCTGGTACCCACAGAGGCTCAACGGAGCGGTGACCTGTCCACCGGCATCATCGATCCGGTCGACCCAGTCGCACAAAATCTGCTGCAGCTCTACCCGCTGCCCAATGTCGAAGGAAACTCGCAGTACAACTACCAGATTCCAGTCCTCAATAACACCCATCAGGATGCCATGCAGCTCCGGATGGATAAATCCATCGGCCACAAGGATCAGGTCTACGGAGTGTTCGCATTCCAAAGCAACCGCGCTGATAACACCAATCTTTTCGGGTTTGTCGATACCACCGACACGCTGGGCTTCAACACCACGATCAACTGGCAACACCGCCTCAAGCACGACATCTATCTCAACACTGGCTTCCAGTTCAGTCGAATAAGGACCCAGGTCGTCCCCTTTTTCGCCAACCGCATCAATGTGTCCCTGGAGGCTGGCGTCACTGGCAATCTCCAGGACCCATCCGACTGGGGACCTCCCACGCTCACCTTTTCGAGCGGGATCGCCAGTCTCACCGACGCGAACAGCTCGTTCGATCGCAACCGCACAGACGGTATCTCCGAATCCGTAGAGTATTACCGTGGCCGCCATAACATCACCGCCGGTGGTGATTTTCGCAGGCAGGAATTCAACTACCTCTCCCAGCAGAACCCTCGAGGCAACTTCACCTTTACCGGCGCAGCGACCGGCGTTTCCGACTTGGCCGATTTCCTCACAGGCATTCCCGATACCAGCCAGATCGCCTATGGCAATGCCAGCAAATACTTCCGGCAATCGGTGTACGACCTCTACGCGACCGACGATTGGAGAGTCCGTCCCGAACTCACCATCAACGCCGGCGTTCGCTGGGAGTATGGCGCGCCTATCACTGAACTCTTTGGGCGCATCGTGAACCTCGATATCGCTCCAGGGTTTACCGCCGTTGCGCCAGTCCTCGGCAGTGATCCCAAGGGCTCGATCACCGGCGAGCAGTATCCAACTTCGCTGATACGTCCCGACAGGTTGGGGATCGAGCCAAGAATAGGACTCTCCTGGCGCCCAATCCCCGGATCATCCGTAGTGGTTCGCGCCGGATACGGTATCTATGACGACACCTCGGTCTACCAGACGACGGCCCTGCAGATGGCGCAGCAGGAACCGCTCTCCACCAGCGTCAGTGTGCAAAGCAGCCCTAACTGTCCCCAGACACTCGCCAGTGGATTCAATCCCTGTTCCTCCATCACTCCCTACTTGTTCGCAGTCAATCCGAACTTTCGTGTCGGCTATGCACAGACGTGGCAAGTCTCGGTACAGCGTGATCTACCCGCGTCCTTGCAGATGACCGCGACCTATCTTGGCATCAAGGGAACGCACGGTGTGCAGCAATTTCTACCCCAAACGTATCCAATCGGCGCGACCAATCCCTGCCCCCTCTGTCCCACAGGCTACGTGTATCAAACCTCGGGCGGCGACTCGACGCGTGAGTCGGGAAGCATTCAACTGCGCCGCAGACTGCGCGCCGGCTTCACTGCAAACCTGCAATATACCTACTCGAAATCGATTGACGACGACGCCACGCTCGGGGGCGAGGGTCCAGTCCCCACCGGCGGAGTCGCGCCCAACGTACCGGCGGCAACCATCGCGCAGAACTGGCTGAACCTGCGAGCTGAACGCGGTCTCTCCACCTTCGACCAGCGCAACCTCTTGAACGCGCAGATGCAATACACCACCGGCATGGGAATCGGTGGCGGAACGCTTCTCAGTGGCTGGCGAGGAAGAGTCTTGAAGGAGTGGACCGCCGCCGCCACCATAACCGCCGCGAGCGGTTTACCACAGACGCCCATCTATTTGGCAGCGGTGAACGGCACAGGCGTCACGGGCAGCATTCGTCCTGACCGAGCGAGTGGCTCCATCTACGCGGGATCGGGTGGTCACTTTCTAAACCCGTCAGCCTTCGCGGCGCCTCAACCCGGCCAGTGGGGAAACGCAGGGCGAGACTCCATCATTGGGCCAGGCCAATTCACCTTCAATGCGTCGCTGTCTCGTACCTTCCGTGTCGGAAAACGCTACAACCTCGATATACGAGTCGATTCACTCAATCTACTGAATCACGTCGTGTATTCCAGCTGGAATACGACGCTCAATCCGATCACCAATCCGGGACCAGACTCGGTCTTCACGCCTGAGCTGAATCCACTTTTCGGCCTGCCGGCAGCAGCCAACGCGATGCGCAGCCTGCAAGTCACCGCGCGACTGAGGTTCTAAACATGCGATTGATAGCAATCCTATGTCTCTTCGCAACACTCAGTGCTGGGGCCCAGACCACTGGGCAGAATAAGACTGCCGATGCTGCCCAGACCTACACCATGTCGATGCGGTCGCAGCTGGTTGTCGAAACAGTCGTCGTCAAAGATAAGCAGGGCAAGCCCATCGAAGGATTGACAGCCAAAGACTTCACGCTCACAGAAGACGGGGTCGCTCAGAAAATTCGTTACTGCGAGCAACAAACTCTGCCCTCCGAGCCGCTTCCTATCGCTCCGATGCCCTCCACGGAAGAGAACATCAAGATCTACAAGCGCCTTGCCCGCAGCCAGATCGCGCCAGAGCAGATGGAATCGGCAAACTACAAGAATCGCCGGCTACTTGCGCTCTACTTTGATATGAGCGCCATGCCGCCAGGCGATCAACTGCGCGCACTCAGCGCCGCTGAGAAGTTTGTGCGAACACAGATTACCGCGGTGGACTTGGTATCAATCCTTAGATATTCAGGTGGCTCCGTCGACGTGCTGCAGGACTTTACCGCTGATCGGAATCGCCTGCTCAGCATTCTCGAGACAATGGTTGTTGGCGAAGATCAGGGCTCGGTAGAATCCGTCGACGATGCCAGCTCGGCCGACACAGGCGCCTCCTTCGGGCAGGATGACAGCGAGTTCAATATCTTCAATACGGATCGCCAGCTTTCCGCGCTGCAAACCGCATCGAAGATGCTGGGCAACATTAATGAAAAGAAAGCTCTGATCTACTTCGCCAGCGGCCTGCGCCTGCATGGCGTCGACAACCAGGCCCAGCTTCACGCGACCATCGATGCCGCGGTCCGGGCAGGCGTTTCTTTCTGGCCAATCGATTCGCGGGGCCTCGTTGCCGAGGCTCCCCTTGGAGACGCTACGCAAGGATCCCCGGGCAACATCGGTATGTATTCAGGAACCGCGGCACAAGCTGGTACAACAAACTTCCAACAGTCGCAGGACACCTTGTTCGCGCTAGCAGGCGACACGGGCGGCAAGGCTCTATTCGATAACAACGATCTCACCAGGGGCATCGTTCAGGCGCAGAAGGCTATCTCCGAGTATTACCTCATCGAGTACTACACGACCAACGGCGCGTTGGACGGAAAGTTCAGACGCGTCAAAATCTCTGTCAACGCCGACCCTTCGGCCAAGCTGGATTACCGCCAGGGGTATTACGCGGGCAAAGAGTTCGGTAAATTCACGGTGGCGGATAAAGAGCGGCAGCTTGAAGACGCACTGATGCTCGAGGATCCCATCACCGAACTAACCATTGCAATGGAGATCAACTACTTCCAGTTAAATCGCGCCGAGTACTTTGTTCCCATCGTGGTCAAGATTCCAGGGCGCGAATTGGCGCTCGCTAAGCGTGGGGGCGCCGAGCATACACTGATCGATTTCGTCATTGAGGTTAAGGACCTATACGGCGGCGTAACAGTGAGCAATGTCCGCGACAACGTAAACATTAAGCTGAGCGACGCGACCGCGGCCGAACTAGCCAAACGGCCGATCGAATATGACAGTGGCTTCACGCTGCTTCCCGGGAAGTACTCGATCAAGTTTCTCGCGCGCGACGATGAGACGGGCCGCATCGGAACGTATCAGACCAACTTTGTCATCCCCAACCTGACAAAGGAAGTCACGAAGGTCCCGATCAGTTCCGTAGTCTTGAGCGGTCAGCGCGTCGATCTCAAAGACTCTCTCTACAACGCCGTGAAGGGCAAAGACGAGATAAAGAATACGGCCGCGAACCCACTAATAGAGGACAATAAGAAGCTGATTCCCAGCGTAACCAGGGTGTTCAGCCAGGGAAAGCAAATCTACGTTTACCTTCAGGCATATCAGGAGAGTTCGACCCTCACGACGCCGCTTGTTGCCTTTGTCACTCTGTACCAGGCGCAGAAGAAGGTCTTCGAAACCCAACCGGTCGCGGTGACTCCTGCGGCGCTGAGCCGGCTCGGAACGGTGCCGTTGAACTTCACCATCGGTCTCAGCCAGATACCGCCGGGGCAATACGATTGCCAGGTGACGATACTCGATCCCACCGGCCAGAAGGGAACATTCTGGCAGGCACCGATCCTGATCGTGCCGTGATGGCTTAATGCAATGTTCACTCGCGCCTGTGCGCCCTTGTTAGTTCGCGGAAGGCTTATCGATGTGATCGATGACCATTACGTCGACGTTTGCTTTGGTCACGTCCATCTTCAAGCCCAACTGCTCCTGCAGTGCGGTAAACAGGCTGGGCGGTGCGTTCGGATCGTCGGGATTCGGCGGGGGGATATGCGCGCCGAAGGAGGCAAACTGCGATTGGTCCGGCGTCCAGTTGAGGCTGAAGTCATAGCGGTCGGTCAACCCAGTCTGATCGACTACCGGCTTGTCCATTACCGCCTCCTGCATGCCGTGGCAGAATTCCTTCATGGTGAAGTTCCTGACCTGGAGTTTCCCTAAGCCGCCGAAGCCGAAGCCCCCTGGCGAATTCTTCGGGGCGACGGAGACGGTCAGCTTGGGTCCGCCCCTGGCGACGGTTAGCGCATAGGCTGTCATTTCGCGCTGCTCGGTATGGAACTTCAATCCAAACCGTTGCACCAAGGCATCCGCAATCAGCATGCGCATTTGCGGCAGGCTTGGCTGGCCTTCTACGTCGGGGACGCCATCGACGTCGTACTTCTCGTCCATCCAAGACGGCGCGTTCACGATCTCTTTGGTCTGCAGCGAATAGGCGAACGTGATCAAATCATTGACCGTGGTGTTGATCGTCAAGATCTGCCGACCGCGAATGGTAAACAGCTTCCCAGGTCGGTTCGGATCGCTGGGCTTTACCGTCACTACGTCAAACTTCGGCTTGGCGTCTGCCGGCATCGACTTCGGCGGCTCGGGAATCGCCCAGGTATTTTCTGGAGTAACGTGGGTCAAGTTCAGCACATGCGTCTGGCCATGTTGAGTAGCGTTCCCCTCAATCGCGGTGTGATCAGCATTCAGTATTCCGGAGTACGCTAAATCCAGCGGCTTGATGGTGAAACCGAAACTAAGCTTATCCAGCGTTACAGAGGTGACACTGATTGGATCGCTGCCCTGGTCGATGCTGTACATCACAGCTTTCCATCCGCCGGTGTCGGTCTTGGATATCTTCAGGATGGTCCGCAGGCCCTTACCCGCCCGCAGTGTTCCTTGCCAATTTCCTGAAATGTCCAGCGTCTGTGCGTGTAGCACCCCAGTCGCAATTAGCAGAACCGCGACGAATCGAATCGCAATCTTCCTCATCCCCGAATCTCCTCTCAGCCTTTGGCTCAAACAAGTGTTACCGCTCTTCAGCAATAGGGCAAGCGCAATTTCCGCAATATTAATTTGAAAGGGCGGTGGCGGCAGAAGCGGTTCAAACACCGCTTTGGGCCAGTCTCGATTGGCGGTGTGTGGCTGACCGAACCAGATAGTCGATGGCTCATAACAGGCCTTACCGCGTTTCCAGAATGACGCGGAAGGTTCGTGACTGAGCAGCAGGTCTGAGCTGTGCTCAAAGGATGGAGGTATCGCGAAGCGCTTGGGAAGTGAACAAGCTAAAGCCTGCGACGAGGACGCAGAGCTACAGTGTTGCTGCTTGTGTCTGTGTGGGGCTGGACTCGCTATTGTTGGTCTGGGTAGGGGTGCTTAAGTTGGCAAGTTCAGGGACGGCCAGGGTTTCTTCTGCGCCGGAGGTGGGCAGCGGGACCCTGTTGCCGTCGGCGTCCAACTCATAAGAATCGACATAGAAACGTGTAAGGTGAGCGGCGCCGAAGCTGGTGGTGAGGGCGACATCGGCTGCGTCGCGCCCCGTGGCCATCAGAATTCTTCCAAGTCGGCGGTAGTTGTGGCGAGCGTCCAGGTCGATCCATTTCCCGTCGAGGAAGACCTGGTACCACGCGCTGAAATCTCCTAGGCCGCTGGAGGGCTGCCGAATGTCGCCGATGTAGCCGGTGACATAGCGGGCGGGAATATTTTGGCAGCGCGTGAGGGTGATGGCGAGGTGCTGGAAGTCGCGGCAGACGCCGACGCGCTCGGTGAAGACGTCCATGGCCGTTTTGGTGGGACGAGCTGCGTTGTAGTTGAAGGTGACTCGTTCATGCACCCAGTCTCGAATGGCGATTGCGCGCTGCCAGCCCTGGGGGTAGGACTCGAAGAGATCATGGGCAATGGCGCCGAATTGGTCGACCTGGCAGTAACGGCTGGGCAGAAGGAACTGCAGCACCTCCGCGGGAAGGTCGTCGATGGGGGACTGCTGGGCATCGACGTAGACCGGATCCGGCTCGGAGGTGGCATCGATCAGGGTGGTGCCGGAAAGCCAAAGGTATCCGGCCGGCGCAACGAATCGGGTACATCGATTGCCAAAAGCGTCGAGATAATCTCGCGAGGGAACGACAGATTTCGTGTAGTTGGTGGACTCCGGACTGTGGTCGAAGTGATCGTCGAGGGATTCGATCAGGAGTTGGCCCCCGGAGCGCAGGAGCGGCTCGACCGAAGGGTGCAGATGGAGCAGCGCGACGATCGCGGTCGGTGCGGGCAGGCGAAACTGAATGTCAAACTCAGAACGAATGAGCAAGAGGGCTCCTCTGTCGATGCGGTTTGGACCGGTCGTCCGCGCGAGTTCCTAGTTTAGCTTGGCGGGTGCGGATGCGGCGGTTTGGCTCCCGATGGCTCTACCTGCCGCACCCGCCGGTGGGAGGGTGAATCGAACGCCGGGTGGAACGTATAGGATGAAGTATCCATGAGTATTGACGTCAAACTGCATCATCGAACGGCATATCGCTATGAAAGAGACGTCGCGCTTGGTCCGCAGATCGTCCAGTTGCGCCCCGCCCCGCACTGTAAAACGCCGATCCATGACTACGTTCTGACGCTGACGCCGGCACATCACATCCTGCACTGGCAGTTCGATCCACTGGGAAATCACCTGGCGCGTGTGATCTTTCCGGGCAAGACCTCCGAGTTGATCGTGGACGTGACGCTGGTCGCGGACATGACGCCGATCAACCCGTTTGCGTTCTTTCTGGATCCGGGCTTCGACATGTTTCCGTTTCAATATCCGCCGGTGCTGGCGCATAACCTTGAAACCTATCGGTCACTGGAGCCGGTGGGGCCGCTGCTGCAAGCTTTTCTGAACGAGATCCCGGCGGCTACGCAGAACACGGTTACGTTCGTTGGAGACGTGACCGCGCGAGTGCGCGACCGCGTGAACTACAAGACGCGGTTAGAGCATGGCGTGCAATCGTGTGAGCAAACGCTCGGAGAACTGGCCGGATCCTGCCGCGATTCAGCGTGGTTGCTGGTGCAGGTGTTTCGATCGTTTGAGTTGGCAGCGCGGTTTGTTTCTGGGTACCTGATCCAACTGGCCTCGTACGAGCCGAGCGCGGACGATGCGTCGGGGTCAAAGGTGGACTCGGCCGATCTCCACGCCTGGACCGAGGTCTTTCTTCCGGGAGCTGGCTGGATCGGCGTGGACCCCACCTCTGGCCTGTTCACCGGCGAAGGACATATTCCGCTGGTGTGCACGCCTAGCCCTTCGCAGGCGGCTCCCATCTGGGGCACGGTTGAGCCGGCCAACGTGGAGTTCAGCTTCAGCCTCACGGTTGAACGTCTGAACGAAGCGCCCAGCCTGGCAAAGCCTTTTAGCGACAAGGAGTGGTCGAGCGTGCGAGAGGTCGCGCATGAGGTCGATCGCAGATTAGTTGAGCAGGATGTTCGTCTGACGATGGGTGGCGAACCGACGTTTGTAGGGATCGACGAACCGGAAAGCCCGCAGTGGAGTGTGGAGGCGCTAGGCGCTGTCAAACGGAGCCGGGGGCTAGTTCTGATCCGGAAGCTGAGGGAGCAAACCGCGCCGGGTGGGCTGTTGCACTTCGGCCAGGGAAAGTGGTATCCGGGGGAGCCGCTTCCGCGCTGGGCGTTTCAATGCATCTCGCGCGTGGATGGCATTCCGGTGTGGGAAGACGCAGACCTGGTCGCGCGGGAAGACGACGAAACCAGCTTTGAGGTTAGCGACAGTCTTCGCTTTCTCGAGGCCTTGTCGGAGCGCCTGCAGGTTACGAAGGAATGCATTCTCGCGGCGTTCGAGGCTGGGGACGAGGCGGACAAGACGAAGCAGCCTACCGGATATATTCTTCCGCTGCGTCGGCGCCAGCCCGGAGGACGTCTGGCGTGGTCGAGCCAGCTGTGGTTTGAACGCCCGGAGCGGCTGACCCTTTCCCCGGGCGATTCTCCCATCGGGTATCGCATCACCGCCGACCTCGTGCCCTTTGTCGCGCCTGATGAACTTACGTACGAAACCGAGGACGAGGATGGGCTCGCTGCGTTGCCGGGCAGGCCGGCGCGGCGGCCGGAGCTGTTCGGCAAAGCGCCGGAAGCAGATACCTTGCCTGTGCTCTCGAGCACAGCCGAGACGGCGAAAGAGCTGATTCGGCCGGCTCTGTGCGTTCAGGCGGTCCAAGGACGTCTCCACGTTTTCCTGCCGTATGTTTCTGTGGTGGCGGATTACCTGGACCTGGTCGCCGCTGTGGAAGACACCTGCCGCCATCTGGGAGTTCGGGTGTGGGTGGAGGGTTATGCGCCTCCAACTGACCCGCGGCTCAGGTCCTATGGGCTGACGCCCGATCCCGGCGTGCTCGAGGTCAATCTGCCACCGACAGCGAACTGGGACGACCTCGAAGAACTCAACGC
>Ga0302313_10000286_pt1 | contig 47461 bp, 49 predicted proteins | sample III_Palsa_N2_2_FD_200454 | JGI IMG/M metagenome (GOLD analysis project Ga0302313, IMG submission 200454) | Peat permafrost microbial communities from Stordalen Mire near Abisko, Sweden - III_Palsa_N2_2 | ecosystem: Environmental > Terrestrial > Soil > Palsa > Peat permafrost | place: Sweden...
GTCCCGTCCGTGACACGAGGCACACGGCACGCTCGACGCCGGCACCGCGACCTGTCCGGCACCGAGCGTGGCCACGATCGCACCGCCCGTCCCGGTGCCGGCGACGAACAGCGTCCGCCCGGCCGCCTGAGCGGGATCGGGCGGTTCGGCCGAGGCCGGATCGGTGGAAGCCAGGAGAAGGCAAGCCAGGAGCAGGAGCCGCATGCCCGGGACTATGGCTCACCGCACGTCCCGTCTTCAACCCAAACTGGAACCGGCAGACGCTATCTGCCGGTATTGACGGTCCGCTTGCGGGCGAACCAGACCGACACGGCCGTCAGCCCGCAGCAGGCCATCAGATAGAGGATAACCAGGCGCGGCGTGCCGTCGGACAGCGAGACCAGCGCCGTGGCGATGAACGGAGTCGGCCCGGCGATCAGCAGGCTGTTGAGCTCCCGCGCGAAAGCGATGCCGGAAAAGCGGTAGCGCGTCGGGAACAGGTTGGCCAGAAACGCGCCCTGCGCACCGGCCATGCCGCCGAAGCCCAAACCATAGGCCAGCCCCATGCCGACCGTCGCCAGCAGCGCGTTTCTCGTATCGAGCAGCGCGAACAGCGGAAAAGCGAACAGCACCATGAAGACAGCGCCCGCCAGATAGACCTTGGCATAGCCGATCCGGTCGGAAATGGCCCCGATGACCGGAGTGCTGACGATACCGACCGCCGTGGCCGCGATGACCGCCATCAGGGATTCGGTACGCGGCATCTTCAGCGTATTGGTCATGTAGCTGAGGGCGAAGGCGTTCAGGATATAGGCGTTCGCGTTATGGCCGGTGACGGCCAGGAAGCCTAGCAGCGTCTCCCGCGGGCTGTTGCGCAGCAGCTCGCCGACGGGCACGCGGTTCTCGCGCCGGCGCGCGTCGGCCCTTTCGACCGCGGCGACATATTCCGGCGTCTCGTCCAGGCGGTTGCGGATATAGAGAGCAACGACGAACAGCAGCGCCGAGAACAGGAACGGGACGCGCCAGCCCCAGCTGAGCATGTCCGGCTCGGGCATGGTCGAGATCGCCAGGAAGGCGAAGGTCGCGATCAGGATGCCGACGATCGTCGCCGATTGCAGGTACGAGGTGTAATAGCCGCGGCGCGATGCCGGCACATATTCCGAGACGAGCGTGACCGCGCCGGCATATTCGGCCCCCGCGCCGAAGCCCTGGACCAGCCGGCACAGCATCAGCAGCAGGGGAGCGGCGATGCCAACCTGATTGTAGTCCGGCAGCAGGCCGATGGCGACGGTGGAGAAACCCATCAGCGATACGGTGAAGATCAGCGCGGGCTTGCGCCCGACCTTATCGCCGAAATGGGAAATGATCAGGCCGCCCAGCGGCCGGGTGAAGAACCCGACGGCGAAAGTGGCGAAGGCCGCGAGCACGCCGGCGACCGGCGACAGCTGCGGGAAGAACAGCTTGTTGATGATCAGGCCGGAGGCGGCGCCATAGAGCGCATAGTCGTACCATTCGATGATGGTGCCGACCGTGGCGGCCCAGACCGCCTTGCGGATGTTGGCGGCGTCGATGGCGGTCGCATCGCGTTCCTGGATCGCCGCCGGCTGTATCGTCTGCATGGCGCATCGCCTCCCTGGTTCGGTTCGCCGGCCGGGCTTTTCGCCGGCTCGTTAGGTTAGCGGGGCAGCGGCACCCCGAGCTTTTCCGCCCAGGGCGCGAGCGCCGCCAGGATGTCGGCATCGAGCATCATGCCATCGCGCAATTGGGCCGCCCGGCGCGCGGCGCTGGCCTCGCCGGGCAGGCGCACTCGGTCGAAGCCGGGCCGCGGCGGCGCGGCATGGCAGGCGGCCGCCAGGGCCCCGACCTGGCGCAGATAGGCCTCGGTGCCGCCGAACACGGCCGGAACGATCATCTGAATGAAGACCGAGGCACTCCAGCCGTCCTTCGGCTCGGCCCGGCCGTGGCCGGACAGGCAGCCGGTCAGCAGTTCGACCATCAGGCCGATGCCATAGCCCTTGTGCCCGGCATCGAGCCCGCCCAGCGGCAGGACCGTGCCCGGCGGGTCGGTATAGATCGCATTCGGATCGGTCGTGGCATGCCCCTCGGCATCGAGCAGCCAGGGCTGGGCGAACGGCCGCCCTTCCCGCTTGTGCTTCACCACCATGGCGTTGGTGACCATCGAGGTCGAGACGTCGACCAGGATCGGATCGCCCGCGGTCGGCGCCCCGAACGCGATCGGGTTCGAGGTGAGCACCGGTGCTGTACCGCCATGGGGCGCCACGCTGGAAAAGCCCGGGTCGGTCAAGGTCAGCAGCATCAGATAGCCGCGTGCCGTCGCCCGCGCCAGATACGCGCCGAGCGAGGCGGTATGGTGGCTGCGCTGGATGGTGACCGCCGCCATGCCGAAGCGCCGGGCCCGCGCCATCGCCTCGTCCATCGCCTTGAGAATCAGCCAGGGACCCGGCAGTTTCCGGCCGTTCCAGGCAAGGCAGGCGGCGAAGTCCGACACGACCTCCGGCTCGCCCTCGACTCGCATGCCGCCGCTCTCGATCTCGCCCAGATAGGGCGCCAGCAACGCCAGCCCATGGGTCGAGCGGCCGAGCAACTCGCCCTCGACCAGGATGTCGGCGACGGCCTCGGCCTTGTCGAACGGCATGGACGCGCGGACGAGCAAGGTCCGGGCGAACTCCCGCATCGCCTGCGCCTGGATCGTCATGCGCCGGTCCGTCCCGATGCCGCGGCATCGAAGGCCGATGGTCGTGCCAAGCTCATGCGTTTCCCCGGTACATTCTTGTCTTTGTCTTGGATTCTAGAGCGCTGCCGCCCGACGGACATTGTCGAGCAGCGCCTGGCCGCTGCGCTGCAGGTGCCGCTCCAGCGCAGCGCGCGCCTGGGTGACGGAGCCGGCCTTGAGCCCGTCGAGGATATCGCGATGCTCGCCGTAGACCCGGCTGGTGTCGTTCACCAGATAGACATAGGCCGTGTGGGTCTGCGCCAGGATGCGCTGGTGCCATCCGGCGATGACGGCATTGTCCCGTGCCTCGACCAGCTTCTGGTGAAATTTTCGATCGAAGGCGAGCGCCGTCGTCAGGTCCGTCATCGTGTCGCGCGCCAGATGGAACGCGTGCTGCTCGAGCGTCTGCGACAGGTCGGCCAGCAAGGCCGGCGTCACCGCACCACGGGCGAACGCCGCTTCGATCGAGGCGAGTTCGACGAAGATCCGCGCCTCGTACAGCTCCTCGACATCCTTCAGCGTGAAGCGGCGCACGGCAGCGCCCTTGCGCAAGCCCGACACCACGAGGCCGTCGGCTTCGAGCCGCAGCAGCGCCTCCTTCACCGGCGTCTGGCTGATCGCGAGATCGTTCGCCAACTCCTCAGGCAGCAGGCGGTGGCCGCCCGGCAGCAGCCCGCCGAGAATGCGCGCGCGGAGTTCCTGATGAACCTGTTCGGAGAGGGTCGCACGGATGACGTTGCTCATGTCGCCATGATCCGGCTTCATTCCAAATATGTAAAATTAAAAATGAAAAATTTTCTATTTGACGGGAAGCAACCCTGAACCGACGATCGCCTTCGAGCCGGGATCGCCCTAAGGTCCGCCGCGTGAGAGGAAGCCGCCGCCATGAGCAAGATCGTGTCCGTCGAGGTGCTGCAGGTGAACCTGCCGCCCAAGGTGAAGCGCACCGACGCCGTGCAGAGCTTCGAATGCCAAGAGACGCCGATGGTGCGGATCCGCGATGCGGACGGCATCGTCGGGACCGGCTATTCCTACACGATCGGCACCGGCGGCTCCTCGGTCGCGAAGCTGCTCGACGACCATCTGGTGCCCCTGCTGCTCGGCCGCGATGCCGACGATATCGAGATGATCTGGCGCGACCTGTTCTACCGGGTCCATGCCACCACGGTCGGCGCGCTGACCTCGATCGCGATCGCCGCGATCGACACGGCGCTATGGGACTTGCGCGCCCGGCGCGCGAACCTGCCGCTGCACAAGGTCGCCGGCGGCGCCAAGGACCGGATCAAGCTTTACTATACCGAGGGCGGCTGGCTGCACATCGACGAGGGCGAACTGGTCGAGGAAGCGCTGAAGGCTAAGGAGCGCGGCTTCGGCGGCGCAAAGATCAAGGTCGGCCGGCCGCATGTCGCCGAGGACGTCCGGCGCCTGGCCGCCGTGCGCAAGGCTGTCGGCGACGATTGGGACGTGATGACCGACGCCAACCAAGGCTTCGTCCTGGATGAGGCGATCCGCCGCGCCAAACGCTTCGAGCCATTCGACCTCGCCTGGTTCGAGGAGCCGATCCATGCCGACGACGTGCTGGCCCATAAGCGTTTGTGCCGATCGACCTCGATTCCGATCGCCGTCGGCGAATCCCTGTACAGCATCAGCCAGTTCAAGGACTACCTGCAGGCCGGCGCCTGCTCCATCGTTCAGGTCGACGTCGGCCGCATCGGCGGCATCACCCCGTGGCTGAAGGTCGCGCACATGGCCGAGGCGTTCAATGTGCCGGTCTGTCCGCATTTCCTGATGGAGCTGCATCTGCCACTGTGCTGCGCCGTGCCGAACAGCCGCTGGCTCGAGTTCATCCCGCAGCTCGATCTGGTGACCCATACCGGCATGCGGATCGAGGATGGCCACGGCATTCCCTCGTCGGAGCCGGGCCTCGGCATCGATTGGGACTGGCAGGCCCTCGACAAACAGGTCGTCCATCGCAGCCGTCACGGCTGACCCACGGAAAAGGAACCATCGAATGCGTCGTCTGGAAGGCAAGACCGCCCTCGTCACCGCGGCGGCCCAGGGCATCGGCAAGGCCACGGCCCTGCGCTTCGCCAGCGAGGGCGCCCGCGTCATCGCGACCGACATCAACGCCGATCTGCTGGCCAAGCTCGAAGGCTGCGAGACCCGCGTGCTCGACGTCACCAAGGACGAGGCGGTCAAGGCGATCGCGACCGAGATCGGCCCGATCGACATCCTGTTCAACTGTGCCGGCTACGTCCATTCGGGCACGATCCTGGAATGCGAGCCCGACGCCTGGGCGTTTTCGTTCGATCTGAACGTGACCGCGATGTACCGCACCATCCGCGCCTTCCTGCCCGGCATGCTCGCGAAGGGCGCCGGCTCGATCGTCAACATGGCCTCGGCCGCGTCGAGCGTGAAAGGCGTGCCCAACCGCTTCGCCTATGGCGCCAGCAAGGCGGCCGTGATCGGCCTGTCGAAGTCGGTCGCGGCCGATTTCGTCGCCAAGGGCGTCCGCTGCAACGCGATCTGCCCGGGCACGATCGAATCCCCGTCTCTGCACGAACGCATCTCGACCCAGGCGGCCGCGACCGGGCAGAGCCTGGATCAGGTGCAGAAGGCGTTCGTCGCCCGGCAGCCGGTCGGCCGCATCGGCAAGGCCGAGGAGATTGCGGCGCTTGCCGCCTATCTCGCCTCGGACGAGGCCGCCTTCACCACCGGCACGATCCATATGATCGACGGCGGCTGGTCGAACTGACGGAGGTGCGCTGGGCGTAACGATGCCCAGTTCATCCACCGCCGGCCTATGAGGCGGCGCAATGACCCGATCCCGCGAAATTGTAGCCCGAAAGCTCGGTTCCCGGCCTGCGGATGGCGCTAGGATCGGTCTCGTTGCCGTTTTCCGCCACGAGGCCCCATGTTCGCTCCCGACCCGTATTTCGAGCCCGACGTGATCGTCGCCCAGGATTTGATCGAGGAGATCTGGCTCGGCACGATCGTGACCGCGGCGCCTGCGCTGATGGCCTGCCATGTGCCGTTCATGATCGATCGCGCGGGGCGCGCCCGCGGCACCCTGATCGGCCATGTCGACCGGCGCAATCCGCAATGGCAGGCGATCGAGGCGACGCCCGAGGTGCTGGTGACCTTCCTGGGGCCGGACGCCTATGTGTCGCCGACCTGGTACGGCACCCGGCCGCGAGTCCCGACCTGGCTCTATGCGTCCGTCCATGTCTATGGCCGGCCGCATATCGCGCGATGCAGATCCAGCAGCAGGCGCAGCGGGTTGGCCGAAAGCTTGACCGTCCAGACCGGCCGCCATTTCGCCCAGAACGGTTCCCGGCTGGGCAGGGTCAGGTAGAACCCCACCGCGTTGGCGATCAGCCAGCCGAAGGCGATCGCCCCCATCAGCCAGCGCCTGGCATCGCCGGCGAGCAGGGTGTGGTGCAGCCGGAAGATCCCCTGCACCAGATGCGGGCGGTCCCAGCCGGGCCCGTCGTCGTGCGTGCCGACGAGGCGGCCGTCGGCCGGGTCGACGAAGATCTGGTCGAAGCCGTGCCCGGCCGCGACCGACATCCGGACCGCCCGCCCCGGTTCGACCCGGAGCGGCAGGGCCGTGATCTCCAACCCCGGATCCGCCGCCATGATCCGGGCGGCCGAGGCCGGCGCCGAGAGGATCGGCGTGCGCGCCGGCACCCGGAACGGCGCCGGATTGAGGGCCGCCGCCAGTGATACCTGTGGTCCGGAGGCGCTGAAGCGAGATCCGCGGCTGACGAGTTCAGCCGTTGGTATATTGGGTGAATCTATCGGACGATCCCGGTTATCCGACCCGGACAATGCTCGAAGAGCTGGGCCAGGCGAGCGTCGCGAAAAGCGGCGGTAAGAAGCTCTACGCAATCACGCCCGATGGAGAGACCCATCTCGCCGGCAACCGCGTGGTGTTGAATGGCGCGCTCGCCCGCATGGATGCTGTCCGGGCGGCGCATGGCGACGGTCCCTCGCCCCAAATCGTGCGCGCGACGGAGAACCTGAAACTAGCCCTTCGTTTGCGTCAAAGCCGCGGCCCACTGACCCTGGAACAGGCCGACAGCATTGCCGCCGCCCTCGATGCTGCGGCACTCGCGGTCGAGCGGAGCTAACTCATGGCTCGCAATGAAGGGTCGGGTTCGGCTTTCGAGGCGGTTTCCATGGTGATGACGAGCCGAAGTAGCCCGTGGTGTCGGCCAAGCTGGGGCATTGTTGGCAGGGTCGTTGCTGAGACGACTCTCAGAGCGGCCCGCCGGCGAGCAATGCAGGTAGCTGCAACAGGTTCGGCTCGTTCATCAACGGTGCGGGCGCTCCGCTCACGACCGCGTCAGCGAAGCGGTTCGACCAATAAACCGGCAATCCGACTGCGCCTGCGCCGGGCACATCATGGGGAGACCCCGCGACGAACAACACCTCGGACGGCTCGATATCGCCGAGCGCGGCCAAGCCGGCCTGATACGCGCGCGGGTCTATTTTATAAACCCCCGCCCGCTCGGCACTGACGATGGCGTCGAAGTGGTGTCCCGTTGCTGATGCGGCGGCCTCCGCTAACCGTTGCGAGCAGTTCGTCACGACGACCGTCGGCCATTTCCGCGCAGCAAGCTCGGCAAGTACACCCGGTGCCTCGGGCCACGGCCGCAGCTCTCCCGCCGCCCATCGCCTGAGCAACTCGCTTGCCTGGGCGGAGCTGACACCGACCTCGGCCGCAGCTTCGTCCACGATTTGCTCGTAAGACCGATAGGTCCCTGCCGTCGTCACGCGACGCAGCGAATTGCGTCGCCAAGTTCGGCCCAACGCATCGTCACCCGCAACGTCAATCCAAAGTGACCAGGAATCCATCAATGCCGTCAGCAGATCGAAGGCAACGGCTCGGAACCGGGGGCGGTTTGGGTCGTGTGATGCAGTCATGCCCGTTCCTTTGATTTGCGGAGAGTCTTCCCAAAGACACCCGCGGATGCCCGAGAAGGACGACTCGCCGGTCGCCGCGAGCGCGGACGGGACGAGCCAATAAGGTACGCAAACGGTGAAATACGGGCCGCGTCGGCTTGGAGGTTCATTCGCCTTATCGGTGGATTTTCCTTAGAGCAATTGATGCCGGAAATAAGCGACGTTGGTCATCAGCCCCGCATGAAGATGCTGGAACAGCTGAATAACGGGCAAAAGATCCGGTGAACCGTCGCGTTCGGCCGCCGCCCGCAAGGCCGCACCCGTCAAACCGCCAGGATTGGGCAAGTTGGCAACCAGTTCGACAGCCTTGGCCTGATAAACAGCGCAGACCGCTTCGTGGTCGACATCGCCGACGCGGGGACCGAGGTCGCCCCAGGCCAGTGCGAAGTAGCTCGGCCATCGTGCCAGTGCCCGATAGTCGGTGTTGAGGAAGGGGAGCCCGAGCCGGAATTTAACGTCGTCGAACAAAGCACGCGTGGCCGCATCGACGTGATGCGCCTCCATCAAGACCAAAGGAACCCGCGGAGGTGGGGCGTGTCGCCCTTCAAATTGCATGACTGACGATGTCGGCCCCAATTCGCCGCCTTCCAGCAGAAACCGCGCCGCGGTGGTCAGGAGTGTATAGAGATAATTTCCGTGGGAGAGCATTTCCGGCACCGCCCGGATATCGTCCAATTCACGGTCGGAATAGCCCAATTCCACCAGCCGGGCGGCGATCGGTGGCGGCTCGAGGCGGGCGACGGCGATTTCGATGCTGCCGCGCAGTTCGTTGGCTGCCGCGACGAAATCGGCACTGCCGCAGAGTTCACGCAGGCCTGACCAGAAGACGTCGAAGAAGTGTGGAAAGTTGGCATAGGCCATCGTTACGACGCCCATCCATGGCACCTGGAGGACCTGCTTCATATCCTCATAGGCGTCTTTGAGGGCGCCCTCAGCCCGGTATTCTGGGACGTAACGCACTGTAGGCAGGAGGCGCGGTAGCCGTCGCGGCAGCATGATCATCCTTGAACTCCCGTGGCGCTGATTTCCGCAGATGAAACAGTCCATGCGGCCGTTGCCCCCTCCTCGGTCGCTATCGGTTAAGCGCCGACACCAAGGTGACGACCACGACGGCGCTCGGCATGCGCCTCGTCGCGATACGGCGCGTCCACCCGGTTCGCTCAGGATCGGGCGAAGGGCGCCAGAAACGTCAACACGCCGCGCCAATTCTCCTCGGCCCCGGCGGGATCCCGATCGGCGCGCAGGGTCGAGGCACCATGCACGCCGCCGGTCTGCGGCACGATCTGGACCTTGCCCGCGGCCGGCACGGCGTCGAGCAGCGACTTCGCCGCGGCGATCTCGTCCGGCGACCGGGCCGAATCGACCAAAACTGGGATCCTCAACGCTCGGGCCGCCCGATGCACCGTGTCGCGACCGTCCAGATATTCACCGGGCGAGAAGGACAAGATCGCCGCCAGCTCGCCCGGATGCTTCGCCGCCAGCAGAAATACCAGGGCTGCCGAATAGCTCGATCCGATCGCGATGACCGGCGCACCGGCTGCCGTCTGCCGGCCCCAGGCGAGTGCCGCCTCGAGGTCGGGCAGCGCTGCGTCGAAGTCGACCGAATGTCCGAGAGTGTCGACCGTACGATTGTGCATGCCGAACAGGTCGCCCCCTGCCCGCTGATCGATCGCCAGCACCGTGAAGCCAGCCGCGACCAGGCGCGGCGCGATCGAACTGTATTCGCCATGGTTGGAGCCGGCCTGGTGGAACGCGACGATGACTGGCGGCTTCCTGCCGTTGGGCTGATCGGACGCAAGCCAGACTTCTCCGAATACCGGGACTCCATCGGCGGCCTTGAGGGTGATGGGCTCGGCCCGCGCCGCCAACGGCAACAGGAGGGCGAGACAGGACAGGACGAAGCGCATCATGCGCCCAACTTCGCCAGAGCCTCGAGGATCGCTTCCGGCGCCAAGCGGCGCCGATAGTCGGTATCGACCCAGGCGAGCGCGATGCGGCCGTCGCGCCCGATGACGAAGGTGCCGGTCAACGGCAGCTCCCAGCTGTCGTCGCCATTGATGCCCGGCAGCGCCTTGCCGTTGGCGCTCAAGGCATCGCGCAGTTCCTGCGGCAACGCATAGACCAGACCGAACGCGCGCGCCACCGCATTGCCGGCGTCGCTCAGCACGTCGAATTCCAGATCGTTCTTTTCCGCCGTGGTCAGTGAGGCATCGGGCAGCTGCGGCGAGATCGCGAACAGCCGCGCGCTGCGTGCAATGATCTGCGGCAGCGCCTCCTGGTAAGCGCGCAGCTGGATGTTGCAATAGGGGCACCAGCCGCCGCGATAGAACGTGACGACGACCGGTCCTTCGCGGAGGGCTGCCGACAGCGACACCGGCCGGCCCTGGGCATCCGGCAGGGTGAAGTCCGGTGCCGGATCGCCCACGGCGCGGATCTTGTCGCGCGGAAAGGTCCGGGTCAGCTCCGCGACCTTGGCTTCGTAGAGGGCGGCGCGGCCTTCGGGGGCGGTGCGTTCGAATTGGGCCCGGAAGGCGTCCAGGTCCTGCTGCATGCTCATGATCGCTTCCCCAGGGTCTCGAGCGCGGTCGCAACGACCCGCTCGATTCGTTGACGGGACGGTTTTGTCTTGGCCAGCACGTTCAGCCCCTGGACGACGCAGACCAGGAAGCCCGCGGTGTCGAGCGGCGTGTCGGGCGGGATTTCGCCGGTTCGGCGCGCCCGGTCGATGGCCCCGGCCAGGCCGGCCTCGAGCCGCGACAGATGCTGGTCGACCATCGCCGCGACCGCGGGCTCGCGCTGGGCCAGCTCGACGATGGTGTTGGTGACGAGACAGCCCCAGCGACGCTTGCCATCGATGATGCCGTCGATCAGCCCGTCGAAATACTGCCGCAGCGCCGCCAGGCCCGAACCGTCCTGGCCCAGGGTCCGCATCGCGTCGGCCGACACGGTCGCCATGTAGCGCTCGACCGCCTGCAGGAACAATTGGCGCTTGTCGCCGTAGGTGCCGTAGAGGCTGCCCGGAAACAGGCCCATGGCCTTGCACAGCGCCTGCATCGCACTGCCGTCGAAGCCGTTCTGCCAGAAGGCATCGACCGCCAGGTCCAGGCGCTCTGCCGGGTCGAATTGTTTTACCTGTCCCATCAGTCGAGCTTGAACTTGGCGACAGCGGCCGCGTCCCAGCGCAGACCGTTGCCGGGGCCGCTCGGTACGATCGCCATGCCGTCGACGATCTGCAGCGGCTCCTGCAGGATCGGCACGGCCCAATCGACATATTCCAGCCAGTGGTAACCGGGCGTCGCCGCCATCAGATGGGCGCTCACCTCCGGGAACAGGTGCGACGAGACCTCGCGGTTATAGGCCGCGGCCAGGCCGGCGGCGGAGCGCCAGCCGGTGACACCGCCGATCCGGTCCAGGTCCAGCATCACATAGTCCGACGCGGCGGCCGCGAGTGCGGCTGCCATCGGCGGCAATCCTGCGAAATTCTCACCGATCTGGATCGGCGTCGCGACCGCCTGGGCCAGCAGGGCTGTGTGGTGATAATCGTCGTGGCGGATCGGCTCTTCGATCCAAGTGATCCCCGCGCCATCCAGGCGCAGGCAATAGCGCATGGCGTCGGCGAAACTGAGCGCCTGGTTGAAATCGACCATCAGCCGGACCCGGTCGGGCAGGCGATGGCGCACGGCGCGGACCGTGGCCAGGTCATGGTCGAAATCGGCGCGGCCCAGGCGCAGCTTGACCGCCTGGAAGCCGCCTTCGAGCAGCGCCTCCGCCTCGTCGGCCGCGGCTTCCGGCGTCATCAGGCCCAACCCGTTGCTGTTATAGGCCTGGATCGGCCGGGGTTCGGATCCGAGGAAGGTCGCCAGCGGCAGGCCGGCGGCCGTGGCGAGCGCGTCCCAGGCGGCGGTATCGACCGAGGACGCGACCATGGCCAACGGCCCGACCAGTCCGGGCAGGCGGAAATGGCGCGCCATGCGCTGCGCCAGATCCATCGGCACCAGCGGCAGCCCGGACAGGGCCGCGCCAAGCTCCGCCACGACCGGCACCAGCCCGCGCGCGATCGAGGACAGATAGCAGAAGGCATAGCCGCGGCCGCAGACACCCTGGTCGGTCTCTAGATCGACCAGCAGCAATGCCGCGCGGTCAATTTTCTGGGCGCTGGTGCCGAGCGGCCGGCGCATCGGCACGGACACGGCCGTGGCCGATAGGGACCGGAGCGTGAGTGTTTCGGTCGTCACGATGCTAGGGCTTTCCGGCGACGAAAGGCGTCAACGCGTCGGCAATCTCGGCGTTGACCGGCGTCGGCACACCCAGGGCCCGGCCCATCTCGACCACGCCGCCGCTCAGCCAGGGCAGCTCCAGCCGGTTGCCGCGTTCCAGATCGGTCTTCATCGACGAGGTCATGGCAGCGGGGATGGTGTCGCAGAAGGCCAGGCGGCCGTCGGCGAAATCTTCCGGCAGCGGCACGCCCTTGGCGCGGCCGACCGAAACGGTCTCGCGCATCGCCGCCAGGAGCATGGCGCGATGCTCGGCATTCTCACGGATCGGGCCGATGCTGGTGCGGAACAGGGAGGTCGTGCCGGACAAGCCGACCAGAAACACGAATTTCTCCCAGATCAGCCGTTCAATCGCGTCGCTGAACTCCGCATCGATCCCGGCCGCGGTGCAGGCGGCAAGGAACGCTTCGCCACGGGCGGATCTGGCCCCGCCATATTCCCCGAACACCAGGCGCTGCATCGCGCCGGAATGGGCGATCACGCCCGGCTCGGCGATGGTGGCGGCGATGTAGCAGACGCCGCCCATGACCGCCTCGGCCGGGACATGCGCCCTCAAGGTGTCGTCCTTCTGCACGCCATTCTGCAGCGACAAGATGGCGGCGCCGGCCTTGGCCAGCGGCGCCAGACTGGCGGCCACCGCCTCGGTATCCCACAGCTTGACGCCGACCAGTACCAGATCGGCCGAGGAGATTTCGGCGATGCTCTCGACCGTCTTGGGCTTGGCGATATGGGCGTCGCCGCGCGGGCTGGTGATCTGCAGACCGTGTTTGCGGATCGCCGCCAGATGCGCGCCGCGGGCGATGAAGGTGACGTCGGCCCCGGCCGCGGCCAGCCGTCCGCCGAAATAGCCGCCGACGCCGCCCGATCCCAGAATGGCGATCTTCATGGCCGATCCTCCCGATGCTGTTTTTCTAGAACGTTCATTCAAGATTCCGACGGTAGGCGTGTCGCCGGCAGCGGTCAATCGGCCGGACGGGCTCGTCACGGAAAGATGATCAAACGCGATTTCCCCGGATCGGCCGGAGCCACTACTTCCTGAACTCCAGGAGGAACCACCGATGACAAAACCGATGAATTACGTGCTAGGCGCCCTCGGCGCCTGCCTGCTGGCCGTGGGCGTCGCCCAGGCCGGCACGGTCAACGAGGATCATGGCATCGCGATCAAGGGCTACGACCCGGTCGCCTATTTCACCGACAACAAGCCGGTCAAGGGCTCGACGGCACATCGCTTTGCCTATGAGGGTGCCACGTACGAATTCGCCTCGGCCGCGCATCGCAAGCTGTTCGCGGCCGATCCTGAGAAATACGTGCCGCAGTTCGGCGGCTTCTGCGCCTATGGCACGGCCACCGGCCACAAGGCGGTGATCGACCCGGCCGCCTTCACCATCGTCGATGGCAAGCTGTACCTGAACTACAATACCAAGGTCCGCGACAAGTGGCAGCAGGACGAGCCCGGCTATATCCAAAAGGCCAAGGACGCCTGGCCGACCGTCTCGCAGCAGACCGACGTGCACCAGTAGCGCGGCGGCACGACCATGCCCTTTGAGGAGTTGTCCGATGCGCTATGGATATTGGCTGCCCGTGTTCGGCGGCTGGCTGCGCAACGTCCCCGACGAGGGCATGGACGCGAGCTGGGACTATACGTCCGAGCTCGTGCGGCGCAGCGAGGAGATCGGTTACGATCTCACGCTGATCGCCGAGCTGACGCTGAACGACGTCAAGGGCGCCGACGCGCCGACGCTCGATGCCTGGTCGACCGCGGCGGCGCTGGCCGCAGTCACGAAACGGCTGGAACTGATGGTTGCCGTCCGGCCGACATTTCACCATCCGGCACAGCTGGCAAAACAGGCCGCCAATATCGACCGGATCAGCGGCGGTCGCCTCAGCCTGAACGTGGTATCCGCCTGGTGGGCCGACGAGGCGCGACGCTATGGCCTCGAGTTCGACGCGCATGACGACCGCTATGCGCGAACCAGCGACTGGCTTGCGGTCGTAGATGGCATGTGGCGCGAGCCGCGGTTCACCCACCAGGGCACCCACTATCAGGTCGAAGACGCGATCCTGGAGCCGAAGCCGCTCGCGCAGCCGCGGCCGATTATCTACGCTGGCGGCGAGTCCGAGGCGGCCAAGGAGATGATCGCGAGGACCTGCGACGCCTACGTCATGCACGGCGATCCGGTCGATCGAATCAAGGCGCGGATCGACGACATGAAGGTCCGCCGCGAGCGGCTGGACCTGCCCCCGCTCAAGTTCGGCATGGCCGCCTATGCCATCGTCCGCGACAGTCCCGCAGAGGCCGCGGCCGAGCTGGCACGGATCACCGACGTGCAGTCGAGCGCTGCCGGCTACGACAATTATCGACAATGGCTGGCCAACACTCAGCAGGAAGCAGCCCCGTCGCTCGCCGAATATTCGGTCAGCAACCGCGGCCTGCGCCCGAACCTCGTTGGTACTCCCGAGGAAATTACCGAGCGTATCGCCGAATATTCCGCCATCGGCCTCGATCTGGTTCTTCTCCAATGCAGCCCGCAGAAGGAGGAAATGGAGCGCTTTGCCGCGCAGGTCATTCGACGAAGCCGGGGTCAAAACCCAGTCGGGAGTGGCAGCGATCTACCCATTTAGCTCAGAGGATCCTCATGATGCCGACCTCCGAAAGCATCCATTGATCGCGAGATCGGACCTTGGCCACTGACAGAGACTACTGGAGGAATTTCCCGGGCAGCCGGGGCGGAAGCAAGGACGACTCAGTACCCGGTATGATGTGGGCAGCGCGATGGTGGCGACCCATGACCGGTCCGAAGAGGCCCAGGTCGTTCGCGGCACAAGAATGACGACTATAGGTGGCGCCCACATCAAGGCGGACTCTATATTGTTGGCCAGCGTTCGCGTACGGACCTTAGGTCGCGTAGCTTTGCGGGAAACAGATTCGCCGGGCCAAAGTCAGTGTTCGTCAGAGTATTTCTTTACCCAACCGGCAAATGTCAGTAGCTGCGGATATTCCTGCCGTACCTGGGCAATGTCCGCTTTGAAGCCCTTTTCGCGAATCCAGGTGAACATGTCCAAGAACTCCTTCGGCATCGCCCTCTTGGCCAAAAAGGCGGGAATCGGCGCCACCCAAGGCTTGCGCCCGGTGACGGCCTTGAAGGTCCGGATTATATCGCCGATGCTCAACTCGTCCCCGGCGAGCGGGATAACGCGTCCGGCGTAACGCTCTGGCTCTTCGAGCGCGCGCGCGGCAAACCAACCGATATCGTCGGTCGCCACGAATTGGACGGGGAGTGAAACTCCGAAGTTCGCTCTGAATATTCCGAGGAACATGCCGCGCTGCATCGCTGGGACGCCAAACGCATCCATGAAACCGACCGGACGCAGAATCGTCGCCGGAAGTTTTAGATCGCGAATGTGTTGCTCAATCGCCCATTTGCTCTCGTAGTGGCCGAGGCCGCTTTTCCGCTCGACCCCCTCGGCCGATGAGTAGACGAGATGAGGGCTGCCCGATGCCTTTACCGCATCGGCAAACCGCTTCCCGTTTAGCTCCTCCGCCGCGGTTCCACCCTTTTCCGTCCATTGCTGCACCGAAAACGCAGCGGAGACGCCTGCCAACGCCGTCCTGAGCGAAGCCAGGTCTTCGAAGTCACCCTTGACCAGCTCCACGCCACGCGCGGCCAGGCTCCTGGCCTTCGGCGCGTCCAAGTTCCGCGTCAGAACCCTCACGCGAACCTTTTTCGCCGCCAACAAATGAGTGACGGTCGCACCGCCCTGACTGCCGGTTCCACCAGTAACAAGCACCATTTTTTTGTTAGACATAGAGTTCATACCTTTTTGAATGTACTGAGGAAGCATGTCGGAACACCGCAAGAGATCTCCGATCGGAAGACTGAAGACGGTGACCGGCCGGGCGCCTACCGATACGAATCTCCACTTGTCGCCACGAGCGACATGCCCACCTGGTCTGGCCGTACGACAGGGTCGCTCGCCAACAATTCCGATTGAAACTTCTTGAACGATGGAAGGCCGGTGATGACTGCAGACGGATCGTCTTGAGAGGTCACCAGGTGAAGAAAGGTTTGCCCGTCCTCTTCAAGGAATACCCGATAGGACAGGCCAGGCACCGAAGCTGCCGTCAGCGCTGCGATGAACTCATCAAGGTTTTGCCTGTTCTGCGCGACGTACGCCGGCGTCACCCTGTATCGATGGCGTGTGATTCTCATTTGGTTGTCCTCGCGATTACTGGCGTGTTTCGATGACGAACTGTCTCAGTGCGGCACCGATCTCGTCGGGCGCGTCCTCCTGCAGGAAGTGCCGGCCTTTGACGGTCACTTCCTTCTGGTTTTTCCAGGTCCGGCAGAACCGCTGGTTTGAGCCGCCCGCCGGGATAACCGCTCCGGGTTCGCCGGCGACGAACAGTTTCGGCATCTGACTTTGGCTGAGCCATGCCCCATATGCCCGGACGATCGACGTCACGTCCTCGGGTTCGCCGTCGATGGGGGCCTGGCGCGGCCAAATCAACGTCGGCAGCCGTGCTTCGCGCTCGGCGAAAGGAGCGCGATAGGCCGCCATCTCCTCCTCGCCAAGGGACCGCATGATCGCCCCCGGCAGGACACTTTCGACGAAGAAGTTCCGGTCCAGAACGAGGTGTTCGCCGTCGCTCGATCGAAGCACGCGAAAAATGCCTCCGGCTTCGCCGAACGCCTCCCAGCTGAGCGGCTGGACTATTGCTTCCATGTAAGCAATCGCCGCGATTTGATCCGGATGGCGAAAAGCGCGGTGAAAGCCGAGCGCGGAGCCCCAGTCATGGACGACCAGGATGGCCTTGCTCAAGTTCATGGCGTCGAACCAGGCGTCAAGGTAGCGGGCATGATCGACGAAGCGGTAAGAGTAGGTTGGCGACTTGCCCGAACGCCCCATGCCAATCAAGTCTGGAGCAAGACACCGTCCAATGTCGCTGACGTGCGGAATGATGTTCCGCCAAAGGTACGAAGACGTCGGATTGCCGTGCAGGAAAACGATGGGCTCGCCTTCGCCCACATCCACATAGCTCATCTCGGTGTCGAGGACTGCCACACGCTTTCTTGGATGTGGATCGGAGGCTGTCATGTTTGAGTCCTGTCAAGAAGTTCCGGCGATCTTCAAGGAAAGCGCGCGGCCGCCATGGCTGCCCCGGAAATCAGCAGCGGGGCCGCCGTCACGCGCCCGGCAACAAAGACGCGCCGATTTAAGGCCTCGATCCTGTCGGTTTCGACATTCGCCCGAGCGCCAAGCTCGTCGAGCTTGGCCTATTGCCGCTCAGCTTGTCCGGCGTTCGACGCCTGGCACCAGGGCGCCGCCGCCGAAAGCGACGTCACGGACGCGAGTACATATTGACAAGATTTCCATCCGGATCGCGAAAGACGATAGCGCGGGCGCCCCAAGGCATGACCTTCGGCGACATCACCCAATCGCTCACGCTTTCCTGCAACCGTTCGTATTCAGCATCGACGTTGTCGACTTCAAAATCGAGGATCACGGAACGATTGGCCCCGGATTCGGCGACGCCTTCGCCGTATGCTCGGGTCGACGCCAACTCCACTATGGCTAAGCCTTTGCAAGCCTCATTTTGGAATTGAACGAAGCTACTGTTAAGGATCTCGGCCTTCGATTGGCTGACGTTTTCGTAGAAGCGCGTCAGCTTCGCCACATCGGTGGTGACCAGTCGGGTTTGCTTGAGAGTCATGATAACGTCTCCAAAAAATGTCGTATCGCATATTATAGATACGATATAGTAGCTACTTATAAGGAGTCAAGTGAGGTGCCCACAAAGCCCCGCAGTATGGAGGCGCCAGCCAAAGGACCCGAGCCGCTACGACGTTCCAAGGAAGCCGTGAAGGCTGCGAGCTTGGCCGCCGCCTATGAGCTGCTGACCGAGGCTGGCCTCAGCGGCGTCAGTTTCGACGAAGTGTCGCGCCGTTCGGGCGCCGCCAAGACCACGATCTATCGATATTGGCCGACACGCTCAGCCCTCCTGTTCGATGCCGTCATGCAATTCGCCCCTCGGCTTCAGACGCCCAACACCGGCAGTTTTCGAGGCGACCTGACCGCATTGGCACTGGGCTTGGCTCAACGCCTGCAGACAGGCCGGTGGGCGTCCGCGATGCCCTCGATCGTTGACGCCGCCGAGCGCGACGCGGAGGTCGCTGAGTTCCAGTCGCGCACTCATGCTGGCATGATGTCGGGGTTCGGCGCGATTGCGGCGCGGGCGCAGGCACGCGGCGAGCTGGGCCCGGATTTCGATGTATCCGATCTCACGGCGGCGATCGCCGGGCCGCTCTTTTATCGCCGGTGGTTTTCGCGGCAAGAGCTTGACGACGTTTTTGTTCGTGGCGTCGTCGAAAGGGCCCTTGGCTGGAGCAAATAGCCCAAGATTCCAGCGGCCACGGCTAGATCCAGCTTGGACCTTGGCTTGTGGTTGGCCGCAAAGCCGGGCCGGGAGAGGTATGCCGAGGGCATCCGGCGGCGCCCTTTAGACTCCTCCAATGTAGCTACGGTATGGTTTTCTTTTTGCCGTGCCGAGGCCCTTAAGGACACCGCTGGGGGAGCGGTTGGCGGCGGTCCAGACGCAAAGGGACCACGCGTTCCCCACGGATTTTCCAAGGGACAGCTGACGCGGCGGTCGGAGTCACATGCCGATGCTGGACCCGAAGGACCGAGTTGTCAGCGTACGAGCGCTATGCCGACATAAAGGCGACCGCGACCAGGCGCGCTGCGATACGGAACGGGCGTTCGCACAGATCAAGCGCATCGGCCCGGCGATCCCGCTGGAGAGCCCGCGCCAGCTCGCCGATGTCTGCCGCTGCAAGCTGCTCCGTCCGCATCTCGGTGCCTGGAAGCAGACCGCCTCAAACCCACCCATCTCGGTCGAAAGTTGAGTTGGGTTCTGCCCCTAGGCGACAGCGTCCCTCGGCGAATTTTCCAGGAATGCCACCGCCTCGTCGAATGGCATTGGTCGGCCGAATAGATAGCCCTGACCATATTCGCAGCCGATTTCCAGCAGCTGGCTGCGCTCGATCTCGCGCTCGATACCCTCGGCGACGACGTCCATTCCGAATGTATGGGCAAGGTCGCTGATCGCTCGTACGACGGCGCTGCTGCGCCCGTCCTCGCCGAGCCTCATGACGAAGGACCTATCGATCTTCAACGTGTGAAACGGGAAACGATGCAGATGACTGAGTGAGGAATAGCCCGTCCCGAAATCATCGATCGCCAGCTTCAGGCCGAACGCGACCATCTGGGTCAGGGCCTGGGCGGCCAGCTCCGGCGATTGCACCATCAGGCTTTCTGTCAGTTCCAGCTTGAGCGAGCCGGGGGCGACGGTCCCACCCGCCATCAAGTCGCGCGCCAGCTCCAGAAACCGGGCGTCGTCGCCGAGCTGCCGGGCCGACACATTGACCGTGCAGAACAGATTCGGATGGTCGGGCGCACCGGCCCGAAGCTGCGCCAGCTGTTCGACCGCACGCAGCAGCGCCCAACGGCCGATCTCGACGATCTGGCCGGTATCCTCGGCTACCGGAATGAACAGCGCCGGCGACACCAGACCTTTCTGCGGATGGCGCCAGCGGATCAGGGCTTCAAACCCCGCGACAAGGCCATCGTGCAGCCGCACGATCGGCTGATAGAACAGCTCGAATTCTTGATGCTCGATCGCGGCGCGGAGATCGAGTTCGACCTGCAGGCGCCGGGCGGCAACCTCGTGCATCGAGCGTTCGAACCGGACCTGTCGGTCGCCGCCGGCTGATTTCGCTTGGTACATGGCGACGTCGGCGTCGCGCAGGATATCCTCGACCTGAGACGCCATGTCCACGCAATAGACGGCGCCGATGCTCGCCTTGATCGAGATCTGCCGGCCGGCGATGACGATCGGTTGGGCGATCAGCATCAGCATCCCGACCGACGCGCGCTCGGCGAAATCGTAGTTGCCGGCCCCTTGCAGCACGACCGCGAACTCGTCGCCGCCGAAACGAGCGACCATGCCGCCGGCCGCTTCGAATTGGCGCAACCGGTCCGCCACCGCGACCAGCAGCTCGTCGCCGCGACGATGGTCCAGGCTGTCGTTGATCGTGCGGAAATTGTCGAGATCGAGCAGCAGAACGGCAAAGCGGAAATCCGGGTCGGCACGCCGGACAGCAAGGCGCGTCTGGATTTCGTCGGCCAGCCGGCGCCGATTGGGCAGCCCGGTCAGCCCGTCGAAATAGGCGCTGTGGTGCAAAGCCACCGCGTTCTGCCGGAAGATTTCGACCGAGGCGGCCATGCTGCCCACCTCGTCGCGCCGCGTGGCGGCCGGAATAACCAGGTCGAGCCGGCCCCGCGCCAACAAGCGCATGGTTTCGGTGATGTGCCGGATCGGGGTGACGATGGACCGGGACGTCGCCCAGACGATCAGCGCCGAGATCGCCAGGCTGAGCGCGCACAGCGCCCAGAAGCCATGGCTGAGCATCATCAGTCCGGCCTGAATCCCGACCGTGTCGGCGGTCAGCGCGCTGGTCTGATCGCCGCTCAGGCCGCCGCGCCGGACGCCATGCTCGTCCTCGCGCCCGCTGAGCCCGGTCTGGATTGCATCGATGCGCTCCTCCAGGTCGGCGAGCGCCGCGGTCAGCGCCGGTCCGGGCGGCGTGGTGCCGGCAGGCAGGCGATCGGCCTCGGCGATCAGGTCATATTCGATGCGATAGATCTTTTCGAAGCGGCCCATCAGCTTTTTCCAGGCCGCACGCGTCGAGGGGCTGAAGCTGCCGGAAACGGCATCGACCTTGTCGCCGGCTTCGACGATGCCCGACCATTCGCCCGCGAGTATCTGCAGATCGGCCGGATTGCGCGTCATCACATAGCGATAGACCGCGCTGGTGGAGGCGGTGAAATGCGCCGCCATCATCAGGCTTTGTTCCGAGGCAGGCAGGCGGGTCGCGACGATCTGCCGGGCCCGCCCGTCGATCTTGCCGATCAGCAAACCGCCGCCAACGACCGCGACGGCCAGCAGGGCGCCGACGATCCCGAACCCCAACGCCAGCCGCGCACCGATCGGCAGCCGGTCCATGCCCAGGGTCATTTTTGCAGGTTGGCCAGCAGCGGGGCGAGGTCGGTCAGGCGGGAGACGCGCCAGTCGGCCGTGTGGCCCAGATGCTCGGCATAGCCGCGCATCAGCCAGAACATATCCGACGGACCGACGTCGGAGCTGGTCGGCGCCGGCATGCCCGCGATCCGCTCGATCCGCGCGACCTGGAAGCCATAGTGCTTGGCGCCGGCGACATCGAACCCGTTCGATGAGACGAACAGGACCTCGTCCTTGGCGACGCCGAGCGCCTGCTCGACCAGGGCATAGCAGGCGGGGTCGGGCTTGAAGCTCTTGGCCCGGTCGACGCTGATGACGTCGGTCAGCCGGCCGGCGATGCCCGAGGCCTTAACCAGCTTGTCCAGCATCATCGGGCTGCCGTTCGACAGGATGGCGAGCTTGTAGGCACCCAATGCGTCCAGCGCCTCGGTCGCCTCCGGATACAGGTCCAGATTCAGGTATTTCTGCATCAGCGGCTCGCAGATTTCCGGCTCCGGCGCCACACCGGCGGCCAGCAGCGAATATTCCAGCGAGGCGCGCGTGACCGGCCAGAAATCCTGGTAGTTGCGCATCAGGCCCCGCAGCCAGGTATATTCCAGCTGCTTCAGCCGCCACAGTTGCGTGACGAGTTCGCCCTTGTCGCCGCATAATTCGGTCGCGAGGCTGCGGACCGATTGCACGTCGTAGAGCGTGCCGTAAGCATCGAAGACCAGAGCGCGAATGGCCATGTCTGAAGTCCTTTCAAATCTCTTCGGCGATGACGCCGGTATGGACGCGCACGGTGACTTCGTCAAAGCGCGCTTCGTTTTTCAGATCGCGCCCCATCAGTAGGGTACCGAGCACGGCGCCCAGGAAGCCCAGCGGCAGGGAGACGATCGTCGGGTTGACCAGCGGCCAGATCGCGTCGGCGCCGCGCACCGCCGGCCCCAGGATGGCGAGGACGACCGACGACACCAGCCCGAACAGAATGCCGCCGACCACGCCGCCCGTGTTGAAGCGGCGCCAGAACAGCGACAGGATCAGCACCGGAAAATTGGCGCTGGCCGCGATGCAGATCGCCAGGATCACCAGCACCGCCACATTGATGTCCTTGGCCAGAATGCCGAGCGCGATCGCCAGGATGCCGATGCCGATCGAGGACAGGCGGGCGACCAGGATCTGTTTCTTTTCGTGCACCTGCCCGCGGCAGATCCAGTTGACGTAGAAATCATGGGCGATGGCGCCGGAGGTCGAGAGCGTCAGCGCCGAGACCACGGCGAGGATGGTGGCGACCGCGACGGCCGAGACGAAACCCAGCATCAGCTCGCCGCCGAACGTGCCCTTGCCGCCGCCCAGATATTCCGCCAGCAGCGGCATGGTCAGGTTACCACCCTTGTCGGCGGCGCGGATTGCGTCCTGGCCCACCAGATCGGTCGCGGCCAAGCCGAAGATCGTGGTCGCGACGAAGAAGCCGCCCGCCAGGAACATGACCCAGACGACGGAGCGGCGTGCGGTCTTGGCATCCGGCACAGTGTAGAAGCGCGTCATGACATGGGGCAGGCCTGCCAAGCCCAGCACATAGCCCAGCCCCAGCGAGATCTCGTCGAACGGATTCTTCAGATAATTGCCGGGGCCGAGGAATTTCGGACCGTAGGCCGTTTCGGCCCGGCTGAAGAATACCAGCGGATTGAAGCCGACCGCGTTCAGCGCCAAGAGCAACAGAACGGCCGCGGCCGCCAGCATCAGACCGGCCTTGACGATCTGGACCCAGGTCGTGGCCAGCATGCCCCCGAACGCGACATAGACGATCATGGCGATGCCGACCAGCACGATGGCGGCATCGTACGGGATGCCGGTCAGCAGTTTGACCAGCACGCCGGCGCCGGCCATCTGCGGCGTCAGATAGGCGAAATTCACCACGATCGTGCCGCTGACCGCGGCCAGCAGCGAGGTCCGCGTCTTCATCCGATAGTGGATGATGTCGCCCAGCGTGTATTTGCCGGTGTTGCGCATCGGCTCGGCGATCATGAACAGGACCGTGCAGAACGCGACCAGAGGGCCCAGCGCGTAAAACGCGCCGTCCATGCCATAGAGCGCGGTCAGGCCGGTGAAGCCGAGAAAGGCCGCGGCGCTGCACCAGTCGCCGGCGAGAGCGAAGCCGTTCTGCGCCGCGGTCAGATTTCCGCCGGCGGCATAGAAATCGCTGGTCGTCTTCGTCCGCTTCGCGGCCCAATAGGTGATGCCGAGTGTGATCGCCAGAATGAAGGCGAAGATACCGAGTGTCAGGCTCATGCGGCGCGCTCCATCCGAAGCGCCGCCGCGACTTGCGCCACCAGCGGATCGAACCTTTTATTGGCGACGTGGACATAGATCAGCGCCAGGCCCCAGGACAGCACATAGTTCGCGGCGATCAGCACGAAGCCGACATTGAGCGGGCCCAGCGCCTTCGCCGCCATGAGCGGACGGGCAAACCCGGCCAACACGGTCAGTCCGACATAGCTCGTCAGATAGATCGCCGACAGGATGGCGATGAAACGGAGCTTCTTGGCCACCAAGGTCGCCATCATCTGTTTCGGATCTGCGGACAGCTCCAACGTCTTTCTCCCTGTGCTTGATTCTCGTGTCCGCATGTTCGGACTTTGATAGGCGCGCCTCTTCGCTCCCATCGCGGGTAGCCGATCATCCTTGGCGACCACGGGGAAGTAACGACACATCACATTCCTGTGCTTGGTCGTGCCGGGCTGACGTGTCGAGGGCTGAGCTTCGTCAGATGGCGCGAACAACTCTTCGCGCCGAGCAGGGTCGGTTGTCGTTGCCAAGTCCAAAGCTGGCACGCGTCCTTGACCTGCGGCGAACCGCCGGCACGACAAGAAGCGAACAAGAAGGTTCTATTGATGGACCACACCGTGGTCGCTGGCGTCGATGTCACGCCGCTCGTATGTCCTTCAGGAACCCGTCGACCTCGCGCCGCAGGTCGGTGGCGCGGGCGGCGAGCGCGTCGGCGGTGGCGAGCATGTCGGCGGACGAGGCTTCGGTCCGCGCGGTATCCTCGGTCACCGCCGCGATCGTCTCGGATACGGCACTCGTGCCGGCCGCCGCCTCATGCACGTTGCGGGCGATGTCACGGGTGGCATTGCCCTGCTGATCGACCGCACCGGAGATCGCCAGGCTCGCTTCGCTGATCCGACCGATGACCAAGCCGATCTCGGCGATGATCGCGACCGCCTCGGCCGTGGCCGTGCGGATATCGCCGATCTGGCGGCCGATATCCTGTGTCGCGCGCGCCGTCTGGTTGGCGAGCGATTTCACCTCGTTCGCCACCACGGCGAAGCCCTTGCCCGCCTCGCCGGCCCGGGCGGCCTCGATCGTCGCATTGAGGGCCAGGAGGTTGGTCTGGGCGGCGATGGTGTCGATCAGCTTGACGATCTCGCCGATCGAGCCGGTCGCGGCCGACAGGCCTTCGATCACGGCACCGCCCCGCGCCGCCTCGCGCACGGCGAGTTCGGCGGTCTCGGCCGAAACGGCAACCTGCCGGCCGATCTCGGCCACCGACGCCGCCAGTTCCTCGGCCGCGGCGGCAACTGTCTCGACATTGCCGCTGGCAGCGCGGGCCGCGCCCGCGACCGAGCCCGCACGCCGGGCCGTCGTCTCCGCCGTATTTCTAAGACCGTCGGCCGTGCCGCGCAGGTTGCCGGCACTGTCGGCCAGTTGGCCAAGCGAGCCGGCAATCTGGCGATCGAACGCAAAGATGCGGGCCTCGATCGCGGCCTGGCGCCGCTCGCGTGCCGCCCGATCCGCCGCCTGCTCGGCCTCCAGCCGGTTGCGATCGAGGGCGGCTGCCCGCAGCACCTCGACCGCGCGGGCGATGCGGCCGATCTCGTCGCGACGCTCCTGCGCCGGCACCATGACGTCATAGCGGCCGAGCGCGAGTTCGCCCAACGCATCGGTCAGCGCGTCGACCGGGCGGACGATCGACCGTTGGGTCAGAAATGCGATGCTGCCGGCCAGCGCCAGAGCCACCAGCAACAGGCCCCATTGCAGCCAGACCAGAGAATCCAGCTCTGTTGAAATCCGATCGCCGTCCGCGTCGATCTGCCGGCCAGCGAGGTCGGCGAGGCCGCCGGAACGGAAGCCCTGGGCGTCGGCCGGGCCGATCAGCACATCGAGGATGCGCCCGACCTGATCCTGGGTGTCCCTGACCCCCGCGGCCAACTGGGCCGGATCGGCGCCCGGCGCCTCGGCGGCGGCCATCAGATCGTGCTGCGCCTTATAGACGCTATCGAACGCCGCCATCAGCACCTTCCAGCGCGCGCGCTCATCGGGCGGGAAGGCCGCGGAAACTTGGTCCAGCCGGGTGCCGGCCTCGACGATCTTGGACCAGTAGGCTGCCAACACGATCTTCGCGTCCGGGTCCTTGGTCAGGACGAAGCGATAGAGCGTCGCCAGCGAACCGTTGAACTGCTGCGCCATGGCTAGGCTTTGCTGGGCCGCGGGCAGATGCTCGCCGATCGCGACCCGTGACCGCCGATCGACGCTGCCAAGCAGCAGGCTGGAAGCGATAACCGACAAGGCGAGCAGTGCTGAAACGGCACCGAAGCCTAGAAACAAGCGGCTACGGATTGAATGGGCGGACATAACCAACCTCTGCCTAAAGTAGAAGCGGAAGATAGGACCAGAAGACGTCCACCGAAACCTAATTCACGATGACGTAAAGAAAACGTGATCGTGAAACGGATTGCCACAAATCAGAGGTCACGGTGTTCAGCAGATACTCGCTGGCCGAATATGTTTGACACGTTTTGCGTCCATGGCCCGAGAGTCACACCGAGCTGGCATTCAAGTTTTTGTGAAGCCCTAAAATTTAAGTATTTTGCAAGGAATCCAAGCCTCACAGTTCCACGGAATTCCGTGTTGGGGGCGCTCGCAATCTACGTGTCCGTACCGTCGCCCCCGACGCGGTTCAGTCGAGGGAGGTAAATTCAATGAAATGGCTTTTCACGCCGATTTTCTCGTTGTTTGCATGCGGATTGCTGGCCCTCTCCGCTCCGGCGCACGCCGCGGATGATCATGGTACCCGCGACGAGGCGGTGGCTATGGTCGACAAGGCGGATGCCCTGGTCAAAACAGATGGGCCGGCCGCGTTCCCGAAGCTGAGCGACAAGAGCGGGGCGTTCGTCGATCGCGATCTCTATATCGTCGTGTTCGACAGTACCGGCAAGGTCATGGCCCACGGTGGCAATCCGGCTCTTGTCGGAGTCAATCTGCTCGCCGCCAAGGATCCGGATGGTGTTCCGTTCGTCCAAAACATCCTTGCCTCGGCTAAAGAAAACCCCACAGGCAGCTGGGTGAAGTTCAAATTCACCAACCCGCTCTCCAAGAAGATCGAGCAGAAAGCCATGTATGTCCGACAGGTCGGCGACTATGTGGTCAACTGCGGCGTCTACGGCGGATAAGCGAGAAGAAGCGCGCACACTCGATGGGGAGGCGGGATCGATGGTAACGAAAACATCAGGCGGATTGCTCGGAAACCGGCCCATCATCGTAAAGGTCCTCATCGCGCCCGGGCTGATCATCGCGTTGATGTCGATCATGGCCGTGCTGGCCATATCGACCATGATCAGCCAGCGCGCTTCGTTCGAGAGCTTCGCCCGGGTGCAATACAGCCAGGCGAAGCTGACCGCCGCGATCGTTACCGACCTGACCCGCATGGAGGGCGAGCTTTATCACATGCTCTCGCTCAAGGGCACGTCGGACGACCCGGCGCCGGTCCAGCGGGTCGCGGCGGAGGTGCAGAAGATCGACCAGCATGTCGCCGCGCTGGTCGATCAGTTGGCGGCAAGTGAACTCGATGCCGCCCAGCGCCCGGTCGTCGCCGATCTTAAGAAGGCGCTCGGGGTCTACGGCGCTGACGCGACCAACGTGGTCACGATCGGTGCGGCCGATCTCGGCACCGGCGTGATCATGATGAGCAAGGCATCGGATTCATACGACACCCTGAGCAAGACGACCGATCGGATCCAGGCGTTGGCCGAGGAGTCCGGCATGACCGGCCTGGCGAATTCCCGGAGCTCGTCTTCGACGGCGCTGACCAGCTACGAAATTCTGCTGGGCATCGCGTTGATCCTCGCCGTCACAGTGACCCTCGTCGTCGGCCGGGCGATCAGCCGCCCGGTCGCGGCACTCACCGGCGCCATGCTGCGCCTGTCCGACGGCGACACGGCGATCGAGGTCCAGGGCGACGGTCGAAAGGATGAGATCGGGGCTATGGCGCGAGCGCTCGTCACGCTGCGCGGTGGCGCCATTGAAGCCCAACGGCTGGCCGTCGCGGAACATGAAGCCCAGCGCCTGAAGGCTGAACGGCAGGAGCGGCTCGAAGCGCTGACCAGTCGCTTCGACCAGACCATGGGCACCGTTCTGACCGAGGTCAGCAACGCCGTCGCCAGCATGTCCGAAAATGCCCGAGAAATGGGACGCATGACCGTAACGACGGATCAGTTGGCTCGCGTCACGGCCGACGCGTCCGATCAGGCCTCGGCCAGCGTGCAATCGATGGCCTCAGCGGCGACGGAATTGTCGGCGTCCATCGTCGAGATCTCGCGTCAGGTTGACCATTCCACCAAGATCACCGGGCGGGCGGTCGCGGAAGCGACGGAAACGGCGGCGATCGTTCGGGAGCTGACGGAGGCGGCGCAGCGGATCGGGGACGTGTCCCATTTGATCGCCGACATCGCCAGCCGGACCAATCTGTTGGCCCTCAACGCCACGATCGAGGCGGCGCGCGCCGGCGAAGCCGGCAAAGGCTTTGCCGTGGTGGCAAGCGAGGTCAAGGCATTGGCCAATCAGACCGCCCAAGCGACCGGCGAGATCGGCACGCAGATCAATGCGATCCGCGCAGCGACCAGCCAGACCGCAACGGCGATGGACCGCATCGGCACGACGCTCAATGAAGTGAACGGCATCGCGGCGTCGGTCGCCGCCGCGGTCGAGGAACAGGGCGCTGCAACCCAGGAAATCGCCCGTAGTGCGCAACAAGCCGCGGGTGGAACTCATCAGGTGACGGAAAGCATTGCCGAGGTCAGTCGGGTCTCGACCGACGCCCGTGGCGTATCGGGCGCATCCGTGGACGCCGCCGACTTTCTGGCCGGACAGGCCCGACGCCTGACCGAAGAAGTCGAGCGTTTCCTGAAGGATGTCCATGCCGCCTGACATCGATCGAGATTCCAGAGTCGAACGAGCGCAACGGCAGCGTTTAAGTTCGCAGGTTTCTGCATCAGGCCTCGGAGCCGAGCCGCCTCAACGATCGATCCTGCTTAACCGGATATCGATCTCGCGGTCGACATATCGCCATTCGGCCGTGGCACGCAGCCTGCGAACAAGCTCCTCGAAGCGGTCGGCATGTTCCGGGGCATATTCGAACCAGGTCAGGAAATCGAACGGTTCGCCCAATTCCCGGCTGTGGTGCAAACGTCTGGAGATTTCCGGAAGGTGCTCCAGCCCCATTGCGATATGGCGCGAGTCTGCCTCGACGATCGCGCGGCGTTCGTCCTGGGCCAACGACCACCAAGCCGCATTCTTTCGAATCGGGATGAGTGCCGCCAATGTTGCCGCGGCCCGACCGAGTCCCTCCTGTCGCGCAACCAGTGCTTCGAGCTCCGCTCGCGTGGCGTAACGAGTGTTACTCAAGGTACCGCGCAAGACCCACGCGGCCTCGAACGGCGGCTCGTCGCCCCCTTCATGCACTGCGAGGCTTGCTGCGAGTATCAGGCTGTCGCCGACGACCGGCTCGATCCGGTCGATCCGCCATGGGCCGGCCGGTCCGGCAGCAAATTGAACAAGGAAGGGATTGGTCATGCTCCGCCGCCTCCTTGCGAGATTGCTCGCGCTAACGCGCTAAGCCGCCGGCACCAAGCGCCGCCAATGCCGTCGAGACAATCAGATCGAGGCGATGACGCGGTGGCTTTGTTTTGGCGAGCACGTTGAGGCCCTGAACGACACACACGAGGAAGGCGGCACTGTCCAACGACGTCTCTGCCGGGATCTCGCCCGCCTCGCGCGCGCGGACGATCGCCCCGGCGAAAGCGGTCTCGAGGCGGGCCAGGTGAATGTCGACCAGGGCTTTGATTTCCGGATCGCGTTGCGCCAACTCGACGATCGTATTTGTAACGAGGCAACCCCATTGCCGTTTGCCGTCGATGATGCCGTCGATCAACCTGAGAAAATAGGCCCGCACGGCGGCGAGACCGGAGGCTTGGCGCCCCAGGATCTCGATCGCCTCAGCCGAGACTGTCGACATGTATCGATCGACAGCCTGAACGAACAGCTGCTGCTTGTCGCCATAGGTGCCATAGAGGCTGCCCGGGAAAATCCCCATGGCCTTGCACAGCGCCTGCACGGCGCTGCCCTCAAAACCGTTCTGCCAAAAGGCGTCGACGGCCCGATCCAATCGTTCGTCTGGATCGAAGCTTCTCACCTGCCCCATGACATATGCTCCATTACCGCCGCCAGAGACTTAGACGATCCCGCAATCGACGAACGCCACCCCATCGACCGATACGACCACATTGTCGCCGGGCCGAACCGGGTGCAGCCCCAACGGGGTTCCCGTCAGCACCAGGTCGCCGGGCGCGAGACGCTCACCCGACTGTTTCAGGTGAGCGGTGAGCCAGGCAATGACGTCGTCGACTCCACCCGGCATGGACCAGAGCCCGCCCGAAGCAATCGGGATGTCATTGATCGTCACGGTGAGCGCACGCGAGGCGGTCCATTGATCCAACGACGGTCTCCGATCGAGCGCCGGCAGGACGGCACCCGCGTTGAGGCCGTTGTTCGCGACGAGTTCAACCAGCGTCTTGCGGGCGCCGCGAAAGACGAAATGATGCAGCTCGATCACCGGGAATACGCTGGCGATCGCGCCGTCCGGGCCGATGGTAACGGCCATCTCGCCCTCGATGGCCAGGTTGGCGTAGGCGTCATGTGGCAGCGTCACGCCGGAGCGCTGCATCTCGCTCGCATGGAGATAGCCGCGGATCGGACCCGCCATCCCGAACTGCTCGACGACGCCGGGTCCGATGCAGCCGACCTTGTATCCGACGATCCCGTCTCCGGCCTCCCGCCGCAGACGCGCGACCTGGTGCTGGAGCCGGTAGGCATCCGACAGGTGGAGCAGCGCGTGCCCCTCGCCGAAATAGGTCCCGGGCGTCCGGAGCCGATAGTCGCGCCATTGCCGGACGGCCAGCGCCCGAATGTCAGGCAGAAGTGGGGGCATTCGGCGTCGCCCAGTCGATGTGCTTGAGCCGGCGCTGCGTCTGCGTCGTCGCAAGGAGATCGTCCCTCATCTCCGGACGCGGATAAGGCAAGACCTCTCGGCTGTATGACGCGGCGAGCCTGGCGGCGTACCGCCCTCCGGTGACGCCGCCGGACCTGAGATTAACGATTTTCACAGCTCCCTCTCACTTGAACCTGAATGAACGATCAAGATTGGCTCGCTAAAATCATGAACCCGATGCCGCCACTGTCAACAGGGCAAGTTCCTGATCACGTAGCCGTGACGTATGTCGGGAGGCGGCTCTCTGCCATCCAGAGCTCGGCAAAGCTCTCTCTGATAGCGCATTGTACGACGTGAGTTTGATTGTACGTTCAAGATCGAATAAGGTCGCCGCACTTCCACGGACGAGCGGCATCCGACCACGACGCCTTGCTCACGTATCGATCGGTGCGATGAAATCCGGATAGCAGCGACCATAGGAACGCCATGACGGCACCGAAGAAAATTCTACTCGTCGATGACGATCAGGCGCTGCGCGAAGCGCTCGCCGAGCGACTGCACCTGCATGAGGAGTTCGTGACAGAGCTCGCCGACAGCGCTGCGGCGGCGCTTGAGATCGTCAAACACCACTATTTCGACATCATCGTGCTTGACGTCGGCCTGCCCGACATGGACGGGCGCGAGCTGTGCCGCCTGATGCGCCGCAACGGCGTGCGCGCGCCGATCGTCATGTTGACCGCCGCAGACAGCGAGGCGGACACGATCCTCGGCCTCGACGCGGGCGCCAACGACTACGTGACCAAGCCTTTCCACCTGGGGATACTCCTGGCCCGGCTTCGGGCTCAGCTGCGCCAGCACGAGCAGAGCGAGGACGCGGTCTTCACCATCGGGCCCTACAGCTTCAGCCCGGGGGCAAAACTCCTGGTAGCCGAGGGTGGCAAGATCAAAGTGCGCCTGACCGGAAAGGAAGCGGGTATTTTGAAGTACTTGCTGCGCGCCGGGGATCGGCCGACCAGCCGCGAGCTGCTGCTGAACGAGGTCTGGGGATACAACGCGACCGTAACCACGCACACGGTTGAGACACATATTTACCGTCTTCGGAAGAAGATGGAGCCCGATCCGTCCAAGACGGGACTTTTGGTTACGGAACCGGGCGGTTACCGCCTCATCCCTTGATCCGTCTTAGGGGCTCCACCGCGATTGTCTTCGAGACCTCGCTCAAGTTCTAATCAGCTCGACAATTGTGACGGAGGGCGGAAAGCGGGCAACCGCTCTCCGCCCATTTCTTCGGCGTCCCGATCTATTTGCGCCGACAGGGGAAGGAGGCCTTCGGACCGAACCGACGATACGTTGTCGGAAGCCAGCGTTGAGCGCCCGTGTCGGATGCCGCTTCCTGACTCATTTGAGCTCCACCTAGCGCAAATGTGAGGTGACATCAGGGTTGGTTGCGCCCCATCTGCAGTGCATGACGACCCGAAAACCCATAGCTCGGACAATCGTCCTCGTGGCGCTCGGTCTATTCCTGGCCTTGCAGGTCGCTATCGCCGAGGCGACGGACGGGCTGATCGCCCAGGCGGTCGTCGCCACCATCGGGCTGGGGATCGGCGTCACGCTACTGTCGGCCGAATTCGGCTTCGCCTTTGCGTTCAGGCAAGCGGCCGAATTCCGCGATTTCAGCATCTTCCGCGCCCATTTCCTGATCTTCGGCCTGGCCTTGCCGCTGATGGTGCCGGTCATCGCCGCCGGCAGCCTGTTTGGCATCCCTGTCACCGGCTTTGCGACCCCGGTCGGTCCGGCCTTCGTGCTGGGCGCGCTGCTGTTCGGGATCGGCATGCAACTGGCCGGCGGTTGCGCGTCGGGCACGCTGTATCTGCTGGGCGGCGGCAACGCCAAATTCGCGGGCACGCTCGCGGGTTTCATCCTGGGGTCCGTATTAGGGGCCGCCCATATGGGTTTCTGGTGGTCCCTGCCGACCTTGCCGCCGATCACGCTGTTCAGCCTTGGCCCGTGGCCGGTGACGCTCGGCCTGGAAGTGGCGGTGCTGGTCGTCGTCGGCTGGTCGATCCCGCACATCGCCCCGCTGCCGCGACGACTCGTCCTGGGCGCGATCGCGCTGGCCTTGCTGAACGCGGCGACGCTGCTGGCGGCCGGACATCCCTGGAGCGAGACCTGGGGCTTCACGCTTTGGGGTTCCAAGCTGGCGGCGATGCTGGGCGCGCATCCGGAGGCCTGGGCCTATTGGAGCGACGGCCGCTCGCTCTATGTCGGCATCTTCGCCGATACGACCTCGATCATGGACCTGTCGATCATCCTGGGCGCCCTGCTGGCTGCGGGACTGACCGGCCGCTTCGTCTGGCGGGCGGGCGGCAGCCCGCGGGTCTGGATCGCGGCCGTGCTGGGCGGCGCGATCATGGGCTACGGCGCGCGCCTGTCGGGCGGCTGCAACATCGGCGCCTATTTCAGCTCGATCGTTTCGGGCGATCTCTCGGGCTGGGTCTGGTGTGCCGTGGCACTGCCGGGCAGCCTTTTGGGCCTGCGCCTGCGCCGCGCGATCGAGGGCTTTGGACTCCCGCGCACTCATTCTGCCTGAACGGTGCTATTTTCGGCTCTCGGTGGAAGTTCAGAACCCACCTGCTCGATGCAGGCAGGCTTTGGGCATATGGGCGCCATAGATGATGGCCGACGTCACGTGCCCTATGAACTCCCGCCCCTGTCAGGTTCCTTCTTGTCCGCGGCGACTGGACCGCTCCGGCGCTTTGATGAAATTACTCGGGGTCGCCTCTCCGTGACACCGTTGACGTCGCGAGGTCGAAGCGGTCGCCGGCACGCAACACGGCGTAGGCCCGCGCGCCATGCGGCTTGCCGTCGTGAAGAATGACCCGGCCGACGCCGAGCACCGTGCACACGCCATCGACGACCGTGATGGCCGTCGCTTCGTCGAGCCCGATGCCCAGCAGATCACGGTGTGAACGCAGAACCGGCTCGATGTCGGTCTCACGGCGATAGCGGTCGACATGCTGATCGACGGCCGCGGAGGGCAGCAATCCGAAACCGCGTTCGTGTCCCGGTGCGGACAGAATCCAGTTTCCCTCAGGCGCACCGCGAATCAGGTAGGAGGCGAGAATGCTGGCGCCCGCGGAGGTTCCCGCGACGATCCCGTGCCGGCGCAATACGCCAAACAGGGCGCTCTCGACACGCGTCCCAAGATAGGCGTCCGCGATCCGCCACTGTCGGCCGCCGCCAAACCAGACGCCGGTCGCGGTCTCGAGTGGTGCGGCGAACGCCGTCGTATCGGCTTGGGCTCGATCGCGGGTGTGAAGGATCGTGACGTCCTCCACACCGAACGTGGTGCGGAACCAGGCAGCGAGATCGGCGGGCACGATCTCCTCGTCCGGCGCCGCCGTCGGGATATAGACGAAATGCCCGCGGCGGCCGCCCGCAAGCGCCACGAAACGTTGTGCGATCTCCGGTGTGACGTCACCCCCACCCATCAGCAGGAGTGCCCCGACGCGGGGGCCGACACGATGGACCGGCGCGCCGGCCACGGCTGCGGACGTCACGACCACCATCGCGGCGAGGCCGAGCAACCAGCGCAAAGCCGGTCGCCAGATCGCTACAGGCCTGACTGCGATCCTCGATCGTCCGCGCACATTTTCGACCATCCGGCAGCCCCGTCTTGTCATCAAGAGGCAGAGCCTAGTCGAGACCGGAGATCGCACGGAGGCAACTCTTAGTGATCGGCTGCCTGAAAGTGAGCTGGCACCGGTTCCATGGACACCAAGTTTAGATGTTCAGTGGAACGATCTCGTTCCACCGCGTGGGTGCAACGCCCTCGACACCTCACGAAAAAGAGATCGAAGTCGTTTTGGCGTTCGGCAGCAACGCCCGTATTATTGCATTCGTTGACGCCAAGACACGGCAACCAATGCCGGACTCACGAAGGTCGTTCAGGCCTTCCGTCGTTATAGGGAAACGCGATGTCGGACTATGTCGAGACTGCAGGCCTCAAGGTTGCTTCGGTGCTGCAACGCTTCGTCGATGACGAAGTGCTGGCCGGGCTGGCGATCGCGCCGGCCACATTCTGGTCGAGCTTCGCCGCCCTGCTGAAGATGTTCGCGCCGCGCAACAAGGCACTGCTCGCCAAGCGCGACGAAATCCAAGCCAAGATCGACGCCTGGCATCAGGCGCATCGCGCCCAGCCGTTCGACGCCGTCACCTATCAGGCGTTTCTGCGCGAGATCGGCTATCTGGTGCCGATCGGCGATGCCTTCATCATCGATACCGCCAATGTCGATGCGGAGCTGGCGACCATCGCCGGGCCACAGCTGGTCGTGCCGATCAACAATCATCGTTATGCCTTGAACGCGGCCAACGCGCGCTGGGGCAGCCTCTATGACGCGCTCTACGGCACCGATGCCATTCCGGACGACGGCGGCGCCGCACGTGGCAAGGGCTATAATCCCACCCGCGGCGCCCAAGTCATCGCCTATGCGCGCGCCTTCCTTGACCGCTCGCTACCGCTCGCCGGCGCGTCACATGGCGAGGTCGTGGCCTATCAGGTGCTGGATGGCGCGCTGGTGGCGACCCTGCATTCCGGCGCCAAGACCAAGCTCGCGAACCCGGCCCAGTATGTGGGCCATCAGGGCACGGCCGGGGCGCCGTCGGTCGTCGTATTGGTCAACCATGGCCTGCATGTCGAGCTGGTGTTCGATCGCGGCCATTTCATCGGCAAGGACGATCCGGCCGGCCTGGCCGATGTCGTCGTCGAATCCGCGCTGACCACGATCATGGACTGCGAGGATTCCGTCGCGGCCGTCGATGGTGCCGACAAGACCGACGTCTATCGCGCGTTCCTGGGCCTGATGAAGGGCGATCTGGTCGCCCATCTGGAAAAAGGCGGCAAGACGATCGAGCGGGCGCTGAACGACGACCGGCGCTATATCGGCCCGGGCGGCACCGAGGTCGTGCTGCCGGGCCGCAGCCTGATGTTCCTGCGCAATGTCGGTCACCTGATGACCAACCCGGCGATTTTATTGTCGGATGGCAGCGAGATCCCCGAGGGCATCCTCGACGGCGTCATCACCACCACCATCGCGCTCTACGACCTGCGCGGGTTGGGCAAGTTCAAGAACAGCCGCGCCGGCTCCTATTACATCGTGAAGCCGAAGATGCACGGGCCGGAAGAGGTGGCGTTCGCCAACGACCTGTTCGATGCGATCGAGGACATGCTGGGCCTGACCCGCTACACGCTCAAGATCGGCATCATGGACGAGGAACGGCGCACGTCGGCCAACCTGATGGAATGCATCCGGGCAGCGCGGCATCGGCTCGCCTTCATCAACACCGGCTTCCTCGACCGGACCGGCGACGAGATGCACACCTCGATGCAGGCCGGCGCCATGATCCGCAAGAACGACATGAAGGGTACGGCCTGGATCAAGGCGTATGAGGATAACAACGTCGATGTCGGCCTCGCCTGCGGCCTCCAAGGCAAGGCGCAGATCGGCAAGGGCATGTGGGCGATGCCCGACCGGATGGCCGAGATGCTGGCGGTCAAGGGCGCGCACCCGAAGGCCGGCGCCAACACGGCGTGGGTCCCGTCGCCGACGGCGGCCACGCTCCATGCGCTGCATTACCACGAGACCGACGTCGCCAAGCGTCAGGACGAGCTGAAGTCGCGTCCGCCGGCGAAGCTCGGCGACCTGCTGACCTTGCCCGTCGCCGGCCAGAAGAACTGGTCGCCCGAAGAAATCGGCCAGGAGCTGGACAACAACGCCCAAGGCATCCTCGGCTATGTCGTGCGCTGGATCGACCAGGGCGTCGGCTGTTCCAAGGTGCCGGACATCCATAATGTCGGCCTGATGGAGGACCGTGCGACCTTGCGCATTTCCAGCCAGCATATCGCCAACTGGCTGCTGCACGGCGTCTGCACCGAAGCGCAGGTCATGGCGACCATGAAACGCATGGCCGCCGTGGTCGATGGCCAGAACGCGGGCGACCCGCTCTATACGCCGATGGGGCCCGGCTTCGACGGCATCGCGTTCAAGGCGGCCTGCGACCTGGTGTTCAAGGGGCTGGTGCAGCCGAGCGGCTATACCGAACCCCTGCTGCACGCGCGCCGGCTGGAGCTGAAGGCGAGGAGATAAGATCTGAGCTTGGCGACAAAGAGCAAATGGACGTCCCCTGGCGAGCAGCCTCAGAACTGAGGACCGTCGACTTCGTTTTATCTCTTCACTCGAGGGAGACCCGCCATGACCCTTCAAGATCGTCTGGACGCCTTAAAAGCTGATTTCGAAGGTCGTCCATAGTGGCGACGGCTCCGGATGTTCCAAGGTTGGGAATCTCTCGAGCCAGATGGACCGGAGTCGCCTGGGGAGCGCTTGCGGTCACGATCTTCTCCGGCTGGTTCGTTGTGACGCGGTTCAGCGTCACACGAGAGCTGCGCATCTGGGACGTCACCGCGCTTCGGTTCAGTATCGGCGCCATCCTGCTCGCACCAGTGATCCTCCGCAGAGGATCACGCCTACCGCTCGCCGCTTGGGGCGAGGGTCTGATATTCGCGCTTCTCTGGGGCATGCCCTTCGCTCTTCTCGTCGCACTGGGATTGAAGCTCACCTCGGCGGCTCAGGCAGCCACCATCACACCCACCCTGATGCCGGTCTTCGCCGGCGCGCTCGCGTGGGTCTTCCTGCGCGAGCCGCAAGGACGGGTCCGGTGGCTTGGCTACGGAGCGATCGTCGCCGGCTTGGTCTGTCTGGTTACCGCCGGTGCTGCCATCCACGGTCGGCCCAGCTCCGCAGGCATCGGCGCATTGGCCGCCGCCGCTGCAATGTGGGCGATTTACACGCTGCTGTTTCGGCGTAGCGGACTGACGCCAATCCAGGCCGCTGCGCTGATCTGCGTCTGGTCCGCCGGGCTTTTTCTCCCCGTGTACCTGTTCCTTGGTCTCAGCCGCCTCAGTCTCGCCTCCCCAGCCGAGATCGCTCTTCAGGCCGCCTACCAGGGCGTGCTGATGAGCTGCGTGGCCCTCGTCAGCTTCAATCGCGCCGTCTTTCTTCTCGGTTCGGTGGCCGCCACCGTCATCATCGCACTCCTCCCCGCGGTCGCGGCGCTTCTCGCCATTCCGGTCCTCGGCGAGACACCCTCGCTGAGCGAATGCGCGTCGATCGCGATCATCGTCCTCGGGGTGCTCCTCGTTTCAAAGCCTACTTCATTGGCCATCATGCCAACCGTTCCGCAAACCTGACGGAGACCCCGATGATCCGCCTCTATTTCCACCCCACACCCAAACCTGCGAAGGTCGCCGTCTTTCTAGAGACGCGGTTTTGCACCATCGCGCATTGCTGCTCGATCCTGACCCCAGCGCTTTTGGTGGAGGTGCTTTGAATGCCGACGATCTGGGGACGAGCGAATTCCGTCAACGTGCAGAAGGTGCTGTGGTGTTGTGAAGAGCTGGGTGTGGCCTTCGACCGTATCGACGCCGGCCTCCACTTCGGCCGCAACCGCGAGGCCGAATACCTTGCGATGAATCCTATGGGCGGCATCCCCACCCTTGTTGACGGCGATTTTGTTCTGTGGGAGTCGAATTCAATTATTCGATATCTCTCTATGCAATACGGACAAGGCGCGTCGCTATACCCGGCCGATCCGAAACCGCGAGCGAGCGTGGATCGCTGGCTCGACTGGAGCCTAGCCTCCTTGCAGCCTGTGGAGAGGCCGATTTTTTGGGGATATATCCGCACCCCCGCCGCCGAGCGCGACATGGTAAGCCTCAAGGCCGCCGAGCACCGCTTGGCCGACATGTGGCAGATTATCGACGGGCAGCTGCAGGGGCGCGCATTCGTCGAGACCGATGACTTCACGCTCGCGGATCTCGTCTTGGCTATCTACGCCCGGCGTTGGTACGGGATCCCGGAAGAGATCTATCGCCCGACGCTGCCCAATGTCGAACGCTGGTATCGTCAAATCGGCGAACGCTTGGGGTTCCGCCGCTACATCGCCATGCCGCTGACCTGATGCGGCTTCAACATCTGCACACCACTTTCGCAACGGGCGGCTCTCGATGACCATTACCCTGCATGTTTGGAACACGCCGAACGGCCGCAAGATCAGCGTCGCCCTCGAAGAGATGGGCCTGCCGTATGTTGTCAAACCGGTCAACATCTCCAAGGGAGAACAGCACGACCCGGACTTCCTGCGGATCAGTCCCAACAACCGGATCCCGGCCATTGTCGATACCGACGCCCCCGACGGTCGGCCGATCAGCGTCTTCGAATCCGGCGCGATCCTGCTCTATCTCGGCGAAAAGACCGGCAAGTTCCTGCCTGCTTCCCTGCGTGAGCGCGTGGCGGTGACCGAATGGTTGATGTGGCAGATGGGTGGCTTTGGGCCGATGCTCGGTCAAGTGCATCACTTCCGCACGGTCGAGTCGGAGACCGACCGGGCTTACGGGCTGAGACGCTACTCCGACGAAACGCGCCGGCTTTACGGCGTGCTCGACCGGCGGCTCAAGGAGGGGGAATTCGTAGCCGGCAATCTCTCGGTGGCGGATTTTGCCGTACTCGGCTGGGCCTGGCGGCACGAACGCCATCAGATCTCGCTCAATGATTTCCCGAACGTCAAACGCTGGTATGAGACCCTGTTCGCCCGCCCCGGTGTGCAGCGCGGCTTTGCCGTCAAACTGGATGAGGCCGAGTAAGCGTTCGGCCCCGCGGTGTCTTCGGAAGGATGATTTTTTCGTACCAATCGAGCGCCCGCGCCAGGCTCGTGTCGCGAGCCTTTTTGTGATCGACCGGCCCCTCGCCAGTCACCTTCCCTTCGATGATTCGAGCCAGTCTCGGCCTCTCGCCGGGTCTCGAAAGTCTTGGTCTCCGAAACGCCGTTTCGACGGACCCGGACGCAAAACTGATAAGGCCCGCGCGTCCAGACAGTGGCCATGGGACACCTCCTTGTGCAGGATGAGTGTCACATTTTGTCACAAAAATTGCCCGCGCCAGGTTTTGGTAGATCCGTCGGGTGACAGATTAAACCGGACCGCCCCATCGCTAAGTCATTGATTTACCTAGACCCCATTGACAGATAAAACCGGACTGTGATGACAAATATAACCGGAGCGGGGAGTTTGATCATCGCGACTGTCCGCGACGCGGTCGATGCCCCCTGTGGCGGATGCGGATCAACTCACGTGGCCCTTAGGTCGGTTGCCGTAGACCTCGAATTGCAACCGCCCTTGATAGGCGGTAAAGGTTCCGCGTCGCCGATGGCATCAAGGAATCATCTTGCCACCACCTTGGACCGCTACCCGCTACAGCCCGCCCACACCCATATCTCGCATACGCGTTCCTAGCCACAGCATCCGGGGTTTCGGAGTGTTTCAATCCACGTATCAGACGTCGTCCGACACGATGAGCAGTGCTCCATAAATGGTCGGATGCCGAACTGGGATACGTCAAGCACGGTTCTAGCCGAGGACAGGCGATCGGCGGGTTGCACGGTAGACTTTTGAACCCTCCATGAATAAAATATATCGTTCTAGATTCTAACCGCGGCACCTGCGCACTTTTTTGGCTGAGTAGAACATCATCGCAAAAAGTACGCCTACGCCGCTGATTTTCGGGCCTATGCCCGTCGATAGCATCAGACGCACCATTGACCGAGACTTGGATCCAGGAACCGTCGTTCTTACGGTACCCCATCAGATTCATGTTCAGAAAAGTCATCCCGCCGACTATGGGCGCTGCCTTCCGCATGTCGCCGCCATCCTCGCCTATCCGCTCTTTATCGGAGACGATTTCAAGAACGACGGGATCGAACTTATTGCCCGCGTGTCGGCGATCGGTTCGCCGATGCTGGTAGCGGTGAAAATCGATTTGACGGAGAAAGGAACCTACGAGGTTTCTTCGTTCTACCCGATCTCAGAGAAAAAGATTCAGAACCGGCTCGATAAGGGGTTTTTGAAGCCAGCCCAGAATCGATGAGGGCCCCGCAATGCGGAGCCCTCAGGAGCTTCAGCCCGGATGCCCACCCCGGGATCTCTTCCCTCTTTCGAGGTACTTTACCTGATCGGCCGCAACCGACCAGGTGTGTGAGAAGGCCGTTCTCACCTCTAAAGCGCTGCCTGCGCGTCACCGCGCTCGGAAAGCATTAAGCTCTATATCGACTGCCCGAGCGTGCTTGTCAAGCTCCCGCACCATAAACACGAACCCTCGCACCCGGTTCCTCGGGCGGTGGCTTGCCTTGGCAGTACCGCACAGTCAGCCGCCCGTCGGATGCCCCAACGCCTGCGCAGAAGCCCTCGATCAAGGGCAAAAGCCAGCGCCCCTGAAGATAGTCATAGCGCGAATGTTGACACGTAGCGCCGATTTTTCCGATACTAGCGCCGCCGTGAAGAACGGCCGGGCCGACGACCCGACCAGGCGCCCTAGTTGGTAAATTCGTCATCCTTCGAAATCCATGTAGACCTCCGGAGCCACCGGCGGGTATGGCGCCACTCGCTAATATGGCTCGAGGAAGCGTCAACATGCGTTCATTCATCGACGACGAAGGCGAGTTCAAGCGAACCGCGAAGGAACTGACAAAGGTTATCCACGAGCACTGGAAAGGCAGAGTGGAGCCGGATGACATCATTCCCTACCTCGTTCACGCTCAAGACGGCTGGAGTTCGAGTTACGTTCGCGAGATCGCGAAAAGGATCGCTGGATACGTGAACAAGTATCCAGACAGTCCGGGTATCGGCAGAGTCCAGCAGGCCCTCACGGAGGCCTGCCTCAGCTCCAGTTACCAGGATTTTCACGACGTGCACTCGGATAAGAACGATGTTCGAGAGTTGTTCGACATCGACATCCCTGGGCCGAGATCCCTGACCAAATCAATGCAGGTCCAACACCCGTTTCCCCTTGAACTCCAGAAAATAGAGACTCTAAAGCCACTGAAACTGGCCTGGGATATCAAAGGAAAAACATCTAGGTCCTCAATGTTTATCCCTTCTTTGCCGCCCTGCGCCTGCTTCGGAACGCAAAGACTCTCCGTCGAACGCTTCCAAAATTGGATTCCATCTAAGCGTGGAAGGGATCTGGTCGCAGGAGGAACCTGTGGTCTCGTGCTGAAGGATGGCGGTGGACATTTGTGCGGTGCCGTACGGTGGTATTGGTGGGGGCACGCGGGCATTGAGGGGGTGAATTACTCGCTCGCGCTCCGGGAGGCAGGGCAAATGATCGCAATTGGTTTTGATCTCCGCCCCACGTCGCCCAGTCCAACTTGGGGGCCGATCATCCGGCCGCTCAATGAGGTGGGCGATAGCCTCACGGACAGCTTCAACCAGTTCCTGCTGGAAATAAGAGAGATCGCTCCCTACGCGGAACCCAACGAGGAATAGCGTTCGACTCCCCCGACGGGCTTCGTGGGCGCTGCACTCCGAAGTCCGCCGGGCTCGAACCGCTACGAGATCGCCGAAAAAACCATCGAATCCAAGAGGTAAGGCCACCAACCGGTCCGGTTAAATCTGTCACTTGACTCCGGTTATACCCGTCAACTCCGGTTTGATATGTCAACCGACAGAACCTGGCAGTTTCGTTGGAGCGGGTGAAGGGAATCGAACCCTCGTCGTAAGCTTGGGAAGCTTCTGCTCTACCATTGAGCTACACCCGCGCCGGGGCCGTTGGGCCGAGCGGGCCGCCGACTTGGCGTCGGGGCACGGCGGCGGACTATAGGGAGCGGCATTCGGGCTGGCAAGAGGGTTGGGATGGTGCGAGCCTGCTGCGGGCGAGAGCCCAAGGCGCTTGCCTGCGGCCGCCGGCTTGAGGCAAGACAGAGCGCGACATTCCTGCCGGCCGGACTTGCATCCACGCCGCCGAGGCCCCACCCTTTCCAAAAAGCCGCGCCCGGTTCCGGCCGGCGAAGAAGTGAAGCCCATGTATTCCGAGACGACCCGCGACATCCGCGTCACCGTGCGCCCGATCTATCTCGACGATCAGTCCTCGCCCGACGAAAATCATTTCGTCTGGGCCTATCGCGTGCTGATCGAGAACCTGGGCGGCGAGACGGTGCAGCTGCGCAGCCGCCACTGGCGCATCACCGACGGCATCGGCCGCCGCCAGGAGGTCAAGGGCGCCGGCGTGATCGGCGAGCAGCCGGTGCTGGCGCCGGGCCAGTCGTTCGAATATCAGAGCGGCACGCCGCTTTCGACCCCGTCCGGCATCATGGACGGCACCTATCAGATGGAGACGGCCGAGGGCGAGGCGTTCGACGTGCGCATCCCCGCCTTCTCGCTCGATTCCCCGCATCAGCCGACCCAGCGGCACTAGAGCCTGGTCGCAATCGCCCTAGACTCAAGTCCATCGAGGCCAGCCTTCAAGGAACCAGTATGCCGGACCATCCGATCGAAAAGCCGAGCCGGGCCGAGGCCGAGGCCGCCGTCGCCACGCTGTTGCGCTGGGCCGGCGACGATCCGGCACGCGAGGGCCTGACCGGCACGCCCGACCGGGTCGTGCGCGCGTTCGAGGAATGGTTCGCGGGATACGACCAGGACCCGCACGCCATCCTGGAGCGGACCTTTTCCGAGGTCGAAGGCTATGACGAGATCGTGTTCCTGAAGGACATCCGGTTCGAAAGCCATTGCGAGCATCATCTGGCGCCGATCATCGGCCGGGCGCATATCGCCTACCTGCCCGACCGCCGCGTCGTCGGCATCTCCAAGCTGGCCCGCCTGGTCGATATCTATGCCAAGCGCCTGACCATTCAGGAAAAGATGACGGCGCAGATCGCCAACACGCTGAACGAGGTGCTGCAGCCGCGCGGCGTCGCCGTGGTGATCGATGCCGCGCATCAATGCATGACCACGCGCGGCGTGCATAAGACCGGCGTCTCGATGATGACCAGCCGCATGCTGGGCGCCTTCCGCGACGACGCCACCACGCGGCGCGAATTCCTCGCCATGCTGAACACGCCCAGCCACGCGGCCAACGTCTGATGGCGGCCGTGCTCGACGACCAAACGCTGCTGGATCACCTGATCGGCTTCGACACGACCTCGGTCAAATCGAACCTGGCCCTGATCGACTGGGTCGCGAACTATCTCGACGGCCATGGCATCGCCAGCCGCCTGACCTATGACCAGGGTCGACAGAAGGCGAACCTGTTCGCCACGATCGGCCCGGAGATCCCGGGCGGCATCGTGCTGTCGGGCCATACCGACGTGGTGCCGGTCGATGGCCAGCCCTGGTCGAGCGATCCGTTCAAGCTGGCCCTGCGCGACGGCAAGCTCTATGGCCGCGGCACCTGCGACATGAAGGGGTTCATCGCGCTCGCGGTCGCCCGCGCGGTCTGGTTCAAAGAGCAGGCCCGGCGCGTGCCGGTGCATTACGCCTTCTCGTTCGACGAAGAAACGACCTGCAACGGCGTGCGCCATCTGTTGGCCGACCTGCCGACCGGCGAGCGTCGGCCGCGTCTCGCCATCATCGGCGAGCCGACGCTGATGACGGTCGCCACCGCGCATAAGGGGGCGGCGATCCTGACCACGCGCATCACCGGGCTGGAAGGCCATTCGAGCGCGCCCGACAAGGGCGTGAACGCGATCATGGCCGGCGCCGAGATCCTGCAGCTGATCGGCCGGATGGCGGCCGACCGCAAGGCCAACCCCATCCAGAACAGCCCGTTCGATCCGCCCTATACGACCTTCAACGTCGGCGTGATCGAGGGCGGCACCGCGCACAACATCGTGGCGCGCGACTGCCGCATCGTCTGGCAATACCGGCTGATGCCGGGCGACCATGGCCATGACATCCAGGAACGGCTGGAGCAGTTCGTGACCAACGACCTGCTGCCGCGCATGCGCACGATCCATCCGGGCGCGCAGGTCGTGACCGAAAAGGAAATCGACCTGCCCGGCCTGATGCCGGAGCCGAATGGCGCAGCCGAGGCCCTGGTGCGCGAACTGACCGGCGCCAACGGCACCAGCGTCGTCTCGTTCGGCACCGAGGCGGGCCTGTTCCAGCAGGCCGGCATGAGCGCCGTCGTCTGCGGCCCGGGCTCGATCGAGCAGGCGCACAAGCCCGACGAATTCATCTCGCTCGACCAATATGCCCAGGGCGGCCGGTTCCTGGATCGGCTGGGCGGCTGGCTGGCAAAACAATAGAGTTTGACCGCAAGGCCCGGATGTCGGGCCGACCCCGGATCCACGATGCTTCGATTGACAAGCATCCTCGGAGACGGAACATGCAGGCCATGACCCAAGCCAAACCGGCGACCGACCTCGACGCGACCGATACGGTGCGGTGGCAGGCGGTCTGCGCGCGCGACGCCGCGGCCGATGGGAAATTCTATTTCGCCGTCGTCACCACCGGCGTCTATTGCCGGCCGAACTGCGCCGCGCGTCCGCCGAAGCGGGAGAACGTGCGGTTCTACGACACGATCGCCGCGGCCGAGGCTGCCGGTTTCCGCGCCTGCAAGCGCTGCCGTCCGACCGGCCGTTCGATCGCCGACACCCAGGCCGACGCGGTCAGGCACGCCTGCCGCCTGATCGACGCGGCCGAGACGCCGCCGTTGCTGAACGAGCTCGCCCGGGCCGTCGGCGTCAGCCCGTTCCATTTCCATCGCGTGTTCAAGGCGGTGCTGGGCGTGACGCCCAAGGATTATGCCGCCGCGCGCCGGCTCGAGCGGCTGAAGCGCGAGCTGGACGACGGCACGCCCGTGGCCCAGGCGATCTATGGCGCCGGCTACGGCTCGCCCAGCCGGCTCTACGAGACGACCCATGCCACGCTCGGCATGACGCCGGCCACATTCCAGCAGGGCGCCAAGGGCAAGCGGATCGATTGGACCGTGACCCCGACGGCGCTCGGCCCCCTGCTGATCGCCGCCACGCCGGATGGCGTCTGCATGATCGCGTTCGGCGCGGACGCGGCGGCGCTGGAACAGCAGATCGAGGCCCGCTTCCCGGCCGCGACGCTGAGCCGGGCCGATGCGGCCTTGGCCGGCCATGTGACCGCCATCGCGTCCTATATCGCGACCCCGTCCCAGGGCCTCAGCCTGCCGCTCGACGTCCAGGGCACCGCGTTCCAGCGCCGGGTCTGGCGCGCGCTGCAGGCGATCCCGCCGGGCCGGACCGCGAGCTATGGCGAGGTCGCCGCAACGCTGGGCCAGCCGGGCGCCGCCCGCGCCGTCGCCCGCGCCTGCGCCACCAACGACGTGGCGCTCGCCATCCCGTGCCACCGGGTCGTGGGTGCCGATGGCCGGCTGTCGGGCTACCGCTGGGGCGTCGAGCGCAAGCGGGCGCTGCTCGAGGGTGAAAAGCAGGTTGGATAGTCGCCCCATCCGCTTTGGACTTGGCCCGGCCGCCCGAAGCGGTTAACGCTTCACGGCGGGGCCGATCCAAAAAAGGTGCGCGACAAGCCGATGAACAGCTGGACCAGTGCCACCGACAGTCTGCTGCTGGCGTTTCCGGCGCTGTTCTCGATCGTCAACCCGATCGCCTGCGCGCTGATCTTCAGCCAGCTGACCGCCGAGAATACGCCGGCCGAGCGGCGCCAACTCGCCGGCAAGGTTGCGCTCTACGCCACGCTGATCATGCTGGTGGCGCTGTGGCTCGGCACGGCGGTGATGAATTTCTTCGGCATCACCCTGAGCGCGCTCCGGCTCGCCGGCGGGCTGGTCGTGGTCGCCAGCGCCTGGGGCCTGCTGTTTGCGCCGGAACGGCAGGAGGCGCGCAAGCAGGAGCAGGCCGGCCAGACCACCAAGCCCGAGGATGCCGCGTTCTTTCCGCTGACCATGCCATTCACCACCGGTCCGGGCACCATTTCGGTCGCGATCACGCTCGGCTCCAACCGCCCGACCGGCGTGCATGAGCTGATCCCGTTCTTCCTGGGCAATTCCGGGGCGGCGGCGCTGATGGGCCTGGTGATCTGGGGCATCTATCGCTACGCCGACCGGCTGTCGAAATTCCTCGGCCAGACCGGCACGCGCATCTTCACGCGGCTGTCCGCGTTCATCCTGCTGTGCATCGGCGCGCAGATCCTGTTGAACGGCGCCGACGACGCGCTGAGGCCGCTGTTTCTGGGCCGCCTCGACCAGCATTAGGAGCCCTCCCATGTGGCAACCGGCCACCGCCTATCCCGATCCCGCCGTGCAGATCCTGCACCCGAGCTTCGCCCCCTACCGGATCGCGCTGGCCGCGGTCGAGCGGCTGGCGACCGGCTTTCGCTGGTGCGAAGGGCCGGTCTGGTTCGGCGACGGGCGCTCTCTGCTGTGGAGCGACATCCCGAACGACCGCATCCTGCGCTGGGACGAGGAGACCGGCGTCACCAGCATTTTCCGCAAGCCGTCGAACTTCGCCAACGGCCATACCCGCGACCGCCAGGGCCGCCTGATCGGCTGCGAGCACGGCGGCCGGCGCGTCACCCGCACGGAATATGACGGCACGATCACGGTCCTGATCGATCGCTTCGAGGGCAAGCCGCTGAATTCGCCCAACGACGTGGTGGTGAAGTCGGACGATACGATCTGGTTCTCCGACCCGCCGTTCGGCATCCTCGGCCATTACGAGGGCCACAAGGCCGAGCAGGAGCTGCCAGGCAACCTCTATCGTTTCGATCCGCGCACCGGCCAGACGACTGTCGTCGGCGGCGAGATCGAGGGGCCGAACGGCCTCGCCTTCTCGCCCGACGAAAAGATCCTCTATGTCGTCGAATGCCGCACCAACCCGCGCCGCATTCTGGCCTATGACGTGCTGGACGACGGCCGGCGTCTCGCCAACCGCCGCATCCTGATCGATGCCGGTCCGGGCACGCCGGACGGCTTCCGCGTCGACGAGGACGGCAATCTGTGGTGCGGCTGGGGCATGGGCGATCCGGCGCTCGACGGCGTCATGATCTTCTCGCCCGCCGGCGAACCGATCGGCCGCATCGCCCTGCCGGAACGCTGCGCCAACCTGTGCTTCGGCGGGGTGAAACGCAACCGCCTGTTCATGGCGGCGAGCCAGTCGATCTATGCGCTGTATGTCAATACGCAGGGGGCGAAGTGCTGGTGACGGCGGCACGCCCCTCACCCTCCCGCTTCGCGGGCCCCTCCCTCTCCCGCATTGTGCGGGCTATCGGATTCACAGATCTGATTGAGCTTTGAGGGTAGCGACGCCTCGCTTTGCGGCTTGGAAATCGATCCATCCGTTGAGCATGACGAGGGGACCGGGTTTTCCGT
>Ga0302313_10000291_pt1 | contig 46946 bp, 36 predicted proteins | sample III_Palsa_N2_2_FD_200454 | JGI IMG/M metagenome (GOLD analysis project Ga0302313, IMG submission 200454) | Peat permafrost microbial communities from Stordalen Mire near Abisko, Sweden - III_Palsa_N2_2 | ecosystem: Environmental > Terrestrial > Soil > Palsa > Peat permafrost | place: Sweden...
GCTGACGCTGGCCAAGCTGGCCTACCAGGGCCTGTCCGAAGGCCGCCTCAACGCCCTGGTGCTGCCGCGCAACCATTTCGCCCTGGCCCAGGCCACGGCCCTGGTGCCGACCAGCTCGGGCATGCTCAACGACGATTGCGACGCCATCGCCGTGTACATGTTCACCAAGGATCACAAGGCGGAGACGGTGGCCCGCATCGTCGCCGAGGTGAAACGCTTCAACGAGGAAAACCGCAAGGACTTCTTTGCCCGCACCAAGGACGTGGACCCGGCCTACTGCGATGCCCAGTACACCACCTTCCAGGGGCTGAAGAAGGCGCAGCAGGACCTCATCAGCTTCGGCGAGTCCGGCGAAACACCCAATCCGGCCAAGCTGGCCGACGCGCAGGCGCGGCAGAAGGACCTGCAAACCAAGTACGACGGCATGCCCAAGGACTGCCCGGTTAACTTCGCCCTGGCCACCGGTAACGTCGGCGTCATGGCCGCCACCAACGAGGTGGTCGAGGCCCAGGAAGGTCGCGTGGTGCTATGGGTCTACGCGGTGATCCTGCTGCTGCTGTGGATGTGCTTCAGGAGTTGGCGCGGCATCGTCTGTATCGTGCTGCCGCTGGCGCTGGTCTCGGTGATGGGCTACGCGGTGATGGCCGCGCTCAACATCGGCATGAAGGTGGCGACGCTGCCGGTGCTGGCCCTGGCGGTGGGCATCGGCGTCGACTACGGCATCTACGTCTACGGCGTCATGGCCGGCGGCTTCGCCGAAGGCAAGTCGCTGCGCCAGGCCTACTTCGAGACCCTGCGCGGCACCGGCAAGGCGGTGATCTTCACCGGCGTCACCCTCGCCGCCTCGGTCACCACCTGGCTGATGTCGCAGCTGCAATTCCAGATCGACATGGGCCTGCTGCTGCTGTTCATGTTCACCGCCAACATGCTCGGCGCCATCCTGGTGCTGCCGGCCATCGCCTGCTTCCTGCATCCGGAGCGTTCCCCGAACAAGGGCGCGGAGCCTTCGACGCGGATTCCGCAGCATTCGGATTCGACCGGGCCGGGGTGAAAGCTGGCGGCGGGCAAGTGCGATTTCCCGTCAGGAGAACGGGGAATCGCGCCTGGTTTTCACCATGCGCGCCATGTTTTGTGGTTGGCGCACATGGACGCAAAAATCGAAGCTTAGGGAGTGTCAGGCGCCTCCGGTTTAGCGGCTTGTCGAGGATGCCGGCAATGGATATTTCCATTGCCTGAGCGCAAGGAACGGCCCGGCAAGATCGGGCGGTAGCCGGAATGCTCGACCGCTACGCCCCCCCCGGGTAGCGCTGCGCGCTTCCCGGGCTACTGTTCCTTTGGTTTGTCCACCTAAGCAATCTCAATGCCCAAAGAGCGAGCTCTCGGCGATCAACCGTGAAGTTCATTTCACAGGTGGGTGGGCATATTGACATCAATATATGTAACATGTTACGTAATGTATTACATATGATCAGCGAAGACTTTGTAGAAACAATAGGCCTCCCGCTTCTGGCGCATCGCCTGCGGCGACTGTCGGATGCGATGGTTCATGACGTGGGCGAACTTTTCGGCCGTCGCAGCATTCCCCTTCCGCCACGCGCAGGCTCGCTGGTAATGCTCCTGGACCAATGCGGGCAACTATCCATCACAGTCGCCGCGAAGCGGCTCAAACTCAGTCACCCCCTGGTCATCACCCTGGCTCGCAAACTCAGTGACTCCGGTCTGCTGGTTACTACTTCCGACCCGGAGGACAGCCGCCGCAGGCTTCTGTCCCTGACCGGTGAAGGACAGAAGTTGGGGCGTTTCCTGTACGACTTCAATCGATCGCTGTCGAGCACGTTCGAGCAAATGTTCGAAGAAGCGGGAATTGATCTTTTCGCGGCCGTGCAGGCGTTTGAAAAAGCCGCAAAGAGACGGTCCTTTCACGATCGCCTGGGTGAATGTCTCGACAAGACCTTCCATGAGAAGGTTCATCCGTGCTGACACGCGCATGATGTACCCGGCTCGAAGGGGCTGCACCGATCTGTCCATGCTCCGTTCAATACCTGCCTGAGAAGGACCATCCCGTGGCTAATCGAACAATACTGCTGCTTGCATTCATGGTGGCGCTTGGTGCCTCCGCACCTTCTCCAGGGCAGGTCGCTACGGAGTCTGAACGCACCGCGCCGAATGCCATCTCCGGAGCACAGCGTGACAACCTGATCGCTGCGATCGAGGCGGCAATCCGTCAGGACTATGTCTTTCCCGAGAAGAGTGCCGCGATCGTCGCCGGTCTGGAACAGGCCCGGCAGCAGGGGCGCTATGACAGCAGCGACGCCGGCGCACTCGCTCAACGCATCACGGAAGACCTCGGCACAAGCAGCGGCGATCATCATGTCTATGTGAACTACGACCCGAAGCGCTATGCCCTCGCAATACTCCCCGCTGACACGGGCGAAGGGGCCGGCGATTCCTACGATCGCTCGTTATCGCTCCGGGACAACAGCGGCCTGACCGAGATGAGAATTTTATCCGGCAATATCCGCTATCTGAAAATTGCCCGGTTCGGATGGATTCCCGACGAAAGCGGCGCCGCATACGACAGCGCCATGCGTTTCATGCGTGGAGGGGACGCCTTGATTATTGACCTGCGCGGAAACCCAGGCGGCGACAGCGCCGCGGTGCGCTATCTGGTCAGCCACTTCCTTGATCCCGACACCCTGGAATTCAGCTTTCTGGAAGGGACCAAGCAGCCGGTACAGATGCGCTCGCTGGACTATGTCCCGGCCGGCCGCCTGAAGGGAAAGCCGCTCTATGTCCTGATTGACGGCGGTGTCGGATCAGCGGCGGAATCGTTCGCCTACGACGTCCAGCAATTCAAGCTCGGTGATCTGGTCGGCGCAAAAACCGTTGGCGCCGCCAACAACAACAAGTTCATCCCGATTGCGCCCGGCTTCATGCTCAGCATTTCCTACGGCCGCCCGGTCCATGCCGTCAGCGGCTCAAATTGGGAAGGTACTGGCGTAGCGCCATCGGTCGCGGTAACTCCGGGCGACGCACTCGACACTGCACAACGCCTGGCACTGCTGCGTCTCAAGGACGACAAGGGCGCCTCCCCCGAAGCCATTGCAGACTATGACTGGGCATTGATCGAGGTCGAGAGCCGGCTCCATCCGCCCAAACTGCGGCCCGATCGGTTGCGGTCGCTGACGGGGCGGTACAACGATATCGAAGTGAAGCTGGAAAACGGCGAGTTGTGGATGGCGCGAGCAAACCGGCCCGCGCGCAAGCTGGTGCCGCTGACCACGGACGGCCTGTTCGGCCTTGATGGAATAGACATGCTCAGGGTTCGCATCAAGTCCGACGCATTGGAGACATTCTGGAAAGGCGATCCCACGCCCCGAACCTATCCCCGGCAACACGGATAGCCGAGGCGCTGTCCTACCGGCCCACCGCCGTTTCCCGCCGCATCACCTTGTGCCGCTGCCGGCTCGTGTGGGGTGGGTGAAGCGCAGCGCAACCCACCGCGCAAACGGTGGGTTACGCGCCTGCGGCGCTCCAACCACCCTACAGCTCTTGAATATGTGGTAAATGCAGCCTAATTACAGTGTCCGTTTTATCCGGGTCAGTTCACTCCGACCCCTTTAATCCTTATGTGTTGAAACATAACCTATATGGACCGGGATCTTTACCACACATGAGGGGTTCACATTCTCTATTACACTGTTATCTTCCTTGTTCGGGATTTTCAAATGGCTCACCGTCCGGCCATAACAACTCATGCTCTGTTTGAGCCCCACTAAGAAGACTGTCAATCAATTTAATCGCATTGCGTAGCGAATCAATCGGATCAATTCCTCTTATGTCAGGCTGTTTACCGTACAAGCCTTCGAATGTGACGGGGCAGCCAGCCTCAAACCCTTCTTGGATCCAATAAGGCCGCCCGATACTGATTTTGATCGTGATCTCCTCGCCGGATTGACGTACTCGTGCATTCATCAATCTGGTAGCAATAGGCCCCTCACGGGCTCCGCTGACTTCGCTGCGTTCGATCATTTGCAATTCCTCTGGCACTCGCCTAATAAATCGGTGGCATTTGCATAGCACTGTTGGCGAGCCTTCTTCGACGGGAACATCTTACAGACTTCAACTTGCGCCTCATAAGTCGCGTAGCAGTTTTGATAACACTCATCTTGGCTACCTGTTAGACACATCCCCCCTGCGCCGCCAGGTGAGGGAATCTGCAGCGGAGGGAACCATTCGCCTGGTGATGGCGTATAAGGTGAGTCCGGCGGAGAAGGTGTCGGCGTTCGGCCATCGTTGCAACCATCATCCCGATCACGAGAGCGCGGATCGCAGCCGTCTAGACCTAGTGGATCCACAAAACTCAAGGGATTGCCACCGACATAGGCATATGTATCAATGCCTCCGGCCAACCCAATCGGATCGCTCTGAGCATACCGCCCCGTGGCCGGCTCGTAGAACCGGGCCATGTTGTAATGCAGCCCCGACTCGCTATCGTAATATTGCCCAGGAAAGCGCAGTGCATAACTGAAGCCCTCTGAAAGCCCCAGCGGATTATCGTTCTCCGCATTATCGCCGAAGGCCAACGGGTCCCAATCCCAGACCGCTTTGCCTGCGGCGTTGTCGATCTGGAGCGGAGCGTTGCGATAGTCGGCATGCACGAAGTACGTGTTCCCACCCGCAGCAATCGCCACCGGCATATCGCCCAGATAGATCGTCTCCTGGATTGGCCCCGCCGTGGGCGAGTACTCGCCGATCAGGTGATGACTCTCGTCGTAGGCAAAATAGCGGGTATCGACGCTATTGGTGCGTGCGGCGCGCGCGTGCAGTGGGTCGTAGGCGTAGGTGGCGGCAGTTACCGTATTGGTGGAACTGCCGGCCGACGTGCCCAGAAGCCTGTTACTGGCGGGGTCAATGATATAGCTGGTTTGCGTCCCATTGACAGTCTGGTTGGTGCGATTGCCGCTGGCGTCGTAGGTATAAGCAATACTGTTGTCAGGATCGACGTAACTGGTCAGGCGGTTCAGGGCATCGTAGCCATAGCCACGGGTGCCGCTGAGCACGCTCTCACCGCCCGGACTCCACTGGACGACGCGCGAGGCGTTGTCGTAAGTGATGCTTCCTAGTGGGTCAGCGACGACGCGGCCATCCTGATCGAACGTGCGGCCGGTGACTTCATGGTTGGCCAGCGTCCAGGCATTCGGCCCGCCAAAAGGTTGATAGGTAATATTGGAAACCAGCGCGGCATTGTTAAGCGTGAGCGAAGCAACTTTGCCATTGGTCCAGGTATAGCCAACCACCCCGCCCGACGGCAGGGTCATCGACTGCACGAAGGATAAAGGGGTCGGAGTCATTTAATCAGTGGCAATAGCAGAATAAATGACTCCGACCCCTTTAATCCGTTGCAATACGATCCAGTGTTCAAGCTGCTGGGCGCCAAACCCAGAGAGGTACGCTGGCTTAGCCCACAACCCGCCGCGTCCTGGCACGCTTGATCGCTGCTGAGTGCTTGCTCCACGAACAATCCCAGCGTGACCAAAGGTGGATAGACCCGCTCCCGATGGTGGCCAGCTTCCCGTTGCACAAGCTGATCCAGGCGAGCTTGTGGAATCACCCGCAGTAGCTTGTGATGCACGCTGCGCGCCAGCAATGCTCGCTCACGCGCAAGCTCAGATCCTGTTTTTTTTGCTAGTCTCCATCTGGGCTGATCCTCGTACGTTATTCGTCTCGGCTTGGCAACCAGATCATAACGAAGCAAGGCTCTCAGCCCACTCCATCTTGCTGTTTCGATGGGAGTTTCGGCTTAAGGAAGTGCCATTGGACTCCGACCCCTTTAATTAATTGCACCCCCTTTAATTGTACTTTGTTCGCTATTGTTCGCCTTCGAGGTGGTGCCAGAACATAATATGAGTTGCTTCAATCAAGCCGTGCTTACCCCTCATTTCTGGATGTAAAGGCCAATCACTGATTTGAACTCGCACGTAGTGGTGATCCCGATAATTCAACTGATCCCAATCAAAATAGGCGATGAAGATGAGGCGACAGATATGAGGAACAAAGCGCACGGGATAATCCCAATAGCCTGAGTCGATTTCTCGGTTCAGCATTATCGGAAGGTCTACTTGGCCTCGGGATACAACCGCAATTTCAGACTGCGGGAGACCATACTCTTCTCCGTGAATAGCAGCGGGTTCAATCACCATTTTTTTAAACAAGAGCTTCTGAACTTCAGAGAATCTTGCTTCCAGGCGCCAACCGTCGTTCTCATACGGCTCAGGGATTCGGAAATGCCCGTTGAATAGCGCAGTACTTGCGAGCCGAAATCTGTTCATCATTTCATCGAGATTCATGGCGGTCTTACTTGAGATTCATTGGATCTGGCCCAGAAACTCTCTTGGGGTAACATGTGCAAGTCGTTGGATCCTGATTCCAAACTATACCGTGATTGTGCGTGCCACCTGTGGAGCCATGCGCGTCCCCGTCGGCTGACCAAACCTCATTTGGCGGACAAGGCTTGCACTTCCCGTTGCAATCTTTGCCGGGATTAAACGGCTTCAGCCCGGAAACTGGATCGCTCTGCCCCCTCACGCACATTATAAAATCATACAAACAGGCATCTAATCCTGTTATCCCAGTAATTGGCCCACCCGGCTGCCATGGGGCATATCCTGGCAAAACCGGCACCGGCGCTGGGTCGTTACCACAGACAACATACAAGCCATACCATACGCACGTCCAATAAAGCCCGCGCGGATCAACCCGTGTTAGTGGGTTGCCCCCAACATAGGCATAGGTATTAATGCCTCCGTCCATCCCAATTGGATCACTCTGGGAGTACCTACCAGTTGCCGGCTGATAAAATCGGGCCAAGTTGTAGTGCAACCCAGATTCGCTATCGTAATATTGCCCAGGGAAGCGTTGGGCATAACTGAAGTCCTCCGAAAGGCCCAATGGATTGTCGTTCTCGGCATTGTCGCCAAAGGCTAGCGGGTCCCAGTCCCAGACCGCTTTGCCTGCGGCGTTGTCGATCTGGAGCGGAGTATTGCGATAGTCGGCATGCACAAAGTAAGTGTTCCCACCCGCGGCTATCGCCACCGGCATGTCGCCCAGATAAATCGTCTCCTGGATCGCTCCAGCAGTAGGCGAGTATTCACCGATCAGATGATGATTCTCGTCATAGGCGAAATAGCGGGTATCAACGCTATTGGTGCGTGCAGCGCGCGTACCCATCGGGTCGTAGACTTAAGTCGCGGCGGTTACCGTATTGGTGGATTCGCCAGCCGACGCCTCCAGGAGTCTGTTGCTGGAAGCATCGATTGTATAGCTGGTTTGCGTCCCGTTGACGGTCTGGCTGGTTCTATTGCCGCTTGCGTCGTAGGTATAGGCAATATTGTTGTTAGGATCGACGTAACTGGTTAGGCGATTCAAGGCATCGTAGCCATAGCTGCGAACGCCGCTGAGCACGCTCTCGCCCCCTGGGCTCCACTGGACGACGTGCGAGGCGCTATCGTACATGATGCCCCCGAGGGGATCGGCGACGGCGCGGCCATCCAGGTCGAAAGCGCGGCCGGTGACTTCATGGTTTGCCAGAGTCCAGGCATTCGGGCCGCCAAAAGGTTGATAGGTAATATTGGAAATCAGCGCGGCGTTGTTGAGTGTGAGCGATGCGACTTTGCCATTGGTCCATGCGTAGCCGACCACCGCACCCGACGGTAAGATCATCGACTGTAAGTTTCCAGTGCCAGAATTGTAGGTGTACGAGGTAGCGTAGCTGTAGCCACCGACATTCTCGGTTTTATTCAGGACATGCCCATAAATGTCGTATTGCCAATCCAGCGTCGTGTTGCTTTCAGTGTCCCGCGCATGGGTAATGTGCCCGATGCCAGCGCCATGGGCAGAATCGCTCTGGTCCCAGATGAAGGTGGCTGTGCTGCCATCAGCACGCGTGAGCTGGCTCAGACGCTCCAAGGCGTCGTAGTTGTATCTGGTAGTGAGACCATCGGAATCGGTACTGGAAATTACGTTACCGGCTTGGTCGTAGGTCTTGACCGTCATGCCTGTATCCGGACTGATCTGGCCAATCATGTCGCCAAAGCCGTCGTAGACGTAATGTGTGACCAAGCCACGCGGGTCTGTGACGTAGGCGAGATGGTTCAGCCTATCGTAGCTATAGCTCACGCTGGTCTGCAGCGGTCCGGATTCGGAGGTCAGCCGGTTCAGGGCATCGAATGCAAACGAATACTGGTTATTGAGCGGATCGGTCCGGCCGGTCCTGTTGTCGGTGCGGTCGTAGGTATAACTAGTTGTCTGACCTGCGGCGCCTATGCTGTTCAACAGCCGATTCAGTTCGTCAAACGTCGCACTAGACGTTTGCACCAGATTGCCGTTTCCGTCACTGACTCTGGTTGAGATAATTCCACCCATGGCATTACGGGTGTATTGGATTTGATCGCCGAATGCGTCGGATATCGCAGAAAGTCGACGCGCCGCGTCGTATTGAAAGTTGTAGTTGGCACCGCTAGGACTAATGATGGAAGTGACGTCGCCTACCGCGTTATAGCCTATGGAAGTAACTAGCGGACTGTTGCTTGGGTTAATCGTAACCAAAATGACGCGGCCACCTGAGTCGTATGCAAGATCTGTCTCCAGACCATTGGGATCGATCATGGCCAGTGGCTGGCCCAGCCCGTTAACGGATGTGATCTGCGTGATCTGCTCTAATGCATTCGTGATGCTCGATAAGTAACCGCTGGAGTTATAGGTGAAGGAGGTAGCTTGGGTACCAGCGGTGACGCTGCTGAGCAGTCCTGCACCGTTGTAGGTGTAGGTTTGTGTGCGAATCTGACCGCTGGTGCTGTACGGAACGGTCTCGCTGGTCGTGTCTACCTCTTGGCGTTCAATCAGGCGCCCCGTCCCGTCATAACTGAAATTATTAGTAAAGCCGGGTTTGATGATTTGTACAGGCAACGGATAAGGAGAAAGCCACGACGTTGTGGTCGTACTTGCCAGGCGTGTGCCGCTCCCTTCAGTACGGCTTAACGGGTTACCAAGATTGTCGTTAACTAGCGTGGTGACGCGGCCTTCGGCGTCAATGATCTGATTGCGGAAGCCGTTGCTGTCGTATCCGTATTGTGTGTCGGCCGCTGCACAGTGCGAGGCCGCTTGTCCCTGAATTGATGCAATGCGCAGCAACGCGCCCTGTCCAGCAACGAGCTGATAAATCGCCTGTTGTCCCAGTGCGTTGGTGACGGTGCGCGTATTTCCAACCGTATCGTATTGGACCGTTGTTAGATCGACACCACCGCCATGCTGGCTTGAGGTGGCATTGCCATTGGTGTCGTAGGACCAGGTGGCGTAGCGGATGCCGCGTTGATCAGTGATTCCAGTTAGGGCGGTGACATAGGCGGCGTTTTCATATTCGTAGTTGACCTGCGGGCTATTTCCAGATGTAGCAGCGGGATAGATAGCGGACGACAATACGATCATCGTCGGCGGCGGAGCGGGTGACGCAGACCCGTCAGGCAAAGTAGGTCCGCTATAGTGGAACTGGCTTTGATACTGATATTGGTAGATTCGCCCGTCGGGTGCTGTTGCAGACGTTAGCAATCCGTTGGTGTATGCAAACGTGATGCTTCGGCCGAGACTGTCGGTGACAGAGATGTTGTTGCCATTGGTGTCATAGGACAAGGTTTGGCTATATCCGCCTCGGTAGACAATTGACGTCAGTTGCAAGCTGCTATTGTATTTTTCGATCGTGCCACTTTGATCGGTAAACACCCATCCCGAGGAATTCTGGACCAAGGTCCAACTCACGTCGACTCGAGGAGATTGCACATTGCCGCTGGTGTCGATGTAGGCAGGCTGCCAGCTACCCGATAGATTCGAAAACAGCGCCTCGGTTCCGTCCGCCAGGACAATGCGGACGCTCGATCCGCTATTGGAAAACTCCCGGTCGAAATTCGTACGCCAACCGGCGCCAAGTCTTGAGGCGTCCCGCCATTGGCTGTTGTAGAAGCGTGTAAGCGACAGTGGAATTGGGCCGGATGTACTAAAGTCTTTAACCTCTTCGAAAAGATTTCCGGACAAAACATTGATCGGGTCGCCAACCCCGGCTTCGCAGTGTGGCGCGCCGTTGAGTCCAGGTGGCGCGCATCCGCCCGGTACATAGGCGCCAGGCACTGTTCCGTTCGGACAGGTCAATACAGCGCCCGACGATAGGGTCGGAGGAAAGAATACATTGTCAAAATTCTTCGACCATGTGCATGTAGCGTTGGTGCTATTGGGGTATGTGATGCCGGTAAACGAATAATCCCAGCCATAAACCTTCATGAAGTTATAGATGCAGGCCGTCTCTGCATCCGCAAAGAATGGCGGCCCACCTCCTCCGGCAGCCCATTGAGCCGATTGCGCACGCGCGTTATTGGGAAACAGGGTTCCGCTGAGAACGATCACTGCCGCCAAAATCAGTAACAATCGAGAAATCAAGTCACTTACGCCTTGCCTCAAAACCGATGAATCATAAGGCTGGGCAAGCTGAGGATTTTCCACGAGCAGCCCGATTCTCTGGCGACCATTTGTTTCATTCTTGCTGTCGAACAGCCCCGTAGGATCCACGTTCACTACCTTCCCCCTGCTTGCCGAAACCAACCTCAAAACTTTTGAAACAGTCATCCGTCCGCGTCCGCTGTCAACGGGACACGACGACCGTTGCCGCGAGTTCACGTTCATCGCGACCCCGTCAACGCGAAGGTGATCGAGCCCGTACCACCGCTTTCCGGAATGATGGTGAGCGTGTAGGTGCCGGTCTGGTTCAGCGTGTATGGACCGCTGGAAGTCGATGTGTAGTTGGAAAACGAGCCCAGGGTGGTGCCATCCGGGTTGAGCAGGGCGACGTCGTACCAGGTCGAAAAGCTGTCGTTCGACGTGGTCAAGGTCAGAGTCTGTCCGGCGGTGCCGCTGAATGTGTAAGCAGCGCCCTGCCCCGGGGTGTTGATGTTCAGCGTCGTCGCGGTGCCGTCTGTGGGCACGGAACCGCTGACGTTGGCGGGAATGTTGTAGATCTGGAGGGTGAGCGATCCGGTGCCGCCGGATTGCGGAACAACTTGGAGTGTATAAGTGCCGGTCTGGGCCAGTGCATAGGGCCCGAAATAGGTGTTGTTGTATCTCGAAAACGTCGCCAGTGTTGTTCCGTCAGGATTCAGCAGCGTGCCGTTGTACCACTGATTGAGGCTATCGCCCGTGGTGACCACACTGATGTTCTGGCCCGCCGTGCCGGAGAATGTAAAGGTTGCCCCCTGCCCCGGCGTTGCTATCGTCATCGTGGCGGCAGTGCCGTCGGTGGTCATGGCCCCGCCGACACTGGCAGGGATGTTATAGAGCTGCAGCGTCAGCGATCCGGTACCGTTCGACTGCGGCACGATTGAAAGCGTGTACGTGCCGGTCTGCGTTAGCGTGTAGGGTCCGAAGTAGTTGTTGTTGTAGGCAGAAAACGTTGCCAGCGTCGTGCCGTCGGGGTTCAGCAGGGTGCCGTTGTACCACTGGTTGAGGCTGTCGCCCGTGGTGACCAGGCTGACTTGCTGGCCGGCGGTACCGCTGAAGGTGTAGGAAGCGTTTTGGCCGGGCGAGGTGATATTCATCGTCGTCGCGGTGCCATTCGTGGCGATCGTTCCGATGATATTGGGAGTCGCGGCGGAGACCTGAAGGGTCAGCGATCCCGTGCCGCCGCCCTGTGGCACAACCTCGATGGTGTACGTCCCGGTCTGCGCCAAGCCATAGGGGCCAAAAGTATTTGCGTTGTAGCCTGAAAAAGAAGTGAGTGTGGTTCCGTCCGGATTGAGTATGGTGATGCCATACCAGGTGGTGAGATTGTCATTCGACGTCGTCAGAGTGACGCTCTGGTTGGCGGCGCCACTGAAGGTGTACACGGCCGCCTGGCCGGGCGTGCCGATATTCAGCGTCGTCGCGGTATTGTTGGTCGGGATGGAGCCGCCGACGTTGGCTGGGATGTCGTAAATCTGGAGGGTCAGAGCCCCGGTCCCGCCCGACTGCGGGACGATATTTAGCGTGTACGTCCCGGTCCGGGGCAGCGCGTAGGGGCCGAAATAGGTGTTGTTGTATCCGGAGAATGTCGCCAGCGTGGTGCCGTCCGGATTCAGCAGGGTGCCGTTGTACCACTGATTGAGGCTATCGCCCGAGGTGACCAGGCTGATGTTCTGGCCGGCGGTTCCGGAGAAGGTGAAGGTGGCGGTCTGCCCCGGGGTTCCGATCGTCAAGGTCGCAGCCGCACCGTTGGCGCTGACCGGGCCACCGACACTTGCCGGAATATTGAAGACCTGCAAGGTCAAAGCCCCGGTCCCGCCGGACTGCGGAACGATATTCAGCGTATACGTCCCGGTCTGGGGTAGCGTATAGGGCCCGAAAAAAGTGTTGGTGTATTGCGAGATCGTCGCGAGTGTTGTGCCGTCTGGATTCAGCAAGGTCCCGTTGTACCACTGGTTGAGGCTATCGCCAGAGGTGACCAGGCTGATGCTTTGGCCGGCGGTACCGGAGAAGGTAAACGTCGCGGTTTGCCCTGGCGTACCGATCGTCACCGACGCAGCGGTGCCGCTGGTACTGATCGCGCCGCCGACGGCGGCTGGAATATTGTAGACCTGCAGACTGATGGAGCCGTCCGCAACGCTCTGCGGTAACAACTTGATTGTGTAAGTCCCGCTTTGCGGCAAAGCATATGGACCAAAGAACGCGCTGCCGTTTCCGGAGAACGTCGTCAGCGTCGAACCATCCGGATTGAGAATCGTGCCCAGATAGGGTTGGGTCAGCGAATCGCTCGAAGTGACGATGCTGATACTTTGGCCGGCGGCACCCGCGAATGTGAAGTCCGCACCTTGCCCCGGCGTGGGGAATGTTGCCTTGGACAAGGCCCCGCTGGTCGAAACGGCGGTGACGGTATCCGGTGGGACTGCGTCGAGGCTCAGCGTGATGCTGCCGGTGTCCATATCATTCGGGGCCACCATGAGCGTGTAAGTCCCCGACGCCGGCAGAGTCACGAAGAACAGGCCCGCGCAGAAGTTCCAGCTGCTCAGAACCTGGCTGCCAGGAGAGGGGCCGCTCAGCGCGATATCGCCCGCCGCACACGCGCTCGGGAATGTCTGCGCCGATACTCGCAGCGCGATCTTCTGATTGGCGACGCCATCGAACAGGATCATGCCGATCCGTTGAGCGGTGCCGATGGAAAGGGTCAAGGGCTTGCCATTTGTCGGCATCCGGGCAGTGGCGCCGATGTCCGCCCCCGAGTATCCGGCAGGCGGAACGAAGAAATCCTGGTGGCTGACCGCCGTTCCGGAAGAGGTTTGAACGGTGATCTTGCCGGATGGATTTCCGCCGGGGACGGTCACCGTCAATGCAGTCGTTGTTGCCGCAGTGACAGTACCTGAACCGCCACCGGCGAAGGAAACGTTGTTCCCTGCCGTTGCCGACTGGAAATTGCTTCCGGAAATCGTGACGGAACTACCAGCGAGTCCGATGTATGGGCTGATGCCGCTGATTGTCGGCCCGTTAGCAGAAGCCACCACGGAAAAACTGCTTGTGCTGGTGACGGTGCCGTTGGCATCGGTTACGGTGACCTCGCCGCTGGTGGCGCCCGGTGGTACCGTAACGGTGAGGCTGTTGCCGGTCGACGAGATAACGTTGGCCGGTACGCCGTTGAAATAAACCTGATTATTCGACGGCGTCGGGGAGAATCCGGAGCCATAAATGGTGATGGTGCTGCCGGCGGCCCCGTTGTCGCTGGAGAATCCAGTGGTCGCCAGGGTCGAAGCACCGAGCGGCGTGATCCCGGTCATTTGGCCGGTGGAGTCGTAGCTGTACTCCGCTCCAGTGCCATCGGCCGCGATCGTTTGTATGAGGTGTCCGGCCGGGTCATAGACGTACTGCACCCCGGCGGCCTGTGCACGCGAACTCAGAAGGCCAAACGCGAGCCCTCCCAGCAGAAGGGCCGCAGCCAATACCCGAAATCTGGATTTATTGGGATACCGATCGGTATAGCCACGGTTGCCCACCGTGATTCTCTGCAACAAAAATCCGTGCACCATAGCCCCCGTTGTGCAGATCATGCCCCGTCATTCATTGTATCGACGAACGCATGGAGCAAACTTTCCACTCAACTGCCTGGGACTTACGTTCATCGGCCATAAACCTGTCATGGGAAGCAGGCACATCAAACTGTGACGCAGTTCGCAATCGGTACTCGCTCGTCCTTCCAATCGTAAATTGTTTTCAAGTCACAGCGGCTTGTTCACTCCCCGATGGCAGTGGCCTGGTGCGAGGAAATGGAAAGAGGCGGAGCTTTGAAATCGCTTGCCTGATTGCCGCTGCTGATAAGCTGGGGCACGCTCAATCAAAAACAGAAGGGATTTTTCATATGGCGCACAACGACCGACATTCAAGCCAAGGCGCACTCCCGGTTGTCGCCTTGCTGGTGTTGCTCTCGGCTATTGGATTATGCGGCTCTATATATTTTGGACTGGCCAAATCGAAGGCGGAGCAGTCGGCGCGCGAGCTGCGGTCGGAACTCGACCAGGCGCACAAGCAAGCCAGTGATTTGCAGGGTCAGCACGTACCGCCGCAGGATTCCGCGAGCCTCTTTGAGGCGAATTTGCACGCTCATCTAGTGGATGTTCGCAGCGCCCTGGATGCGTACAAAAAGGACCCGTCGGATGCTGACAAGCATCAATTGCAGGCGAGGCTCGAGGAGTTCGCCCAGTTCATTCACGCCTGGCAGCAATTGATATCGGCGATGACGCCGTTATTTGACGGCTCAATATCGAAACTGACGATTGCCGGGGGTGCCGGCGATGTTGCGCAGGCCGATCAGCTGCTGACATTGCTGACTCAAAATTCGGACAGGGCCGATTCAGCGGTAAAACAGGCCATTGCCGGCATCAATGCGACCACACCGCCAAAAGCTATGGCGAAATAGCACAGATCCATTCTCTTCATGATGGAACGAACGGATTTTGGGCGGCGCGATTAAAGCAGGATACGTATAGGCTCTCCCCTCCCCGCTTTGCAGGGAGAGGGGAAACCTTCAAGCCTTGCGGCTGGCCCCGACAATCGCGCTCAGGGTATCCGCGGTGGCCTTGCCGTTCTGCCCGTTGGTCGCGCGCTTCTGCTCGCGGTACTGCACCGGGGTCATGCCGGACCAGCGCTTGAAGGCGCGGTAGAAGGTGCTGGGCTCGGAAAAACCGGTGAGGTAGACGATGTGCTCGATCGGCTCGTCGGTGCTGCGCAGCAGCTTGCGCGCCAGGGCGTAGCGGAAATCGGACAGCAGCTGGCTGAAGCTGGTGCCGGCGCGGGCCAGCTCGAAGCGCAGGCGGCGGGCCGGCACGTCCAGCTCGCGCGCCACGTCTTCCAGGTCGCATTGCTCCAGTTCCAGCTTGCGCGAGAACACGGTGCGGATGCGCTCGATCAGGTCCTGCCGCTCGATGCTGGACAGGCGCTTCTCCGCCAGCTCCTCGTGCAGGCGCAGCAGATCGGGGTCCCAGCGCGGCGAGCGGTATTCGAGCAGGGCCGGATCGAAGTAGATCTCATTCTGCTCGGCCTCGAATTCCACCGGGCAGCCGAATACGCGCTCGTACTCCGACACGTCGGCGCGCTGGGTGCAGCGCAGGCGCACGCGCAGCGGCTTGTAATTGCTTTCGGTGACCGAGCGGGCGAACTGCATGGCCTCGTAGACCACGCAGATTTCGGTGTGGCGCAGCTGCGGCGCCTGCAAGGCCGCGCCGACCACGGTGAAGCGCGGGCCCTTGGCGTCCTCGACCAGGCGCACGTCCAAGGCGTCGCTGACCAGGCGCAGGTACTTGAGGGCGCGGTTGCAGCCGTCGCGGAAGGTGGGGCTGCTGAAAAACAGGTATTCGATGACTTCGCCGCGGTATACCGGCAGGTGCGGGCACAGGTGCAGGCCGATATCGGGATCGCCGGTGACGGCCTCGACGATTTCCCAGAAAAACGCCTGGAGGCGATGGGGAGTGCGCAAGTCCTTTTGCGTCAGCTTGTCGGCGTGATAACCCAGCCGGGTATAGATCGCTGCGACGTCCAGACCGGCCTTGACCATGCCGGCATGAACAATTTGCAGGAGGACTCCAGAATCCCGCATCCTCTCTCCTTCCTTAGTCTGTTGAATCTGTTGAGTGTGGCGCTTCGGCCAATCGTGTTCAGCACTATAGTTTGCCGGAGCGCCAGGCGGCAATCACTTTCCGGTCAATGCCGCACCGGTTTTTGCCCATTACGGTTGAAGATAAATCATAAAGCCAATTTGTGCGCTGCGGCAAAGTTGACGCCGCCCAGCTTTTCGCGCATGAACGGCTGCCCCCGCAGCATCGCGGGCTCCGAACCTGGCCCCCAATCAGGCACATAATCAATCACATGAATGCCCGACAGGCTTACCCCCACTTCCAGACCATCACCACGCGCTGGAAGGACAACGACATCTATGGTCACGTCAACAATGTCGAGTACTACAGCTACTTCGACACGGTCATCAATAGCTGGCTGATCCGCGAAGGCGGCCTGGATATCCACAGCGGCGACGCCATCGGCGTTTGCGCCGAATCGCACTGCCGTTTTCTGGACTCGCTGGCCTTTCCGGACAGCGTCGACGCCGGCCTGCGCGTGGCGAAACTGGGCAATTCCAGCGTGCACTACGAGATCGGGCTGTTCCGCGCCGGCGCCGCGGCGCCGGCGGCGGAGGGCTGGTTCGTGCATGTCTTCGTCGACCGCGCCGGCCGCAAGCCGCAGGCCATCGGCGGCGCGCTGCGCGGCGCGCTGGAGCGGCTGCGGGTTGCTGGAGAGCCGGCATGACCGCGCGCATCAAGGTACGCGGCGCGGTATTGCGGGAAATGGGCCTGCCCGCGCCCTATGCCCAGTCCAGGCCGCTGCGCATCGAAACCCTGCATCTGGATCCGCCCGGCCCCGGCGAGCTGCTGGTGCGGGTGCGCGCCGCCGGCCTGTGCCATTCCGACCTGTCGGTGATCGACGGCTCACGCCCGCGGGTGATGCCGATGGTGCTCGGTCACGAGGCCGCCGGCGAGGTGCTGCAATGCGGGGCCGGCGTTACCGATTTCGCCGCCGGCGACCAGGTGGTGTTTTCCTTCGTGCCGTCCTGCGGCCACTGCAACCCCTGCGCCAGCGGCCGCCCGGCCCTGTGCGAACCCGGCGCTGCGGCGAATACCGCGGGCACCCTGCTCTCCGGCAGCCGCCACTGGCATGGCGAGGGCGATGACGCCCTGCACCATCATCTGGGCGTCTCCGGCTTCACCGAGATGACCGTGGTTTCGGCGCGCTCGGCGGTGAAGGTCGACCACGACCTGCCGGCCGAGATCGCGGCGCTGTTCGGCTGCGCGGTGATGACCGGCGTCGGCGCGGTGGTCAACACCGCGCGGGTGGCTGCCGGCGAAAGCGCGGCGATCTTCGGCCTGGGCGGCGTCGGCCTGGCCGCCCTGCTCGGCGCCCATGCCTCCGGCGCCAATCCCCTCGTCGCCATCGACGTGCTGCCGGCCAAGCTGGAACTGGCCCGGCAGCTCGGCGCCACCCATGTGGTCAACGCGCGCACCGAGGACCCGGTGGCGGCAGTGCGCAAGATCACCGGCGGCGGCGCGCACCACGCCATCGAAACCGTGGGCAGCGAGCTGGTGCTGGGCCAGGCCTATGCCGCCACCCGGCGCGGCGGCACCACCGTCACCGCCGGACTGCCGCATCCGCAGAAGATGTTTTCGGTGCCGGCGGTCAGCCTGGTGGCGGAGGAGCGCACGGTGAAGGGCTCCTACATGGGCTCGGCGGTGCCATCGCGCGATCTGCCACGTTATATCGCCCTGTACAAGGCGGGCCGCCTGCCGGTGGACCGCCTGCTGACCCATCGCCTGCGGCTGGAAGAAGTGAACGAGGCGTTCGACCGCCTGGCCAGCGGCGAGGCGGTGCGGCAGGTGATCGTATTCTGATGCACGCTGAATCCATGCCGCTGCGCCGGGAAAGGCGCTGAACCTCAGAACTCCATGCCGGCGATGGTCCGCAGCGCATCGGCCAGCTGCTGCACGCCCTCCTCTCCCAGCGCATCCGTCAGCCGTGCATTGATGCGGTTCAGCACCTTGCGCAGTTCGAGCAGGGCCTTGGTGCCCTTGGGAGTGAGGAACAAAGACCAGGCGCGGTCGTCCGCCGCGCTGTTCTTGCGCTCGACCAGCTTGCCCTCGAGCAGGCGGGCGATCATGCCGGTGACAGCGGATTCCCGCTGCCTCAGCGCCTGCGCGATCTCGCGCTGCGTGGCGCCCGGCTTGGCGTGAATCGCGAACAGGGCGCCGGCCTGCGCCATGGTCACGCCCGCAACGGCGATGCCGTCGCGATCGACATCGGTGCGCACCCGGTGGGCCGCCAGCTGCAACAGGTGGAGAACGCGCTGATCGGAGGCGGCCATGGCGCATCATAGGAGGTATTGACCGGCCCGCTCAATCGGCGCAATACTTCACTAGTGAAGTTAATCGAGAAGCCCATGCCGGTCATCGACGCCTGGTCGCAAGTTCTCACCCCACGCTTCATCGAAGCACCCTGGCTGGCCACGCTGCGCCGGTGGACCGGCAAAGGTGGCGACCATCACTGGCCCAACTCGGTGGAGGCGACGCTGGCCGCCATGGACGAGGCCGGCGTGGATGTCTCGCTGATCTCCGCCTGGCACGGTCCGCAGGGCTCCCTGATCAGCAACGACGAAGTTGCCGCCACCATCGAGCGGGCGCCGCGTCGTTTCGCCGGGCTGGCCACGGTGGATCTCAACAATCCGGTCAAGGCCGTGGCCGAGCTGCGGCGCGTGGTGGACCGGAGCAGGTTCGTCGGCGTGCGCGTGGTGCCCTGGCTATGGGACCTGCCGCCCAACGATCGCCGCTACTACCCGATCTATGTCGCCTGCGTGGAACTGGGCGTGCCCTTCTGCACCCAGATCGGACATACCGGGCCGCTGTGCCGCTCGGAGCCCGGACGCCCGATTCCCTACCTGGACGACGTGCTGCTGGATTTTCCGGACCTGGTGGTGGTGGGCGGCCATGTCGGATTTCCGTGGATCGACGAAGTGATTTCGCTGGCGCACAAGTATCCGAACTTCCACGTCGACACTTCGGCCTATGCCCTGCATCGTCTGCCGGCGGGGCTGGTCGAGTTCATGCGCGGTGAAGGGCGCTCGCGCGTCCTGTTCGGCAGCAACTGGCCGATGCTTTCGCCGGCGCGCTGCCTCGCGAAACTCGATGCGCTGCAGCTCGATGAGGAAGCGAAGCGCCTGTTCCTGGGCGGCAATGCGGCGCGGGTATTCGGCATCGCAGGCTGAATCCGGCAGCCGGGAAGCGCACAAAAAAAACGGCCGCGTATTTCTACGCGGCCGTTTTTGATTTACAGCGGTTCGATCAGTTCAGCTGAATCTTGAACTCGACGCGGCGGTTCTGCGCACGGCCCGCTTCGCTGTCGTTGGAAACCAGCGGCTGGGTGTCGCCGAAGCCCTTGGTGCTCATGCGGGCGGTGTCGATGCCCTTGCCGATCAGGTACTGGCGTACCGATTCGGCGCGCTGCTGCGACAGGGTCATGTTGAAGGCCGGTGCGCCGGTGCTGTCGGTGTGGCCGGCGATTTCGACATGGATGTTCGGCTGGCCCTTCAGCGCGGAGGCGATTTCGTCCAGCACATGCGTGGCCTGGCCGGTGAGCACGGCGGAGCCGGTCTCGAAGTTCACGTTCTGCAGGACGATGGTCTGCTCGATGGCGCAGCCCTTGGCATCGACCTTGACGCCGTGCGGGGTGTTCGGGCACTGGTCGATATCGTCGGGTACGCCGTCACCGTCGGCATCGTTGCCGTTCTCGACCGGGCAGCCCTTCTCGTCCACCTTGGTGCCGGGCGGAGTGCCGGGGCACTGGTCGAGATTGTCGGGCACGCCGTCGCCGTCGGAATCGGTCACGCAGTCCTTGCGGCCGGTGACCGGATTGACCACGGCCAGGGCGCATTCCGGCTGCACCGGCGTGGCGGGCTGGTGCGGCTTGAAGAACGGCGTCAGCGGAATCTGCAGGCCGATGGTGAGGTGCCAGTCCCACAGGGTGGCGGCGCCGTCGTCGACCGAATGCCCGCGATCGAGCTGGCCGATCACGGCCGCTTCGGTGCGCACCGCCCAGCCCCAGTCCCAGGTGCCGACATGCAGCGGGAACAGCAAGCCGCCGCCGGTGTCGACGCCGATATGGTTGTGCTTGGAACCGCTGGTGTCGTCGAGGACGTAACCGAGGCCGCCCAGCACATAAGGCTTGAAGTTCGGCAGGTACTTCTGGTCGAAGCCGAACATGCCGAAATCGTAAACGTAATTGGCGAAGACGCCGTTCTGGTAGTCGTCGTTGCCGTCGATGTTGCGCCTGCGGCTGAGGCCGAAGTAATTCAGCTCCACCGCGCCATGCTCGGTCAGGGGCAGACCGCCGCCGACCTGGAATGCCTTGCCATTGTCGGAATTACGCACGCCATCGCTGATCTCGTAGGTGAACGAGCCGGTGACGTATGGAATGTCGTAGCCTTCGGTGTTGACGGCAGCGGCCTGTTGGGCCCACAGCGCACCGGCAACGAACAACCCCCACAGTATCTTGCGCATCTAGTTTTTCCCCTTGCGGTGGACTGATTTTATCCCTGCAGCCCGGGCATTCTAACGGAAGCCGCGCGCGCCTCCCACCCGAAAAAGGTAAATCGCAGGTAAAAAGAGCCCAATAGGACCCCTGTTACGCACCGGCGGCTCAGCTATGGCGCAGGGCGCGCGCGCATTCGCCGATGAAGCCGGGGCCGCGATAGATGAAACCGGTATAGATCTGCACCAGGTCGGCGCCGGCATTGCGCCGCGCCAGGGCATTGGCGCCGCTGAGGATGCCGCCCACGCCGATCAGCGGGAAATCCGCTCCCACTGCTTGCCGCAGCCGGCGCAGTACCCGATCCGCCATCGGCCGCAGCGGCGCCCCGGAAAGCCCGCCCGCCTCGGCCGCCAGCGCATGGTGCTCGACGCCGGTACGGGCAGTGGTGGTGTTGGTGGCGATGAGGCCGTCGATGCCGCGCTCGCGGGCGGTCTGCGCGATGTCGAGCAGCTGGGCGTCGTCGATGTCGGGGGCGATCTTGATCAACAGCGGCCGGCGCTTGCCATGACGGTCGGAGAGCTGCTCGCGCGCTTCGCTCAGCTTGCGCAGCAGCTGGTCGAAGCGCCCGGATTGCTGCAGGTCGCGCAGACCCACGGTATTGGGCGAGGAGATATTGATGGTGATGTAGTCGGCGACCGGATAGACCTTGTGCAGGCAGCTCAGGTAGTCGTCCTCGGCCCGCTCGATCGGGGTGTCGGCATTCTTGCCGATATTGATGCCGAGGACGGCGCGGCGGCGGGCGCGCGTGGCGCGGGCCACCAGGGCGTCGACGCCCTGGTTGTTGAAGCCGAGGCGATTGATGATGGCGCGTTCACGCGGCAGGCGGAACATGCGCGGGCGCGGATTGCCCGGCTGCGGGCGCGGCGTCACCGTGCCGATTTCGATGAAGCCGAAACCCATGCGGTCGAAGGCTTCGATGCACTCGCCGTTCTTGTCCAGGCCGGCGGCCAGGCCGACGCGGTTGCGGAATTCCAGCCCCATCAGGCGCACCGGGTCGACTACCGTCTGGCCGGCCAGCATACCGGCCAGGTCGGGATGGCGCGACATCCAGGTGATGGTCAACTCATGGACATGCTCGGCATCGAGCGAAAACAGCAGGGGGCGGGCCAGCGGATACAGAAGCATTGATGGACGACGGTCAGGATGAAAGCATGGTCGGATTGATGAGGCGTGTCATCAACCTGAAATCAGGGCGGGCATGGCGGGAGCCTTGGGCAACACGACCCGCGGCACCGGTACCGGCACGGCAGGCTGCGTCGGCGGCGCCAGTCGTCGGGCCAGGCGGCCGCGCACGGCATTCAGTTCGCGCACGAACATCTCGCGGGTGAAGGTGGCGGGCAGGCGCAGGGCGACGATGGCGAGGTCGATGGCCAGGCGCCGGCCGGGCTCGCCTTCGTAAAGGCTGCCGATGCTGCCGGCCAGGGCGAACAGGGCGCGCGACAGGTGCAGGTAGTCGCGCTTCAGCACCAGGCCCACCTGCTGCGTGTTGGACATCAGGTGCAGCACGGTCTGGCCGCGCGCGTGCAGGCCGTCCAGGCCGCCGCGGCGCACCTCGGCGATGAAACTGCTGCGGGTCAGGCGGCTGACACCTTTCTTGCGCAGGGTTTCATCCAGCGCGGCGCGGATTTCCTCGCGGCGCGCGGCGTCGACTTCGGGCTGCGTGCTGATGCGGATCAGGGCATCGGCGAGGAGATCGGTATCGGCCAGGATGGCGCCGGCCAGGTAGTCCCATACCGGACCCCATTTGCCGTTGAGATCGATGACGTTGCCCCAGTCGATCAGGTTGAGGCGGCCGTCGCGCGCCACCATGACGTTGCCCGGATGCAGGTCGCCATGCATCTCGCGGAAGGCGAAAGCGTGATAGATCACGGTGTAGAGCAGCTGCTCCGCCAGCTTCAGCTGAAAGCGGCGGCGCTCGCGCTTGGGCATCCGCGCCAGCGCGCGCGGCAGGCTCTGCGCATCGCCGAGGTATTCCATTTCGAGGATGCGGCGGCTGCTGCCGTACAGCTCGGGCACGCGCCACAGGCGGCCTTTCAGGCTGCGCTGGTAGAAGCGCACGTGGTTGCGCGCCTCCGCCTCGAAATCCAGCTCCTCGACGAAGCCGGCGACGAACTCGTCCACCTGCTCGTGCAGGGCGCGCAGGAACGGCGTCAGCTTGGAGTGCGGCGCCCAGTACTGGCTGGACATGATGGCCAGGCCGATGACCAGCTTGCCGATGCTGAACTCGCGGTCGATGTTGTGGCGGCCGACCTTGATGATGATCGGCCGCAGCACTTCCTTGCCGCCTTCGAGGAAGGGCTTTTTCGCCAGGTAGACCGATCCGATGGAGCCGGACTTGAGCGGCTTGTCGGCTTCGAAGCCCATGTACAGCTTGTCCGGCAGCTTGCCGAAGCATTCGATGAAAGCGGCGTTGACCTCGTCCGCGTTCATCGGTGTGACGTCTTCGTGGAACACCGCCAGCTCGCGGGCGATCTCGTCCGGCAGGAAGTCGGCGTTGGCGGCGGCCACCTGGGCCAGCTTGATGAAGAAGGGACCGAATTCGTTGACCATGGCCGCGACGATCTTGGCCTGGGTGCGGAAATCCTTGGGATCGGCTTGGAAGAACGGCTTGATGTAGCGGATGGCGCGGATCTGCCGCCGCACGATGGCGGCATCGTGCTTGATCTGCGCGGCGCGCTTGAGCAGCTCGCCGAGCTGCCACTGGTTGAAGCGCTTGCCGACCTTGAGCAGATTGACCACTTCGACCAGCAGCGGCTCGTAGGAGCGGATCACCAGCCGCACCATGTCCAGGCCCAGCTCGCCCAGCCCTTTCAGCTCCGGCGCCGAGAACAGTTCGTTGAAGAACTGCCAGAACTCGTTGACCAGCGCTTCCGGCACCGGCACCGGGCTGCGCGCCACCACCTGCTCGACCACGAAGCGAATCAGGTCTTCGGTGGACTGCTCGTCGGGAATCAGGCGGCGCTTGCGCAGCAGCTGGGTGATGCGCTCGGTGGAGCGCAGTACCGGATGCTGATAGAGGCCGCCGAAGGCGCGGTCGATCGCCTCACCCAGCTGGCGGCGGTCGATGTCCTCGTCCGAGCCGAGCAGCTTGAGCAGGGGCACGAAGCCGCGCGACACCCGCACCGTGGACAGGCCCAGCGCACCCAGTTCGCGGATCAGCCCGCGCGATTTCTCCGGGAGCTCCGCATCAACCGTGACGGCTGGCGCGGCGGGCGCAGCCGGCTCGGTCACGGCTTGGTTCCGCCTTTTCCGCCGAGCAGCAGATGCCCCATTTTCGCGACCTTGGTGTCGAGATAGGATTCGTTGTGTGGATTGCGACCGTGTTCGACCACCACCCGCTCGACCACCTCGACGCCGTCCTTGACCAGGGCGTCGAGCTTGGCGGGATTGTTGGTCATCAGGCGGATCCGGCAAAGTCCAAGCTCACGCAATAACTGGACCGCCAGGCCGTATTCGCGGGCGTCGGCCGGGAAGCCGAGCTGGTGGTTGGCTTCCACCGTATCGGCGCCCAGGTCCTGCAGCGCATAGGCGCGGATCTTGTTGCCCAGGCCGATGCCGCGCCCTTCCTGGCGCAGGTACAGCAAGGCGCCGCGGCCTTCGCCGGCGATCGCCTCCAGTGCCGCGCGCAGCTGGAAGCCGCAATCGCAGCGCAGGGAAAACAGCGCATCCCCGGTGAGGCATTCCGAATGCACCCGCACCAGCGGCGCCGGCCGTTCCGAAGGCCGATCCTCCTTGGTCGAGCCGGACAGGTCGCCCAGGGTGATCGCCAGGTGCTCCTTGCCGTCCGAAGACTTGTAGGCATGCACCGTGAACAGCGCGAACGGCGTCGGCAGCTGCGCCGTGGCGATGTGCTTCAACGTCTTCGCCGGGTTTTCCAAAAGGCTCATGCGCCGAAGAAATTCTGGCCGCAGACGCGCAGGGTGCAGCCGTTGGCGGCGGCGGCGAGCGGGCTGGCGAAGAAAGTCACCGCCTCGGCGATATCGATGGGCAGGCCGCCCTGGCCCAGCGAGGACAGGCGCCGGCCCACTTCACGCGGCACCGCCGGCATCGCCGCGGTCATCTGCGTTTCGATGAAGCCCGGCGCCACCGCGTTGATGGCGCCGCCGCGGCGCGCCATCTCCGCCGCCAGCGCCTCGACGTAGCCGATGACGCCGGCCTTGGTCGAACCATAGTTGGTCTGGCCGGCGTTGCCGCCGATGCCGCCGATGGAGGAAATGCACACCATGCGCGCGCCGTCCCTGAGGCCACCGGCGAGCAGCTTCTCGTTGATGCGCAGGATCGCGCCGAAATTCACGTCCAGCACCTGGTCCCAGAAATGGGAAGGCATGTTCTTCAGCATCTTGTCGCGGGTGATGCCGGCGTTGTGCACGACGATGTCGGCGCCGCCGAAACGCTTGCCCAGCTCGTCGGCGATGCGCGCCGGCGCATCCGGCGCGGTGATGTCCAGGGGCAGGCCGAGGCCATTGAAGGCGGCCAGGGTCTGGCCCAGCATGCCCTCTTCCTGCGGCCGGTCGATGCCCACCACCTGCGCGCCCTCGCGCGCCAGCGTGGCGGCGATGGCGGCGCCGATGCCGCGCGCGGCGCCGGTGACCACCGCCACCTTGCCGCTGAGCGGCGCGGCGAATTCCTTCAGGGCCTTGGCCGGAGCGAACGGGGCGCTCAGCGGCAGCACCTGGCCGGTGATGAAGGCGGCGTGTTCAGACAGGAAGAAGCGCAGGGGACCGGCCAGCAGGCCGTCGGCATCGCGGCCGACCTCGAGCAGGTTGACGGTGATGCCCTTCTTGCCCACTTCCTTGGCGAAGGAGCGCACGAAGCCGCGCAAGGCCTGGCTGGCGGCACGCGCCGCCGCATCCTTGTTTTCCGCCGGTGCCCGCGACAGCAGCAGCACGCGACCGCCGCCGGGAATGCGCCCCACGCGCGGCTGGTAGAAATCGTACAGCTCGCGCAGGCTGGCCGGGCCGGTGACGCCGGTGGCATCGAACACCATGGCGAAAGCGGCGCCGCTGCGCTCCTCGGGGCCCGGCTCGCTCTTCAGCGCGATGCCGGCCGCGGCGGCGGCATGCTTGATCGGCGGCAGGCCGGGATGGGCGGGCACGATCTGGATGGTGGCGCCGGCGCCGGCGAGCGCGCCGAGCAGCCCCGCAGCCAGTTCGCCATGGCTGCCGCTGCCGAGCAGCACGGCCCGATCCGCCAGCGGTTGCGCGGCATAACCGGCCTTGGCGCGGCGCAGGCGCGGCGCGGCGGGCAGGCCGAGCGAGGTGGCAATGCTCTTGCCAAGGGGGGAATTGGCGAATTCGAGATACCGATCGGACATGGGCACTCCGTGATCAGCGACAGCCGGGGGCATAGGGGGCGCGTATTATCGCAGCCCTGCAGGTCGTGCGACAGCGCCCTGGAGCCGGATCAATCTGCCGCCGGGTGTCAAGCACTTAACTGCGGATATTGAGATGATTTGGGCGATCGCAAGGGATGCCTGCCCCGATCATGGGAGGGCATTTTGGCCCATTGCCCGGCATCGCCGCACTTAGCATAGTGAGAGACAGAGACAAGGCATCTACCGCTCCGGCCAGTCCGCCGCAGCGGGATGACCTGTTCATACCAATATAGATCCGGCTTCTGACCGGCTCAGGGACGCGTCACAAGGGAAGCCGTCATGCAAAAAATAGCCATGGGCGCCATCGTCGCGCTCAGCCTCGCCATGTTGAGTTACATCTCCCTGGTTGCCCTGGACCACTCCAGGAAGCCGCAGGCGATAGTCCAGGCTGCCGTCACGCGCAGCCCCGCGGACATTGCAGCGCGTGACCGCATGGCACGGCTGGTGGCGGAAGTCGCGGCGCGCAGCGCGGCGCAGACCGCGAAGTCTGTCGTGCTGAGCCGGATGCAGGCCACGCCGCCGGCGCAGCATGCGCAAGCCGCCGAAGAAAAAACCGCCAGCCGCTGATTTTTGCTGGATATTTCGGTAAAGTCGCCGTATCGGGCGAGCAGCCGCATGGCATGCGCCATGGTCGTGCCCGACTACTTGATTGGCGAAAATGTTTTAAGTGTCCGGAGGCAGAGGGGCTGCCCGCCGGGAACCCATCACGCAGGAAGCAGGACTATAAGGCTCTGGGGGCTTTTGCAATGACCTTCACTCGTGTCGGCGTCATCGTAGTCATCACCGCGGTCATAGTTTATTTCGGGCTGAACCTGCTGCTGCCCCGCCACACGGCGGAACAGGCGGCGAGCGGCGGCACCACCCCCGACCAGGTGTTCAGCAGCAATGCTGCCGCAACGCCCGCCCCGCCCGCCGATAGCAGCGCAGCGGCCGCCGCACCTGCCGCTGCCACCACGGCCAGCACCGATACCGCTACCCCGCCGCCCGCCGCCTCCACCAGCAGCCCCGCCGCCAGCGAAATCGCAAGCGGCAGCAGTTCTTCCGGCGGCGCTTCGTCCGGCGCCGCGCCGGCGCAGGGCTTGAGCGAGGAGGAAGCGCGCAAGATCGCCGAGGAAGTCGGCCGCAAGGTCGCCACCCAGGTAGCGACCTCGGTCGCCCAGAACCAGCAGCCGGCCTCCACCGAGGCTGCGCCGGCCAGTGACGCCACTGCTTCTTCCAGCAGCAGCTCGGGCGCTGCCGACCAGGCCGCCAGCGCGCCCGCACCGGCTGCGGAGCCGGCAGCCGCCGCGCCGGCGCCCGCCGAAACCGCCGCTGCCCCGGAAGCTGCACCCGCTTCCGAGCCGGCTGCCCCGGCAGAGGCCGCGCCGGCGAAAAAGAGCAAGCACACCAGCGTGGCCGCGAGCGATGCTTCGGCCAAGCCCGCCAAATCGCATGCGGGCCAGCAGTCGATGGATGTGATCAGCGTGTGGTGGCCGACCGTCGACAAGCAGAGCGATAGCCAGCTGAATCTGCTTTATGCCGGCGAAGCCGCCTCCGAGAAAGCCGCCGCACTGCTGTTCTCCGACAACATCGGCAACGCCGCGACCGCTTCCAGCCATATCCAGATCCTGAACAGCCACGGCAAGCCCGCCAGCGGCCAGTGGCAAGTCAGCCCGCAGAATGCCCGCCTGCTGCTGTTCAAGACCACCCCGGGCCGCTACACCGTGATCCTGGCACCGGACCTGGCGGGCCTGTCGGGCAAGACCCTGGGCACGGGCCTGCACGGCCCGGTGTACGTGCACTGAGCGGCATCGACCCCAGCATCGGCAAGTGACCACCCTGGTCCTGGTACGCCATGGCCAGGCTTCATTCGGCGCCCGCAACTACGACGAGCTGTCGGCCATCGGCGAACGCCAGGGCGTGTTGCTGGGCGAGCACTGGCAGCGCTGCGGGCGCCGCTTCGATGCGGCCTGGAGCGGCAACCTGGAGCGGCAGAAAGTCACCGCCGCCCGGGCCTTCGAGGCCATGGGCGCGCCGGACACTCCGGTGTCGATCGACGCCGCGTTCAATGAATTCGATCACCAGCAGCTGATCCGCGCTTATTTTCCGCTGGTGGCGCAGGAGCATCCGCAGTTCGCGGTGAACCCCAGGACCCTGTTCAGCGATCACAAGACCTTTCAGCGCCTGTTCGACCTGATCATCGCCTGCTGGATCAGCAATCGCACCGGCGCCGCGCCCGTCGATGAAAGCTGGGAGGCATTCCAGTCACGTTGCCTGGATGGGCTGCGGCGCATCGCCGACAGCGGCGCCAAGCGGGTTGTGGCGTTCACGTCCGGCGGCGTCGTCACCGCCGTACTGCGCGCCGCGCTCGACCTCGACGCGGACAAGGCTTTTCACCTCAACTGGGAAATCCTCAACGCCTCGGTGCATACGTTCAGGCTGGGCAAGCGCGGCGTCGCGCTGCAGCGCTTCAACGATGTGGCGCATCTCGAAATCCTGCGCGACGACAGCCTGCTTACTTATCGCTGAAAGGCGTCAACGCACCTCGCTTTCCAGTCCCCCTCCCCTTGCGGGAGGGGTTAGGGGAGGGGTGGTCGCGGCGCATGCTGCCAGAACTGGATTCCCGCGTTCGCGGGAATGACGACGTCAGAAGTTCAGGCGTTTTCTCTCAGGCCGCCCGCTTCTCATCCGCGAACGGATCGTCCACCCCCAGCCGCTTGTGCATCACCGGGCTGGTGGTGGTGTACTGCAGATGCACCTTCTCGCCCGGGTTGAGCCTGGCCTTGATGGCGAAGGCGGCCAGTGCGGCTTCGTGGAAGCCGGACAGGATCAGCTTCTTCTTGCCGGGATAGAAATTGATGTCGCCCACCGCGTAGATGCCCGGGGTGGAGGTCTCGAATTTCTCGGTGTCGACGTGGATCTGGTTCTTGTGCAGGTTCAGACCCCATTCGGCGATCGGGCCGAGCTTGGGATGCAGGCCGAAGAACACCAGCAGGTGATCCAATTCCAGGCGGCGGGCCACGCCATCGCTGCCGGTGACCTGGATCTCGCGCAGGGCGCCGTCCCCAGCGCTGCGCAGTTCGGTGACGCTGCCGGTGAGGAACTGCATTTCCAGCTCTTCGCACAGCTGGTGCATCTTCGCCACCGAAGCCGGCGCCGCCTTGAACTTGTCGGAGCGATGAATCAGCACCACGCTGGCCGCCTTGTCCTTGAGGGCCAGGGCCCAGTCCAGGGCGGAGTCGCCGCCGCCGAGGACCACCACGTTCTTGCCGCGGTGCACTTCGGGATCGCGCACCTTGTAGAACACATCGCGATCGACATGCTCGGCCACGCCCGGCACCTGCAGCTCCACCGGCTGGAACGCGCCGACGCCGCCGGCGATGATGATGGTCCTGGTGTGGAACTCGGTGCCCTTGCTGGTCTTCAGGTAGAAGGAGCCGTCTTCGAAGCGGCGCACCTCGGTGGCCTGCTGGCCGAGATGGAAGGTCGGGCCGAACGGCTTGATCTGCTCCATCAGGCGCTCGATCAATTCGCGCGCGCCGCACACCGGCAGGGCCGGAATATCGTAGATCGGCTTGTCCGGGTACAGCTCGGTACACTGACCACCAGGCTCGGGCAGCGTGTCGATCAGGTGCGCCTTGATCCCGAGCAGGCCCAGTTCGAACACCTGGAACAGGCCGCAAGGTCCGGCACCAATAATCACCGTGTCCGTCTTGATGGTCACCGCGCACCTCCTGCTGAACGGTGCCGCAGTTTTGCGGCACTATAAGGGCGCGAATGATAGGGCTTGCTGCACTGCGGAAAAAGCGGTTACCGGTTATATCTTTAGTCCAGTTTGGAATAACGATGCACCCACGCTATGGCGGTCATGCGCCAATCATTATAGTAATGTTTTAATAATCAATAAATTGCACTTTATCCTTAAAGTAGCGATACGGCATTGGCAGCGAGAGGAGAGAGCTTAGAGCATGTCCACCGCCCCCCTGGACCAGCCTGGCGCAGTGCGCGACGAGAACAGTTTCGACCCGCTGCGTATTCTGCCTTTCCTTAAAACGCAGATCCCGGGACTGGCTGCCGAACTTGAACGGGGTCCGTTGGAATTGAAGCAGTTCCAGGGCGGCGCTTCCAACCTTACTTACCTGCTGAAGATCGGCGGGCGCGAGACCATCCTGCGCCGCCCGCCCGGCGGCACCAAGGCCAAAACCGCGCATGACATGGGCCGCGAGTTCCGCGTCATGCAGAGGCTCAGCCCGCACTTCCCTTGCCCACGCCCGCTGGCTTATTGCGAGGACGAGAGCCTGATCGGCAGCACCTTCTACGTCATGGAGAAATTCCAGGGCGTAATCCTGCGCCGCGACCTGCCCGAGGGTCTCGGCTATGCGCCGGATCAGGCGCGCCGGCTGTGCCTGAACCTGATCGATACCCTGATCCGCCTGCACACGCTGGACTACGAGCAGGCCGGACTGTCCGATCTGGGCAAGCCGGCCGGCTATGTCGAGCGGCAGGTCGACGGCTGGTGCGAACGCTTCGAGAAAGCCCGCACCGACGACGTGCCCGCCTGCGAGGCGCTGATGGCCTGGATCAAGGCCAAGCGCCCGGCCGACTCCGCCCACCCGGGAATCATCCACAACGATTACCGCTTCGACAACGTGGTGCTGTCGCCGGAGGACGGCTGCAGCATCGTCGGCGTGCTCGACTGGGAAATGGCGACGCTGGGCGATCCCCTGATGGACCTGGGCAACTCCCTGGCCTACTGGGTGCAGCGGGACGATCCGCAGACCATGCAAGCGATCCGCATGCAGCCCAGCCACCTGCCCGGCATGCTCACTCGCGACGAGATCGTGCGCTATTACGGCGAGAAGACCGGGCGCGAGATCGGCAATTACGATTTCTACTATGTGTTTGGCCTGTTCCGGCTGGCGGTGATCGCGCAGCAGATCTACTACCGCTACAAGCTGGGACAGACCAAGAACCCCAGGTTCCAGGCTTTCGGCATGTTCGTCACGGTGCTGTCGCAGGTGGCCGACGGCGTGATCCAGAAGTCTAGTCTGTGACCCCGTTCAGATAGTCCGCAAATAAACGCCAATCAACGCCAATGTGTGCCTGCATCGAGTTGAATTTGCGTTCATTGGCGTTTATTTGCGGACCCCCATCGTGTCTAACATCTTCCTTTCACCACCCTAATATCGGAGTTGATCATGGCAACCAAACTTTTTGACCTGAACGGCCGCATCGCCCTCATCACCGGCGCCTCGCGCGGCATCGGCGAGGCCACGGCGCGGCTGCTCGCCGAGCAGGGCGCTCACGTCATCATCTCCTCGCGCAAGCAGGAAGACCTCGACAAGGTGGCGGCATCCATCACCGCCGCCGGCGGCAAGGCCACCGCCATCGCCGCGCACCAGGGCGAGTCCGCCGCGCTGAAGAACCTGATGGATGAAGTTTCGAGCCAGTTCGGCCGTCTCGACATCCTGGTCAACAATGCCGCCACCAATCCCTATTTCGGCCATATCTCGGACACCGACATGGGCATGGTGGAGAAGACCTTGCAGGTCAACATCAAGGGCTATTTCGAACTGTCGGCTCTGGCCAGCAAGCTGATGAAGAAGGGCGGCGGCGGCTCCATCGTCAACATCGCCTCGATCAACGGCGTGAAGCCCGGCACCATGCAGGGCATCTACTCGATCAGCAAGGCAGCGGTGATCAACATGACGCTGGCTTTTGCCAAGGAATGCGGCTCGTGGAAAGTGCGGGTCAACGCCGTGCTGCCAGGGCTGACCGACACCAAGTTCGCTTCGGCCCTGACCAAGAACGAGCAGCTGCTGAAGACCGTGCTGCCGCAGATTCCGCTGGGACGCATGGCGCAGCCGGCGGAAATCGCGCCGGCGATCCTGTACCTCTGCTCCGACGCGGCGAGTTACGTCACCGGCACCACGCTGACCGTGGACGGCGGCTTCCTCTCGGGCGGGCTGTAAGGGCTTTCCTGCCCTTTGCGCCGGCGGTCTGAATCCGATGAAGCGCTCGGGAAGTCACGCCGATCATCTGATCGATGCGTCAGGTCAGATGATCTGCGTCGGCGACCGCGCCACCCTCGCCTACATCGACCGCCTGTTTCTCTACGGCCTGCCGACCGATCGGCAGGACCTCTACGAGGCGCAGCTCGGCAAGATCGTGACCATCTCGGATCTGGACGATTGCGGCACGGTTGCCATCGCTTTTCAGGATGAATCCGGCGTCAAGCAGCAGTTCTGGATCGAGCCGGGCTGGCTCAAGCGCCTCCCCATCTAAAGTTATGCGGAAGCGCGGAAAATCCGCGCTAGACTCACCTCATCACAAGGCGCGGCAACGACCGCGCTCCCAGGCAATACCCTTAGGAGAAGACAGATGCCTTACGTACAGGTCAACGGCCAGAAGCTGTATTACGAGGACACCGGCGGCAACGGTCCGGCGGTGATCTTCTCCCACGGCCTGCTGATGGATCAAAGCATGTTCGCGCCGCAGGTGGCGGCGCTGCAGGACCGCTATCGCTGCATCAGCTGGGACGAGCGCGGCCATGGCCGTACCGCCGGCGATGCGCTGCCGCCGTTCAGCTATTACGATTCCGCCGACGATCTTGCCGCCCTGCTCAAGCACCTGGGCGTCGAAAAAGCGGTACTGGCCGGGATGTCGCAGGGCGGCTACCTGTCCCTGCGCTGCGCCCTGACCCATCCGCAGATCGTGCGTGCCCTGATCCTGATCGACACCCAGACGCTGCCGGAAGACCCGGCGAAGATGCCGGGCTACAAGCAGATGATCGACATCTGGGCCACGCAGGGCCTGCCCGATGCGATCGCCGACACCATCGAGCAGATCATCCTCGGCCAGAACTGGCCGGGCTCCGCCGCATGGAAGGCGAAGTGGCGGACCTGGAAGGCAGTCAATCTGCTGCAGTGTTTCCAGACCCTGGCCGAGCGCGACGACATTTCGCCCAAGCTCGGGCAGATCAAGGTGCCGGCGCTGGTGGTGCACGGCGACATCGACATGGCCATTTCACTGGATCGGGCCAAGGCCATGGCTGAGGGCCTGTCAAATGCGACGCTGGCGGTGATCAAGGGCGGCGGGCACGCCGCCAACCTGACCCATCCGGATCAGGTCAATCCGCAGATCGAGAAATTCCTGGCCAACCTGCATTGAGCCGCAGCCCCGCACCGGAGCACGCATGAGCTTCAACCCGATTTTCCGCACCCCCTCGGCCTACGATTTCCCGCTGCTGATCAAGCAGATCTGGATCACGCCGCTGGCCAATGCGCCGCAGCAGGAGATCCTCTACCGCGGCGAGCGCCGCCAGACCTATGCGCAGACCCGCGCACGCGTCGGCCGGCTGGCGTCCGCCTTGAGCGGCCTGGGCGTCAAGCCGGGCATGACGGTGGCGGTGATGGACTGGGACAGCCACCGCTACCTGGAGTGCTTCTTCGCCATTCCGATGATGGGCTGCGTGCTGCAGACGGTGAACATCCGCCTGTCGCCGGACCAGATTCTCTACACCCTGAACCATGCCCGCGCCGACGTGGTGCTGGTCAACGCGGAGTTCCTAGCCTGCCTGGAGACGATCCGCGACCGCCTGGAGACGGTCAAGAATTTCGTGCTGATCGACGATGCCGGCGCGCCGCCGCAGTCGCCGATCCGCTTCGCCGGGGAGTACGAGGCGCTGCTGGCCCAGGCTTCGCCGGATTACCTGTTCGAGGATTTCGACGAGAACACCCGCGCCACCACCTTCTACACCACCGGCACCACCGGCCTGCCCAAGGGCGTGTACTTCAGCCATCGCCAGATCGTGCTGCATGCCCTATCGATCCTGGCCTGGTTCGGCACCGCCCCGGTGCAGGGCCGCGTCCATCGCGAAGACGTGTACATGCCGATCACGCCGATGTTCCATGTGCACGGCTGGGGCATGCCCTTCGCCGCGACGATGATGGGCATCAAGCAGATCTATCCGGGCCGCTACGTGCCGGAGCTGCTGCTCAAGCTGATCCGCGAGGAAGGGGTGACCCATTCGCACTGCGTGCCGACCCTGCTGCACATGCTGATCAACCATCCGGCCGGCAAGGACGTGGACCTGTCGAAGCTGAAAATGGTGATCGGCGGCTCCGCCATGTCCAAGGGACTGGCCAAGGCGGCGCTGGAGCGCGGCATCGACGTCTATTCCGGCTACGGCATGTCCGAGACCGGGCCGCTGCAGATCGTCAATCACCTGTCGAGCGAGGACCTGAAGCAGGATCTCGACACTCAGGCCGCCCTGCGCACCCGCGCCGGCCGCTCGGTGGTGTTATGCGACGTGCGCGCGGTGGACGACAAGATGCAGGCACTGCCGCGCGACGGCAAGAGTACCGGCGAGATCGTGTTCCGTTCGCCCTGGCTGACCCAGGGTTATCTGCACGATCCGCAGAAATCCGAGGAGCTGTGGCAGGGTGGCTCGCTGCATTCGGGCGATATCGGCAGCTTTTCCGAGGACGGCTTCCTGCACATCGCCGACCGCGTCAAGGACGTGGTGAAGACCGGCGGCGAGTGGATTTCCTCGCTCGATCTGGAGGACATCATCTCGCAGTTCCCCGGCGTCAGCGAGGTGGCGGTGATCGGGGTGGCCGATGCCAAGTGGGGTGAGCGTCCGCTGGCCCTGATCGTGCCCAAGGCCCAGGCCAGCATCGACACCGAAGCGGTGCGCCGGCACATCGGCGGCTATGCCGACAAGGGCGTCATTTCCAAGTACGGCGTGCCGGACCGGGTGCTGATCGTGGAGCTGCTGGAGAAAACCAGCGTCGGCAAGCTGGACAAGAAACTGCTGCGGACCAAGTACGCGAAGAGCTGAGTTTCAGCCGAAGGTCGGCCCGCTGCGGCGGGCCAGCCTCAGGGCTTCAGATTGCTCGGTACGCAGCCGCCGACATTGCCCGCATTGCAATCGTTTTCCCGCGACAGATCCTCGGCCTTGTCGTTGGGATCGCGCGCACTGTGATCCGGGGCCTCGGTCGGCGTAATACGCTCGGCCACGGCATCCAGCACCTTTTTCATGAATTTTTTCTTGACGTGCGGCGTGGCATCACAGCCGGCGCAAGGCAGTGAGTCCTTCAATTCCTTCAGCTTCTTGTCGTTGTCGTAGAAGGTATTGCGCTGGCCCTGCACGTTGACGCGGGGGAGATTGACCTCGGCGGTGGTGCCGGACGAATCCGGACGCTCTTCACCCGCTCCAACCAGGGGCTCAGCCGGGGGAGTGACCTGCAGGGCCGATGGAGCGGCCGGCTTGGCCGGTTCCGCTGCAGCCGGGGGAGCTGTTGGTGCGGGCGCGGCAGCAGCTGGAGCGGGCGCCGATTGGGCCAGGGCATTTACGCCACAGACGGACAGCGCCAAACTCAGCGCCAGACGCACGGCCGCGATCCTTGCCGGACGCAGCTTCATTCGAAGCCTGGCACCCGCGGAAACTTGCCCGCTTTCCAATCCGCCTCGCACGCACGCCCCTCCTCAACTGTATCGACGATGAAATTCCACCAGATTGCCGTTGGTTCCGGCAGCGGCACGCCGCCAAAGAGCAGCGCACGCGCCGCTTGTTTCGAACCCAGGTGGAGGGTATTGCCCGCGCCTAGCGTGGCCAGCACGCCGCTCGGGACAGCCGTCCCGTCCAGTGTCACCTCTCCGACCGCGACATACAAGGCCAGTTCATGATCCGGCTGCACCGGTAACGCAAGTTCCGCGCCCAGCTGCAGGCTCAGGTCGAGATAAGTCAGCGGCAGGAAGCTCGGCACCGGCGAGCGGTGTTCGCCCAGGGCGCCGGCGATGACCACGGCGCTTGCGCCGGGAAATTCGACCCGCGGCAGCACCGCCGCGGAGAAATGCTCGAAACTCGGCGCCATTTTGCGCCGCTCCCGCGGCAGGCCGACCCAGGTCTGGATGCCGTGCAGGGTGCCGGAGCCCGGCACCACGGTTTCCGCATGGGTGATGGCGCGCCCGGCCGTCATCCAGTTGACGTCACCCGGACTGATCACCTGCACCGAGCCCAGCGAATCGCGGTGCTCGATGGCGCCCGAGAACAGGTAAGTGACCGTCTGCAGGCCCACATGCGGATGCGGCGGCACGTCCATCGCCCCATGCTCCGCCGAGGTGGGCCCAAAGTGATCGAAGAACACGAACGAGCCGACGCGCCGCTGCTCGCGCCGCGGCAGGGCGCGCAGCACCTCGGCCGAACCGGTCAGCGCGGCCGCCTTCGCCGGCAGCAGGTGCACCACGGTACGAGCGCTTTCTGCAGTCCGGGTCATCGCAACCGGCTCCCTTCTCTACAGGTCTTTGGCGTTATGGACGATGCGGCTGACCATGCCGTAAGCAATGGCTTCCTCGGCAGTCATCCAGTGGTTGGAATCAGTGTCTTGCGTCACCTTCTCGTAGCTCTGCCCGGTCTCGCGCGCAATGAGGTGGTTGATGCGCTCGCGGATCTTGACGATCTCGCGCGCCTCGATCGCGATATCGCCGGCGCGTCCGCGCACGCCGCCCAGCGGCTGGTGCAGCAGGAAGCGGGTATTGGGCAGGCACAGGCGTCGCTCCTTGGCGCCGGCGAGGAAGATGGTGGCGCCGGCGCTGGCGACCCAGCCGGTGCCGATGATACGCACCGGCGCCAGCGCATCGACGAAGCGGATCATGTCGTGAATGCTGTCGCCGCTCTCGACGTGGCCGCCCGGCGAATTGACGTAGACGTCGATGGGCTTGTCCGATTCGCTGGCCAGGAACAGCAGGCGGGCGATCACATCCCGCGCCAGCTTGTCGTTGATCTCGCCGAAGATCAGGACCTTGCGCTGGTTGAGCAGGCGCAGTTCCAGCTCGTTGACCGCGGCGGGAGGCGGCGTGGCCGCTTCGGTGCCCGGTGTTTCCTCGGGATCGGCCGCTTTCGGGGAATGGCCGACGGAGGAGAAACTCGTGTTCATTTAGCGTCCTTCGAAAGAATAGTGGTTCTGGGGTGCTGCGGAATATCTGGCGAACTAGCCTAACCCGGCGCCTGCCGCATCGTTCAATGCCGCCCGGATGGCCGCCTCCCGATCATGTGGACGGTCCGCAGCGACTACAATAGCGCGCCTGATCCCCCCGCCGCGTCCAATATGTTGCTGAATCTGAAAAACCTGAGCCTGAATCTGGGCAGCACCGTGCTGCTCGACAAGGTCGAATTGACGCTGGAACGCGGCGAGCGCCTGTGCCTGGTGGGCCGTAATGGCACCGGCAAGTCTACCCTGATGAAGCTGATCGCCGGCAGCATCCTGCCCGATGGCGGCGATATCGTGCGGGCGCAGAACCTGCGCGTGGCGCAGCTGCCGCAGGATGTGCCGAAGGGATTGGCGGGCACGGTGTATCAGGTGGCCGCCGCCGGACTCGGCGAAGCCGGCCGCCTGGTGGCGGAATACCACCGCCTGCTGCACGACGATCCGGACAACATGAAGGCGCTCGGCGACATCCAGAGCGCGCTGGAAGCGCACGACGGCTGGTCGCTGGACAGTCGCGTGCAGGCGGTGCTGACGCGCCTGGACCTGGACGGCGATGTCGAGTTCGCCGCGCTGTCCGGCGGACTCAAGCGCCGCACCCTGCTGGCGCAGGCGCTGGTGGCGGAGCCGGACCTGCTGCTGCTGGACGAGCCGACCAACCACCTGGACATCGACAGCATCGCCTGGCTGGAAGAGTTCCTGCTCGGCTGGAACGGCACCCTGCTGTTCATCACCCATGACCGCGCATTCCTGCGCCGCCTGGCGACGCGCATCATCGAGCTGGACCGCGGCATCCTGCGCAGCTGGCCCGGCACTTACGACGACTACCTGCGCCGCAAGGAAGAAGCGCTGCGCGCCGAAGCGCAGCAGGGCGCCCTGTTCGACAAGCGGCTGGCGCAGGAGGAAGCCTGGATCCGCAAGGGCATCGAGGCGCGCCGTACCCGCAACCAGGGCCGCGTCGAGCGCCTGTACAAGCTGCGCGACGAGGACCGCGCGCGGCGCAAGCTGCCCGGCCAGGTCAAGCTGGCGGTGCAGGAGGCGGAACGCTCCGGCAAGCTGGTGGTGGAAGCGGAGAACGTGACGTTTGCCCGCGGCGAGCGCGTGCTGGTGAACAATTTCTCCACCACGCTGCTGCGCGGCGACAAGCTCGGCATCATCGGCCCCAACGGCGCCGGCAAGACCACCCTGCTCAACCTGCTGCTGGGCAAGCTGGCGCCCGACAGCGGCAAGCTGAAGAACGGCACCAACCTGCAGGTGGCCTACTTCGATCAGTTGCGCGCCCTGCTCGACGAGAACAAGCCGGTCTACGAGAACATCGGCGACGGCAAGGATTTCGTCGAGATCGACGGCAACAATATGCATGTGATGAGCTACCTGCAGAATTTCCTGTTCACGCCGGACCGGGCACGCAGCCCGGTCAAGGCGCTATCCGGCGGCGAGCGCTCGCGCCTGCTGCTGGCGCGGCTGTTCGCCCAGCCCTCCAACCTGCTGGTGCTGGACGAGCCGACCAACGATCTGGACGTGGAGACGCTCGACCTGCTGGAGGAAAAGCTCGGCGAATACAACGGCACCGTGCTGCTGGTCAGCCATGACCGCGAATTCCTCGACAACGTGGTGACGCGCTGCCTGGTGTTCGAAGGCCGCGGCCGCATCGGCGAGTACGTCGGCGGCTACCAGGACTGGCTGCGGCAGCGCTTCTCCGCGCCGACGTCGAACAAGCCGGAAAGCAGGACCACCGCACCCGCCGGCCGGCAACAGGCTGCACCCGCGGCCAAGCCTGCCGCCAAGCTGAATTACAAGGAGCAGCGCGAACTCGCCACCCTGCCCGGCCTGATCGAAAAGCTCGAAGCCGAACAGGGCCAGCTGTCCGAGCAGCTCAGCGACGGCGGTCTCTATCAGCGCGAGAAGGCCAAGGCGGTCGCGATTCAGGAGCGCCTGGCCGCGATCGGTACGGAACTGACCGCGGCCTACGCCCGCTGGGAATCGCTGGAAACCCAGCGCTAGGCCGATTTCCGGGCGGGCGGGCGGCCGATCCGGCGGGATTTGGCCTGGAATGGGCCCGAAATGGGCCCTAAATCCGATTGAACTCCCCTGCTTCAGGCGGTTCCTATATCAGGCAGGGACAAGATGCCCCTGCCCACGACACGTGGCCATTCAAGGAAGGAGAGGCAGACATGTCCAAGCAGCACAAGGATCATCCGGAAAAACGCCCAGGCCAACCGGATACGGAGCGGGAAGCCCCGCGCGCCGGTCAGCAGCATCAGGGCGAGCAAAGCCGCCAGCAGCACGGCTCACAGCCGCAAAGCCATCAGCCGGGGCAACCGGGATCACAGCAGCGCTCCGGGCAGCAGCGGCAGGACGACACGGGCCACGGCGGGCGCCAGCAAGGCTCGCACGATCCCTCGCACGAGCAGCAGCACCAGGAGCACCGCGACCGCTCGATGGAGCAGGAGCGCAAACCGGAACGGCCGCGGGATAAACCCTAGGCCGTTCCGGGTACCGCCCGCAATCTGCTGGCTGAGCCCCTGCGCGCAATCGAATCGCCGCGGCGCCGCCCGAGGAGCGGCGTCGCGGCTTCTTCAGCCGAACCGGAAACGATCCGGCCCGGTCGCTGACCCCGCCACGCCCGCTCAGGCGTAGATGGTGAGCTCCCCGATCAGGGACTCCAGGCTGAGTTGCAGCGAATCATGCTTCGGGTTCAAGCGGCGCTCCGCCAGCCAGTCCTTGATGACCAGGGCGGTGAGCGTGAACGAGCACAGCACAAACAAACCAATGATGAGACTAACGATAGGCAAGGGGTGCATGGCAGCCTCCTTATGTTGCATTGCAACATTATAGGGAAGCCTGCACGGCAATTCAATACCATTTCGGTTACACATGCCGGAAAACGTGACGTTGCGATCATTTGCCGCTTTATAGTTATATTTTAACGACACGATAGGCGCAGTTTATCGTCGCCCGCACGATTCATCGGCCATTGGATCAGCCAACTGAACGGGCAAAGGACTGTGTGATGGCCTGCTATTGCCGTTCATAGACCCTTTCCGGGCCGCTGAAGTTCTGCAGCCTCTCCCAACCCGCACGGCCTTGGGCCGGCGGCGACGATCTCAGGGTGCGCCGGCCAGCTCTCCACCCGGACAATGCAGGTAGGGGGAGGAAGACAGCCAGTGCCGGTCGGGATAATAGGCAAACACGTACTGGCCACCCTTGAGCGTGTCGATCAGCCTGGGCGCGACCGCCAGCGGCACCGCCGGGCAACCCCAGCTGCGGCCGATGCGTCCCTGGTTGCGGGCGGCCGAATAGCTGACGTAGGAAGCGCCATGGATGACCAGGGCGCGCTGCAGGGCATGGTCGTTGATGCCGGGCTCGAGCCCTTCCATGCGCAGCGAATAGCCGTTGTGGCCGTTATAGGGGTCCAGGGTGCGGAACAGGCCGATGCTGGATTCGAGGCTGCCGTCGGCGTTGGAGAAGCTGCGCGCCTGGTTCTCGCCGCTGTTGCGGCCATGCGCCACCAGTTCCTGATAGAGCAGCGTCTGTGAGGACAGATCGAACACCCATAGCCGCGGCTCGGTCGAAGGGCGCGAATAGTCGATCACCGCCAATCGTTGCGAGGACGGCAGGCCGCTCCGCACCGCGCATTGCGTGGCCTCCAGGGCCAGCCCGATCACCGCCGGGTCGGCCGACGGCGCGGCACGCCGCAGCGCTTCGCGCAGGCCGCCATCCGCGGCAAGGGCCGCGAAGGGTGACAGCAGGCTCAGCAGCACGGCGAGTGCTGCCCAGGGAATCGGGCGCATCGGGAGCTATGCACGGTTTGTCGAAGCAGCGGCTATGCTAACCGAGGGCATGGTGGAATGGCATTCGGCTGCGCCGGATGGTCATGCCGGCCACACTACTCGGGGAAACTGCATGGAACCTGATCCGGATCGCCGGACCGTGGATCGCCGCGGCTGGTTGCCGCGCCTGGCCCTGGTGCTGCTGCTGGCCCTGCCCGCCTTCGCGGCCGCCGCACAAGCTCAGCAGGCGGACGACGAAACTGCCCTGATCCGGGCGCGGGTCGAAACCCCTGGAGCCGGCGGCGTCATGCTGCTGCCGGAGGTCAAGCTGAGCCTGAACCAGGCGGTGAGCCAGTTCTACCAGCAGCGCGGCTACACGCCGGCCTGGTCGCAGGATGCGCAGGTCGATGCCCTGCTCGAGGCCCTGCATGAGCTCAGCCTCGACGGCCTCGATCCGGAGGATTATCAAGCCGGCAAGATCGAAAGCGGCCGCGGCGCCCTCGCCGGCCCTGCCGCGCAGCGCGCCGACTTCGACCTGCAGGCGACACAGTCCTACCTGCTGGCGCTGACCCATCTGTATCGCGGCAAGGTCGATCCGCGCAGCTTCGACCCGGAGCGCAATTTCGATGCGCGCCAGCTGGACCCCAAGCAGGGCTTGCAGGTGGCGCTGACGGCCATCAACGACAACGACGTGGCCGCGGCTTTCGCCCGCGCCCGGCCGCAGCACCCCTTGTACCGCGGCTTGCGCGAGGCCATGGGCGGCCTGCGCGACGTGGCGGCGCGCGGCGGCTGGGCGCAGATTCCGGACGGGCCAACGCTGAAACCGGGACTCAGCGATCCGCGCGTACCGCTGTTGCGGCGGCGCCTGGTCGATGGCGGCTATCTGCCGTCGGACCTCGGCGCGGATGCCCTGGACAACCCGCTGTACGATCCGCAGCTCACCGCCGCGGTGAGCCGCTACCAGACCGAGCAGTACCTGACAGCCGATGGCGCCATCGGCCCCGCCACCCGCGCCGCGTTGAACGTGCCGGTGCAGGCGCGCATCGACCAGTTGCGGGTCAACGAGGAACGGGCGCGCTGGTTGCTGCACGAGGTGCGCAACCGGCTGGTGGTGGTCGATATCGCCGGCTATGTGCTGCATTACTTTGACGGCGGCGCGGAAACATCACCGGGACAAGGTGCTGCGGACGCGGCAAGCGCGCAATCCCAGGCGCCCGACGAGGACGGTGAAATGCCGGTATGGAGTACCCGCGTGCAGGTGGGCAAGCCTTATCGCATGACACCGGTGTTCAAGTCGGCGATCGACGAGATCACCTTCAACCCGGCCTGGGTGGTGCCGCCGACCATCTACAGCAAGGACATCCTGCCCAAGGTGCGCGCCAATCGCGGCTACCTGGCCGCCAACCGCCTGCATGTGTTCGACGCGCAGTGGCGCGAACTGTCCCCGCAAAGCGTCGACTGGAACAAGCCGCCGCGCGGCCTGCGCCTGCGGCAGGAAGCCGGGCCCGGCGGGGCCTTGGGGCGGATCAAGATCAGCTTCCCCAATCCCTACGCGGTGTATCTGCACGACACGCCGCATCCGGAACTGTTCGATCGCGAATCCCGCGCCTTTAGCTCCGGCTGCATCCGCGTGCAGGAACCGTATGCACTGGCCGAGCGCCTGTTCGACGATCCGGTGCGCTGGAACCGCGCCGCCATCGACCAGACGGTGGCCGCCGGCGCCACCCGCACCTTCAAGCTGGCCAATCCGGTACCGGTACTGCTGGCCTACTGGACGGTGGACCTGCACGAAGGCAACCGGCCGGCGTTCAAGCCTGATATCTACGGGCTCGACGGCGCGCTGCTGAAAGCCCTGAACCAGCCGCCGCGTTAGGGTATTTTTGATTTAAGTGCACACGAGTTTTCCCCTCTCCCGCGGCGACCGTAGGAAGTCCCCGTGGGACGGGAGAGGGTGGCCCGAAGGGCCGGGAGAGGGGCTGTGAAGCCGGGGAAAGCCCCTCTCCCCTAACCCTTCTCCCGCAAGCGGGAGAGGGGAATCGTATTTAGCTATGGCAAAAATGTTCTAGCCCAACGGCCGCCGCCCGGCGCGGGCGAGGCCAAGCAGAAGGCCCCGGTACTCGCGTACCGGGGCCTTGTTTTATTCCAGGGGGGTTCGTATCAAAAGCCATCCATGGCGGCTTGCTCCCAACTACTCTGGCGCCAGCTTCCCCCGAAGCCGGCAGCACAGAAAACCACACGCACCTACCCCGCACCCCCCACAAACTAATACAGAGCTTAGCCTATTTTCGGGAGAAAGCGCTGGTCACCTTGATCACCCCGTTGATGGCCCTGATCAGGCCGTCGGCGACGATGATCGGGCGCCCTAGCATGGAGCCCGCCATCTTCTTGTACTTGTCGGTATAGGGCGGGAAAAAGGCGCTGGGATTCTTGTCCAGCGGCGGCCCTTCCTCCACCACGGAACGGGCGTTGGAGGTCTCGTTGAAGGTGTACCAGCCGCCCAGGCGGCCGATGCCGCTGGCGTTGACGCCGCCGAACGGCAGGCAGGGATTGGTGCCCGACTGGATCATGTTGTGATTGACCACGGTACTGCCCGAGCTGGTATGGCGCAGGTAGAAATCGATCTCGGCGCGGTCCTTGGCGTAGATGTACAGGGCCAGGGGCTTGGGCTTGGCGCGGATGGCGCGCAGCACATCCTGGCGCTGGCGGAACGGCACCACCGCGAGCACCGGCCCGAACACCTCGTCATGCGCGATCTTCATGTCGTCGCCGACATTGGTGATGATGGTCGGGGCGATGAAACGCTCCTCGGCCTTGACCTGGCCGCCGAACACGATGTTGGCGCCCTTGCCGCGCGCATCCTCGATCAGGTCGCGGATGCGCTCGAAATGGCGCTGGTTGATGATGCGCGGGTATTCGGGAGACTTATCGAAGCCCTTGCCGTCGGCATTGAACATCGCCGTCATCGAGCGCTGCAGGGCCTCCACGAACTGGTCCTGTACCGACTCGTGCACCAGGGCGTAGTCCGGCGCGATGCACACCTGGCCGGCGTTGCTGAGGCGGCCCCAGGTGATCTTGCGGGCGGCATCCTCGATGTCGGCGCTCTTATCGACGATGGTCGGGTTCTTGCCGCCCATCTCCAGGGTGATGGAGGCGAAGTACTCCGCCGCGGCGCGCATCACCAGGCGGCCGACCTGGTGGCCGCCGATGTAGAAAATATGGTTGAACGGCTGCGCCAGCAGCTCCTGCGCCACTTCCGGGCCGCCCTGCAGCACGGTGGCCTCGTCTTCCGGCAGGGCCGCGCGCACGATGTCGGCCAGCACCTGGGCCGAATGCGGCGCCAGCTCGGACGGCTTGATGATCACGCCGTTGCCGGCCGCGATGGCGCCCAGAGCCGGCACCAGGCTGATCGCATACGGCGCGTTCCAGGTGGCCAGGTTCAGCACCACGCCCTTGGGCTCGTACTGGACATAGCTTTTCTTGCCCAGGGTCATCAGCGAGCCTTTCACCGGCTGCTGCCGCATCCACTGCTTCAGGTGCTTGGCGATGAACTCGCACTCGGCCTTGACCATGAGCAGCTGCGCGTCGATATCGGTATCGCACAGGCCCAGCTCCTGGCGCACCGCGGCATGGATCGCCGGGCGCGCCTCGAGGGTGGCCTTGAGCAGCTTCTGGATCTTGGCGATGCGCTGCTCCGCCGTGGTCTCCACCAGGTCCGGGGCGCGCGCGGCGATGCGCTCGAAGGCGGCGCGGATGGGGCTGGACTGTTTCATCACTGCATTCATGGCGCGGCCTTCGGGTTTCAAGCTTTATAGGAGGGAATCTTGAACGTGGAGCGCATCAGCTTTTCCAGCTGGCTGTCCGACAGCAGGCGGCGCATCAGGCCCATCGGCTTCACGTCCTTGCCGACGTAATGCATGGGCTTCCACTTTTTCAGGTCGATGATCTTCAGCGCCTCGTCGACGGCCTGCTCCGGGCTGCTGCCGGTCTTCTCCAGCATGTCCGGCAGCACCTGCATCATCACCTTGCCCAGGTGCGGCTCGTAGACCTTGCGCACCGCCTCGGGCTGCTTGTTCCAGGTGATCTTGGTGTTCTCGTGCGCATTGGCCGACATGGCGGTGAGCACGCCGCCGGGAATGATCGAGGTGACCTGGATGCCGAAGGGCGCCAGCTCGTGACGCAGGGTCAAGGTCATGCCGTGAATGGCATGCTTGGTCATGTTGTACGGACCGGCGCCGACCGGATTGGCGAGGATGGCGCCGGAGCTGTAATTGATGATGCGCGCGTCCGGCGCGGCCTGGCGCAGCAGCGGCAGGAAGGCCTGCACCACGCGGAACTGGCCGAAGGCGTTGATGTTGAACAGCCGCTGCATCTGCTCGAGATCGACCGCCTCGATCACGCCGACGGCGATGTTGGCGACGCCGGCCACGTTCATCAGCAGGTTCAGCCCCTGGCCCTGCAGGGCCGCAGTGACGGCCTCCGCGCTCTTGCGCACCGAATCGGTACTGGAGACATCCTGCTCGATCACGGTGATGTTGCCGTCGCCGACCAGATCGGTCGGCGCGCCCGGCAGCACGCCGGCGAATACCTTCCAGCCGCGCTCCGCCAGTTTCTTGCTCAGCAGATTGGCCTGGCCGATATTGGCGCCGGTGAGGAATACGGTTTTCATTCGGTAATACTCTGCTCGGGACGGCGATAGTTCGAAATCCCTTCTCCCCTTGGGAGAAGGTGTCCCGCAGGGACGGATGAGGGCGCGACATCGGCGAGGCGGGTCGCTTGCCGATGTCGCGCGCCCTCACCCCTGCCCCTCTCCTCCCACGGGGACTCCCTCCGGTCGCAAGGGAGAGGGGATTTTTCATTGGACATCCCGCACTAGTGACCGCCGCGCGCCGCGGCGTCCGGCGTAAACAGGGACGGCGTGATGTCGCTGCGGTTGATCTTCCACCACTTTTCAGCCGGCTCCTCGTTGATGAGGTAGCCCGCCTCGTAGGCGTTGGCGGTGAGGTCGTGGTACAGCGACACGGCGCGGTGCCAGGAGCTGGACTCCTGCGAATAGTGATAGTTGATCAGGGTGATGCGGTACATCTGGCCGCGGCCGTCGTAGTTGTCGGCCCACAAGGTCAGCCAGCTGTCCTCGTCGACGTAAAGGATGCGCTTGCTGTAGATGTGGCGCACGCCGGGCTTGAGATCGCCTTCGATCACCCAGACACGGTGCATCTCGTAGCGCTCGTAGTCCGGATTGACGGTGTTGGGCTTGATCAGGTCGCTGTACTTGATCGAGGGGTCATTGATCTTGAAGTTGTCGTAGGGGACGTACAGTTCCTTCTTGCCGATCAGCTTCCAGGTGTAGCGTTCCGGCGAGCCGTTGAAGCCGTAGTCGTCGTCCACCGTGCGCTGGCCGGCCGGCGGCACCGGGTAGTCGAAGCCCACTTCCGGCGCCTCGCGCACGCGGCGGATGCCGGGCAGGTACTGCCAGGACTGGGTGGCGTCGTTGTTGAAGTCGTTGGGCTGGTAGCCCACCGCGACGAAGCCCTTCTCGCGCTGCGGCAGCATGTAGCCGGTATAGAAATAGGCGTTGATCTTGTCCTGGTAGGAACCGCGCTTGTTCGGATCGTTGGCCGGCGCCAGCACCATGAAGTGCTGCTTGCCCCAGGCAATGGTGCCGTTGGCGTAGACGTCGGCGATGTCGACGATGGCGTCCTCGGTCCAGGCGCGGAACGGGTCGATGGTGTTCCACACCGCCTCGATGCCGCTGGCCGGGAACGGGAACGGAATGCTGCCGGTGGTGCCGGTGACGCCCTTGCCGTCATGCACCACTTCCGAGGCGACCGCGTTCTTCTTGGTCACGTCGCAGACCCAGGACGGGTAGCCGAAGTCGCGGTGGCTGGGATAGACGTTCATGCGGAACGACTGCGGATACTTGGTCAGCATCGTCTGCATGCCCTCGGTGATCTTGTCCTTGTACTGGGACATGTTCTGCGAGGTGATGGTGAACAGGGGCTTCTCGTCGGCGAAGGGGCCGGGCTCATAGCCCGACTTGCCCTTGATGCCGGGCCAGGTGCCGACGTACTTGCCGGTGAAGGCGGCGACGCCGCCGGCGCTGCCGGCTTTCTCCGCGCCCATGCAGGTCAGCCGGGGGCCGTCCAGCTCTTT
>Ga0302313_10000293_pt1 | contig 46825 bp, 43 predicted proteins | sample III_Palsa_N2_2_FD_200454 | JGI IMG/M metagenome (GOLD analysis project Ga0302313, IMG submission 200454) | Peat permafrost microbial communities from Stordalen Mire near Abisko, Sweden - III_Palsa_N2_2 | ecosystem: Environmental > Terrestrial > Soil > Palsa > Peat permafrost | place: Sweden...
TCAAGATCTACAACGAAGAACGGCCACATGACGCGCTGGGAAACCTGCCCCCAGCGCTGTACCGCGAGCGTTTGCTCGCAACGACGAGTCCTACTTTTAAAATGTCCGCTTGACGGGTGAGCTTACGCAACGAACAAAGGTTTTGAGTCGTTTTTCATATGAGAGACTAAAATTTACCGCGACAACTCAATGTCGTTTTCTCCGCCGATGTACTCGATCGACTCCGGCGGAAATTCCAATGCACATGACTCGATGTCGCCATGCATCAGGCAGGCGACAAAATCACTTGTCATGACTTCATCTTCGAATGACAAGCGCTCGTTGTTAACGTCTACGGTGGTAGGTCCACTACGCTGGATACTCATATATCTGCTCCGGAATGATTAACACGTATGTGCAATCTGAATTGCCGAGCGAAACACCACTCGAAGGTAACTTTGCGGGTCCCGGCCAACCTTAAAATCAGTTTTGATTGGCCAGGGGTGTACCGCACTTACCATCTTGCTTCCGCAGAGATAGAGAAATACTTAGCGGTTCGAGTCATGCTTCGCATCGTGTTTGGCGTGATCCTTGGCTTCTTCTCGCGCATCGCCGATCACTTTCTGTGCTTTTCCCAAGCCTTGCTGAAGATCACCCTTCACTTCCTGCATTTTATTGCCGGTGATATGACCAACCACTTCGTTGACTTTACCCTTGACTTGTTCAGTAGTACCTTGGGTTTGATCTTTGTTCATATCGACTCCTTGAATTGCATACCATGTTGCGCGAATCTGCTGATGTGCGAAGCACAACAACACGCGCTCTTATGTGACATATCCAATGCAGCTTGGTTCTTCCGAAATATGTAAGCGGCTGTGCAGGTGCAAGATGAGGTCTCCTCGTACCCTCACAACGCATAAAGTCAATCGACACATGTTTGGGATCAGATCCATAATGCAAGCAACTGCACGCCAAAACCACTGACCATCATTAACAGCGCTATGACGGACATCGAAAGATAGAATTTTTTCCTCTGCCGGGTATCCTGCATGACGTCGGCGGCAATTCGACCTTCGGCTACCTGTTTGTGAGGCTCGACGGTAACGGTCACTTCTTCATCATGAGTAGGCTGTGGAAACCCATAGAAAAATAACAGGACCACACCCGCCATATTTGAAATCAAGCCGCCGGTATTGAGTAGTTGATGCAGCATCGCGTATGGCCAAGTTTTTGCAATCCTATCCCCCGAGTGGCACAGCGCGTGGATATTCAATAGTTAAAGATCACTGCCGATTCGCGCGTGCACCACGCAAGGCAAGGCGGTGTTGCTCAGAGGTAGCACATGAAGCAAGTCGTAGCATAGTTTCGGCCAGCCGTAAGGTATCCGGTAGTCGGAAATCTGCAGCGCTGCAATATGTGAATTCCAACTGCGCAATCTCCACTCGACCTCATAGCGATTGATACCCCACGGCATCGCAGGCAAACGATAGTCCGGGGTCTGCATCACACCCCATTTCGTCAGCGTGGAGAACCACTGGGGGATAACGTCAAAGGCCATTTCTGCGTGAGAAAATCGTTGTGCGAGCCCGACAAAAAATTGCTGCACCAGCGCGGGCTCGAGATACATAAATAGTCCTTGCGCCACGATAAAAATCTCACGAGACGTGTCAATCGCAGCCATCCAGGCCGGATCGAATACGCTGCTGGCAAGGTGTCGACAACGCTCAGTCGGGGTAATGAACTGCTCTCGCAATTCGATGGCAGCCGGCAAGTCGATGGTTAACCAGTGCATCTGCCCGTTGTCAACTCGCAATGCCTGGGTTTCCAGACCCTCTCCCAGCGACACGACCAGCCCTTCCGGATGGCGTTGCAGCCAGGACCGCACAAGATCGTCGAAGGCAAGGGCCCGGGCGGCGAAAGAACCCACCGGAGGGCCGAAACGACGTCGGAAATCATAATCAATCGCGGCACAGATACGTACACTGTCTGGGTCAGTCAGGACGCCGTCGGGACGCTGTGCGTCGCATGCGCGGTCGTAAAGTGTCCACAACATAGTCTCGGACACACCACCTAAATTGGGCACTACACGGTTGACGGTTTTGTTTTTCTGGCGAGCCTTCGGCCTTGCCACTGCGCCTGCCGCGGCTCTCAAAACGCACCGAGGCGCTTGGCATTCGCGGTAGCACGGATATGTATCGGCGCTAATCCATCCTGCACCAGATGAGCGGCCGAATGAGCCAGGTGTAGAGGTTGTGACGGATACGCCGTGGCAATTTTCAGCAGCGCCGTTTGGCGCTCAAGCCATTGAGCGGCGGTTCGACTCGAACCCAGGGCCAAGGCTGCCGAGGATGTCGCCCAAATATTTCGGCTAGTTTCCAGAGCCAGCTCGACGCTCAAGCTCATCAGGCCCGAACTGATCGCGCGTACGGATTCTTTGGCCGCATCGACTTTTTCGTGATGCATTAAATCGAATTCGGTGCGATCGCGCGAATTCGGCAGTGGACCTGCCATCGCCATACGAGCCGTCCGATGGCCGACTACTTGGGTAGAAGCACTGAACATCTCACTGGCGTCGTAAAATACACGCAACCATATCGTCGAAAGCTCGCCATAAGAACGGGAAGAAGCGGAAAAAGTCATTTTGGGCTCTACCTTGTAAAAGTTAGCTTGCTCTGAACAATAAGGAACCTGCTCAAGCCCGCGGTGGTCGATATCTCAGCGATGAAATAAATCGCTCGTGTTGATGGGTACCCATGATTTAGGTTTTCACCCTCAACAAAAGATCCATGTTCTTGATAGATAAGCCAGAAGCATGCCCAACAGCTCATGCCCCATATCGCCGTGATTGACCCAGGGATGCGTGATGTTGACTACCTTGTCCGCCAGATCCGTCACCTAATACCATCCGACCGTGGCATGACATCGCATGTGGATCATCGTGCCAGACAGGGATCGGTAAATTTTCCAGAAAAACAGGTGGTTAATGTAACTTACGCTTGGTTCTGGGTGACGCGAGGCTGAATCCAGCCGGGCACATGTCGGGTTGCTGCATAGAATCGTTCGCACCAAAAAAATTGTTCTATGGTAAATATTACCCATGTCCTGATGGAATTAGCATTACTCTTATAGGTAGCATGTTTTCCAAATGCATCAGGTCTCATGCGAATGGCCGCGTCAAATCAAGTTATTGACCATGTTCGGCTCGAAAACACCGCTAATATTTGGTCGGCTGCGGAAATGTTGTACGGGAGACAGAGCGATATTTTTCGATTTCAACACCACGGCCGAATCAGTCAACACGACTCGGATAAAGTGGCGCCGATTGAAGAAACAACTGGCACCGACCAGGTGACTGAGGAAATAAGATGAATATCCCCGCCGGCAAAGCCAACCTAATCGGGAATAAACGCCTGATTCTTCTGGTCGACGACGACATCCTGATACTTGAATTACTCGACCAGGTTTTGCAAAAAGCAGGATTCGACACGCGCATGGCAACCTCGGGCCAGATGGCACTGGACATAATTCTGGAAAGCGGACGCGAACCAGACTTGGCACTGCTCGATATCGGCATGCCGGGAATGTCGGGGCTCGAACTTGGCAGATATCTTCAATTGGAAACCACAATCCCGGTGATGTTTTTATCGGCGAACGAAGATGACGATGTCATCCGGCGGGCGACGGATTATGGCGCGGTCGGCTATCTGGTCAAGCCGATCGAGATGGCGCGTGTTTCTCCTTCGGTCAAGGCAGCGCTTGCCCGCGCCGATGAAATCCGTCATTTGCGGGACTCCGAAACCAAGCTGACAGCCGCGTTGCAAGCAGGACGGGAGACCGGTATTGCGATTGGCTTGCTGATGGAAAGATACAAGACCGATCGCAATACCGCATTCGAAGTGCTGCGCGACTATGCGCGATCCAACCGGTTCAAACTCAACGACGTCGCCAAGGAGTTGTTGGCGGCCGCGGAAACGATGAATGCGCTTGGCGGACGTTTTTCAGAACACTCTGATCGCAAATAGTTGAGGTGAACTCACGGCAAGCGCCGGGCAAGCGCTTGCTGTATGCCTTATTCATCCCAAAGCGAACGCACCCATGGTAGGTAGGACAAATCGATCTACGATTGCACTCAGGCGCAAAGCCTGATTAGCCAGGCTCTCCGACGCCGCTGCACTCTCTTCCACCAACGCAGCGTTGCGTTGCGTCACGGTGTCAAGCTGCGTGACCGCGTCACTCACTTGCTGAATGCCTATCGTCTGTTGACCCGTACTGTTGGATATCTCGCTCACGACCAGACTTACCCGACGCGCTTCGTCGACAATGCTTTCGATGCTCTCGCCAGCCGCATTCGCCAGATTCCTGCCCACTTCGACTCTGTTTACACTTTCGCCAATCAGCGCTTTGATCTCCTTCGCGGCGGTGGCGGAGCGCTGCGCCAGCACCCTGACCTCCGAGGCGACGACCGCGAAACCGCGTCCATGCTCGCCCGCCCGAGCCGCTTCCACCGCGGCATTGAGCGCAAGAATATTGGTCTGGAAGGCAATTCCGTCGATGACACTGGTGATGTCGGCAATCTCTTTGGACGATTCGGAAATGTGGGTCATCGTGGCCATAACCTTACCCACGGCAATACCGCCGTCGGTGGCTGACGCCGCGGCCGAGCGTGCAAGATCGTTGGCATTCCGTGCCGACTCGGCGGTGTTTTTAACCGAGCCGGTCAATTGCTCCATTGACGCGGAGGTCTGCTGCAAATTGCTGGCCTGCTCCTCGGTCCTTTGGCTCAAATCCAGGTTACCACCGGCGATCTCCGCCGAGGCGGTCTCAATGGAAGTCACCGAGCTTCCTACTTCGGCAATGGCTGCTGCGATTTTTTCAACTGCCTCCTTGAGTAGCGCGGAGGTTCGGGTGGTTACGCGCACATTCTTGACATCGAGGCACAACCGTCCATTCAGATCGATGCACTTCACAATATCCGATAACTCAGAACCTTCCACTGCCGATCGTTTGAGCTCTCTGGCAAGGTAAATTTCTATGCCCGTCTGCACCACAACGTAGACTGCGTGCGCAAGCGTTTTGGAAATATCGGCGTGAGTGGTGCAAAACACGTCGAAACCGGCGGCCTGCATACGATCGAATACCACATGATGTACGGCAAAAAGAGCCGCTGCAAGTACGATCGGCCGCCAATCGCGGTACACCAAGAGTAATCCAAGGAGTACGAAGACCCCAAAGTGAAACTCGGACGTGCCGAAAGCCAACTGAATATGGAGGGCGACAGCCGCCACGTTGCAGGCGGTCAAGACTGCTTGAGAAAGAATCGACCCGCGTGCTGCAAAAAACGCCGCGCTCCCGGTAGCGACGATGACAGCGGCGCATAGGCAGGCAAGACTGAAGTCGCCAAAATACATGCCAATGGCTAACGCGGCCGCGCATGACATGAGCAGCGTTCCGTACATAACCAGATCGCCCGTCTGGGCAACATCGAGTAACACCGAGCGCTCTGAGTTATTTGAGGATGAAAGGCTAGACATAAGATCACCAGGTTGGTAAATGTACTACTCAATAAATACATCCAATTGTGTGGAACAGACATCTATTGCGGCATCAGACACAAGGCCGATTTCGAACAACGGAATTACCAGTACGTCTTTATCCCAGGCCGAAAATCGATCGGGCGAAACGCATCATCGAGAAGGTCCATGCGTTGGGAAAGGCCGTTTCACGATGTCATGTAAAGCAAGGGATCGACGCCCCATTTAACCGGATCTTCATGGCTGACAATGCTCTCGGTACTGTATGGGTGCGACAGGTCGATCTCCTCGAGTCGCACATGCAAATTCGAGCGAACCGAGAAAAACACGCGTACAGTGGGGCTCGATATCCTGCTGGGATGCAGTTCGGTCACGACGGCAAGACGTCCGCTAGTCAGGCTGACCAGCGTGCCCACGGGGTAAATGCCTATCGTGCAGATAAATGCCCGCATCAAACCCGGGTCGAAATCGGCGGCACTCCACTCCCACATTCTCTTCAAGGCTTCTGCGGGCGGTATACCGATGTGATAGCAGCGATCCGAAGTTACAGCGTCGTATACATCGACAATCGCCGCCATTTGGGTCAACCTCGAAATTTCGCTGGCCGGCAGTCTATCGGGGTAACCGTTGCCGTGCATTCGCTCATGGTGATGCAAGGCGATATCGAGCGCCACGGGACCAACGCCCGGCGTGGCACGGAGAATCTCGTAACCATCGAGCGGGTGGCGCTTCATGATGTTGAATTCAGCGGCGCTCAAAGATCCGGGCTTGTTCAAAATTTCTTCCGGCACGCGCATTTTCCCGATATCGTGCAGCAAGGCACCGATTCCGGCTTCGCGCGTGGTCGAGGCATCCAACTTGAGTGCCTGGCAAAAAGCAACCATCAACGCACACACCGCAACGGAATGCGTAAAAGTGTAGTTGTCGCGTGTCTTAAGCCGCACCAGCGATAACAAGGCCCCCGGGTTGCGGCTGATGCTGAGCGTGATTTCTTCGACCACCGGTACGACCTGTTCCAGATTCAGTGCTTGCCCCAGACGAACATCCCGCATCACCGACTGCATGACTTTATTCGCCTGACTGCGGATTTTTCCGGCTCGCACCAACTCGCTTGCGAGCGTGATTGGGGCCGCCGGTGGCAATGCTGTGGCCGCGCTCTCCAATTCGATTTCCAGGTGACGGTTGACGTCCGCCGTCGGCGCCGGGGGAATGTCGAGCCCACGCGATGCATCGATATAGGCTTCGCCGACGCCGGCGGCAACGACCTTGTTTATGGTTTTCTGATCACGGATCAGGAAACGGCTCAGTAGAAATGGCTGGTCGATCCAGTCGGCCACCCGCTCATGCAGATACATGGTGTGCTGGAGGTACGAAACGGGAATTTTCTTGATCATGCGGCACCTCTATCAAAAGCGGCTGAATCGACAGTACTGTCCGATACATCAAGCGCTGGCACAGCATATCGTTTCGAATAATTCCCCCACTCTGTGCCGCAATCGCTTGCATCACGATGCAGCGCGGGCGGTTTCGCCGATACCCGATAAATCGAGAGCGGAGATTGAAACGAACAGTTCCAGATCGACCAGGATCCGCATCCATTCCCCTGCCTTCGATTCGGCGTGGCCGATGCGTCGTGGCGGCGCCTAGCTGAAGCGGCAGTCGAATATCTACCGGAGCGCTCAGACGCTTGCCGTAAAACGCGGCGCCGCGCAATAACATATGCATGCATTGCGTTTTCGCCATGCGCGAACCCGGTGAGCCTAAAGCGGACGTCGTCCGGCTTTTCGTTAAAGGTGATTTGATTTGGTGTCATCTTCGAGCCCTCTGTAAGCCGAGATCCGGAAGTCACGTGGCGACTTCCGTACAGCTACCAGCACTTACGCATGCAAATGCATTCCGAGGTGAATCGACCACACAAATGTCAATAGACAGTGTATTGGCGGTTCAATACGCGGAAGTACGGGATGCGGCGGGTTTAGGCCGAGAGAATCAAAGATAGCCGCATGGATAAGGCGGCCGGGTGAGAAATTTCGGTATGGCGTCTCGAGAACAGGGCGAGGTTCCGAGATTTACATCAAACTGCAAGAGCGTTACCGCTTCTTGCGAACTAATAATACACCTTGAGACTGGGAAGTCTAGCAACACTTTGTAAAAAATAAAGCCGACACTGACCTGACCTGACCTAAGCGGCTATTCCGGACCGCATGCTGCTTCGCCGGATGCCTTTAACCCAGGAGTATGCCGATCAACTGATCGACCAGGTACTGAAGGGGCTGCGCTGCGCATGAGAACAAGATGCAGTTGCAAATGAAAATCGCGCGGAATAGAATGGACGGTACGTATCGTCTAGCCTAATTAACAGGACAGACATTGCGTATCGTATCGTCAATCGGAGAAAAAAATTAGCGTCACGCCCATCAAGAAGGCACAAGTCCAGCCTCAAGAAGAATCCGCAGCCGCAGAAAACGAGGCGCGGCCGCATCGTGGCAACCGTTTTGGGCGCAGTCAGGAGGCACGTCAAGCCGTTCTGGAGGCAGCCGACGATCTCCTGGTTGAAGTGGGCCTTCAGGCGCTCACTATTGAGGCCATTGCGGCTCGGGCGGGTGTTGGCAAACAGACCATCTACCGTTGGTGGGCATCGAAGACAGATGTTCTGCTCGATGCATTTGTGGACGACGCGCTGTCTGGAATCGATCCCCAAGACAGTGGAAACCTGGAGAAGGATTTGCGCCGGCACCTGACCAATTTGTCGAAATTTCTGACGCAATCCGACGCGGGTGCGGTGTTTAAGGCCTTGATCGGTCAGGCGCAGAACGACCCGCAGCTAGCCGAAAAGATTCGCGTGCGCTTCACAGCTTCGCAACGGCAGGCGGATTGTCTACCTATCGTGAAAGCCATCGAACGCGGCGACTTGCCGCGCAAAACGGACGTGGATGCGATCGTCGACTCTCTCGTCGGGCCTATTTATTACCGTGTTTTAGTTAGCGGCGCCCCTTTGACACCTGCATTCATCAAGTCGATTGTTGAGCATTTTCTGGCGAGCATCAAGACATGATCAAGGTGACAAAGAGAGTGGCCGACTGCGTAATGGCTTTTTTTCGGTCGTACATGGCGGCCAGTAGAACGACTGGCAAAGACTCGGAGTCCGGGCCACGCGATGCTGTTTCACCCACTTTTTTCCTTTTAACGAGGACCCCACTACTCCCGGAGCGGCACGACCGCTGCCCCTATTCAAGGCTTAATCATGACCACTTCATCCACCGCTGTCGAAACTCATTCGACCCTGTGCGCACAAGAACCTCTCGGCTTGAACCACGTCGTACTTCAAGTGAAGGACATGGAGGAATCCCATCGTTTCTACACGGAAATTTTAGGTTTTAAACACGTCGGAACATCGAAGTACATCGATTCGCACGGTGCTCCATCGATGCGGTTTTATAGCGGCGTCAATAATGGCCGACTGAGTCACCATGACATCGGTTTGATCCAAGCGCCTGCAACGCATGGCGGCTCGGTTCACGGACTCCAATCCATGCATCACTTGGCTTTTGAATACCCTTCGAGAGAAGCCTTCTATAAGCAGATCGATTATCTTCGCAGCAAGGGCGTGCAGATCACGCGACTGATCGAGCGCGGCGCTACGCACAGTGCGGACATCATCGATCCCAACGGATTTGAGCTGGAACTCGTATTTGAACTACCGCGAGAAGAATGGGAAGCCGATATCAATGGTGCCCTGAATCGGTCTGTGCGCAAGGCGCTTCCGGAATAGATCGGTCCGCGGCTTTGGTAAGCCTTTTGAGCCTTTTGAGCCTTTTGAGCCTTTTGAGCCTTTTGAGCCTTTTGAGCCTTTTGAGCCTTTTGAGCCTTTGATGAGCCGTAGCGCTTGCTTGCCGTATCTTGCTCGCCGCCCCATTCCTGGGGCGTCGAGCCAAGCGCTGGTCCACCCTATACCTCAACCTTCAGCCAATACCTCTTTTGCGGCCCGGCAAGCCGCCTGCAACTGTTCGCGCATCAAGCCCTCCACCCCCACATCGCCCGCTACAATCGCATCCTTGATTTTCACCGCCTGCTCAAACGACGAACGCATCCGGCCCCCGCGCGCCATCGCGATGCGGCGCAAGCGCCGCACCGGCCCGATCAGGCCAGCATGCGTATCGCGTAACACCTTGTTGTCGGCGAGCATCATCACGATCGAATAAAACCGGTCCAGCGCATCCACGTAAGAAGCCGGATCGTCCAGTTGCACGCTGTGATGCATCGCGGCAATCACATCTTCGAGGTGGGCGCGTCCCAGCGCTGTGATCCGTTGCGCCGCCAGTGTCACACCAAGGCATTCGAGCGCCGCGCGTGTTGCATAAATTTCATCCACATCGCGCAAGGTGACCGAATGCACAAACGCACCCACTCGCGGCACGATCGTAACCAGCCCTTCCCGTTCGAGTTGCGAGAAGGCCTCCCGCATGGGTGTGCGGCTCACTTCAAGCTGCTCGGCCAGATGTACCTCCGACAAGCGGCTAGCCGGCGCGAGCAAACCCTCGACTATCGCTTCGCGCAGCGCCGGCACCACCACGCCATCGCTCAGCGAATCGCTGGAGGTTTCGCCTGAACGCATCCGCGCGTGGTATTTGCGCCCGATCTCGCTTAATCCGGGACGGCTGGTTGCCTGGGGCTCTGCTGCTGACGCCTGTTTTTTTGACATTGCCATTGACATCTCATTAGGTGATGAATACTCTGTATACACAGTATACATTAAGGAGGAGCCGATGACTATCGCAGACTCGACGCACGCTGTCCTTATTGAACGCGACGGACCCGTTTTGACCTTTACCCTCAATCGGCCCGATGCCGGCAATGAAGTCAGCACCGGGATGTTCGAAGCGATGATAGCGGCACTGCGTGGCGAGGCCGTGGCTCCGGTTGCCCGCGTATTGCGGCTTCGCGCCAACGGTCAGGCATTCTGCACCGGCCGCGAACGCAGCGGCAAAGATGCCGTGTCCATCCATACCGAAGTGTCGCGCCTGATCGAGTTGAAGCGCCTATTGCGCAGCACTTCGTTGATCACCGTGGCGGAGGTTCAGGGCGACGCGTTCGGCTTCGGTTTCGGTCTCGCCATTCTTGCCGATTTCACCCTGGTATCGAGCACGGCAAAACTGGCCTTCCCGGAGATGCGCAAAGGCTTGCCGCCCGCGGCGATCCTGGCCTATCTAGGCACTTACGCACTGCCCAAGCAGGTCTTTCCGCTGGTGTTGTTCGGCGACGCTATCGCGCCTGAAGCGGCATTGCAGGCGGGTCTCATCACACAAATCTGCGCGCCGCAACAATTGGCCGACGACGTATCGCGAGTGATCGGACGAATTGTTGCCCTCGACGAGATTGGCGCTCGCCACTGCAAACAATTCTTCCAGGGCGCGCAAGAAAATACCATCGAACAAAACTTTCGTAGCGCCGTTGAGGCGCTCACTGTATCCAGCCTGAGATTGATGCAAAGCACCTAAAGCGTGTGCCTTGGCGCACGCACCGCGGCGGATCGCCCTCACCAGAAGGGGCTGCCGGCAGGCCGGAATTGCAAGGAGACGGCATGACCATAAGCATGGCAGTAAATGCAGGAGCACGGCTGGACCGTTTGCCGATGTCGGGGTTTCACCGGCGCATCATGTGGTTGATCGGGATTGGCATGTTCTTCGACGGCTTCGATATCTATGTCGCCTCGACGGTACTCGGTGCGACGCTCAAAAGCGGTTTTTCTACGCTGGGAGAGAATGCGCTGTTCGTGTCGTTGACCTTTCTCGGCATGATGCTCGGTTCGCTCGCGACAGGCTTTCTCGGCGATCGTTATGGACGCCGCTTTACCTATCAGACCAATTTGATCCTCTTCGGCCTCGCTTCCCTCGGCGCGGCGCTCGCACCCACCATGGCGGTGCTGATCGCCTGCCGCTTTGTCATGGGCCTGGGCCTGGGTGCCGAGAACGTGGTCGGCTATTCGACCCTGACTGAATTTGCTCCGCCTGCCTCACGCGGCCGGCTGCAAGGGTTGATGGCGGTATTTGTGGTGTCAGGGTTGCCGGTGGCAGGCCTGATCGGTCTGGTGATCATCCCTCATTTTGGCTGGCGCGCCATGTTTGTGCTCGGCGGTATCGGTGCACTGGGGGTATGGTACGCACGCAAATCCCTACCCGAGTCTCCCCGTTGGCTGGAAACAGTCGGCCGTCATGCTGAAGCCGAGGTCATCCTGGCCCGCATCGAGCGGGAAGTCGCGGCAGCCCAGCCATCGGGTGTATTACCGTCGGCGGTCAGCCGCCCAAGTGTGCCGCAGTCACGCGAATTGGCTTCGCTGTTCGCGGGTGCGATGCTGCCGCGCATGATCGTCGGCTGCGTCACGCTGATTGTAATCAATACGCTGCTCTATGGTTTTGTCACCTGGCTGCCGACATTTTTTGTGCATCAGGGCTTCAGCATCGCCAAGTCGTTTGGTTTCGCCCTTGTGATGTCGCTCGGCGCACCGGTCGGCTCCGCCATCGGCGCACTCACGGCAGACCGTTGGGGACGCAAGCCGACCATCATCGTTTCCTCGCTGGTAGCCATCGTGTTCGGCGCGATCTATCCGTTCGTCTCCAACGAAGTGCTGTTGCCGGTCATCGGCTTGCTGCTGGTGATTCCAATCTACGTGCTGGTCGCCCTTCTGTTCGCCATCTACGTCCCCGAGCTGTTTCCGACCGAAGTGCGGCTGCGCGCTTCGGGCATTTGCAACACGCTGGGGCGTGGCGCCACGATTGTCACCCCGTTCATCGTGGTCGCGCTGTTTGGGCACTACGGCATCGTCGGGGTTCTGGCGCTGATGATCGGCCTGCTCGCGATCCAGATTGTCGTAGTCGCATGGCTGGGCGTGGAGCCCACCGGCCAGCGCCTTGAAGAAATCCAGCCCGTGGCTGACCGCTCGCGTCAAGCAGCGGCAACCGATGCGCGGGTATCGTCGCTTAAATAAAGCAAGGAGCACCAAGATGGATGCAGTGAAACAAAACCCGCAGCACCTGGATACACATAGCGCGCAATTATTTATCGGTGGCCAGTTCGTCGATGCGGCATCGGGTAAGACGATGGACATCATCAACCCCGCTACCGGCGGCGTGATCGGCACTCTGGCGGCGGCCTCCGAAGCCGATGTGGGGCGTGCCGTGCAAAGCGCCTCCGCGGCTTTCGAAAGCGGTGTGTGGCGAGATATGCCGATGCAGCAGCGCGCACGGGTGCTGAACAAGTTCGCCGATCTATTCGAAGCCGACCTCGAAAATTTCTTCAGACTGGAAACGCTGGACAACGGCCGGCCGCTGGTCGAGACGCGCGCGCAGATTTCGCGCCTGCCGCAGTTTTACCGTTATTTCGCCGCACTCGCGTTGACCCGGCGCAGCGACGTGATTCCTATCGAAGGGCCCTACCTGTGTTACACCCAGCGCGTTCCGCTCGGGGTCGTGGCGTTGATGACTTCGTTCAACCATCCGCTGATGATTCTCTCCAAGAGCCTGGCTCCGGCATTGGCCACGGGCAATAGCGTGGTAATCAAGGCCTCGGAACAAACACCGCTGACCACAGTGCGGCTCGCGCGTTTGTTGCAGCAAGCAGGTGTGCCGGATGGTGTGGTCAACGTGGTGAATGGCGAGGGCCGCGAAGCGGGCGCCGCGCTGGCATGCCATCCGAAGGTCAAGAAGGTGGTGTTTACCGGCGGCACCGAGGTTGGGCGAAGCATCGGCGAGGCGGCCGCGCGCAATTTCGCGCTGACCACGCTCGAACTCGGCGGTAAAGGCGCGGTGATCCTGTTCGACGATATGGACCTGGAGCGCGCGGTGAACGGCGCCGCATTTGCGGCGTTTATCGGCGCGGGACAAACCTGCGTGTGCGGGGCGCGCCTGTTGGTGCAGGAATCGATGTACGAGGCCTTCCTCGAACGCTTCCGCGCCAAGGTGGCCGGCATCCGTGTGGGAGATCCCGCGGCCGCCAATACCCAACTCGGGCCGGTTATCTCCGAGCGCTCTCGCACCCGTATTCTGGCCATGCTGGAGCGCGCCAAGCAGGCCGGGGCCAAACTGTTAAGCGGCGGCGGTATTCCAGCGCACTGCAAGGAAGGTTTTTATCTCGAGCCGACCGCATTCTACGATGTCGATCCGCAATCGGAGCTGGGGCAGGACGAGGTGTTCGGTCCGGTTACCGTGATCATTCCGTTCAAGGATGAAGCCGATGCACTGCGGATTGCCAACGGGACCCAGTTCGGACTGGCAGCTTCGGTGTGGACCAACGATGTGGCACGGGCACATCGCGTCGCCAGCAAACTGGTGTTCGGCATGGTATGGATCAACGATCATCACCGGCTCGATCCGGCATCCCCTTGGGGCGGCTTCAAAAATAGCGGTGTCGGGCGCGAAACCGGAATCGAATCGTTCGATCAGTTCAGTGAGCCGCGTGCGGTCACGGTGAATACCAGCGGCACGACGGTCGATTGGTATGCAGACGACGGGCAGTTGAAACGGCTGAACTAGGAGATCTTAGCCGCCGGCGCGATGTCGGCGGCTAAGCGCGCAAGCAGGTGCCGCCGGTGTTGGGTGCTTTACTCGCCATGCTGCGCGGGCGTGTGCAGGACCCCAACGCGGTGCCGGGGTCCCTGCATAACGCTGATTAGTTACGCCGATACGCTGAGCTTTGCAATCACAGCTTCGAGCCGCCGTCGACACGAAGGGTGTCGCCGGTAATCCAGCGCGCCTCAGCGGACGCAAGAAAGGCAATTACGTCGGCGATGTCGTCAGGTTGTGCCAAACGCTTGAAGGCCTGGATCGACAGAGTAAAATCGCGGCCGCCGTCGGTCTTGGTAAAACTGGACATGTCGGTTTCGACTACTCCGGGCGCCACGGCGTTGACACGAATGTCGCGTCCGCCCAGGGCGGCGGCCAGGTGTTTCACCAAGGTGTCGATCGCCCCCTTGGTGGCGGCATAAGCGGAAAGCTCACCCACCGAGGCGTGAGCTGCCAGAGACGAGACAAACACCACGCTGCTGCCCGCACCGAGGATAGGCAGGAGTTGCTGAACCAGGAAATAAGGCGCTCGCACATTAACCGCAAACAACCGATCGAATTCTTCGACGCTCAAGTCCTCCACTGCCGCCGACTTTCCTACACCTGCATTGGCGACCAGCACGTCCAGGCGATCGCCGACGATGCGGCGTACCTCCTTGGCCAATTCGTGGGCACCGTCGGGACGAGATAGATCGGCACCGATAGCATCGGCGCGCCCTCCGCTGTTGCGGATTTCAGAGACCACGGCTTGGGCTTCCGCTTTGCCGGAAGAATAGTGAACCAACACCTGCGCGCCTGCCTTGGCCAATGCCAGTGCGCTGGCGCGACCGATACCGCGCGAAGCGCCGGTTACGAGGGCGGTTTTACCTTTGAGGTGAGTCATGACGATGTTCCTTACCCTGAGTTAATCAAGTTCCGCCCTGCGCAAATTGCATAGGAACGGCATGCTGTATGTCTCGATTCGAGATCATCTTCGAACCCGTACATCTGCGTTGCTTGGACTCATAGTCGGTTTTTCCAGCTTAAAAGAAAAAGACTTTGTAGGCTGGTAGTCATACCTAAAAAGCATGGATTAAACGGAACGCCGACCTCTCGGTCATTTTGACGCGGTGGTTGCGGTGGCAGAAAAGGGCAGCTTGACCGCCGCCGCTATTGAAGCAACACGGCAATGCAAGCGGCCAGTAAAACCTGAATAGCCACCCCGAAAACCGCGTCGAATATCACTTGAGAGTGGACTCGACGCGACTGTTTACGGGCGTGGCACGCCTATTCGCTGTCCGTGCTCATATGCGAATCCACAAACTGAAGAATTGTTCGTATTATATGTGAAGCAACCTTCATATTTTCGAATCTCAACTTGAACAGGAGTATCGCAATGAGCGACGCAAAACGCGCTGGCACTTTCCAACTGGGAGATTTATCCGTTACGCGCATGGGCTACGGTGCCATGCAACTGGCCGGCCCCAGGGTATTCGGGCCGCCGAGGGATCACGCGGCAGCAATCGCAGTGCTGCGCGCGGCGATTGAAAGCGGCATCTCCCACGTGGATACAAGCGATTTCTACGGCCCGCATGTGACCAACCAGCTCATCCGCGAGGCCCTTCATCCGTATCGCGACGATCTCACCATCGTTACCAAGGTGGGCGCCAAGCGCGGTCCCGATGCCTCCTGGGACGTCGCGCGTTCCCCGGCCGAACTTGAATCGGCGGTGCATGACAACCTGCGTAACCTGGGACTGGATGTCCTGGATGTCGTTAACCTGCGCATCATGTTCGACGTCGGCGGCCCGGCAGAGGGCGACATTGAAGAGCCCCTCACGGCTCTTGCGGAATTACAGCGCAATGGCTTGATCCGTCACATCGGCTTGAGCAACGCTACGGCAAAACAGGTGGCGCAGGGTCAAACGATTGCCAAGATCGTCTGCGTACAAAACCAATACAACCTGGCGCACCGGAACGATGAAGCGTTGATCGACAGCCTGGCGCAGTCCGGTATCGCGTATGTCCCGTTCTTTCCGCTCGGTGGTTTCTCTCCGCTGCAATCTGACGTTTTGAGTGATGCAGCCGATCAGTGCGGCGCCACTTCGATGCAGGTCGCGCTCGCATGGCTGTTGCAACGCTCGCCCAACATCCTGCTGATTCCGGGTACCTCTTCGGTCGAACACCTGAGGCAAAACATCGACAGCGCCAGTCTGAATCTGCCACAAGACGTCTTGACCGCATTGAACGGAATCGCTGCGGTGAAGAAGTAAACCCGGTTGGCCCCATCGCATCTCAACTTTCTTCTTAAGCATGACGAGTAATATGCGCTGGGGCGTAGCAATCCAATGTCTTGTTTGCCGTTGCAAGGGTTAGTACGGGCGAAGCACTGGGATGTGGGGCGGATAGTCCTCTACCCTGAATTTGGCGAACTCAAACGCATGTATGTTGGTCCTCGCAGCCTGAGACTCGGCGCCCTGCTGCCGCACGATAACAGCCAGAAAAGTCCTGGCTTGCCCCCGGACCGGCTTTTGAGCCGACGTTTTCCGGTCAGCCGCCGGCAACGTCCGGTTCCACATTTTACGAATGCGAATTGTAGACCCTGAGCTGACCTTCAACTTCTCGCAAACCGGTCATCCGATTTGTGTGCGCAGTCAGTAGTACGTCGTTGTCGAGGATTGCAGCTCGCCTGAAGGCGTGACGAGCGGGCCGGACGCGTTGCTTTGAGCATAAACGCAAGTCACGAAAAAGGTGGCCACAAGCGCGGCGAGTAACAGTCGTTTCATGTTGCCTTTCAGATTCAGCCGCGCCGCCGACCACGGAGCGCGCCTCGCATTCGTTTGTTGGGAGAATTGCCGTCATTTTGGTCGACACGACGAAGGTCTGCAACTGGTGGTTACCACCGGATGTCGAGCGCAATAGCCGACCCATTCCGGACCGTCACGACTTCCGAAAACGCTCACTCACGAGTGCGTTTCGACTACGAACATCCGCGCTTGCTGGGCTTCCCGACGTTCGGCCTTGATCGGCGCATATCTCTCGGAATTGTAGAAGGCCAGCGCTTGGGCGAGAGTCGGAAACTCAAATACGCCGGCCATCGGCAGTGGCATCTCATCTCCCTCCAGAATCTGCGCAACCGGACCGAAATGTAGAATCTGCCCGCCCGCCTCTTTTAGCGCCGCCAGAAAGCGTGGAGCGAGCGCGGCCTGCTTGGCGGAATCGATGACGCGTAGATTGACGTGTACGTATGCCGGCATGGCCCCTCCCAATTAATAGTGTATATACATTATTATGCGAGAATGGGGTTGTCAAGGAGGTAGACGTGAACGATTTTGATCCAGAATCTTTGAACGGCGTCGCCGCGGAGTGTCCGGGCTTCCAGGCTCGTGCAACGGCGCGGGCACTCACGCGATATTACAATGCCTGCTTCAAGCCGTTCGGGCTGACGGCCGAGCAATTCAGCCTCTTGGTTGGAATCGGTGCGGCCGAGGGGGCGACGCTCGTCGAGCTTGCGGATAGGGCCGGGGTCGATCCGACGACCCTCAGCCGAAATGTGCAGAATCTGGAGCGCCGAAATTTGGTCCACGCTGAAGGCGGACGCGGCTGCGCGGGAAAGCGGCTAGCTCTGACGGCATCTGGGCGTCAACTCGTGGTCGATGCGCTCCCGGTGTGGAATTGGGCCAAGGCGGAACTCGCCCGCCGCATGGGCGATGAAAAACTTGATTCGGCAAGGCAGGCAATGGCGGAGCTGGCCAAGGCCGCGGAATCCTCATGTACATCAATGACCTAGCGCCCGCGCAACGACTGTGCGAAAGCTATCGGCGAGCAATCCTCGCCGTTTCCAATATTCTGCGTCTTCGAAGATAAGCTTTATCGACTTGAAAGGCGGGCAATCGCTCACTGATACAGCGGCGCCGGTGGGGATAGGAACGCGGCCATTCCGAGCAAGTCATTTCACTTCATGAGCAGACAAACGCGGGATGGCGCACCTCGGAAAAGAGTGTTTCTACTGCTTATCGTAGTGCTGATAACGCAATTATCCCGCCAAAACAGATCAGCACCGAGCCTGTCAATCGCTTGCCCCAACGCGCATTGCCGTCGCCGCGCAGGAGCGGCAGAAAGCGCGTCGCGACCTCTGCATAACTGGATGGAACAATTATGCGCAGCACAGGCGAACGGCATGGCGCCATTGCGCGAGCAGATCGCGGCATATCTGCGCGCGCATCGCGGTGTTGCCTGCCACGCTGACGATGTTATCGTCACGACGGGTATCCGCCACTCGATCGACCTCATCGCCCTTAGCGTGTTGAGGGCGGGTGACAAGGTGAGCGTTGAGGATCCGGGCTATGGCGCGGTGCACCGCATCTTTGAGCTTGCCGGCGCGACGCTAGTGCACGCACCGGTCGATGCGCACGGAGTGGACGTCGGCGTCGTCCGCGAGCACGACGGCGTGCGGCTTGCATACGTTACGCCCGCACATCAGTCGCCGCTCGGGGTGACGATGTCGGCGACGCGGCGTCTCGCGCTGCTTGAGTGGGCCGTCGAGCAGGACGCATGGATTATCGAAGACGATTATGACAGTGATTTCAGTTATCAAACCTCGCCGTTGCCCGCATTGAAGGCTATCGATCGCGGTCAGCGCGTCATCTACTGCGGCAGCTTCAACCAAGCGTTGTTTTCGAATCTCCGAATCGGCTACATGATCGCGCCTGAAGCGATACGCTTACGGGTGCTGGCGTTGTGGCAGACGATCGGGCGCTCGGTGGGCATGACAGAGCAATTGGGGCTCGCCGAATTCATGCGTCAAGGCGCGTTTGTTCAGCATCTGCGCGTCGCGCGGCTGGAGTATTTGAAGTTGCGCGACATTATCGTCGGGGAATTGCATGCGACGCCATTCATGGCGGCGGGCCGCGTGAGCATCACGGGAGCCGAGGCGGGCTTCCACTTCATTCTCTGGCTACCGCCGGACCAGAGCGAGGCGGCATTGTGCGCGGCAGCAGAACGTCAAGGCATCGCGCTGCAGACGCTGAGTTCGCTGTGTCACGCGGTGCGTCTGCCACCCGCTGTAGTGATAGGCTACACCGCGCTCACGGCGGCACAAGCGCGGCTCGCAACGCGCAAGCTTATCGGATTGTTGTCGTAGTCACTGAGAATGCGTTCAATGCTACAGGATCGGATGTCTCGAAGCCGGGGTTCGCCGTTGGAACCAAGCTGGTGTCGCCTTCGATTCGCCACCCGAGGTCCACCAGTGCAATACAGAAAGCGACTCAACAGCACTTGCGACCTGTGCGCATGTGGCAAGCGCCGCTGCGTCTATCCGAACTTTGCAACGCTGCTAATGTAGCGGAACGTTCTCTGGCTCGCTACTTCGAGCAGCACATTGGAGAAAGCGTTGGGCGATATATCGCGCGAGTCAGGATTGGACACGCCTGCCGGATGCTCGCGCACACCTCGACTCCCGTTTCCGTCGTTGCAGCCCACTCCGGGTTTCCAAACGTAGCCAATTTCAACCGACAGTTCAAAGCGTTGAAGGAACTCACGCCCGCCGCGTACCGCGAAACAGTTCGCGGCCGGTGCTATTGCCGAAACAGACGCTAGTCCGCAGATCAACGAACGTTCACCTTCGTTGCAACGGAATCCGCGACTTCCGAAATCAATTGCATAACGCAGACATACGGCTTCACGCGCGGGATCAAAGGTGGCGGCATTGGAATGACTCCTCGTCGGTCACGACCGGCCGTTCGTGTCGGCTAGTGGTTGGACTGCTTGCGGTCGGGAGTGTGGGTTTACGTCCGGATTTAGCGTGTTGCCGATGTAAGATTCAGTCTGCTAATAAGATTGGGCGCAACTACCCGATGACAGATAGATCCAAAAATTTCCTTTTGCCAACAGGGATTGCGCTGCTGTGCATCGCCTGCATATCGTGCAGCAGTACTCCACCCTCAGCGCCTTTCAACACAACCTTCTGGGGCGGCGATGATCCAAATGTCATCGCATGCTCTGAGGCAATTTTCTACCCAAGAAACGAGTTAGGCATGCTCTGGACGTGTCAGTATCTTGAGCACGAGGCGGAAAATCGTAAGGCACTTCACCGAGTCGGTGGTTCGGCGTCTGGTCCCCAAGACCTGTCTTCCCATTTTTCTCCCATATTCCATGCTGAGCGCGATAAACAGAATCCTTTTATTAGGAGCGCACGCTCCCGATTCACCTTCGGGTTCCGCATGCCGAACGCATCCGTTTGAACGCCCTAAGGATATTTCCAAATACCAGCTGTAGGTTGAGGACGAATTATCAACGAATTTTCCCTGAGCGTAGACCGGCCAATATTTGATATTGGCCGATAGCGCCAGTCCTGTATTTTCCCCAAGAGCTTCTATGTTGATAACCGATATTCTCGCCAAGAGCGTCGGACGAGAAAAATGGCCCAAATCGGTAAGCCAAAAAGACCGATCAAATAAAGCAGCCCCAAAAAACTGAGAACCGAATAGCCACGCGCTGCCCGCAATAGCCCGAAAGGAGGCTGAATCAAGACGGTGACTTTCTCCGCGACTAACGCCGGATCTACGTCTGTGACTGTGAACACGATACTGTTCGTGCCGGGTGCTGCCCTAAGCTTGAAGGGAGGCGACAATTGCGCCCATCGGTGCCGGTCGGTCGGTTGGTCCTCTGATAGCTTCCTAATAGCGAAACCCTCTCCAAATCCGCTAGCAGGCATCGCTTCGAGATTGACAACGCCGCCGCCATTGACCGAAACAGCGAGGGCGACGCGCTTTCCTGGGTTTTGAAAGTTTAGCGTGTGATCAGGTGACGCCAAAGTTCTCCATTCGCCAAGTTCGCTTTGCCGGTGGTCCTCCCGCTCTCGCTGAAAGAGTAATTCGGCTTCGATCCCCTGTCCGAATAGACTGACGACGCGTATTTGAGCGGAGTTGTGAGGTTCGAGAGTTAGAGGAAACTCATAGGCATGCGATGCGACCTCGGCAACCCAATGATAGGCGACTATAAATATGATCCCGATAGCCCAAACTGCCCAACTGATGCCGAGGGATCGCCGCAAGGACGATATGGTGCGATTAGGAAGCATCTTGACGGACGAACTCCGGTTATAGTTTTATTCTTTCATCTATGCGAACGTAATCCGCATAACGGCATTATCGGCACAAACCGGCGGTGCTTGAACGATGGATAATCAAGAGGAATGTGGCTGCGTGAGAAATTTCATCATATGGAATCAATTGTCAACGATCTTGGTTGAAACGTACAATGCCCGAAACTGGCCATTCAGAGCCAAGATAAGCGCATCCGTTTTTAAAAACAGCGCCCAAATCCGGTGAATGAAAATTAAATATCTTTTCGGCTGTGTCAGTATCGTACTCGCCGTCGTTTCAAGTACAGCTTGCGCAAATCTATTAGCCACGCATCCAAGCCCAGCTACCGGCGCTGAACTTCTGCCGCCAAACTGGACCTGCAGTAAGCGATGCCAACCGTATACTCCTGCACCAGGGTTTCCTATGCCTCGTCATGGCCTTTTCGCCGTTGGTGGCCTGCTTGACGGTCAAGACTGGCACGTTGTTGACTACGATTCGGGAACGCTTTCTGTGCTCACAACCGAAATTAGAGCCGGGCAGGTCATGGTCATCGAGCGTCACGACATTGTGCTTACTGCTGACCAACTCACACAAGTGCGTAAAATTGCGGATTCAATCTGGGCATCCATTTACCCTGTTCCAACAGATCAAGTTGCACTTGATGGTTATTGGAGTGTTCGTCTGATCGATGGCCCTGTCATCAGGGACGAAAGCGGAATGGGAAACCCCGGTGGTGCTGCCCGTGAGTTAAACTCCAAATTGAGCAGTATCGAGGAGCCACAACTGCCTCAAATTTTAACGTTCGGTAGACGATGGTACAAATTGTGGTCTTGCTATAGCTTCCCGGGAGAGGGGCAAACCACTCTCCCGTCTCCGCATATTCGTCCAGCTCAATCATGGGAAGAGTCAGGAGATGTTGTTCCTTCTTTTCCCGCCATCGACACGCTTTCCAGGTTTCATAATCCAGGCCGACGATGGACCTGCGCGGACTGGTAAGCTGGGCTCTAAATACTGATCTACTGACAACATATCCTATGCGAGCCATTGTAATTGCTTCGATTGCTTGTTCAGCACTTACCTCGTGCTATATGCCAGATCAGACGCAATTCAATACGTTCGTCAACCAGAAAGTGACGGTCGGAATGCCGATCTCAACGGCAGTAGCCACGCTCACAGTTGACGGTTTCGGATGCTCTGGTAAAAGCCCAACGGATTGTTCGCGTATAAAGCAGCGTCTTCTCCCGTCTAGTTGTGTCGAGTGGGTTCGTCTTTATGCCGGGCCAAACTTGACAACCGTCGGCAAGGTAGAGGTTCAGCCCATAGTTTGCGCGGGCTTATGATCATCAAATTCTGTGCAAAGATATGGTGGGGGCGCCGTGCGCAACGACCGCTTACAGGAAAACTTGTCACCGTCCGCTTCTGTTAAGGGTTGTACGACATCTGCCCGCCAGCGCTGCGACATACTCATATGTCTACGATTCAGGGCAGGTATCCTACAACCCTTAACATTTTCGGTCACTCTGCGCTCGCTAAACGAACTGCTGCTTCAGCCGATAACCCGCCGCCCACTACCGATTATGACCAGAACCATTTGACATCAAAAGCGGCCATCGAGCCCGTCTTGGCTTGAAGGACAATTGCCGAAAGCGTTGCGTCCCAAGTTACTCCCGGCACTACTCAAACTGCGAGACTTTGGCGCACCATAGTGTGGCGAGCACGGAGCGCAGGCTGCATAATGCACAATCAATCGATTTTAGATAACGTTCCAAGATAAACGGTCGATTGGAGATTAGGTAATGTTGATTGTCTTTGGCGGTTTGCCCGGCACGGGGAAAAGTACGATTGCGCAACACCTGGCGCGCAAACTCTCGGCCGTTTACCTGCGCATCGATTCGATGGAGCAAGCCTTGATCCGATCCGGCATCAACTTGGCGGACATGGGGCCGGCTGGCTATGTCACAGGATATGCGGTTGCCACGGATAATCTCCGGTTGGGGCTAACTGTCGTCGCAGACTCTGTCAATCCCCTGGATATCACACGTCAGGCTTGGAGCAATGTCGCGCGTGAGGTCGGGGTGCGCTGTATGGAAATCGAATTGATCTGTTCCGACCAGGCTGAGCACCGTTTGAGAATCGAATCTCGATCCGCAGATATTCCGGGGCATCAATTACCCAATTGGCAAAACGTAATCGAACGGGAGTATGAGGCTTGGAACTCGGAGCATCTTATCGTCGATACCTCGACGACCTCGGTCGTTCATGCGGTCGAAGCGATTTTCCGGAATCTGGATATGCCATCCCAGGAAATTCAACCGCGCTGACGTACCCGCAATCTCCCCTCCACTACCGGCTGTGCTGACGCTGCTATCGGCATCAGCACAGCCGGTGACGTGTCCGTTGCTCGGCAAACTTAGGTGATGATGGTTTAAATCCGCTGGTTCAGATTCGGGGATTTAAATCCAAGACCCGCGCTAGACGTAATCCAACGCTTCGCCGTCTTTGACCACGCAGCGATAGGCGCGCTCGACAATCTCGCGAACCGCTTCTTTTTCGGTGGCCCACTCCGGTGCGATCGGGTCCGAGGCTACCCATTCTTGCGGGCGGGCGCCTTCAAAAACTTCGGCTTCCGCCGTCCAATAACCGCGATTGTTGAGTTGGGTCCGGATGCGGAACAAGTATTCCCCGTACGTGACGACATGCGTAGTCATGGGCTTCTCCAAGTGTTGACAAGGACACGGTGGATACCGGCAATCGCCGGGCCACCGCCGATATACCTAATAAAAGCAAAAATTGGGCCTGCTGCCAGTACGTAATGGGGCCAAAGGCCGTCAGCTCGTAACGCGCCAATTGCCCTCGGAGACAGGGCCGTTTTTACATGGTTTTGTAGTTTTCACGCAGTGCAACATGATGGTGCCGATGTGGCAATTCTGGGCGCAACGGGTGATTACCGCGGGCTGGGCCGGGTAAATAAAGAAGCGATCGCGACCATCGGCGGTACTTATAGGTGTACTTAGGCGTGGCTGTTTACCACAAACATGGATAACGCCATGTTTTCGGGTAACGCCAGACGGCGTGGCCGAACTGGGGTGCTAAGCGGGGGGTGTGGCAGCGGGAACAATAAACGGTAATGTGGTTTTACGCTCAACCGTTATTTACGCTCAGCCGGGCTGTCTAGAAAAAAGTCGATCGAAACGCCGGCATTTTGGGCACGCTTTAGCCAAGTCGGCATTTCGCCTTGCCCATCCCAACTGTTTCCCGTGGCGTCGCGGTAAATGGGAGTCAGGATTTTTACCTTATCGGCTTCAATCGATGCCTCAAGCTGTTCAATTCCAATATCAAATTCAGCCATACGGCTCTTGATCCAGAGGATCATCCGCTCGCGGGCTTCGCCGCCCAAATGTTGCTGTGCCATGCTTCTTTGAAGGTTAGTTTGGAACTATTTTTGATTGGTCGGATGAGGACTTAAGGTGGTTCGATACAGCAAACCGGCCATTAAGTTTTTATGCAGGGCAGCACCAAAAAACTGAGTGCGGCCCCCAATTGTAATGCAGAACGGCGCATCGGTGCGCTACCCATCTTGCCAAAGCCATTCGGCGGATTGTCCGGCGCCAGGTATGGCTTAGAAATCACCTTTGGATTGAGCTTCGGCGGGGGCGATTTCAGGAAGGCGCGGATTGGGGCTATGCGCCGGGTTCGGTTCGGAAAGAATGGCGACAATGGCATCGAAAACCAGCCGGATACGGGTCGGCACCGGGCCGCGTTGAGGTCTGTAGACGCAAATCGGCCAGGGTTCGGGCGCCAGATCATCGAGCACGCTGATAACCTTGCCCGAACTCAGCAAGGGCTGCGCCAGATAACTCACGATCTGGCCGTAACCGAGGCCGGCTGCGACCGCACGCCATTCACTCTCGGAGTCGTCGGTGCGAAAAGCCGGCAATACCGGCGTGAATTGTTGTCCGCGCGCAAATTGCCAGGGCCAAATCCGGCCTGTGTTGCGATCGATAAATGCGGTGGTCGGCAGGTCGGCCAGTGCTTCGATGCTGGCCGGCAACCCCACCCGATCGATTAAAGCCGGACTCGCCACCACGGAAAATCCGACTTGTGCCACCGGCCGCACCACAAAGCGGCTGTCGCGCATAAAACCGACGCGCACGCCGATGTCGATTTGCTCGGCCACCGCGTCGATGATGGCATCCGACAAACGCAGATCGACCATGATGCGCGGGTATTGAGCGGCCAACTGAATCAGTGCCGGCATCAAAAACAGCTCGCCGATCACTTTGGGCGCGGTGATACGCACCAGACCCGCCACCTCCGCATCATCGGGAACGTGGCGCGGCAGCAGCAATAGATCCATTTGCGTGACCAGTTCGCGGGCCTTGAGCGCAAAGGCCTCGCCCGCTTGAGTCGCCAGAACGCGCCGGGTGTTGCGGTGAAACAGAATTTCGCCGACCAGTACTTCGCACTCTTTGACGGCGCGGGTGACGGCTTGAGGCGAGATGCCGAGCCGTTTGGCGGCATCCTTGAAGCTATTGAGTTCGACCGCGGCGCAATAGATGCGCAGCATTTCCAGACGATTTTGCATGGTTAACTAGGACGAGTCTTAAGAAATTTTTTTGGGTTTTTGGTGAGTCGCATGATTCCATATTTTGGAATTCTGAAATCGTAACATTTCCATTGAATGACTGATTGATCCTTTCCATACTATGGCTTCGACACTTTACCAAGACGCGTCAGTGCATCCAGTTTTGAACGAAATGATTGACGTTGCAGCTACCGGCTTCTCGTTTTTGCCAGACGGCAACAAGACCATTTTGCTTCGCAAGCAGTTTTTTTCAGCACCCCACCCGCTGTCACATTGATTTCGTTTTTCGCCATGCTTCAGATCCGGCCAAGCGTGTTCGAACGATAACTCAGGAGTCTATTCATGTATAAAGCTTACGCGTACGCAGCAGAGTCATCCAAGTCCCCGCTCACCCCGTTTGAGTTCGAGCGTCGCGCCACCGGCCCCAACGATGTACGCATCGACATCCTGTATTGCGGCGTGTGCCATTCCGATTTGCATACCGCTCGTAATGAATGGCGCAATACGGTTTATCCGAACGTGCCGGGTCATGAAATTGTGGGCCGGGTCAGCGAAGTCGGTGCCGATGTCACGAAATTCAAGGTCGGCGAATTGGCCGGGGTCGGCTGCATGGTCGATTCATGCCGCACCTGCGCTTCCTGCAAAGAAGGCCTGGAGCAATATTGCGAAGGTCCCGACGGTTTTATCGGCACCTATAACGCACCGGACAAGCACACCCAGGGCGTGACCTTCGGTGGGTATTCGACCTCGATCGTGGTGGACGAAGCCTTTACCCTGCGCATCCCCGAAAACCTCGAACTCGCCGCCGTCGCGCCGCTCTTGTGCGCCGGTATCACAACGTATTCACCGCTGCGCCACTGGAATGTGCAGCCGGGGCAAAAGGTCGGTATCGTCGGCCTGGGCGGACTGGGTCATATGGGTGTCAAGCTGGCAGCCGCCTTCGGTGCCCATGTGGTGCTGTTCACCACCTCGAAGAGCAAGATCGAAGACGCCAAACGCCTGGGCGCCCATGAAGTCGTGATTTCGACGGACCCGGCGCAAATGGCGGCGCATGCAAACAGCTTCGACTACATCCTGAATACGGTCGCGGCTTCGCATGATCTGGATGGCTTCGTTTCCTTGCTGAAGCGCGACGGTACGCTGACACTGGTGGGTGTGCCTGAGCATCCGCACCCGTCGCCGTCGATCGCCAATTTCATCTTCAAGCGCCGCGCCTTGACCGGTTCGTTGATTGGAGGCATTGCCGAAACCCAGGAAATGCTGGATTTCTGCGGCAAGCACGGGATTACATCCGACATCGAGTTGATCAAGATGGAGGAAATCAATACCGCTTATGAACGCATGTTGAAAAGCGACGTGAAATACCGTTTTGTGATCGATATGACGTCGTTCAAGAAGTAAGCCATAGCGCACATAAACCCGATGCACGCTTGGACCTCTGCGGACCAACCCGGTCTGAATCAGGTCCAGGCATCGTATGGGCTTTGGTGCTTGGCGAGTCGCGGCCGGTAACCGATAAACGGTCCGGCCGCGCTGCTTATTGGGCTATTGCCTGGATTGCTGGTTGAACCGCTTAATAAGCTTCTAGTACGTGGATGGCGCGTGTTGCAATCAACGGCCCGGCGGTACGGCCATACTCGGCCATATGCGGCGCGGCCGCGTGAGCTCTCAGGGCTTCCGTGCTAGCCCAGCGCTCCACCACGGCAAAGGTGTCCGGCCCCAATGGGGTTTGTATCGGGCCCACATCGGGCACATCGATGACGGCTTCGTAACTGATGCAACCCTGCTCGGCGAGCACCGCGGGGACATTGTTCTTGAACAGTGCCAGCAAGGCGGCCCGCTGTCCGGGACGTGCGGTAATCACGGCAAAAACATGAATCATGTTAACCTTCCTTTAAAAATTTAATCGCTGGCGCGGCATTTGCACGGGTCGCATTCAAGCAAAAACAAGTGGTCGAACCGACCGCACCTCAAGCCGGTCACGCGGCAGCATCGCCCCATCACGCTTCCATCATATTCGATAATGCGCAGACGCACAGCGAGCGGAAATTCCGCGACGCGCCGGTAGTTAATCCTTATCTTTATCCTTTACCATTCGCGGCGCGGCTGCGTCCCATCCCAGTGCGTGGCCAACGCGATCAGTGCCGGCAGCCATAAAGCCCAACCGGCGCTGAGTGCCGCCAAGGCCATCGGCGGATCGGGGAATTGCACGGCGCCGAGCGCGGCCCCTGCTCTGAAAGACAGCGGGCCGGCCACCGCGCCGACCAGCGCCGCCAGCCAGTAGCGCCCGCGCAACCAACGAAATAACACGTTCAGTTGCATCGCAAACAAGGCCCATAGCGCCAGTATCCAATACGGCGCTGCGTCAGGGATCACGACGCCGTTGGGATAGACCAGCAGGCCGGTGGCAGTCAACAAACTTTCCCACAGCGCGGCGACGCCGATAACGGTGGCCAGCAAATAGAATTCAAGCCGGGCTTGCTGCGCGCTGCCCAAATGAAAAGCCACCGCGGCGGCGGTAAATAACACACCGATCCAGGGTTGACCGCCGGCTGCACTCATCACGCAGATAAACCAGCCGGCGTTGCAGACAATCAGGTAAGCCAGGGTATTGGCTAGCGAGGCGGGTTGGCGTGGAGGGTTCGGCGCAGGGTTGGAGTGTTGCGGCACAGCGTTGTGGTTCGACATCACATGGAGTGGAAAGGAAATGGGCAGCCCGAGACGCAGGCTGGTCGGTCCAACTGGAGAGCCGGCCGAGACTCGTTAAATTTTTTTCAAAATAAACTTAGATTAGCATATTGCATCATGCCATTTTCTCGCCGGCCCAGCCACGTCTCGCTGAGCGTCGCTTGCTCGACCTCGTCGAGGTTGCCTCCCCAGGCATACTCACACGAAATCTCGCGACGCTGTTTACCGCATGACCCATGCGCGAGAGTCAAAACCCCTGATTGGGTCTGACGCACCTTACTCGGCAACCGCCCATTTTCTTTGGATCTCGAGAATCTGCGGCAGAATGCCGACGAAGATATCGACCAGTTTCGGATCAAAGTGAGCTCCCGCTCCCGTCTGAAGATAGTTCATGATTCGCTCAATCGCCCAGGGCTCTTTGTAGGGGCGTTTCATGCTGAGCGCGTCGAATACGTCAGCCACCGCAACGATACGCGCCGACTCGGGTATTGCCTTGCCGCTGAGCCCGCCAGGGTAACCGCTACCATCCCATTTTTCATGGTGACGCAAGGCAATCTCCGCGGCCAACTGGAACACGGGTGCGTCGCTTTTGCTCAAGATGTCATGGCCAATTTGCGGATGGGTTTTCATGACATTCCATTCGCCTTCGTCCAGTGGTCCAGGTTTGCGTAATATGAGCTGGGGTACGCCTAGCTTGCCGGTATCGTGCATGGGGGCAGCCAATTCAAGCAAAGCGCTTCGTTCAGCACTCCACCCGCATGCCAGCGCGAGTGCACGCGAATAAGCGCCCATGCGCCAGATATGAGCGCCGGTATCCGTATCGTTGTAGTGCCCTGCCTCACCGAGCATCAAAATCGCATCACGGTAACTCTGTTCCAGCACACCCACCCTCACCAGCGACAGATGGGCTGCCACGCGGGCCCGTACCACGGGTGGAGAAACCGGCTTCACGATGTAATCGACGCCGCCCGCGTCAAAGCCGGCGGTCTCGTGCGCGATATCGGTATAGGCCGTGACGAAGATGATCTGAACCGCATGGGTTTCGTCAACTTGCTTGATTTTCCGGCACAAATCATATCCATCGATATCCGGCAAGCCGATATCGAGTAACACCATGGCCGGCCTATGCTTCACTATCGCGGCCAACGTTTCGCCGCCGTTGCGCGCGAATACCAGTTTGTAGCTGTCCGTCAGGATCTTCTCCATGACGGACAGATTGCCGGGCTCGTCATCGACAACCAAAATAGTTTGAGTACCCATCAGCTACTCCTTGAGAATAATGTCGTAGTCCTGGGCCAACTTGATGACATGTGTTTCGGCGCTACGGAAATCAAACTCGCGAACATATTCCTCGATATTCGCCAGATCAGGCAAAGACGAGCAGAGCGACAATTTTGTAAAAATCGCTTGAGTTAGACCGGGGTTGTCGCCATCGAGAGCAGTCAGTAGATCAAGTAGCAATACTTTGAGTTCGGCCCGAGCTTCGGCCGATGTGTCGACAACTGGCACAGGTGAACGCGCTGGGTGTGTTGCGGTCGGAGCCGGCACGAATCGTTCTATTGCCGCGATGGCTTGTTCCAACGCGCCGGATAAACTAACCAAGACGAAGGTGGCGTTGTTTTCGGAGGATAAAGTGCGTTCAGCCTCGAGCGCCAGCCGATGTGTTTCGGGCAAGGCAAAGTTACCGGCGACGCCTGCGAGTTTGTGTGCCAAAGCCGCGGCCGCAGGCCGGTCATTGGCGGCGAGACTTGCATTGATCGTGGCCACGGTGCCGCTGTAATTGTCGGCGAAGCGCCGTAAGTAGTTGCGGTAGGTCGACATATCTCCCCAGACTTTCAAACCGCGAGGGATATCGATGACGGAAAAATCCGACGGCGGTTCAGGGTTTGCGCGATCCGCTTGTCTCTCATCGGCCGGACCGTCTGCGTCACTGACATGGTTCGTTTGTTTGCGCCTGATCTGCTGGATCAACGCAATCGTCGAAGGCACGTCGAAGGGCTTACTGATGAAATGTGTCATACCTGCCGCGCGTGCGGCATCTTGCTGCATCTTGAAGGCCCCAGCCGTCAGGGCGACGATGGGAAGATCATCGAATTGCGGCAATTGGCGTAATTGGCGGGTGGTTTCGATGCCGTCCATCACCGGCATTTGCACGTCCATCAACACCAAGTCGACCTCATCAGGGTGTGCCAGCAGCCATCCCAATGCGGCGCGACCATCAACTGCCAGCGATACGAGCGCGCCTTGCTCGCTCAATATGCGTTGCGCCACGTCGCGATTGATTTCGCTGTCGTCGACAATCAACACTCGCACGCCACATAAACCTTGTTCTATAGGTTGCGGCAAACTCGGGGAGACACCCACCGAGGCCGCTCTTCGGTGTTGGGCTTCAATCGTTGCATTGTAGAGTGTCGATGCGGTCACGGGTTTGTTCAGAATGGCGTCTACCAGTTCGGCTCCTGGCTGGCTTGCAATAGTGGAGGCCGAATAGGCCGTCGCCATGACAACGATTGGGCATTCATCTTCCGCTAACGACGCGCGGATCGCCCGGACCGTTGCCAACCCGTCCATGCCGGGCATTTTCCATTCGAGTACCACCACGTTGGGCAGTTTGCCGTATTTCTTGTCCAGCAATTGTGCGAGCACCGCCTCGCCTGAGCGCACAGCGCTAACCTGCCAACCCATACCGTGAGCGATATCGGCTACGGCTTGCAGTGTGTGTTCATTAGCGTCGGCGATCAACGCGTCGATTTGCGCCATATCCGGAGAAGAGAATTCTGTGCTGACCGCAAGCTGCAGGGGGAGTGTGAACCAGAAGTTGCTGCCTTGCCCTTGAATGCTGTTCAAACCGATCTCGCCCCCCATCAAGCCGACGAGCTGGCGGCAAATTGTCAGACCCAGGCCGGTACCGCCAAAACGGCGCGTGGTGGAGCTGTCGGCTTGCGTGAATGGGGAAAACATTTCGCTATGTAGCTCGGGAGCGATACCGATACCCGTGTCCTGGATGTCGAAACGCAACACGATATTGTTGTCGACATGAGACAGCACCGTGACACGTAGTTCGACATGACCCTGTTGCGTGAATTTGATGGCGTTGTTGGTCAAATTACTTAATACCTGTTCCAGTCGCATCGAGTCGCCAATAACCGATGAAATGCCGATCGGTAGAGGTTGAATGATCAACTGGATATTCTTGTCGCCAACCGCGATTCCCATGGTATTTGCTACATTACTCATCACGTCGTCGAGACGAAACTGAGTCTGTTCAATTCCCAGGTGACCCGCTTCGATTTTTGACACGTCCAGGATATCGTTGATAACGCTTAGCAACATGCGCCCCGAAGTTCTGATTTTGCGCACCATGCTGTGCGCATCGAGTTCGAGTGGCGCCTGTTCCAGCAGATAAGCCAGACCCAGAATGGCATTGAGCGGTGAGCGGATCTCATGGCTCATGTTGGCAAGGAAATCGGCCTTGCTGCGATTGGCAGCTTCGGCGGCATCACGCGCCTGCAACAAGGCCGATTCTGCAAGCTTCTGGGCGGAGATATCTTGAGCAAAGATTAATGTGGCGGGGCCATCGATCAAGTTCACGCGAGCTGTGGTTTTGAATACAGGTACCAGGCGACCGCCCTTACCGAGTCCTTGAGCTTCGAACATTTGTTCGACGGGCGAATCACCGATAACCAATTGCTCCTGCTCACACAACGCTATGCGAGACTCCGATGAAATCATGGCATTCCAGGGCAAGCCGGTTAGATCGTCTTCGGTCAAATAGCCATGAAGGTTGCGATAGCGCGGGTTGGTATAGATAAAATAACCACTTCGAAGAATCGCGATCGCCAGGGGTGCATCTTCAATCAGCGTGCGAAAGCGCGCTTCACTAGTACGCAGTGCTTCGTTGAGACGCGAACGTTCGTCCGCTGTCTCGCGTTCGCGCTCCAAATCGACCGCCAAGGCGGTAGCATAAGCACGTCGTTTTTGTACCCAATATAAACTTCCGCAGCACAACAAGGCCACCACTACATAAATCAATGCATAAACAAGGGCTTGGTGATGCAGCGGCACGGCAATTACGTCTAATTTTCGGCTCAACGCAATGACCAATGCCTTGTCCATATTCAGCGAGGCTGGCTGAATCGTCTGCAGTACGACCAAGCGATCCTCACCGGTGGTGTATACCGTTCCAGTCAGCACGCTATTAAGACGTCCGCTTTGGCGATGTCGGGCAAAGAAACTACCTGGTCGGTCGAGATTCGTACCATCAATATCCTTGCGTGCCGGAAAATTCATCAGTTGCACGCCATCGCCATGCACCACGGCTCCCCAGACATCCGGTGCATAGTTGGTTGGGGTGAAAGCGTCACTGAAGAAGGTCTGGTTTAGCGAAGCAACCACCAGACCCGCAAACTCGCCGTGTGGACCGGGAATCATGCGGGACACTGTGATGACCAGATCATGGTCCTTCGTCAACGACCGAAAGGGCGCAGACACATACAGCGTGGTGGGGCTCGGCGTGCTTTGAGCGACCTTGAAATAACCCCGGGCGTTCAACTGCCAACCGAGCACGGCTGGGTCAGACGCGGCCGTGACGAGACCGCTGGCGTCGACGACAAAAAAAGCACCTATACCTTGAATGGCTGCCTGGAGGGCATGCAGTCGAAGTGACAGATATCTTGAAGCGCGGTCGTCGAGTGGACCGGCCAGAAAATCCTGTGTTACACCCTCTAATGAACGATCAACCAGGGTTAAGTTGCCCTGGATATCGCTGGCGACCACGTTGGTCAAAACTCGCAAACGATCGCGTTCACTGGTATTAACGCGATTCACCTCGGCGGTATAAGCGCTCGCCAGAACCACACCAAAAATCACAAATATCACAATCAGCGATATCCATTCGACTCGCTTCCGTTGTGACGCGGAATTGCCTGAATGGGGTCGCAGGTGCATAGTGTTATTTCTTTAATTCAGGCCAAGGGAATTGCGCAAAATCAATATACAGCTATAAATTGACAAGCGCCTTTCCATCGGTGAAATAAAGTATTTAATAAGCGCATCCCGATGCGGGATTTTCATTATCTCGTAACAGCATTGCACTGCGGGATAAACGACGTGGCTATATAACCACAAAAGCAATAATTATTCCATTCGAGTACGGGTGATCTTCGCAATATCGAAATTGCGATGATTGGGCGGCCCATCAACCCTGAGTTCTTTATGCAAAATGTCATGTTCCCGCCGCTAGGAAATTCAAGCGCGGAACCGGCCTCAGGTTGCGGTCCGTCCGCCGTCCACCGGTAAGGCGATGCCGCTGATCATGGCTGCCGCGTCGCTAAGCAAAAACATGATCGGCGCCACCACCTCCTCGGCCAGGGCGAACCGGCCCAGCGGGATCGAGCGCAGCATCGGTTCGCGCTTGGCTTGGTCTTGCCAGGCCTGCTCAGCCATCGGCGTGAGCGTGACGGTAGGATTGACGCTATTGACGCGGATCCCGCGCGGTCCGAGTTCCAGGCACATCACGCGCGTAATGGCGTCGAGCGCGGCTTTCGAAGCGCAATAACTCAAGTGCGCGCCAATCGCCACCAACGAGGCCTGGCTGGAGACATTGACGATGCTGCCGGCTTTGCGCTCGGCCACCATCTTGCGTGCCACGCTGCGCGACACCAGCGTCGCGCCGCGGGTATTCACCGCCAGAATCTGGTCGAAGCTCGCGGCGGTCACATCCAGTGCGGCTTGCAACTGCGTCATACCGGCGCAATTGACCAAACCGTCGAAGGCCGCCTGAGATTCCAATGCGGCGTCGATGGCCCGTTCGTCGCCGCCGACATCCAGCCACAACGTTTCACATCCGGTTTGATCCGCCAACGCTTTGAGCGCGGCCCGGTTGCGGCCGGCGGCCACCACCTCGGCCCCGGCGCGCGCCAGGTGTTGCGCGGCGCACAGTCCGATACCGCTGGTTGCGCCGGTGACCAGAAAACGCCGGCCACGAAAATCGAATTCAAGCTGTGTCATCTGAAGTTACCTGCAAGCCATGCATGGTGTCTTTCAACACCGGGTAGAGACCCTTGTACAGGTCGAATTGACGCCGATAGAGCGTCTGCCGTTGCGGGTCCGGTAGCGCCCGTTCGCGTAATGTGACCCAGCCGCGCACCGCCTCCTCGCGGCCGACCGCTCCAATCCCGACCCCGGCCAGCAATGCCGCCCCCAGCGCCGCTTCGACTTCCTGTTCGATGGTCAGGACCGGATAACCGGTGATGTCGGCAATGATCTGCATCCATAAGTCGGAATGTGCCGCACCGCCCACCACGATTAATTGCGGATCGAGTTGGCGTGCGCCGCGGGCACCGGCTTCGATGTTGTGCGCTAGAGCAAACGCCACCCCTTCCAGCACCGCGCGATACATATGAGCGCGGGTATGGAACAGGCTCAGGCCGACAAATGCGCCGCTGGCCTTGGCATCCCACACGGGGCTGCGTTCGCCCATCAAGTAAGGCAGGAACAGCAGGCCGTCGGCGCCCGCGGGTAGCTGCAGCGCCGCCGTCTCCAGAACCCGATGCAGGTCGCCATGTCCCTCGGCGAGCGCCGTCTGCCGGTCCGCTTCGCAAAACTGTTCGAGAAACCAGGTGACCGAGGCCCCTGCCGTGATGGCGCCGCCGAACACATACAACTCCTGTGCGCCGTCGAACACATGCGGCATGCTGATCAAACCGTGGCGCGCATCGACAGTTTCGTTGACATAACCCCAGCACATGCTGGTGCCCATCATCGCCACGTGATTGCCGGGCCGTGTGACGCCCGCGGCAAAGGTGGCCACCGCGGCATCCACCCCGCCCGCCACGATCGGCGTGCCGGAAGATAAACCCAGTTGCTCCGACCACTGGGGCAAGAGTCCGCCCACCACGGCGGAAGAATCGACCAGCCGGGCCGGCATCATGCGGGAGGGAATGCCCAGCATTTCCAGCGCTTCTTCCGACCAGGCGCGCCGTTTGACGTCATACACGCCGCCGATATTGCCCGCTGCGCTGTGATCGACCGCGACTTCGCCGCTGAGCAAATAAGCGATGTAAGCATTGGGCGGCAAAAAATAATGGATCTTGCTCCAGACCTCGGGCCGATGTTCACGCAGCCACAGCATCTTGGTGAAGCCGTAATAGCTATCCACGCCATTACCGGTGATCGCCTGCAAACGTGCCTGGTCGACATGCCCGCGCACCCATTCGACTTCCGCATTGGCACGCCGGTCCATCCAGATCAGGCACGGGTGCAAGGGTTGCAGATCCTGGTCGACCGGAATCCCCGAGCCGCCGTACAAACTGCTGATCGCCACAGCCTTGATCTGCTCCGGCAGGATGCCTTGCGCCCGTGCCTCACGGGTACAGGCGGCAATGCACGCCAGCACCGCATCGAACCAGACTTGCGGCCACTGCTCGGCCCATAGCGGTTTGGGGGTGTCGGGTTGATAACCCTGCGCATGTTGCGCCATGATTGTGCCGTGCCGGTCGGTCAGCAACGCCTTGGTGCTCTGGGTGCCGATATCGATGCCGATCAAATAATCCATGCCTGTCTCGGGTTGGGTCAAACGCTGGGAGTTAAAGTTTTACCGATCAAGCATGACTCGGTTTTAACAACACTTTAATCGAGTCGGCCGAATTTGCCATGCTGATCGCCTGGTCCCATTCATCCAAGGAGAAGCCATGTGTCACGATCCCTTTGGAGGTCACCAGGCCCCGCGCCAGCAAGTCGATGGCAATCGGATAACAATACGGTCCCAGATGTGCGCCGCGTACATCGAGTTCCTTGCGGTCGCCGATGACGGACCAATCCGCCGTGGTGTCGGCGCCGAACACACTGAATTCGACGAAGCGGCCCAATTTACGAATCAACTCCAAGCCCTGGTTGACCGCAACCGGGGCGCCGGTGGCTTCGATATAGACATCGCAACCGTAGCCGCCGGTCAACGATTTGATAACTTCCAGCGCGTTTTCCTGCTTGGGATTGATCGTGACGTCGGCGCCGTATTGGCGGGCCAGCTCCAGGCGTTCTTCGAGCAAATCGATCACCACCAATTTCTTCGGCGTCTTCAGGCGTGCCACTTGCACCATCATCAGGCCCAAGGGACCGGCGCCGGCAATCACCACTACGTCATCCAACTGCAGATCGCCGCGATTCACCGTATGAATCGCACACGACAGGGGCTCGATAATGGCCGCATCTTCCAGCGTGATGCCCAGCGGGATTTTATGTACGCGTGCGGTGGGCGGAATACGCATATAGTCGGCCATGCCGCCGTCGGCCACTTCGCGTTGGAAACCGAAGATGTTGTGCACCTCGCACATCCAGTACTTGCCCGATTTACAGTAACGGCATTTGTCGCATGGCACGATCTGTTCGGCGATCACCCTATCCCCCACAGCCACCTCAAAATGCTCGGCCGCGCCCTCGCCCAACTCCTCGACATAACCGAAGAACTCGTGGCCGGCAATCACCGGCGCCTTGACCCAAGGGCTTGGGCCGCCCCAGAACATCTTGGCGCCCGAATGGCATTTGCAATCGCTGGCGCAAATGCCGCAGGCAGCAATTTTAATCACCATCTCGTGGTGCCCGGCGGTGGGTCGCGGCACTTGTTCGACACGGTAGTCTTTGGGAGCGTGGCAAACCACGGCGGTCATGGCAGTTTTTTTAGCTAGCGGCATGTTTGTACTCTGGGTAGGAAAAGAAATTATTTACGCCGACGGTCGCGGCTGATATAGATCGCCAGCAGGATGATGGCGCCCTTGATTACGTTTTGGACGTAGGGATTCACGCCGACCATATTGAGTCCGTTGTTCAGCACGCCCAGCAGCAAAGCGCCCAGCAGCGTGCCGATAATCGACCCCCGGCCTCCTGAAATCGAGGTTCCGCCCATCACCACCGCGGCAATCGCATCGAGTTCGAAACCGACCCCGGCATTGGGCTGCCCGCTCATCAGGCGCGCCGTCAAAACCACCGCGGCGATGGCCGAGGTCAAACCGGAGAAGGCATACACCACCAGCTTGACGCGGGCCACGCGGATGCCCGACAAACGCGTCGCCTCCTCGTTGCCGCCGATGGCGTAGACATAGCGGCCGAACGGCATGCGCTCCAGTAAAACCCAGGCCAGCAGATAGACGATCAGCATGATGAGGATCGGGGCTTGCACGCCGAACACCTTGCCGCTGCCGAAGAAGCTGAACCAATCCGGCAAACCGTCGACCGGGTAACCGCCGGTATAGATCAAGGCCAAACCGCGGGCGATACCCATCGTGGCCAAGGTCACGATGATGGGCGGCATGCCGGCAAAAGCGACAAAAAATCCGTTTGCCACCCCGAAACCGAGTCCGATCGCCACGCCGATAACCAGGGCCGCGAAGGCGTTCATTCCGGCCACCATCAAACCCGCGATGAGAGTACCGGACAAGGCCATCACCGAGCCGACCGAAAGATCGATGCCTCCGGTCAAAATCACGCAAGTCATGCCGACCGCGATAATCGCGTTAATCGAAACCTGACGCGCCACGTTTTCCAGGTTGGCGGCCGAGAGAAAACTATTGCTGGCAAATATCATCACCAGGCATACCAGCAACAAACCGACCGCCGGATAGAATATGGTCGAACGCTTGAGCGCGGTCCAACGCCGGCCTGCTTGCGCTTTGTGCTGGGCCAAGGCCACTGCGGGCGCTTGCGGCTGGGAATGGAGTTTAGGCGGGTTCATCAAGCGTCTCCTGGTGGCCGGCGGTCGCGTAAGTCATGATCTGATTCGGTTCGATTTGCGCACCGCTGAGCGTGGCTTCGATGCGCCCCTGGCGAAACACTGCGACGCGGTCGCACATGCCGACGATCTCAGGCAGTTCAGAGGAAATCATGATGATCGAATAACCGCGTTCGGTCAGTTCGCGCATCAGCAAATAGATTTCGGCTTTGGCGCCGACGTCGATGCCGCGGGTGGGTTCATCGAAAATCAGAATGGTGGCGTGATGATTCAACCAGCGGGCAATCACCACCTTTTGCTGGTTGCCGCCCGAGAGCATGGCAACCTGGGTATGCATCGACGGGGCCTTGACGCCGACCCGCTTCATGATCTCGGCGGTGGCTTTGGCTTCGCTGCCGGCATCGATGAAAAATCGGGCGGCCCGGTACTTGTCCAGATTATTCAGCGAAATATTGTCCTTGATCGAAAAATCGGTGATCAGGCCTTCGGTCTTGCGGCTCTCCGGCAAAATGCCGATGCCCGCAGCCAAGGCATCAGCCGGGTCGGAAAATTTTGTCGTGACACCGCGCACTTTGACTTGCCGGATATAAGCCGAGCTGGCGCTCAGCATGGCCAGCGCGGTTTCCGTCCGGCCCGACCCGACCAAACCGGCAAAGCCAAGAATTTCTCCGGCGTGCAAGACAAAGCGGTTGAGCGGCGTGTGTTTATGCAGTTGCAACGCCTCGACCTCAAGTACCACTTGCGCCTCAGGGTTGGGCGCGGGTTTGGGCGGAAAGCTGTTTTCGATTTTTCGGCCTACCATCATTTCGACCAGGCGGCCGACACTGGTGTCGAGCACCTCGGTCATGCCGACGTACTGGCCGTCGCGCAATACGGTGATGCGGTCGCACACGGCAAAAATCTCGTCCAGATGATGCGAGATAAAGATCATCGCCACGCCCTGTTGCTTGAGCTCGCGCATGATGACAAACAAATGCTCGGCCTCGGCCGGAGTCAAGGTGGCGGTCGGTTCATCGAGAATCAGAATGCGCGCGTTGAGCGACAGTGCTTTGCCGATCTCGACAAATTGCTGCTCGGCGACCGACAATTCGCACACCGGCCGGGCCAAGTCGATGGTCACTTTTAGTTGCGCAAAAATGGCTGATGCGGCGCGCCGCATCGCGACCCGGTCTCGGGTACCGATACGGGTGCGCAACTCGCGCCCGAGGAAAATATTTTCGACGGCATTCAGATAAGGAATCAGGCTGAATTCCTGAAATACGATGCCGATCCCGGCAGCTACCGCATCATGGTAGTTGGAGAATTTTCGTGGTTGCCCATCGATCACGATGGCACCCGAATCGGGTTGATGAATGCCGCATAAAATTTTCATCAAGGTCGATTTCCCGGCACCGTTCTCGCCCAGTAACGCATGTATCTCACCGCGCGCGATCTCCAGGTGGATGCCTTGCAAAGCCAGCACACCGGGAAAACTTTTGCTGATGTTGTCGAGTTTGAGCAAGATATCCATAAGGTCCCTGATGCAGGCATTGGGGTGGTGCATGTGCCCGGCCGACAGCTCGATCACATGCACCGGCAGAAGCGTTCCGGCTTAAGCCCTTACCAGCTAAAACCCTTGGCGTTGGTCTTGTCGATCATCTTGACATCGACCGGTATCGTTTTGGGTACATTGGCGCCCCACTTCTTCGCCAAAGCTATACCCAAGGCAATGCGCACCTGGTCGGCCGGAAACTGCGCCGAGGTTTCGACAAATTTGGAATTAGGCTTCTGGATTGCGGCAATCGCTTCAGGCGCGCCATCCACGCTGGTCAGCTTGATATCCTTGCCCGAAGCGTCGATTGCAGACAGGGCACCCATCGAACCGCCGTCATTGACACTGAATACGCCTTTCAGATTCGGATGGGCCTGGATCATATTTTCCGTAACGGACAGCGCCGTCGCACGTTCTTGCTTGCCGTTTTGGGTATCGACCAATTTGATATTGGGAAACTTCGCCAGCGCCGCTTTACAGCCGCGCACGCGTTCCAGAATCGGTACCACCGGGATACCGTCGAGGATCGCCACTTCGCCGCTTTCACCCAAAGATTTTCCGAGGTATTCGCACGCGATCTCACCCGCATCGTAATTTTTCGAGCCGACAAACGAATCCACCGGTCCATTGGCATTCGCATCGACCGCGACCACCACCACCCCGGCTTTTTTGGCCGCAATCACAGCGGACTGGATGCCGGTCGAATCGGTGGGATTGACCAGCAAGATATCGATCTTCTTTTGCAGCATGTCTTCGACATCGCTGACTTGCTTGCTAACGTCGTGATGCGCGTCAGTCACCACCACCTCGGCCCCGATCGACGCGGCAGCATCGTTCAAAGCCTTTTGCATGGTCACAAAATAAGGATTGTTCAATTCCTGGAACGTCATGCCGATTTTCAACGGCGCGGCGCCGGCTGAACTCGAGATGCCGAGCAGGCCCATCAGTACGCAGCTAAGTGCGACATAGGCGGTGCGATGAGAACGATGCAGAAGTGAATTGCGTGTCATGGTTGTCTCCGTTATTTTTAGTACTTCTATCGACGTGAACCCGCCCATCGCCTTGTACGCAAGGCAATGCAGCAAGCACAGTGAACTGGGGTAAGCCGCCGGGAGCGGCGTAAATCAACTACCCGGGGCAGCGGTGGACGGCGGCCGCAGGCTGGAACGGCTGCGCGTCACGGCGTGTGCCGCATACGGCACCGAGAGCGGCACCGGGGTCATCAGGGTGCGGCTTTCAGCGTTGACCTGCTGCCAATTGCGGAACTCGGAAGGCGACATGCCTTTGGCCGCGCGGAATTGCCGATTGAAGTTGGAGACATTATTGAAGCCGGACTGGAAGCACGCTTCGGTAATGCTCAGTTCGTCGGATGAGAGCAACTGGCAGGCCAGATCGATGCGCATGCGGTTAACGTGTTGCACAAACGGCAGTCCGGTATAACGCCTGAATGAACGAGAAAAAGCGCTGACGCTTTGTCCCGCCAGTTGCGCCAATTCCGCTTCGCGCAACTCGGTCGCCAGGTTGTGGCTGATATAAGTCAGCACATGACTGATGCGTGTCATCGCCAAGCTTGTCGGATCGGTGCGATATGCCTGGCTCGCCAACAAGGTGCGTTCGCGGGCGCGGCACAGCCGCTCCAGCACCGAAAGAAAGAGTGTGATGCGCGGCAAACCTCGCGCATGCAATAGCTGGTCGAACCAAGGGCGCACGGCGGCACTGGTTTCATCGTCGAATACCACACCCCGCGCGGCATCGTCGAGCAGCGTTTGCGTCTGACGGAACTCGGGAAACACTTTCATGCAGTGCGAGACAAAATCTTGCTCGAATTGAATCACCAGGTTGCGTTGCTCGATGACTTCGCCTTCGGCCACATCGCTAACCCAGTTATGCGGCAGATTGGAACCCATCAGCACCAGATTGCCCGGGGCAAAGGTACCGACATGGTCGCCCACAAAATACTTGCCGGTGGTCGCGACAATCAGGTGCAATTCCAACTCAGGATGGAAATGCCAGCGCACTGTGCGATAAGGATAACCATGCGACCAGACTTTGAATGACTCGTCATGCCGCACTTCCACAACTTCCAGGTCCGGATGCATCATTGCGCTGTCTCCTGCTTTTAGTCATCACGGATCTTGGCGATTCGTGTGGCAATCGGTATTTAAAACCGTCGCTTGTTGCCTACTACAATAGGCCTAGGCCTGGCTCGCAGCCACCCATTTTATGTCGATTTCTCGATACTATTTTGTCGTGTTTTATTTTAAATGACAGCAATGGACAAATTTTGTGCACTGCAGAAAAAGCTTGAGCTGCTGATTTTGAGGGCGGCGGCGAGTGGGGTCTTTTAGTCCCACAGACCGCTGCGACAAGGCATTACAGCATTTTTTAAGGGATAGGAACGGCACGGGAGAGCCGGGCGCGCGACGCCTGCGCCCTTTTATAGCCGGCGCGGCCGGCCCTTTCGGGCCGCCCGCTTGATTGCCTTATTGGGATAAACACTGATGCAGGCGCTGCCTGACGTCCGCTGAAGCCCGCTTGGGGCCTGCTTCGAGCCCGCTTGAACAGCTTAAAAGGTCTCCCAGCCGCCGTCGGACCCGCCGGCATGCGCCGAAGCCAGTACTAGCGACGCTGTCGGACGTTTGGCCGGAGTCCTGACGGTCTTGGCCAGGTTGGGCCTGCGCAAGGTCGAGGGGGACACCGCGCGGTCAGTCGCACGCGCGGCCGGGCTAACACCGCGGCTGGCCGGTGCTCCGTCCAATTTAAAGAAGGCAACCGCCTGGGTCAACTGACGCCCCTGACTTTCAAGCGATTGCGATGCGGCGGAAGCTTCCTCGACCAAAGCCGCGTTTTGCTGCGTCACCGTGTCCATTTGCGTAATGGACTGGTTGACCTGTTCGATGCCGTGGCTTTGTTCTACGGTGGCGGCCGCAATCTCTTTCACAATTTCGGTGACCTTGCCGATCGCCTGATTGACATCCGACATGGTTTTTCCCGCTTCGCCGGCGAGTTCGGAGCCATTTTTGATTTTTTGTACCGAGGTGGCAATCAGGTCCTTGATTTCTTTAGCGGCACTCGACGAACGCTGCGCCAGGCTGCGAACCTCGCTGGCAACCACGGCGAAACCCCGGCCCTGCTCACCCGCCCGTGCGGCTTCGACGGCTGCATTCAGCGCCAGGATGTTGGTCTGGAAAGCAATGCCTTCGATGATCCCGGTGATGTCGGCAATTTTGGCCGAGCTTTGACTGATGTCGTCCATGGTCTCGACGACTTGGCTGACCACCGCGTTACCCTTTTGCGCGACTTCCGCGGCGCTGATCGCCCGGGTACTGGCTTGCTGCGCGCTTTCCGCATTTTGTTTTACGGTGGAGGTCAGCTGTTCCATGCTGGCCGCCGTTTCTTGCAATGACGAGGCTTGCTGTTCGGTGCGCGAGGATAAATCGAGGTTGCCTGAAGCAATCTCGCTCGATCCGGTGGCAATACTATCCGCCGCACTGCGCACCTGCCCGATCAAGTCGACGAGGCTATGTTGCATCTTGCCCATCGAAGCGAGCACGCTGCCCGCCGGCGCCTGCTGCGCGCCTTCGACCGGACTCAGATCGCCGGCCGCCACGCGTTGCGTCACCTCGCCCAATACCGCCGGCTCAGCGCCCAAGGCACGCATCAGGCTATGGGTGATCAGGTATCCAGCCAGAACCGCGAGACCCGTGGCCAGCAGGCAAATCGCGATCAGCACGCTGCGCTCAAAGGCATAATGTTGCTCGGATTCATCAAGGATCTGGCTTGCCCGATCATGGGTAAAAGTCAAATAAGTGTCGGTTGCCTTGATCAGCGCGCTCAGCAAGGGGCGGCATTCAACATCGATTTTGACGGTGGCTTCATCCCGCTTGCCATCCAAGGCCAGGTTGACAATGCCCAAGGCAACCGGACGATACTCGGTTTCGACACGATTGATCTCGGCGACCATGGCCCGTACGTTGTCGGGTATGCCGGGCGCGGCAACCATTTCATTCAGTTTGGCCAGGCGCATCTCGACGTCTTGTTCAGCTTGAAAGGCCTCGGCCTTTTCCAGGGCGATGTCTTCGGGCTTGGTCACGAGTACCAGGTTACGCGCAGCAATCGCGCGCCGGTCGACTGCGGTTCTAACGCTTTCCGCCATCTGAGCTCGTGCATCGATGCCACGCACGTAGCCTGAAAAATTATCGTTCGAGTCGCCTAAATCTTTCAGCGCCATGGCCGATACGATCAGGACAGCCAGTACCAAGACCCCAAATCCGGCGAAAAGCCGGGTTTTTACGGTCATTTTGTCGAAATTCATTACGTTCCCCAACCAACAGATTTTAAAAATAGGATGGCTTATTTTTTGTAAATTCCTTCAGATATTGCGTCTAAAAGAGCCGGCGACATGTGAAAGAGGACTCTCTTTTAGCAAAAAATCATGTCGCAAAAAAGTAAAACCATACTTGCAATAAGTGTTTTCCCTAGTATATCAGGACAAAATAAACCTACAATCATTACAAATATTACACACCGTTAAAAAAATGGCGAATATTAAATATGCATCGGCCGATGCAAAATCCCTATCGCGGCTATAGGATCCTGGTATTTAGGGGCGTAGCGGGTGGAAAGGAGCGGAATTTGCCTGAACGGCGGAGATTTTTTGTTTCAATTCAACAACATAAGTCCGATCCGTCGACTGATTGTGTCAGTCGACGGTGGCGCACCCTATTTTAGGATAGCTGCGCATGCCGGCGGGAAATCCTAGGCACCGGCGCGATCAACTTGTGCCAAGGGCAAAATAACACTAAAAACGGCCCCTTCGCCCAGCCGGCTGGAAACCGTGATTTCGCCTCGATGCGCTTCGACCAACTGCTTGGCGATATATAAACCCAAGCCCAGCCCGCTATAAGCGTCGTTATGCGAACCGCGCTCAAAGGCATCGAAAATGCGACGCTGATCCTGGGTTGAGATGCCCACGCCATAATCTTTGACGTTGATGACCGCATTGTGGGCATCGGTGGTCAGCGTCACTTCAATCGGCTTTTTCAAACCATAACGCAGTGCGTTGTTTAACAAATTAACCACTACCTGCTCAATGCGGAATTCATCCCAGTAGCCGGAGACACGTTGCGGTGCATTTAAGGTAATGGTGTAGCCGAGCGAACTGGCATGGGCTCCCAGGTCATCGATAACCCGTTCCAGAACAGCGGTCAAATCCCTTTGGCTGGGACGGATCGACAATCTGCCGCTATGTACCCGTGAAACGTCAAGCATGTCGTCGATCAAGCGGATCATGTTTTTAATCTGACGGCCGTCGCGAGCCAGCATTTTCCCCAAATGCTGTTCGCTGAAGGCGGACAAATTGCCGCCGTCCAATTGCATCTTGCGCAGCTCCGCTTCAAGCAGCAGCGTATTGAGCGGCGTGCGCAATTCATGCGCCACCATCGACATGAATTCATCGCGCATTTGCAATGAACGCTCCAATTGAGCCTGTGCCGTGTGCAGTTCTTCCATCAGGACTGCCTGCGCCTGATGGGCTTTCTCCAGCTCGGCCATTTGCAGGCGGGTTTCATTGCGCTGCCGATGTAAAGCGACAAACACGTTAACCTTGCTTTTGACCGCCTGGATATCCAGCGGCTTATAGAGGAAATCGACGGCCCCGGTTTCATAGCCTTTGAACGCGTAGTTCAATTCTTTGCCGGCCGCACTGACGAACACGATCGGGATATGGCGAGTTTTCTCGGTGCCGCGCATCAATTCGGCCAATTCAAAGCCATTCATGCCGGGCATTTGCACATCAAGAATGGTCAACGCAAATTCGTGTTCCAACAATAGGGCCAGCGCCGCTTCGCCCGATTGAGCCTGGAATACGATCCGGTCTTCCTGTTGCAGGATCGCCCGCAGGGCCTGTAGATTTTCCGGCAAATCGTCAACGATCAGCAGTTTGATGCTGGTTTCGCTCGACATCAAATTCTCTCCAGAGTCAGGCACACGGTATGCATCCGATATAGCCCCGCCGCTATCGGCGAGTACAGGGTTGCCGGCGGATATGCCGATTGCGGTCAGGGGTAAAAGTTGCTGCATGATTATGCTTTACGAAACAAACGCTCTTGCTTGGCCACATTGTCAAAGTGAGTCGAGTAGGCGGAAAAATCGATGCTTTCCTTGGCGCCCAAACCCAGGAACCCGCGGTGACATAACGATTCGTGAAACAAACCTAAAGCCCGGTTCTGCAAGTTCTTGTTGAAATAAATTAGTACATTGCGGCAGCAGATCAAGTGCATTTCGGAAAACACGTTGTCGGTCGCCAAGCTATGATCGGCAAATGTGACATTCTCGCTCAAGGCGCGATCAAACAAGGCCGCATCATAAGCGGCCGTGTAGTAATTCGAGAACTCCTGTTCGCCCCCGGCCTGCCGGTAATTTTCTCGATAGCCGGCAATCTCTGCAAGCGGAAACACCCCACGCTTGGCTTTTTCCAGCGATTGCGGGTTGATATCGGTGGCATAAATCAGGCTGCGTTCCAGCAAATCCTCTTCTTTCAACAAAATGGCCAACGAATAGACTTCTTCGCCGGTACTGCAACCGGCGATCCAGATTTTGAGCGACGGATAGGTCTTGAGCAGCGGGATCACATGCTGACGCAAGGCAAAAAAGAACGCCGGATCGCGAAACATTTCGCTGACAGAGATGGTCAGGAATTGCAGTAACTGAGCAAAAATTGCCGGGTCGCGCAAGATTTTTTCTTGCAAGGCGGAAATACTCGGGCACCCGAGTTGTTCCAGGGCGTATAACACCCGGCGTTTTTGAGAAGCGCCTGAATATTCGCGAAAATCGTGACTATACTTGAGGTAGATCGCCTCCATCAACAAACGCAATTCGATATCGACATTGCTTAACGGCTGGGTCATAACCGTTCCATACTCGGCATCCATACCCGCAACAGTGAATATAGGCGATCCAGATCTATCGGCTTCGCCAGATAGTCGGAAGCACCGGCTTTAAGGCATTGTTCCTGGTCATCTTTCATCGCTTTGGCGGTAATCGCGATGATCGGCAACTTCTCAAAACGCGGATCGAGGCGAATCCGCCGGATCGCTTCCAGACCGTCCATGCCGGGCATCATCACATCCATGACCACCAGATCGATATCGGCGACCTGATCGAGC
>Ga0302313_10000302_pt1 | contig 45605 bp, 36 predicted proteins | sample III_Palsa_N2_2_FD_200454 | JGI IMG/M metagenome (GOLD analysis project Ga0302313, IMG submission 200454) | Peat permafrost microbial communities from Stordalen Mire near Abisko, Sweden - III_Palsa_N2_2 | ecosystem: Environmental > Terrestrial > Soil > Palsa > Peat permafrost | place: Sweden...
CACCGCATTCGTCGCCCAAGTCTCCACCGGCTCCGGCGACCGCCCCACCCTCCACCGCCACATATGCTCAACCGTAGGCAGATACGCCACAACCATCACCACCTGGAACCCCACCACCCCCACCCAAGCCGTCCTCGTAACCGCCCACAAGACCATCGTCACCGCCGCAATCAGCAGGCACGCCCACTCATTCCTCGTAAACGAAATCTTCTCGCCCCGTTGCTCAAAAAACAGCGCCGCAAGAATTACCGTGACCACCACAAAGTCCGTAAGATTAAGCGCGGCCTTCACCACGCTATGATCGCGCGACGCAAAGGTTGCGACCAGACTCATCACGACGCCAAGCTCAAAGATCAGCCACGTAGCAATCCGCGGATGCGCCTGCTTGCGCATCAGCTTCACGCAGTAGCGCCCACCCACCCACAAATCCAACAGCACCACCACGCCCGCCGCGCAAAGAGTCACCGTCACCTGGTCGAGCGCTTCCCTTCGGCGGAGTGCCGCTACGCAATCCTACTTCACCCCACTGCCGCGACCGATGACCCACCCACCGAAACAAGACCTCAGACTGGCCTCTCTCTTGTGGTACCCCTCGCCGCCAGTGTAGATTGAGCCAAATCGTGCCGAACGAAAATCCCATCTGAAAGCCGTCGCTAAGGAGGCCCGCTCATGAAACGCTACCGCATCCCTCTGATCTTTCTCTCGATCCTCACCCTGCTCGTCGTCATCGCCGGCCGATGCACCGCCCAGGACCTGCGCCCGGGCCCCAACATCGCCGGTACCTGGACCATCTACGCCGACAACGTCGATAAGCCCGGCAGCTCGCTCAAGACGATTGAAGTTACCCAGAACGGCAACATCATCTCCGGCATCTTCCACGGTCCGCACCAGCACGGCAAGTTCCAGGGCTGGATCAACGGCAACCACATCGAATTCAGCACCGACACCCACGACGTCCTCACCTTCCGCGGCGAAATCACGCCCCAGGGAATGTCCGGCCTCTACGGCATCCACGGTCGACACGCCCCGTGGAAAGCCGAGCGCACCACCCCCTAGATCACCGCCGCCCGACCGCTTCGCACGCAAGATCGCCCCCACGCAACCGTCACCCCATCAGAGAATCGGGAACCAGCTATGAAGCGATCCATGCGAGGCATCCTTTTGAAATATCGCTCCGAGTTGTTATTGGCCTCGCTCATCGCGGTGATGCTCGCCTCGCCGCTCATTGACCAGAGCCGCCACCTCGCCGGCGTGATCGCCTTCCTCCAACTCCTCCTGTTGATCGCCGGCGCGCACTACCTCGCAGACCGTCAGATTGTCCGCAAAGTTGTCATTCCTCTTGGTATCGTCTGGGTCTTTACCCGCTTCCTCGACGCCTTCGCAGACCCCAGCCGCGCCTACACCCACCTCTCCCCCATCGCCGGATTGGCCCTCTCCCTCTCCGTCGTCTGGGGCCTTCTGCGCCGCTTTGGCTCCATCGAAAAAGTGACCCGCAGCGTCATCTCAGAAGCCATCATCAGCTATCTCTTCATCGCCATCGCCTTCTCCCAACTCTATTGGGTCCTCGACCACTTCGTCCCCAATGCGTTCAACCAGACTGTCCCCTTTGGCCAGAGTTCCACCTTCCTCTACTTCAGCATGATCACCCTGAGTGGCGTCGCCTACGGCGGCATCCTCCCCGTCAACAGTTACATCCGACTCGTAGCCGCGTTCGAGAACATCACCGGCCTGTTCTATCTCGCCGTCGTGATCTCGCGCCTCGTCGCCTCCTACCGCCCCCGCACCCCTGCCCCGATTCTTCCTTCACCACCCACCTCCCAGCCGCCCCAATAATCGCTACTCGCGCAATCCCTACTCACACCGCTTCGAACGCGAACACCCGCTTCCAGTCCTTCTTCATATCCACCACCGTCCATCCCTTCGCCGCGGCCTCCGTCAACGCCACCTCCAGCTTGCCAAACGGCGACACGTCGTACGCATACTCGCGCACCTCGTCCGTATGATGGACCAGCAGCCCAAACCGAGACCCCTTCCCCGCAGTCGTCCACTGCAGCATCTGCAGATCTCCATCCGAGTTGCCAAACGCAGCAATCGGCCGCCGTCCAATATGCCGATTGATCCCCACCGGCTTGCCAACCGTGTCGTCCATGAAATTCAGCTCCGGCAGCCGCGTCAGCACCGGCACGCCATCCACCATCTCGAACTTCGTTTCAATGCTGCTCCCCACCACCTGCTCTGGCTGAATCCCATAAATCTTTTCGGCGAACACCCGAATAAATTCCACGCCTCCGCCCGAAACAATAAACGTTTTAAACAGATTCGCGCGCAGGAAATTCAGCAGCTCCACCATCGGCTGGAAGATCACATCCGTATAGCAGCAGCCAAACTTCGGATGCCTCGCGTTTTCAATCCAGTCTGCAGCGATCTTCGCAAACTCTTCCGTGGTCATGCCGGCGTGCGTAATCATCGCGACCTCCAGCAGCCCCTTCACCCCTCCCGCAGCCACGCCCTTCATATCGGCAGCCAGCACCGCCGCATACAGTGGATTGTCTTTCCACTCCGGATGTTCCGGCGCCATCGCCTTCATGCGATCAAACACAAACGCAACCTGGAAATAAAATGGCTGCTCGCTCCACAGCGTCCCATCGTTATCAAAAACCGCAATCCGCTCCTCGGGTCTTACGAACGCAGGCCCTCCAGCCGTGGTCACTCCGCGGACAAACTTGAGGATGCTTTCCTTCGTCGAACCTTCATTCCAGGAAGGCAGCGGATCGTTTCGTGTCATTTGCATTCACCCATTCATTAACTATCCGTTCTGAATCTTCAGCCCCGCTACCCTACCGGATCGCGGCCCATCGAACAACTAGCAAAATTGACAGTGGTATGTCTTGCGACACGCCTGACGCCCACCAAAATTTCCCCTCACTCAAATCAGCCGCCGAACCGCCGTTTTTTCCCTGCGAAACCCTCCGCGATAGTAGCGTAGTGAAATGCAATCCTTACTCGATCACCCTTGGCCTCTCGGCATTTGCACCGCCATTTTTTTGGCGCTTTGCATCGAAGCCGGTCGATACATCGCCGATCGTTCGAAAATTCAAGAAGACTCTCACCGCAAAGACCAGATGATTGCCCTGCGGGATGGCTTGTTTGTCCTCGTCAGCTTACTCATGGGCTTCACCCTGGCTCTGGCCGCTGCTCGATACTCCGAGCGCCGCACGCTAATGATCGACGAGTCCAACGCTATCGGCGTCGCCTATCTCCGTGCCGAAACTCTCGCAACACCCAACAGCATCCAGGCGCAGCAACTCCTACGCCAGTACGTTGACGCGCGCCTCGACGAAGACGGCGCAGGCCTGGATACTACGCACGCAGCAGACGCGAATCGTCGCGTGAAGCAACTCCAGGAGCAGCTCTGGCAAGGTTCGGTTGACGCCACAAAAACCGATCGCTCGGCGGTCGCCAACGCTTACGTCAGTGCGCTCACCCAAGTCATCGATCTCCACGAAAAACGCGTCGCCAGTTTTGAAAATCGCGTGCCGCTCTCTGTCTGGTTGCTCATCTTTGCCGTATCTGCAATCGCAGTATTCAACCGCGGCTTAACCCTGGCGCGCCGCTTCTGGCTAACCGTTCTGCTCGCGCCCTTGACCATCGCCATCACGGTCACCCTCATCGCCGATCTCGATACGCCCAGCAGCGGCTTCATCCGCATCGATCAACGCCCCATGCTAAGACTAAGAGCCGAAATCCACGATCAACCGTAATCCATGCACTGCGAAGGACGCAGCGCTTTCATCCAAGCACCATGCCGGACGCAGTTCCACAAATCGCGTCGTCGGGAGCTTCGACCCAGTAGTTTCCTATAACGCCGTTTCCTGGCACGTCCGTCCTTAGGACCTTCGGAAAGCTCTCAATGAATGCATTGGCCTGTTGTCGGCAGGTGAAATTCAGCCATGATCAGGGACACACACATCGATAGACACTGACCGACTTCCTGAGGCCGATCTTGGTTTGCGGCAAGTTGCGTTTCTCGCGCTGAAAGGCTGGTAGAGGAAACTGTCCTGCCAGTCTCCTCTGTCGCCGCAACGTCAGGGGCGAGGCTGAACTGGTGATGGTCGTCATAACGGGATACATCCTGTGTCCGCGGGCGGATCTCATCCGTGTCAATGCCACTAGAACTGAAGGTGTATTGAGTTTCATCCTTTTGGACGATGACAAGACCTCGACTAAGTCGATAACGTGGGGCTGCACGATACATGTGAGGAGGCAAGAATGGCGACTAGCACGGCGGTTCTGGAAAGCGGCTTGGCAACCAGCAAGATGATTTTGGATGCCGACTTCGAGAAAATCGAGTTTCGAGGAGAGCTTCGTGACGGGCACCTCGTCACCAAAGGGATTCTTTCGGATCAGGCGGCGATAGATGATATCCCTGTGGGAATTTACGTCCTGGAAATAGATGGCACGCTCGTCAAGTGCAACAAAACTGCGATCGCCGCCTGGGGACGCACGCCGTCTCTGGGGACCTCAGAAAAGTATTGCGGCGCTCACATTCTTCGCTACCCTTCGGGAGAAGTGATGCCGCACGAACTCGCGCCGCCCTCCGTGGTGATCAAAAACGGCGGCACCGTTCGAAACGCCGACGCGATTTGCGAGCAGCCCAGTGGCAAGCGTCTTTTAGCGCTCGCCAATATCTTTCCTATCCGCAACAACGACGACGAAGTGATCGGAGCGGTCAATATCTTCCGCCACAATACCAGCAAGACCGTTCCTGGCTTACATTCGAATTAGCAATGACTTCCTTGCTGTGTAAGTCATCGGAGCAAAGAGAAAGGCATCCATAGTCGGATGCCTTTTCTTTGCAAAGGCGGACCCTCCAGCTGGCTATTGCCCGTCGATACCCAAATCGCAGATGTCGTAATAGCAGGTCGCAATGGAGAGATGGCGGCCGCATCTAGCAGCGGGTGCCGGGTTCTTCACCGTGCATTTCTGAGCAACCGGACCTGCCGTCAGCATCAGTTCAGTTGGTGCTAAATCGCCAAGGCGCTCATCGACAAAGTCAGAGCGTTCAAGCAAGATTCCTGCAAAGTCACCTTAACGGAAAGTTTACGACCGTAACCAGCACGCCACTAACCCCGCCAATACTCCAGCTTCGGATACCAGTCCGTCCCGCGCCCCTCCGGCACCATATCCAGCATCAACCACAGCGGATCCATATCCGGAGCACCCCGCGGATCCTCCCCAGGATCCGCCATCGCCCCACTCAACTCCCCGCTATAAAAGTGCCGCACCTTCCCATCCCGCCGCACAAACACGCTGAACCCCGGCACATCCGCGTCCTCCGCATTCACATACGCGCGCGTATACTCGCCGGACCCATCCGAAACAAATTTCAGATTCCCCAACCCGCGCTGCGCCTTATACTCCACCAGCCGCTCCATCCCCGACCGCGCCGTCACCACCATCGCCACCCGCTCCCGCAAATTCACCGCCGTCCCATTCCACGACGTCAGAAACGAAGTGCACGAAGGGCAAGCCGCCTTTCGCTGCGGCCCAAACATCATGCTGTACACCAGCAGCGTGTCCTTATCCCCAAACAACTCCGACAGCCGCACCGGCCCCTCGTCCCCCACAAACTCAAAATCCCGCGGAACCTCGCCCCCCATCGGCAACTCGCGCCGCTGCGCCGCCACCCGCTCCACATGCCGCCGCAGCTCAATCTCTTCCGCCAGCAGCGCATTCCGCGCCGCCCGATACGCCGCACTCTCATTAGGAAAATGAGCCGTATTCGCAGCCGCCAGTTCCCTCGCCGCCTTCAGCTCCTGGGAATCCGCCATAACTCCCTCCGCCCTTAGTGCAGTTCTCAGTTATCAGTTCGCAGTTGTCAGTAATTTAGATTCCGCCCTCGCCCAAACTGAGAAAGAACAACTGACAACTCTCACTGGTCCGTCCGGTTGTACATCAGCACCTGGTTATACTGCTTCCCATCTTTCGCCGTGTACACCACCCGCAGCAACACCGTCCTCTTGTCCTTCTCCAACGACATCTTCCCCACCCGCGTCGCCCCATCCGCAAACAGCCAATGCTCGTTGCCGTCTTTGTCGATCCCAAAGCTAGCCCCCGCATCTCCCGTCAGCGCCAGCATCTTTCCATTCTGCGGTCCGCTCCACGAGCTCTTCACCGTCTGCCCCGCTCCATCCACCACCACAAAGTCCATGCTCAACAGCGCCGGCTTATCCTCGTTCACCGTAAACACCTCAGACTGCATCTTCGGCCCACCCCCAAAGTCCGACCGCAGCTGGTCCAGCTCCCACGTACTCGGCACCGGCAGCTTCGTCTTCGCCGCCAGCATTGCCGGACAAGCCATCGCCCCAAACACCACCCCAACCACCAGAACCCTCCACCTAGTCCTCATCGTCATAGCCCTCTCCTCGGACACTCCGCCAACTCATTCCAAAAGTCCGAGTATCATAGCATCCCCCCACTAGGATGCCGGCCGCGCTCCCCCTCCCCACCCTGCGCATCCCGAAACCCACCTAAGATGTCACTACGTCACCCCAAACCAGGCTAAGTCGACGCCAAACCCACCGAAACCACTCAGGATTTCACCCGAATCGTCTTCGAAACCACCCTGCTCGGCATCTCCTCCAAGTCAAACGCCATCGCCCGAACCCTCACCTTCGAGCCCACCACAATCGGTCCCACATACCGCTGCGACCCAGGCGTAGGCACCGACCCGTCCGTCGTATAAAACACAATCGCCTTAGGATCAACATCCTGCAAAACAACGCTAACCCCATTCTTCAACTTCATAATCACCGGCCGAGGCGTAACCGGCAGCGCCGGCAGCGGCGCCACCGCCACACTGCTATCCGTCGCCGCCTGCTGCCACATCTGCTGCACAGTCTGCATAGCCTGCTGCGCCATATCATTCGCAGTCTGCGCCGCCTGCTGAGCCGCCTGCATCGCCATAGCGTTGTCCTGTTGCGCTATCTGCATCGCCTGCATCGACGCGTCATCCTGCCCCCGCGCCAAACTCGCACCCACCGCCAGCATCCCAACAATTGCCAACGTCCGAATCATCGTGCGCATAATCAGCGCCTCCCGCGCGCTCGTTCGTTGCAACACTTCTTAAGACGAACCCGCCCGCTACGAAGACCCCTTCGCCGCCTTCACCTTGAACGTCTTCGACACCACGCCACTCGGCTCCATGCTCACATCAAACGCCAGCGCTTCCACCTTGTTCTTCGCACTCACTGCAATCGCCCCCACATACCGCTGCGACGAAGTCGTCGGCCTCTTCCCGTTCGTCGTATAGAACACCGCCGCCGCCGAATCGCTATCCTCAATCGTCACCTGCACTCCCGCCGTGAAGGTCCCTCCACCAGGCGTAATCACCGGCTTCGGCGTAACCGGCAATGCTGGCATTGCTGGCGGAGCCGACACCGGCGTATCGTTGCCCGCATTCACCGCGCTGATCGAAGCATCCGTCGACGCCTGCATCGCCGCCATATTCTGCTCCGCCATCTCCTGTGCCTGCGCGTTCGCCGACAGGGCCGCCTCCATCCCAGCATTCCCCGGCTGTCCACTCATAATCGCCGAAAAATCCATCGGGTCCGTCGCCGCATCCACCACCATCCCCGTCGAAGGATCCAACATCTGCGCGCCCGCCCCACGCGCACCCGCCAACATCCCCAATACGAGCACCGCAGCTCCCAATGTCCTGCGCATAGCCTGCGCCTCCTGGGCGCCTATCTCAACAAACCCAGCCCCGCGCAAATCCACTTGCCCTTCCCCACAAATTTTTAAGGAGCATCCCTCACATCACTCCGTCCCACAATCGCAGCTCCGCCTCTTGCGGCCTTTGCTCCACTCGGCTCTTGACGTCCAACACCATCGTCTCGCGCGCCTCACTCGTATACTGCGGCCACAACGGCAGCCCCTCCGCCCCCGGCGTCCCTCCCTTGATGAACCCGAGCCATGCAGCATGCATCTGCTTCGCCAGCGCCGTCTCCGCCGCGACATTCGTAATCTCCTCGTTCACCTTGTCCCACACCAACCCAATATCTTCGGAGTGAAACGCCTCGCCCTTCATCCTCCCACTCGCCGGCGCAAAGTCCAGCCGATACATCCACGCCGTCCCGCCACCCTTCAAATACGCATCGACCACCCGCACGCTCGGCACCCAATACTCCTCCGCCGTCAGCGCCCGTATCCGCAGCTGCTCCTCACTCATCCCCGGATACACCGCCCCGTAGCGCGCAAACACTTCCTCAAACTTAGCCAGCGGAACATTCCCCAAATCCGCCGCCGTCACCTTCTGCGGATGCGGCCCCACAAACAGCGCACTCTCATCGCGATTGGTTCCAATCAGCAGCCGTGTCCCGCTCAGCGCTCCATTCGCAATCGTCTCCACCGGCAGTCGCGGAATCAGGCTTCCATCCACCTCCATGCGCAGCGGAAAATGTTGCGGCCAGCCCGCCACAAACCGAACCTGCGCACTGATCAACTCGCCCGCCGGCGCTGTCTTCAATCGCTCCACCCCCGCGCCCCACGCCTCGCCAAATCCCTTCGCCACCGCGTCCGCATTTGCCTTCGGCCACACTCTCTCCGCGCCGCCGCTCTCCGAAATCATCTGCGCAAACAACCCTTGCGCTTTCGGCACGCCCATCAGCACATCCGTCAGCTTCGCACCCGCCGACTCGCCCCCCACCGTCACCCGCTTCGGATCACCACCGAACGCCTCAATATTCGCCCGCACCCACTCCAGCGCGCAAATTAAATCCCGCACCGCATTGTTGCCCGACCCCGCATACTCCGCCCCCAGCAGCGGCTCCATCTCGAGAAATCCAAACACTCCCAGCCGGTAAGCCACCGTCACCACCACCACGCCAGCCTTCGCAAACTCCGTGCCATCAAACACCGGAGCAAACGCGCTTCCCCCGGTAAACCCTCCTCCGTGAATCCACACAAACACCGGCAGCGCCTCTGCATCGGGCGGTGTCCACACATTCAGATACAAGCAGTCTTCGCTCTTCCGCACATCGCGATCGCCATCCTGCATCGCCTCCGCCGAAAACCGCGACGCCTGCCGCTCCTCAACCCACGGATTCACCTTCACTGGAGGCTTGAACCGCAGCGCGCCCACCGGCGGCTCCGCAAACGGCACGCCCCGAAACACCCGGACGCCATCGATCACCGCGCCCCGCAGCGGCCCCAGCGGCGTCTGAATCAACCCCGCGTTCACGGCCTCTGCATTCTGCCCAAACAGCCTGCGCCCACGACCCACCAGTGCCGCCGCCGCGCCTGCCGCAACAAACTCTCGCCTGTTCATCCCACGTCCGATCATCGTTCCAGTCTAGCCTCGCTTTTTCTGCCAAGCATCTAAACTAGTATCAATGCCGAACACAACCGACCTCCAGACCCGGCTCGACAACATCACCACCCGGACCCGCGCCCTGGTTCAGCCCAGCCGTCTCGCCATCACCGACGACGCGGTGCAAGACCTCTTCCTCACCGGCATCGAAGACCGCATCCTCCCCATCGGCGCCACCGCCCCCACCTTCGATCTCCCCGACGCCGCCGCCACCACCCTCACCCGCGAAACCGCCGCCAACGCGCGCCTCATTCATTCCTCTGACCTCCTCGGCATCGGCCCACTCATCGTCCTCTTCTTCCGCGGCCGCTGGTGCCCCTACTGCATGACCCAGCTCGAAGCCTGGCAACAAGCCTTCCCCGCCGTTCGCGAAAAGGGCGCGCTCCTCGTCGCCATCTCTCCGCAACTCCCGCGCCAGAACGACTTCACCGCGCAACACCACAACCTCAGCTTCCCCCTCCTCTCCGACGCCGGATCAGTCCTCGCCGACGCCTTTCGCGTCGCCTACACCGTCCCCCCGCCCATGCAGGAGCACTACCGCTCGATCATGATCAACATCCCCTTCATCAACGGCGATCAAGGCCCCAACACCTGGCGTCTCCCCATCCCCGCCACCTTCGTCATCGCTCCCTCCGGCAAGATCACTTTCGCCGAAGCCCACGCCGACCACCGCGTCCGCCCCGACCCAGCAGAAGTCCTCGCTTCCCTCTAGCCCGCACGCCTCAAGCGAAGTGCACCTGCAACGCGTTTCCGCTCACAGTCACCTTCGGCTTGTCTTTGTAGTATTTGCCCAGTCCACGAATCAAACCCGGCATCAACGCCACGAGTCCCCGGCTGGAATCGTATTGCATGACCAACGTGTTGTCGCCCTTCCACTCGTACGTGAACCGCGGTGGACGCGCATTGTTGATCTTCCGTGTCATCGCCACGTGAATCTGGTCCAGATTCAGCAGCATCTCGCGCGTGCTCTTCGCCTTGGCAAAGTAAACATCGTAAAGCAACGGCGCATACACGCTCGACCAGTACTCCCCGAACGCCTCCATCACCTGTTCCATCGAGATCGATGCCGCGACGCCAATCCCCTTCATGATCGCCAGGATCTCGGGCTCCGCAACGTCCTCACCCGTGGTGAAAAGCCGGTTTTCCGGCAGTCCAGCGTTCTTCAGCGACTGCTTCCACTTCTCGACTCCAAACTTCTTCGTCACTAGCTCTTCCATGCACTTAACAACGGTACCCTTCATGTTCTGCTCCTCGGTTGAAATGATGAATCGATGAATTGACGAATGGATGAATCGATCAATCCACGCAGGGAAAACCCGGCGTTGTTGGATTACTCATCGGAGAAACGCGGAAATGCATTACATTCCGCAGATTGCCCGTGTTCTGCTGCATTCATTCCAGCCTGATGGATTCCGCTGCGCCTGCCGATAGACATCAAGTGAGCACACTCGAGGTCACCCCGATCCAACCCAGCGTCGTCGCGCGCGAACCCGCGGACGCCCATCCCTCCTTCTTCGCCGACGTCCACCGTCTCGCCGACGCCATCACCGCAGGCGACCTCAACCACCGTCTGCCTGCGAAGGCTCATACCGGCGACCTCAAAGCCGCGTGCCTCGACATCAACCGCATGCTCGACCTCATCTTCCAGACCTACGAGCGCCAGGTAATCTCCATTGAAGGCATGATGGAGGGCAATATTCCACCTCCATTCGAAGCAGGCTTTCCCGGTGGCTTTGCCCGCGCCATGAACGCCTGCAACCACTTCATCGACGTCATCAATCGCCGCAACACCCAGATCGCAAGCATGACCGCTGCCGCCGCTCGTGGAGACCTGCATGTCCGCGCCAGCGCAGAAGGGTTCACCGGCGTCAATCGCCGCATCTTCGAAGGCTTCAACCGCATGTTTGACGCCTGGCTTGCGCCCGTCAGCGAGATCGAGCGTGTGCTCACCGCGCTCGCACGCATGGACCTCACCGCCCGCGTCGAAGGCAGTTACGACGGCGACTACCAACGCATCGCCACCACCCTCAACTCCGTCTGCGCTCATCTCGCCACCGAGGTCACGCGCATCAATCAGCACACCCTCGTCATGGCTTCGGCTTCGAAGGACCTCACCACCATCACGCATGACCTCACCCACGGCGCGTCAGAGACCAGCCGCCTTGCCAATTCGGTCGTCCAATCCAGCGAGAAAGCCTCCACCAGCCTCGGCGCCGTCTCCCATGGCGCTGCCGAGATGCTGCAATCCATTCGCGGAATCGCACAAAGCGCCGGTAAAGCCTCCTCGGTCGTCCAGTCAGCGGTCAACATCAGCCAAACCACCACCCAGACCATCTCCCATCTCGGCCAGTCCTCCGCGGACATCAGCAAGGTCATCAAGCTCATTACAACCATCGCCCACCAGACCAACCTCCTGGCCCTCAATGCCACCATCGAAGCAGCCCGTGCCGGCGATGCGGGAAGGGGTTTCGCCGTCGTCGCCAACGAAGTCAAGGAACTCGCCAAGGGTACCGCTACCGCCACCGACCAGATCAGCCAGAGCATCACCACCATTCAGCAGGATACCCGCGAAAGCGTCGAAGGCATTCGCTCCATTACCGCCGTCACCAGCCAGATGTTCGAGATCAACCAATCCATCGCCGCGGCTGTAGAGCAGGAGACCGCTACCACCACGGAAATGAGTCACCTCCTGGCCGAAGTTGCCCAAACCACCGCTGCCATCGCCACCGAACTGCGGGGACTCGCCGAGGCCGCCAACCGTACCAGCACGGGCGCTCAACAAACCAACGCCTCCATAGCCGACCTCAATCGGATCCTCCACGAACTCCAGACCTTCGTAGCCCTCTTCAAGCTCTAGCCGATTCCCTGTCAAGCCCCGACAGACCCCTTAAATCGTCAAAACCCCTGTCACCACTGGCGATTTATATTTTCAAAACCTGGCATAGTTACCCCCTCCAAAGGCCTACACTTTAACTAGAGTGACCGTCAGAAGCAGTCCGACCCACTACCGCAACAGACGTAGTTGAAACTCTGCCCGGAACGGCGTAAGTCCAGTGGCTGCCCTACTTTACCCGTAATGTCTCTGGATGGATCACCTACGGCAACCACCCAGTCATACTTCGCGCGCTAACCGCCCTGAATGGAATACTTTAGCGACAAAGTATGACCTAGGGGGTGGGGGGTTGGGGGGTGGCATCTACTGAGGTAGCTTACACAACAACCGCGACCCGCTCATCCTGATCAGCCGACACCGGTCGCAACCCTTTTTCCAACTCCGCAATCACGTCCAGCGCAGAATAATGCGTTTCGCCCGCAGGCAAAAACTGGGCAATCGTCGTAATATCGTCGCCCGCGGTCACAATGCCCTGCTCCACGCGGTTCCCATTCAGCACCTGCGGGAATCCAATGTTCGCCAGCAGCCCGTTGCAAATGCACTTCCGCCCAAACGTATCCTCGAGGTCTCCGCCCTTCGACACGTAAAGGCTGAGAGGTTCGGAAGCGCAGCGGTACCCAATCTCGCCCGCAGGCGTCCGATACGCCTCGCGCAGGAAGCCCAGGTTGCATATCCGAGGACGCTCTCCATACACCTCGTCCTCCGAAACCGTTCCCTCCAAATGCGCCACCTTGAAGGGAAACCCGGTCGGCGACGCCAGCGGATCCGTAAACACGCTCGCCGTCCCGGCAATCACCTTCTCCAACAATTCCTGCTTATAGTCCGGCCGCAACCCTGACTCATCGGTAAACGCAAAGGCAGTCCCAACCTGCACGCCCGCAGCTCCCACCGCCAGAGCCTCCCTCAACTTATCCGGATGCCCATACCCGCCAGCCAGCCAGAAAGGAACGCCCAGCTCGCAAAGCTTCGGAATATCGATCGCGTCGCGGTCCCCGTAAATCGGCTCGCCAATCTCGCTGAGCTGCAACTTCCCTCTCGGAGGCGCATTGTGCCCTCCAGCAGTCCGCGTCTCAATCACCAATCCATCCACGCGCCCGTTGGCCTTCTTCACCATCGTCAACGCCAAGGTGTTCGACGAGACAATCGCCAGGAACTTCGGCCGATGCAGAGGACCCAACTCGCACTCCATGAACTCGGCCGGATCAAAGCGCATGGTCGTGTCGTCGCCCTCAAGCGCGCCCGTCACATGCATCGGATATTCCGCAGCCTGATGCTCGGCATAATGATCCAGAACGCCCGGCATCTTCAGCGGAATGCCCGCGCCCATGATCACGTATTCCACGCCCGCCAGCATCGCGCCATACATACACGGCAGAATCGCCGCCTGGATCTTCTCCAGGTAGTTGATGCCCACCGGATTCCCATGACCTTCGCGAGCCAGAAACACCTCGACGAAGTTGCTCACGATACACAGCTCCGCGAGTTCGCGAGGCATATCCTTCGCCAGCACCGGCACCGTACGATAAGGCGCCCGCTCCGCCTTGCCGCCAGCCAGGAAGTATTGATCAAGAACCCGCTTCGCCATCGCCGGGAACGGAAACGCCTCCAAACCGCGGCGCATCGCTCCATCCGGATCGCCGTCCTGCAGCCGCCGAGCCAGCACCTGGTCCAGCGCCGTCCCCGACACCACGCCCAGTTGCCCAGCCCTTGACACAGCGTGTGCCAGTTTCCAACCCGATACACCAACACCCATGCCGCCCTGAATGATCGCGCAGTTCTCGCTCATGCTGCGATTGTTCCACTTATGCGTGCGATGAACGGTATTAGTTGTGTAACGTGCGATATCCGTTCCAAATCGGGAATTCGCCTAACCGCCGATCGCCTGCTCGAGATCCGCAAGTATGTCGCTCACATCTTCAATTCCGACCGAAATCCGCATCAATCCGTCGGTAATCCCAAGCTTCTCGCGTTCCTCAGCGCCAACCGCAGCATGCGTCATCGTCGCCGGATGACACATCAGCGTCTCAACGCCACCCAATGACTCTGCCAGATAGCAGAGCTTTAACCCCGTCGCAAACCGGTTCGCAGCCTCCAGCGAACCCAGCTCAAAGGAGATCATCGACCCGAATCCGCGCTGCTGCCGCTTCGCCAATTCATGCTGAGGATGCGTCTCAAGTCCCGGATAAAACACCTTGGCCGCACCAAGCTTCCTCGCCAAATACTCCGCCACAACGCGACCATTCGCGTCATGCTGCTCCATCCGCACGGCGAGCGTCTTCACCCCGCGCAACAGCAGATAGCTATCGAAGGGAGAAAGGATTCCGCCCGTACACTTCTGCACAAACCGGAACGTCTCAGCATGCTCCGGCTTCGTTCCCACCAGAACGCCTCCCAAACCGTCCGAATGACCATTCAGAAACTTGGTCGTCGAATGCATCACGATATCGGCGCCCAACTCAATCGGGCGCTGCAGATAAGGAGACAGAAACGTATTGTCGACGCTAAGTTCCACGCCCTTCGCATGACACACATCGGCCACCGCGCGAATGTCCGTAACCGCCATCATCGGATTCGTAGGAGTCTCAATGTGGACCAGCTTGGTCTCAGGCCGAATCGCAGCCGCAACCGCCTCTGCATTCGTCGTATCGACGTACGTAAAACTCAGCCCATAATGAACAAGCACCTTGTCGAACAGCCGCGACGTTCCGCCGTATACATTGTCTGAACACACCACGTGATCGCCCGACTTCATCATCGTGCAAAGTGCGGTGATCGCGGCCATTCCCGAACCAAAGCAGTGAGCCGAACTTCCGCCCTCGAGCGAACACAGGTTCTCTTCCAGCGCATCGCGGGTCGGATTCGTCAGCCGCGCATATTCGTGCCCCTTGTTCTTCCCAATCGCCTCCTGTTTGTACGTCGAGGTGAGATAGATGGGTACATTGACCGCGCCGGTGAGCGCATCAGGTTCTTGCCCATCATGGATGGCGCGAGTCGCAAAGCCTTGCTTGGTATCAGACATGACTCTAGGATAGCGAACTGCAGAGAAAAGGGCAGCCGCTCGTACGCGACTGCCCTTCTAGACCTCTAGATCGCTTCTATGCTTGCGGTTTTGGCGTAAACAGGATGAACTTAACCGAAGCATTCGCCCAATCCGCCAGCAACCGCTGGCCCAGCTTGCTATGGGCAACGCTCACATGCTCCTCGATCAGCGCTCGCAAACCGGCCTGCTGCTCCGTCGAAGTCTCAGCGAAGGTTTGCGCCTCGAGGAAGTCGTTGTGATACCGAACTTCCGGGATCATTGTCTGCTGCGCGTCGTAGACCCAAGCCAATCCGCCCGTCATGCCCGCGCCGAAGTTGATGCCAACCGGCCCGAGAATAGCCACGAGTCCACCAGTCATGTACTCGCAAGCATGATCGCCAACGCCTTCGATCACCGCGGTCACACCAGAGTTACGCACGGCGAATCGCTCGCCCGCGCGACCAGCCGCGAACAACCGTCCAGAGATCGCACCGTATAGTGCGACGTTCCCCAGCAACACGTGCTCTTCGCTATGCTCCGCTGCACTTCCGACAGCGCGCAGAATGAGGTCCGCGCCTGACAATCCCTTGCCGACAAAGTCGTTGGCCTGACCGGTGAGAATCAACTTCATGCCCTTGCCCGCAAAGGCCCCAAAGGATTGACCGGCAGTCCCGTGAAGATCGTACGTGACATCGACCTCGTCCAACTCTCCCTTGGCACGCCGCAAGGCCAGCTCGCCGGAAAGCCTCGCACCTACCGAGCGATGCTCATTGCAGATCTTGCTATGCACTGCGAAGGCCTCACCCTTGGCCGCCGCAGCCAGCGCTGGTTCAGTCCAAGGCTCATCCAGAGGATGATCTTCACCAGGTCGCTGATTGCGAGACCCCATCCATCGCGTCGGTCCATGGCCTGCGTCCGACAGGATCGGCGTAAGGTCAAGGTTGCCGTCAAAGCGAACTTGCTCCAGCAGATCGACTCGGCCAATTGCGGCCTCCAGGCTAGGCAAACCAAACTTCGCCAATAGCCGACGAAGGTCTGCAGAAAGCTGGCGGAAGAACATGACGACATGCTCAGGCTTCCCGCGGAACTTAGCCCGCAACTCAGGCCGTTGCGTGGCAATGCCAGTAGGACAGGTGTTGAGATGACACTGCCTCGCCATATCGCATCCGAGGGCAACTAGCACCGACGTGCCGAATGCATATTCATCCGCACCCAGCAACGCCGCAACGAGCACATCGCGCGCCGTCGCAATGCCACCATCCGTTCTCAGCCGAACGCGTTCACGCATGCCGGTGCTGCGCAACTGCTGTTGAGCTTCTGACAGTCCCAGCTCCCACGGATTGCCGGTGTATTTGATACTGGACAGCGCCGCGGCTCCCGTTCCGCCAGTGTTCCCCGCGATCACGATGAAGTCCGCGTAGGCCTTCGCGACGCCAGCGGCCACGGTTCCTACCCCACAACCTGAGACCAGCTTCACGCCAACAGCAGCGCGTGGATTCACACGCTTCAGGTCATAGATCAACTGCGCAAGATCTTCAATGGAATAAATGTCATGATGCGGAGGCGGCGATATCAGCGACACACCTGGCTGTGCATGCCGCAATTTCGCAATGAGCCCAGAGACTTTATGCCCCGGCAACTGGCCGCCCTCGCCTGGCTTGGCCCCTTGCGCGACCTTGATTTCTATCTCTTCCGCATGTGCCAAGTACTCCGCAGTCACGCCAAAGCGTCCTGAAGCGATCTGCTTGATCTTGTTGTTGAACGAACTATGCACTGCAGGTGCCGCAACCAGTTCCGCCACGGCAGCTGTACCGCCCTGACTGCTTGATCGAGCAGCGAATGCACCTCCATCACCCAAGTCGACCGGCGGAGACACGGGCATAGGCCGATAGACATCCGGATCCTCACCACCTTCGCCCGTGTTGGAGCGCGCACCGAGCGAGTTCATCGCTTGCGTGATTGTCTGGTGAGCCTCAGGGCTGATCGATCCCAGCGACATGGCGCTCGATACAAACCGTTTGCACAAACTGTCCGCAAGTTCGACGTCCTCCAACGCCAGTTCCGGTCCCGCAGGCCGGACTTCCAGCAGGTCACGCAGCGCGACGGCCTCGCCCGCATCGATGTTGCGACTGAAGATAGCAAACGCGGCCGCGGGATCTGAGCTTGCGGCAACTCCGCGGGCGCTACCAACTACCGTCTGCAGAGCCTTCACCGTTGGCGGTTGCCACATGTGCGGCTCGGCGGTGTCTGACTTGCGGAATCGGACCCATCCAAAGTCAGGAAGGTCAGAATTCTCTACTGTTCCCTCTGTCGCGGGCTGCCAAGTCAGACGCAAGCGACGGTCGAGTTCCGCAAAGCCAATACCTGAAAGCGGAGCAGGAGTATTCGGGAAACATCGGTCAACAACGCTTGAGTGCAACCCGAGCAGATCGAAGAGATGCGCGCCACGATAGCTGTCCACGACCGAGATGCCCATCTTCGACATCACCTTGGCCAAACCGCCGTCCAGCGCCTTCAGCATCATCTTCTCGCCGTCGACATCCTCCGGCTGCAACGCACGCGCAGTCTCGAGCGCCAGCCACGGACACACAGCTCCCGCACCATAGCCAATCAATACGGCAGCATGATGGATGTCGCGGCAGTCACCTGCCTCGACCGCAATGCCACACAGCGTCCGCAATCCCGCCGCGACGAGTCCCTGGTGCACCGCTCCAGTAGCCATTGCCATCGGAATCGGAATTGCCGTCGCGCTCGCGTCGCGGTCAGTAAGCAGCAGAAGCCGAACACCGGTCCGCACCATCTCGACCGCATGGCTGCAGAGATCATCGATAGCCTGCTCCAGCGTTCGCTCCGGAGCGTAAAGACAAGGTAGCGTCTCGAGTCGCAATACTTCGCAATGCGGATACACACCTGCCCGCAGCGCAGCTACCTGCCCTAGAGAGAGAAACGGTGAACGAAGTGAGATTCCAGGAAGCGGTTCGTTCTTCTCGAGGATGTGCGCCCATGGGCCCAGTCGAGTGTCCATGGAAACCACGATCGCCTCGCGGAGGGGATCGATCGCGGGGTTCGTTACCTGCGCAAAGCGCTGCCGGAAGAAGGAGTACATGGGACGCGGACTCCGCGCCAGGAATGCCAGCGGAGTGTCGTCGCCCATCGACCACACAGGATCTTTGCCGCCTGCAGCCATTGGCTGCAGAATCATCTTCACATCTTCCTTGGTGTACCCGAACCCTCGTTGCTGCGCGGACAAATCGAAGTCCGATTCTGGCTCAGCGATAGGCAGGAGCGGTGTCTCTTCGACCAACGACGCATAGGTAGCCTTCGCGTCGAATGCGTCCAGCATCTCTTCATTGTGGTAAATCTTGTGCTCTTCAGTGTCGACGCCGATCATCTGACCGGGACCCAACCGTCCACTCTCAATCACCGTTGCCGGATCAAGGTCGACCAAGCCGGCTTCGCTCCCCGCAACGACCAGGCCATCGCTGGAAATTGCGTAGCGACAAGGCCTCAGGCCATTTCGATCCAATGCGGCGCCCACCACAACGCCGTCGCTATAGGCAATGGCAGCAGGGCCGTCCCAAGGTTCACTGCAACCTGCGTGGTACTGCAAGAAAGGACTAGGACGACTGACCATTGCCGGCGGCAACAGCATCCTGACAGCTTCAGAGATCGTGCGACCATTTTGACTGATCAGTTCGACTGTCTCATCCAGGCTGGTTGAATCCGTGCCATCTTTCGTTAGAACTGGCTTGCACTCCACTGGCAATGTGGAGTCCCTCGCTGCCATGCGCGAACGGTTACCCCATACGGTATTGATCTCCCCGTTGTGCCCCAGCTTGCGGCCTGGTTGCGCTCGATGCCACGCCGGCAGCGTGTTGGTCGCGTAACGCTGATGAAAGACAGCGAAGTGCGTCGTATAGGAAGGAGACGCCAGATCGGGATAAAACTCGGGAAGCAGACGTCCCAGGCACATGGCCTTGTACACAATGGTGGCATTCGAAAGTGAGCAAATGTAGCCCGTGACCTCGCCCAACTCGACGGCGCGCTCGAACTGCTTGCGCGCGAGATAGAGACGACGTTCCATCGGATCGGGATCGTCAGGAGCGCTGTCCGCGATCAATACCTGCCGGATCGACGGCATCGTGCTGAGTGCAATTTCTCCGAGAATCTCAGGCCGAGTCGGCACGTCGCGCCAGACGAGCACCTTGAGCTGTTGCGATAGGAGGCACTGTTCGAGCACACCTTCTGCCCGCGTCTCAGCACTAGGCCAGAAGGCCATGCCGACGCCAAGCTTCTCCCCGGCGCCCAATTCCACACCGGTTTCGATTAGGAGCAGTTGGCGCGGAACTGCCGTCATCAGCCCGATGCCGTCGCTGCTTGCTCCGTCCGCAGCTACTGCACCACGGTGTTCGAGTCTTGAAAGCGCGGTCAGCGCGTGTTGAAGAATCTGGTGATTGGATTTCCCTAGCGCGGACGCTACAAATCCAACTCCGCAGGAGTCATGATCAAAACGAGAATCGATCAACGAAGCGGGGGCTTCGATCGCCAAGCGTCCAACCCCTGGCGACGCGCTCCGCAGCACAGGCTTCTGATCATTGCTCTGCCGACGTTCTACTTCAGACACATCCATAGTTCAATATACTTCCATTTCTGCACGGAGATAAGGACACAACAGAAGGTTGGCTACCAGCGACCTGTACACTGGTTTTGTGGCTACAAGTGATTGCGCTTCCACCTTGACAGCGCATCTGTGTATATTTATACATGATTTATGGATTTTTATGCGATAGGCGTGACGCTCCGAGCGTCACGTTTTTTCGCGCTTCCATGGCGCGGTACATTCGTGGCGCCGTAGCTCTTCAAGTGAATTGGACTGTATGAAAAGTCAGCGTCATAGTGCGATTCGAGAACTGCTGGTGAAGGCGACCGTCACCAATCAGGACGAGCTACGCCGCAAATTGGCCGGCCGAGGTATCCACGTCACACAGGCGACTCTTTCTCGCGACATCCGTGAATTGAAACTCATGAAGGGCCCGACGGGTTATGCTCTTCCCGTGGTTCCGGACGGGGAGGACGACCTTCCGGAAATTGCCAGCGTTCTGCAAGACTTCGGGCTAGAGGTCCGTCAGGCACAGAATCTACTCATCGTGCTCACCACGATGGGAGGCGCCCAGCCGGTCGCTGCGAGCATTGATTCCGAGGATTGGGAAGAAGTTGTCGGCACCATTGCCGGCGATAACACGGTATTGATCATCTGTCAGGACAATCGTAGAGCAGAGGTTCTAAGGAGCCGAATCGAGGCCTACATTGCCTGACTCACCGAAGCAATCCCTTCGCACGGCGGTGGCCGGAGTCAGTGGGTACGCCGGTGGCGAACTTGCACGCTTATTGCTACGCCACCCTCAGCTGACAAGTACCCCACCGATCTTTCTTGGGCGCCTGAGTGAGCCTGATGTCCATCCAACGCCTCTAACACAGCTTCATCCGGAGCTTTCGGGTCTTCCGTTCGCGGATGAGTTGCAAGTGTCCGCATTTGATTGGAAACAGCTGGAGCGTGAGTCGATCGACCTCCTCTTTCTTGCAACGCCTCACGAGCAATCCCGCGCCTGGGTACCCGACGCGATTGGTCACGGGATGCGGGTGATTGACCTTAGTGGAGCATGGCGTCTTCACTCCGACAGCCTCCGTGCCGTCTATAAGCTAGAGGACCGGGATCCCGCGGGCGCCGCTACCCTGCAGGCGGAAGCTGTGTACGGGTCCCCCGAGCTCCACGGGCCAGCCATCAAAAAGGCAACGCTGGTCGCAAACCCTGGTTGTTATTCCACTTCGATTATTCTTGCGTTGGCTCCCCTGGTGCGCGCCAACCTAATCGATCTTGGCCATGGGATTATCTGCGATGCAAAGTCTGGGGTCAGTGGCGCGGGTAAAGCGCTCATTCCGAACAATCTGTTCATGCACGCCGCAGACAACCTGTCAGCCTATGCTGTGTTTGGCCATCGGCATACCGGCGAACTTCTTGAGCAGCTCAACCTTGCGGAAGATCAGATCCAGTTCACCCCGCATTTGCTACCCATTCCCAGGGGGATTCTGTCGACAATTTATGTGCGGCTGAATAAGAAGTGTGATCGCGCTGAGATTCAGTCTATTTTTGACCAGTTCTATTTCGACGCTCCATTTGTGAGAGTGCGACGCTCACCGCAACTCCCTCAAATTCAGTATGTCGTGCGGACGAATTTCTGTGATCTTGGGTTTCAGCTCTCCTCGGATGGCCTGCGACTGGTCTTGATCTCGTGTCTTGACAATCTGTTGAAGGGCGCTGCCTCTCAGGCGGTGCAGAATATGAATCTCATGGCTGGGTGGCATGAGGCGGAGGGTCTCCTATGAAGTTCGTAGTTAAGCTCGGCGGCGCCGCCCTGGAAAGTCCAGAGTTGCTGCATCGTTGTGCTCGGGCCATCGCTGAACTAGCCAAAGACGGTCACAGGGTCGCACTCGTTCATGGCGGCGGGATGCAACTCACACGGGTACTTGCGCAGATGGGCAAGAAGAGCGAGTTTGTCGCAGGCCTCCGCGTGACGGACGCCGAAACACGTGATGCCGCTCTCATGGTTTTGGGAGGCCGCGTGAACAAGTCCCTCGTCGCGGCCCTCGACCAGTGCGGTCAGGCGGCAATGGGTCTGACGGGCGGCGATGGCCATGTATTTCGCGCGCGGAAGAAGAAAACCACGCCTGACCTTGGGTATGTCGGAGAGATTGCAGCTACGGACACTAAGTGGCTGGATGCTATCTGGACGATGGGGGCAGTTCCAGTCATTTCGTCCATCGCCCTTGGCTTCGACGGCGAATACTACAACATCAACGCGGATGAGATGGCTTCTGCATGCGCAGTGGCGACGAAAGCGGATGCGCTCGTCTTTCTTACCGACGTCCCTGGAGTCAAAGGAGCAGATGGCAACGTGATGCGCTGGCTGTCGCTGAAGCAGATTCCGGAACTCGAAGCACAAGCAGTCGTGTCGGGTGGAATGCTGCCCAAGCTCAACGCATGCAAGGAAGCACTGATCCATGGTGTGAAGCGTGTTCGCATCCTTCCAGCCGAGTCTGCTTCCGTCCTGCCAGATCTGATTAGCTCACGCGTTAATGATGGTACGGAGGTGATGGTTGCATGAAACCCAATCGTGAGAGCGGCCTGAAGGACCTTCAGGCTGCAGAAGCCAAGCTGCTGGTTCAAACCTACGAACGTAATCCCTTGCTTTTCCTTTCGGGCGAGGGCGTGCATCTGCACGACGAGGGCGGCAATGCCTATCTTGATCTCCTCAGTGGTATCGGTGTCTGCGCCCTTGGATATAACCATCCGGTCATCACCCATGCCATAGCCGAGCAAAGCCAGAAGCTTCTACACACGTCCAACCTCTTTTTTCATAAAGGCACAGCCGAACTAGCGATGCGGCTTACTGAAATTACTGGTTTGGATCGGGTCTTCTTCTGCAATAGCGGTACCGAAGCCTGGGAGGCCGCGCTCAAGCTCGCGCGTGCCCATGCAGGTCTTTTGCGTTCCGAAGGCAAGCATCTCGGGACGAAATTCCTCGCGCTCGAGCACAGTTTTCATGGCCGAACCATGGGATCGGTGGCCACGACGCACAAGCTGAAATACCGGGAGCCCTTTGCCCCAGTCATGCCAGATGTCGAGTTTGTTCCCTTCGATGACGTATCAGCGCTGAGAGCCGCGTTCTCGAGTGACGTGTGTGCCATTGCGATCGAGACAATCCAAGGCGAGGGGGGCATCAACCCGGTTTCGCGAGAGTTCCTGGCAACCGCACGGGCATTGTGCGAATCGACTGGCGCCTTACTGCTGCTGGACGAAATTCAAAGCGGCATGGGAAGAACGGGTAAGTGGTGCGCCTATCAGCACTATGGGATCCAGCCGGATGTAACCACTCTCGCCAAGCCGCTGGCTGGTGGAATTCCCATTGGAGCGATGCTCTGCACCGAAGAGGCTGCGCGCGCATTCACGCCTGGGATGCATGGCACAACCTTTGGCGGCAACCCTTTGGCATGCGCCGTAGCCATCGCCGTGATCGACGAAATCAAGCATTCGAACCTGCTGGATCGCAATGCATCCACCGGGGACTACTTTATGAGTCGTCTCCACGATTTGCAGGCCAAGCATCCGTCTATCCTCGATGTGCGTGGTTTCGGCTTGATGATCGGCGTAGAACTGGATTCAGACACCCTTGCGAAGGCAATACTGGCAGGCATGATGAATCGACGCATCTTACTGAACAGAACCCATGAGACCGTACTGCGCTTTTTACCACCGTTCTTAATCACACAAGATCATGTTGATGAAGCGACAGGCGCCTTGGACGAGTTGCTTACCATCCACTGCTCGACGAAACCACCCAACAGGGTACTAGCAGGAGAACCAATCAATGGATAACCGCACGAACGAAACACGGGAGAGTAAGACGATCGTGATGAATCCTCCCAGAGGAACGCGCCCCACGCCCGCCCTCGGCATTCAGTCCGATACGGCTTTCAATGAAACGGCCAAGAGCCTGGTTGGTCGCGATCTTTGCTCGATCGCTGACCTATCCGTCTCGGAGATGGCTGCAATTATGGAACTGTCCCACGCGGTCAAAGCGCAGCCTGAAGATTTCCGACATGCACTCGACGCGAGGCAGATGGTTCTCATCTTCGAGAAGGACTCGTTGCGCACGCGCCTCACATTCGAGACAGCAATGAATACTGCCGGAGGAAATGCCCTTTTTGTGGATCAGACCAAGTCTCCGTTGGGCGAGCGTGAATCGATTCCTGATGTGGCGCGTAACCTGGAGCGCTGGATGCAAGTAATTGTCCTGCGCACCTACGCGCATGACACGATCACAGAGATGGCAGCAAACGCCAAGGTTCCAGTAATCAACGCGCTTTCAGATCTCGAGCATCCATGCCAGGCCATCGCTGATTTCATGACGTTGGAAGAACGGTTTGGTTCCCTTGAGGGCTTGAAGTTTGCCTACGTAGGGGACGGCAATAACGTGTGCCACTCGCTTATGCTCACGGCGGCACTACTCGGCGTGCACTGCACCGTCGCAACACCGAAAGGATTCGAGCCTAAGCTCGAAATTGTTCATAAGGCGATCGAGATTGCCGAGAACACTGGCGGCTCTCTAACACTCACTCACGATCCCTTGAAGGCGGCAATCGATGCAGACGCTATCTACACCGATGTCTGCACCAGTATGGGCCAGGAACATGAAGCAGCGCGCCGCGCGCCGATCTTCAAGCCCTTTCAGGTCAATGAGGACATGATGTCGCGCGCACAGGAATCGGCGGTATTTATGCACTGCCTTCCCGCTCACCGCGGTGCGGAAGTAACGGATGCCGTCCTCGATGGGACTCAGTCCGTCGTCTTCGACCAGGCGGAGAACCGCATGCACGCACAGAAGGCAATCACTCTCATGTTGCTTGGCGGGGCTAAGCGAATTCCCAGCAACCGCAATCGCGCCGGCCTGCAAGCCCGTACCAAGCGATAACGCATCAGGAAAATATCTCTATGTCCGTAATTCTAGAAAATCTACCGGTCGGTCAAAAGGTTGGCATTGCTTTCTCCGGCGGCCTGGACACCAGTGCTGCGCTCCACTGGATGAAGCAGAAAGGCGCTGTGCCCTTCGCCTATACAGCCAACCTCGGTCAGCCGGATGAAGCCGACTATGACGAGATTCCCCGCAAGGCTCTCGAGTACGGGGCCAAAAAAGCGCGGCTCATTGACTGCCGGCAGCAGTTGGTCCGCGAAGGCATAGCCGCTCTTCAGTCCGGCGCCTTCCACATCACAACTGCCGGAGTCACGTACTTTAATACCACCCCCATCGGCCGCGCCGTCACCGGCACAATGCTCGTTACCGCCATGAAGGAAGACGACGTCAACATTTGGGGCGACGGATCAACTTTCAAAGGGAATGACATCGAACGTTTCTACCGTTACGGCCTGCTTGTGAACCCGAACCTCAAGGTCTACAAACCGTGGCTGGACGCGGCCTTCATCGAAGAGCTTGGGGGCAGGGCCGAGATGTCGGACTTCATGCAGAAGTCTGGCTTCTCGTACAAAATGTCCTCCGAGAAAGCCTACTCAACTGACTCCAACATCCTCGGTGCGACTCACGAAGCCAAAGACCTCGAACACCTCACTACCAGCATGAAGATCGTCGAACCCATCATGGGAGCAGCTTTCTGGCGAGACGACGTTGAGATCAAACGCGAACAAGTCACGATCCGATTTGAAGAGGGTTCCCCTGTTGCGCTCAACGAGACTGACTACGCAGATCCAGTTGCGCTGCTGCTCGAAGCCAACGCCATCGGTGGTCGCCACGGACTTGGAATGAGCGACCAGATTGAAAACCGCATCATCGAAGCCAAGAGCCGCGGAATTTATGAGTCTCCCGGGCTGGCATTGCTATTCATTGCTTACGAGCGCCTCATCACTGGTATCCACAACGAAGACACCATCGAGCAATACCGCGAAAGCGGCCGCAAGCTCGGTAGACTGCTATACCAAGGCCGCTGGTTTGACCCTCAAGCGATCATGCTCCGCGAAGCCGCACAGCGCTGGGTCGCCAATCCCGTCACCGGCTCGGTCACTCTCGAACTGCGCCGCGGCAATGACTATTCCATTCTGAACACCGACTCCCCGAATCTCACTTTCTCGTCGGATCGCCTCAGCATGGAGAAGACCGATTCCGCCTTCAGTCCTCGGGATCGCATTGGGCAATTGACCATGCGCAACCTTGATATCACCGACACCCGGGCAAAGCTATTGACCTATGCCAAGAGCGGACTACTGACGCTGAGCAATGTCTCCGAAATGCCACAGCTGAGTGGCGGAAGCAAAAAGGAGTAGACACAATGCATAGTTCGCTCGGGAGATACGATGTCGGAACAAGCAGCCGCCTACGATTTGCGGCTCCAATGAGGTACGGTTCACAACATGGCGAATGATCCCATCAAGATGTGGTCGGGTCGTTTTCGCGATCCCCTGGACCGCACCTTCGAACAATGGCAGCGCAGCTTCCCTTTCGACTGGCGTCTCCTGCCGCAGGAAGTTGCTGCGAGCAAAGCCCACGCGCAGACCATTGCAGCAGCTGGCATCCTCACACCCGAGGAGTTGGAGAGAACGCTCGTGGCCCTAACCCGCGTCGGCGAGCGGGCCATTAACTGGTCCAACCGCATCTCTGCCACCAGCGGCCAGATCGATTACGAAACCTCCGACAAGCAGATTGGTGCGGCCATCGTTGCCTCCGCCCCGCAGGCGGAGGACATTCACCATTTTGTTGAACTCGAGTTGACAAAAGAGCTTGGGACATTAGCTCTCAAACTCCACACTGGACGCAGCCGTAACGAACAAATCGCTACGGACATGCGCTTGTTCGTGCGCGATAGTATCGATTCAACGCTCCGCGGTCTGGAGCATTGGATCGACACACTGATTTCACTTGCCGAATCGGTAGGCACCGCTGTGATGCCCAGCTATACGCACCTTCAACGTGCGGAACCGGTACTCATTGCCCACTGGCTGCTTGCGTATGTCAGCATGGCGGAAAGAGATCATTCTCGCCTATTGGATGCTCGCGCGCGCATGAACTTCTGCTCCTTGGGGTCTGGAGCGGTGGCTGGCGCTACGCTCGCTCTCGATCGCAATATCGCTGCGGCGGCGCTAGGGTTCGAAGCACCCACTCCCAATAGTATGGATGCGACGAGCGATCGCGACTTCGCGATCGAGTTCACTCATTGCCTATGTACTTTGGGCTTGCACATTTCGCGTTTTGCCGAAGAGATCACGCTCTACTCCACTGCGGAATTTGGCTTTATTGAACTCCCGGAGCGCTTCTCTACCGGATCGAGCGCCATGCCGCAGAAAAAGAACCCTGACCTGACCGAGCTGCTTCGTGGCAAGTGTGGGCGCCTCGCCGGTGCTGCGGCTACGCTCACCACGATCGTAAAGGGATTACCTCTGGCTTATAACAAAGACCTTCAAGAGGGCCAGGAGCCGGTGTTTGACGCGGCAGATACGATTGCCGGAATACTCAGCGTCTTGCCCCCCTTCACAAAAACACTGAAGTTCCGCTTGGACACGATGAAGCTCGCGGCAACGTCCGGCTACTTAAATGCGATGGCCGCTGCAACCTATCTCACACATAAAGGTGTTCCCTTCCGAAAGGCCCACGAAATCATCGGGAACGTTGTTCGCTTTGCGCTTGAAAAGGGCGTGGAACTCGATGCTCTTTCTCAAGACGATCTTGAATCCTTTGGCCCAGACTTCGGATCAGACTTCCTACGAGCCATCTCGTTACAGGCTACGATCGATTGCCACGACGTCATCGGAGGCACCGCAACCGCTCAGGTTCAGCAAGCACTCCTGCTTGCACGTGACCGCGCGAAGAGGCGAAACCGGTCGGGGGCAACATCGAGCTCGGAGGCCGTCGATGCCTGATATCCGCATACATAAGGCACACCTCCAGGACGCGCGCAACATTTTTGATCTCGTAAACTCGCTGTCCGGAGACGGCACGCTCTTGCAGCGAAGTTATGCGGAAATTTGCGAAAACATTCGCGACTTCACCGTCGCCGAGACCAGCGAAGGTGAATTCCTGGGGTGTGGGGCGCTGCATCTGTACGGCCCGCATCTTGCCGAAGTCCGGTCCATTGTGATGAAGCCCGAAGCAAAGGGAAAAGGCGCTGGAGGATTGCTGCTCAAAGCTCTTGTCGAAGAAGCCGAGCAACACGCTGTCCTCTCGGTATGTCTTTTTACGCGAATTCCTGACTTCTTCGAGCACTTCGGTTTTCGCGTGGCCGAGCGCGATGCAATGCCTGACAAAATCTATAAAGATTGCCAGACGTGCCCAAGGCTGTATGCCTGCGATGAGGTTGCGATGGTCCGGGGACCTCTTCCCAGAATTGCGGTGCTTGGCCCCAGCAAAATTCAGCGACCTGAGCTAGTGACGTTGCAACTGACTCCTACAGGCACAAGAAGGTAAATCCGTTCACCATGCATTCCAATAACCATCACGCTCGATAAGGGTGATCTTGCGCCCAAATAGAGTGCCCAACTGTTGGGCTGTAAGGAGTTCCTTTTTCCTCCCATCCGCAACGATGCGGCCGTCATTCATCATCACGATACGATCGATCTCGGGCAGAATATCGGCAATGTGATGTGTGATCAGAAGAATGGCTGTGCCCTGCTGCGCCAGTCCGCGCAACATTTCCCGCAAGTCCTGTTGAGCAGCTAGGTCCAGGGCATTTGAGGGCTCATCCAGCAACAGCATCTGCACGCTCCCATCCGAGTCGTTTGATGACGTACCAGCCATGGCGCGACCGATCATGATCCGACGCTGCTGGCCTGCGGACATCTCGCCTACCGGAGTACTTCGAAGGCTCTCCGCATTTACCTGGACCAGAATTTCTTCCGCGCGTTCACGCATGCGGCGAGTGACTGATAAATTTGGCCACAGGGTAGAACTGGAGAAAAACCCGGTGAGGATCGCGTCAAATCCCGTGATCGAGAGCGTTTGTCTACCTGGTAGCTCTGCCGCCACAACGCCCATGCGCCGCTTTAGCTCCGTAAGATCCCACCGTTCTCTTCCCATAATTCGAACTCTCGTCTCTGGCCGCACCACCGGATAGAGTTCGCAAGTGATCGTTTTCAGGAGCGTCGATTTCCCGCAGCCATTGGGTCCCAGAATCGCCAAATGCTCGCCCCGGTCGATCCGAAGGCTTAGATCATGCAGAACTACGTTAGTTCCTCTGGCTACATGCACATGTTCCAGCTCAACAATCGAATTCATTCCCTTACACTCCGGCCCCGCAAAGGATCCCAACATGGCATCCTGCCGATTCGTAACTACTCGGCTTCCTCGACATAGTTCCATTTTGCGATCACTCGCGTGTCGCGCTCAAATCCCACCACGCTAATACTCCCAGTGCCAAGTCCGAAGAGCTGACCGCCGACCGCAGGCAATCCAATCCAGCGCGCTCCGAGAATCCTCAAGATGTGTGCATGCGCAAACAGCGCAACCGCTCCGCCCGACGGTGCAGCAGCCAATGCCGTTCGGATCATTTCCTCTGCGCGCTCTCCCACGTGTTCGACCGTTTCTCCTCCAAGAAGTGGACTGCTCCACACGCTCCATTGCGGTCCGTGCAACTCGCGCATTTGCTGAGTCGTCTTCCCTTCACTCTCACCATAATTCCACTCCTGAAGGTCGTCATCGATCACGGCCACGTCTCCAAAGCCCGCGATTTGACACGTCTCACGAGCTCTTTGCCGCGGGCTTACAAATACCGCAGCAAACCTTTTATTCGACATCGCCGTATGCAACCATTTGGCCCGTTCACGACCGCGATCGGTCAACGGGATATCGGTCCAACTTGTATGTCGGCCATCAAGACTCCATTCAGTCTCCCCGTGCCGGACCAGCCAAAGCTCGGTGTTCGTTTCAGACATCTCCACCCTCCCTTGCCCTATCCTACAAGGATGGACTTCCAGCTCGTCTCTGAATACAAGCCCCAGGGTGACCAGCCACGTGCGATTGCGGAACTCGTCTCCGGCCTTCATGCCGGCGAGAAGGACCAGGTGCTGCTGGGCGTAACCGGCTCAGGCAAAACGTTTACGATGGCGAAGATTATTGCTGAGCTCAACCGCCCGGCGCTCATTCTGGCCCACAACAAGACGCTTGCAGCGCAGCTTTATCACGAGTTCAAGCAATTCTTCCCGAACAACGCCGTAGAGTACTTCGTCTCCTACTACGACTACTATCAGCCTGAGGCGTACATCCCTTCCGGCGATCTCTACATCGAGAAGGAATCCACCATCAACGACGAGCTCGACAAGCTGCGGCTCTCGGCTACGCGCAGTCTCTTCGAACGGCGTGACTCGATCATTGTGAGTTCTGTTTCCTGCATCTACGGACTGGGATCGCCAGAAGCCTATTACGGCATGCTGCTCTTGCTGGAAAAAGGACAGAAGATCAAACGGGAAGACATCACCCGCCGTCTGGTGGAAATCCTTTATGAACGCAATGACATCGATTTCCGTCGCGGAACATTTCGTGTGCGTGGGGACGTGATCGAGGTGTATCCCACCTATGACGAGAACGCGTTTCGCATCGAACTATTCGGCGACGAGATCGATTCGCTTTCGCAGATCGACCCGCTCTTCGGTACGGTCAAACAGAAATACTCTCGCCTTCCCATCTATCCGAAGAGTCATTATGTCGTTCTTCCGGAACGCAAGAGTTCCGCGATCAATGGCATCCTGGCCGAGCTAACCGAATGGGAAGCCCAACTTGAAAAGGAAGGGCGGCTCGTCGAATCGCAACGCATTCATCAACGCACCCGCTTTGATTTGGAAATGATCAAGTCGGTCGGATTTTGCCATGGAATTGAGAATTACTCTCGCCACTTTTCGGGACGCCTCCCAGGAGAGCCTCCTCCGACATTGCTTGATTATTTCCCGCGTGATTTTCTCGTCTTCATCGACGAGTCTCACGTCACTGTGCCGCAACTGCACGGGATGTGGCACGGTGACAGGTCGCGAAAACAAAACCTCGTCGATTATGGGTTCCGTCTTCCCTCGGCAATGGACAACCGGCCGCTGCGATTTGAAGAATTCGAAACGCGCGTCGGCCAAACGATCTATGTATCGGCAACGCCTGGCCCGTTTGAATTGACGAAATCGTCAGGGGTCGTTGTGGAGCAGATCATTCGCCCCACAGGCCTCGTAGATCCGGAAGTGGAGATCCGTCCAATCAAGGGCCAGATCGATAACTTATTGGCAGAGATTCGGGAGCGTGCGGAGAAGAACCAACGCGTTCTTGTCACCACTCTGACGAAACGCATGGCCGAGGATCTCGCGAACTACTACACCGAGGTCGGTGTGCGTTGCCGTTATATGCACTCTGAGATCGAGACGCTGGAGCGCATTCGGCTGCTACGCGACCTAAGAAAGGGCGAATATGACGTCCTCATAGGCATCAATCTCTTGCGCGAAGGCCTCGACCTTCCGGAAGTGTCTCTCGTTGCAATTCTCGATGCCGACAAGGAAGGATTCTTGCGTTCTCAAGGCTCCCTGATCCAAACCATCGGGCGCGCCGCCCGTCACATCGAGGGTCGCGCTATTCTGTACGCCGACAAGATGACTGACTCCATGCGCCGTGCGATCGACGAGACGGATAGGCGGCGGGAAAAACAAGTTGCTTACAACGAAAAGCATGGGATTACGCCACAAAGCGTCATTCGCGGCCTCGATGACTCGCTCGCCACAGTTCTTAGAGCAGACTATGCCGATCTGACAGAGCAGGACGCTACGCTTCCCGAGTTCAGCTCCCAGGCGGAACTCGATAGTTACATCGCCAATCTAGAAAGCGATATGAGAGAGGCAGCCAAGAAGTTTGAGTTTGAGAAGGCCGCGAACCTTCGGGATATCGTCAAAGAACTCCGTACGAAAGAATTCCTTTTTAGTTAGCAAAGCCGAATGGCAGTTTGCCATTCGGCCTTTGCGTCGCACTCGTCGATGCACTTAGCAAGCACACAGGCGTTCGAGTGCCTTCGGCTGGAGGACGGTTAGAACTACTCCGTGCGTCGAAATAATCTTGTCTTTGCGAAAACGCCCGAGGGTTCTGGTAACGGTCTCGCGAGTTGTTGCCGTCATGGATGCGACCTCTTCATGGGTCAGAGACATGGTAATCAGGGAATTGGATCGGCTTTTTGCGTCGTCTGCCCAATCCAGGATCAACCGTGCGACGCGTCCCGCTGGTGACGCAGGCAGCGCAATCAAACGCGCTTCGTCAAAGGCTGCGCGATAATCTTCTGCGAGCGCGTTGGCAGCTCCCAAGCTGGCATCGCCATAATTTTGCAGCATAGTCGTAAGGTGCCTGAGATGAAGCACTCGGACGCGGCACGGCTCAAGAGCCTCAGCGGTCACTTCATACTCACCTTTGGTCAGAGCTGCGCTCATGCCCAAAACGTCACCGGCGTCAGCGATTCGCAAGATCATTGTCTTCCCGTCCCTGGAAGTCGCAGAAACCTTAGCTTTGCCCGAACACATAACGAATACCGCATTACTGCGATCTCCCTCGCGAAAGAGGGTCGAGCCGCGGGAGTAGTCGGTCGTGAGCGAGTTCGATTCCAGGAAGGCGCGAGCTCCTGGGCCCAACTTGCAAAACGCATGCTTTCCAGATTCGGGGCAGTTCAGGCAGGTCGACATTTAGAATCCTCCGATGTGATCTCTGACCATGACTGAAGCAATCCCGCTGCCAAACTTCATGTCGTGTGATTTCAAACACATACAACCGTTCACGATCCGATTTCGTCCTGGCGACTGGGTGATCACACTCAGCAGTTGCGCCAAATGACCCAACTAGCCATCGAGACCGATGCCCTATACGATTTAGGTGGGTTACTCGCTCATTCATGGCTGAAGCTGTTTCTATTGTGATCATCGACGATAACCCTGGCAGTTTGGAGCTGCTGTCGGCGGCTTTGGCGCACTCTGAGGCTGCGGTGTATACGGCGGCCAGCCCGGTGGAGGGGTTGGAGCTGGTGAGGAAGTACCGTCCGCGGCTGGTTGTGACCGACCTGGTGATGCCGGAGATGAGCGGGCTGGAGGTGTTGCAGCAGGTTGTGGGCTTTGACTCGTCGATCGACGTGATCCTGATGACGGCGCATTATACGCCGGAGACGGCGGTGGCCGCGATTCGCCAAGGAGCTGCCGATTATCTGCAAAAGCCGGTGAAGATTGGCCTATTGCGGGAGCGGGTTGCTTCGCTGATCGAATCCGCGAATCTGCGGAGGCGGGTGCATGCAGCCGCCGCGAGTGGGCTGCAGGGTTTTGAATTTGAAGGGATACAGGCTAAGAGCAAGCCGATGTGGAGTCTGTTTGCGATGATTCAGCGGGTGGCTCCGCACTATCGGTCAGTACTGGTCCAAGGCCCCACGGGTGCGGGGAAAGACCTGGTGGCGAGTGCGCTGCATCGCCGCAGCCATGTATTGGGGAAGTTTGTGGTGCTGAATTGCTCCGCGGTCGTGGAGACGCTCTTTGAAAGCGAACTATTTGGCCATGTTCGGGGGGCGTTCACGGGGGCGGATCGAGATAAGACTGGGCTTTTTGAGCTTGCCAACGGGGGCACGCTCTTCCTGGATGAGATTGGGGACATGCCGCTGGCGACGCAGGCCAAGCTACTGCGCGCGATTCAGAACCAGGAGATTCTTCCGGTTGGTTCGCTGACGTCGCACAAGGTCAATGTGCGGATTGTGGCGGCCACGCATCGGGATCTTCGGGCAGCGATTGCGGCGGGCGATTTCCGCGAGGACCTTTACTATCGCCTGTCGATGGTGGAGCTTACCGTGCCTCCGCTGAGGGACCGTCCAGAAGACATTCCGCTGCTTGCGCGCCATTTCGTACGCAAATTCAGCGAGGAATTTGCCAAGCGAATTGATGGCCTTACGCCGCGGGCGCTGCTGGTCCTGCAGCGCTACGGCTGGCCGGGGAACGTGCGGGAGCTGGAACACATCGTCGGCCGTGCCTGCATGCTTACAGACGGCACCGAGCTGGACGTCGACAGTCTCCCAGAGAGCTTGATTCATCAGGAGGCTAAGGTGGAGACCAGCGGGGAGAGTTCGTCACTGCTGGAGGACCAGGAGCGCCAGCTGATCACAGATACGTTGCTAGCTGCGGGGGGAAACCAGTCGGAGGCAGCGCGGCGGTTGGGGATCGGGCGGGATGCGTTGCGGTACAAGATCAAGCGGTATGATTTGCCGGGTTAGTGCGGTAGTGGGTAGTGGGTAGTGGGCGGGGGCCTTCGATCCCCTTTGGTATATATCGGGCCTTCAGCCCTCGGATTCGTGCGGGCGGCCAACTAGGGCTTCGCCCTAGGCTGGTATATGTCGGGCCGTTGGCCCTGTGCGAGATGAGGGAGGCGGCAGAGCCTTAGAGGAGCTCTGTCACGCATTCGCGGAGGCGGGTGGGGCTGATGGGTTTTACGAGGCACTGGGTGAAGCCGGCCTGTTTCATTTCTTCGGGGGAGACCTCGGGGAGGGCTGCTGCGAGGGCGACGATGGGAATAGTCGCGAAGGCGGGGATCTTGCGTAAGGCGATGGCCGTGGAGTATCCATCGAGCTTTGGCATCTGGAGGTCCAGGATGACCAGGTGGGGCGCGAAGTTGGGAGCTTCGTGGACCGCTTGCTCGCCGTCCTCGGCTTCCATCACCACGTAGCCCTGTTGTTCAAGGATGGTACGGAGTAATTCCCTGCTACTCACGGCGTCGTCTGCGATGAGGATCCTTCTCGCCGAGGGTAGCTCAGCACCCGTCAAGCGATCTAGGGATGTGGATGTCACAGCTACAGCTTAGAGAGGGTGCGTGACAAACCTTGTGATTTCAATCACGTCTGGTTGTGCGGGAGGGTGAAATGGAACGTGCTTCCCTGGCCGAGTTCGCTTTCGACCCAGATGGTTCCCTTTTGCATCTCGACCAGTTGCTTGCAGATCGCGAGTCCCAAGCCTGTTCCTTCGCGCACGCCGACCGGGGTGAAGCCGACCTGGTAGAACTTCTCGAAGATATGTGTGCGTTCTTCGGGAGCAATGCCGAGGCCGGTATCGGACACCGTAATTCTTACAGCGTCCCCTTCGACGATGGCATCGACAAGAACTTCGCCGCCGGGCTGGGTGAATTTGGCTCCATTGCTGAGGAGGTTGTAGAGGATTTGGCGAAGCCTCATGGGGTCTGCGAGGACGTTGCAGTCGATGTCATCACCCATGCGAATGGAGACGGATCGCGACTCCGCGTAGGGCCGGATGGCCGTGATGGATTCGCCGATGATTTTGGCGAGAACGACTGGCTCGGTACGAAGGTGAAGGCCGCCTGCCTCAATGCGGCTGAGGTCGAGGACATCATTGATCAAGCCCAGCAAGTGTTCGGAATCGACGTGAATGTGGTGGAGAAACCGCTTTTGTTTGGAATTGAGCGGACCTTCTCCTTCTTCTGCGAGGAGCTCGGCGAAACCGATGATGGTGTGGAGCGGGGTGCGAAGTTCGTGGCTGATGCTGGCCATGAATTCGCTTTTGAGCTGGTTGAGGCGCTCGGCTTCCTTGTGCCTTGCTTCGAGCTCGGTCATGTAGCTTTCCTGCAGAGTGCGGACGCGTTGCTCCGTGAGCTTTCGGTCGGTTACGTCGCGAATGACGGCGGTGACGTGGACGCCGTTTTCGGTATTGATGGGGCTCAGGCTAATTTCTACAGGGAACCTGGTGCCATCCTTGCGCTGCGCGAAGAGATCCAGTCCTAAGCCCATGGGCCGACTTTTGCCTGCGGTTGCGAGGGTTTTGCGGTGGGCGGGATGGGCGGCGCGGTTAGCTTCGGGAACCAGCAGATCGACATTCAGGCCCATCAGCTCTTCGCGGGTGTAGCAGAACATTTTCTCGGCGGTATGGTTGGCGATGACGATGGCGCCGGCCTGGTCGACCTGGAGGATGGCGTCGGGAGCGTTCTCGATGAGGGCGCGAAAGCGGCGTTCGGCGAACATTTCGGCGCGGGCGTTGGCTTCCTGCTGGACAAGGCGCGCACTGCTTTCTTTGAGGGCTTGTGCGGCTTCGGACCGCTCGGTAATATCGCGGGCGATCTTGGAGATGCCGATGGTTGCGCCGGTTGAGTCGACGATGGGAGAGAGGCTGAGAGAGACGAGGATCTTCTTTCCGTTCTTGTGCTTGCGGGAAACCTCGGTATGGTCGACGCGACCGCCATGACGGAGGATGCCGAGGAAGAGGTCGATGCGCTCCTCTTCGCCGGGCCAGGCGAGGAGGGAGACGGGCTGGCCGATGGCCTCGTTGGTTTCGTAGCCGAAGATGCGGGTGGCGGCGGCGTTCCAGGTGGTGATGATGCCGGTCAGGGACATGCTGAGGATGGCGTCGTCAGAGGATTCGACGATGGCGGCCAGCCAGCGCTCCGGGACGGCGGGATTGTCGTCCGTCGGGGTGGGGGGAGAGATGTTGGTTGGATCGGTGACGCCACTGCTCATTCGATATTCACCGCGTCAAGTGTGACGGCTCATTTTATCGCGCGTGACGAGGCGTTACTGAGCAATGGGGGTCATGCACGCGTGAAACCGGGGATTCGGGCGCAACTTAGGCGTGTTTCGGGATGCAAATCGACGGTTCAGCGCGGTTTTGGAGCGAGTTCGTCACAGCCCGCGACCTATCGGGCAGATAGATGGGTCATATGGCGCAGTTGGTGCGGTAATCGCTACTTGTGGGCGTTTAGCTGGTCGAGGGTGTGTTTGAGGGCATCTAGTTTCTGGCCGGCTTCGGCTAGCTTGCCGGCGGCGGTCAGGCGCTGGTAGTCGGCGAAGTCTCGGGAGGCTTCGGCGATGAGGGACTGGGTGGTGGCGGCTGGCTGGTTGGGTTGCGGGGTGGTGGGCGAGCCGGGTGAGGCGGCGGTGGGTTGGGTTGCGGGCTGGGCTGGCTCGGAGGAGGTTAGGGAGGAGAGTTCGCCGCCGAAGAGTGAGGCGAGGGCGGACTGGAAGGTGGGTCCGTAGGCTAGCTTGTCCTGGAGGGCGAGGACGACGAGGCGGAGCTCGGGCATGGGGCTTTGCTGGGCCTGGAGGTAGATGGGCTCGGCGTAGAGGAGGGCCTTGCCGGTGGGGATGACGAGGAGGCTGCCGCGGAGGACGTGGGAGCCCTGCTGGTTCCAGAGAGTGAGCTGGCCGGAGAGCTGGGCGTTCTGATCGATGCGGGCTTCGATCTGTTGGGGGCCGTCGACTAAGCGGGTTTTGGGGAAGTCGTAGACTACTGCGTTGCCGTAGTCGTCGCCATCGCAGCGGCCGGCGATCCAGCCGATGAGGTTGTTGCGGTTGGCGGGGGTGAAGGGGAGGATTTCTACGAACTCTTCCTTGGCTCCGCTGGGGAGCTTCATGAGGACGTAGTTGGGCTTCATGGGGAGGACGGCTTGATTGCCGTCGGCGTCGGTGCTGTTTTCGGTGGCGACGGTCCAGAGGTCTTCGCGGTTGAAGAAGACTTCGGTGTTGGTCATGTGGTAGAGGCCGTAGACCTGGGACTGGAGGGCGAAGATGTCTTCGGGATAGCGGATGTGGCGGCGGAGATCGGCGGGCATGGTGGCGGCGTCGCGGAAGAGAGTTGGGAAGATGCTGCGGTAGGTAGCGAGGATGGGGTCGGCAGGATCGAAGTCGTAGAAGGTGACGGCGCCGTTGTAGGCGTCGATGACGATTTTGACGCTGTTGCGGATGTAGTTTACGGGGTTGTCGCCGAGGTTGTAATGGGTGGAGTAGGGGTAGGTGTCGGAGGTGGTGTAGGCGTCGAGGATCCAGGAGAGGCGGCCGGTATCGCCGACTACTAGATAGGGGTCCTGGTCGAAGGTGAGGAAGGGGGCGAGGGCGGCTACTCGCTCGCGGATGTTGCGGCGCATGAGCAGGCGGCTGTCGGGGGTTACGTCGTCGCTGAAGGGGAGCTTGCCGATGTCGCCGCGATCGAAGGCGAGGAGGATGCGGCGGAAGAAGTTGCCGAGGACGATGCCGCCGGTGCCTTGATAGGAGGTGAAGTTGTTGCCCTGGCCTTGGGGATAGTCGAATTCTTGCTGGTGGGTGTTGACGTAGACGTCGGAGTTGGTGAGTTCGCCGAAGTAGATTTCGGGTCGGGTGACGTTGATGGTGGCGCTGGTGGCCTGGACCGGCATGTTGCTTAGGAGGAAGAGCGGGAGGCCTTCCGAGGTGAAGCCGTTGACGGGATTCATGGTGACGCCGTAGCCGTGGGTGTAGGTGAGGCGCTCGTTGATCCAGTTGCGGGAGCTGATGGGGAGCTTGTCGATGTTGAGCTCGCGGGCGGCTAGCATGACCTGGCGCGTGGTTCCGTTGACGTTGTAACGGTCGATGTCGATGTCGGGGAAATCGTAGTAGGTGCGGATTTCCTGGACTTGGCGGAGGGTGTCTTGCAGGGCGCGCCAATCCCAGAGGCGGATGTTTTGGAGGGTGGGCTGGTTGTTGGCGGCATCGGCTGACTCGATGGTGGTTTCGGCGGGAAATTCTTGTTGGTGGAAGCGGTCGAGACCAAAGGCCTGGCGGGTGGCTTGGATGTTGTTTGCGATGTACGGGCTCTCGCGGACTAGCTCGTTGGGCTTGACGACGAAGTTGGAGACGTACCAGCCGATGAGGCCGAGGGCGACGTAGCAGATGGCGGCGGGGAGGACGGCGAAGGCGATGACGCGACCGCGCGGAATGCGGAAGGCGTTGATGGCGGCGATGACGGCTCCGGCTATGAGGGCGAGGGAGACGAGGAGGAGGCCGTGGATGGTGACGTGGGCGTCGGTGTAATTGAGGCCGTCGAAGATGGTGTGGTGGTCGAGGAGGAGTTCGAAGCGGCTGACGTAGACCATGCTGGCGACAACGAGGAGGAGGAAGGCGATGGCGGCGGAGAGGCCGCGCCAGGGGGAGGATCCGATCACTCCGGTGTGGCGCTTGTCGAGGGCGCGGGTGCCGCTGGTGATGACGAAGTAGATGGCGGCGGCGGCGCAGATGGCGAGGGCTAGGGTGAGGAGCCAGTCGTTGAGGAGGTTCCAGGCGGGGAGGGTGAAGAGATAGAAGGTGAGGGGCTTGGCGAAGATTGGGTCCGCTGGGATGGCGTTCATGCCGACGCCGGTGGTGTGGGGGGCGTACCAGAAGAGGGCGAGTTGGGGCCAGTCCGACAGGATGGACGCGCCGGAGATGAGGGCGATCGCGATGGCGGCGATGAGGGAGAGGATGCGGAGGACGGGCTCTACGGAGAGGTTGAAGGTTTGGCCGCCGAAGAGGAACTGGTGGGCGGCCGGGAGGTCATTGCTGTGGGCGCGGCGGAGGGCGGTGAAGGCGGCGAAGAGGATTGCGAAGGTGAGGACGGCGACGGCCAGGAAGACGGCGACCTGGAGGGTGATGACTTTCCAGAAGACGTCGGCGAAACCGAGGGAGCGGAACCATTGGAGGTCGACCCAGGAGGAGAGGAGGGTGGTGGCGCTGAAGATCGCGATGAGGGCAAAGACGGCAGCGAGGATGAGGAGGTTGCGGCGGAAGGTGGGCTTGGTGCGTTTCGAGTCGATCAGGTAAGCCACGTGTACTCCTGCGGCGAGCGGTGTTCAGTTAGAGAAGGCGAGCTTCTAGCTTTTGGCGGCAACGACGGCTGCGGTAGAGAAGTAGATTCCTTCGCTGCGCTGCGGAATGACAGCCAGAAAAGCAAGAACAACAGCAAGGGCAACAGCAACGGCAACGGCAACGGCAACGGCAACGGCAAGGGCAACAGCAAAGGCAAATACAGGGATCCTTCGCTTCGCTCTAGGATGACGGCGTAAAACAAGCAAGGGCAACGACTCGCGTGACGGCAACGGTTCGAGTGACGGCAACGTCTCTAGCAGTGGCCACCGCGATTGTACAGTTTGGGGGGAGGGGGCTGTGAAATGTTGTGGTTGGGGGAAACAGCATCCAATGAGGAGACACTATAGTTAAGCGCACGAGAACGTCGCTACGGAAGGCTTCAATCGAATGGAATTTCACATCTCACGATCGATCCGCGAACGGCTGGACCTGAAGGATGTTCTGTTCAGCTTTACGGGGAATGTTATCTTTGCGAACGTTGCTGCCGCGCGGAAGCTGGCACAGGATTTGAATGAGTTGCCGGGGGCGGAGGCGGAGACGCCGGAGCAGAAGATTGCGGTGCAGGTGAATGCCGGCGCGCTGTTTGCGATGGGGATGATTGATGAGTTGAGCCATGCGCTGGTGGCGCGGTATCGGAGGGAGCAGGATCCGGCCGTGATGTCGGCGGCGGTGAAGTGGCTGGGCGCGCAGGTGACGCCGGCAGAGGGTGAGCGGCTGCTGCTGCGATTCGTGGAGCAGTTCCCTACTGTCGATGTGTATCGCGGGGAGGTGACGGCGGCGGAGTGGTTGAAGGGATCGACGGACGGGCAGTCGAATCGCGAGATTGCGTTTGAGGAGATGCTGCTGCTTTGGATTGCGAATAGCAACCCGGCGTTTGCGCCGTTCAAGCGGCTGTTCGATGACAAGCTGCTGAAGGAGCAAACGGCGTACAAAGGCGCGACGATGGGGCTGCCGGATTTTTTTGCTACGCGGCCGAAGATTGATAAAAGCCTGGGGACGTTGTTGGATGCGCTGCGGGCACCGATGCTGGCTTCGCCGGATTCGCTGACGGGGCAACTCGACTTTATTAGCGAGAAGTGGGCCGAGTTTCTGGGTGAGGATTTGAAGAAAGTGCTGCTGGCGATCGATGTGCTGCGCGAGGAAGAGCTGGCGGTGTGGATGCGGTTTCATCCTGCGGGGCCGGACAATCATCGGCATGGTGCGTATCGCGGGGGCGAAGGGTTTGTTGGGGATGAGTACATTGGGTTTGATTCCGAGTATGTGATGGGGGCGGATGGGGTGCGACGGCTGCGGTATCCCGTGGGGTATCAAGCGCCGCTGAGCGAGTATGAGGCGTTCAGCGCGGACCAGGCTTGGATGCCTACCGTCGTGCTGATGGCGAAGAGTACGTACGTGTGGCTGGAGCAGCTGTCCAAGAAATATCTGCGGCATATTCATCGGCTCGATCAGATTCCGGATGAAGAGTTGCGGCTGTTGGCGGATCGCGGAATTACCGGGCTGTGGCTGATTGGGTTGTGGGAGCGGAGTCGCGCGTCGAAGACGATCAAGCGGTTGAGGGGAAATCGCGAGGCAGTGGCGTCGGCTTATTCGTTGAAGGATTATTCAATTGCGGAAGATCTTGGGGGTGAACAGGCTTACGAGAATTTGAAGTATCGCGCGGCCATGGCGGGGCTACGACTGGCTAGCGATATGGTGCCGAATCATATGGGGATTGATTCGGATTGGGTGATTGAGAATCCCGATTGGTTTATCTATCGGTGGGAGAGCCCGTTCCCTGCTTACAGCTTTGAGGGGCCGGATCTATCGACCGATAGCCGCGTTGAGATCAAGATTGAGGACCACTACTACGACCAGACGGATGCGGCCGTGGTGTTTCGGCTGCGGCATTATCGCGATGGGGCGACGCGATTTGTGTATCACGGCAATGATGGGACGACGTTTGCGTGGAACGATACGGCACAGCTGGATTACTCGAAGGATTATGTTCGCGAGCATGTGATCCAGGTCATCTTGAATGTTGCTCGGCGGTTTCCGATTATTCGGTTTGATGCGGCCATGGTGCTGGCGAAGCGGCATGTGCAGCGGCTTTGGTTTCCGCTGCCAGGGGCGGGCGGATCGATTCCGTCGCGGGCGGAGAATGCAATGTCGCAGGAGGCGTTCGACGCGCTGATGCCGCATGAGTTCTGGCGCGAGGTGGTGGATCGCGTGGCGGTGGAGGTGCCGGGAACACTGTTGCTGGCAGAGGCGTTCTGGATGCTGGAAGGGTACTTCGTTCGGACGCTGGGAATGCATCGCGTGTACAACTCCGCGTTCATGAATATGCTGCGCGATGAGGAGAATGCGAAGTATCGTTCGTACCTGAAGAAGACGGTGGAGTTCGATCCGGATATTTTGAAGCGGTATGTGAACTTCATGAGCAATCCGGATGAACGGACAGCGATTGATCAATTTGGGTGGGGCGATAAGTACTTTGGCGTGTCGGTACTGATGGCTACGCTGCCGGGGCTGCCGATGTTTGGGCATGGACAGATTGAGGGATACACCGAGCGGTATGGGATGGACTTCAAGCAGGCTCGGCTGGATGAGACGGCGAACGAGGGGCTGATTGCGCGGCATATGCAGTTGATTGCGCCGCTACTGAAGAATCGGAGGCTGTTTGCGGAGAGCACCGATTTCGTGATGTATGACTTCTGGACCGATGGTGGGGATGTGGATGAGAACGTGTTTGCGTACTCGAATATGTATGAGGGGCAGCGGGGACTGATTCTCTATAACAACCGGTATGGCGGGACGCATGGGACGATCAAGATGTCGGTGGGGTATTTGGAGAAGCAGAGTGGGGCGCTTCGGCAAAAGAGGTTGTATGAGGGGCTGCGGCTGCCGTGGGAGGACGATGCGATTTTGGCTTATCGCGATACCGCGCAGGGTTTGGAATATCTTCGGCGGGCGAGGGATTTTCGCGATCATGGGCTGACTGTGGATTTGCGCGGGTATCAGCATTTGGTGCTGCTGGATTGGCGTGAGTTGAGGCCTAGCGAGGCGTATCCGTGGGACCGGCTTTGCGATGCGCTGCATGGGTCGGGTGTGTATAGCGTGGATGAGGCGCTGTCGCAGTTGAGGCTGCAGCCGTTGGTGGATACGCTGCATCGGACGATTAGTGAAGAGACGATCCAGATGTTTGTGAAGGCGGCGTATGCGTCGTTGACGCGGGAGCTGGAGGTTGAGGAGAAGGCTGGGAAGAAGCCGAAGGCTGCGGCGAAGAAAGAGTTGGTTGCGAAGGTCGAGGTTGAGGCGAAGGGCTCGGCGGTTGATGACGGGATGGGCGAGTTCGTGGCTAGCGTGCATCGTTTCGCGGAGACGGCGCTTTATTTGGCGCAGTTGGGCGGGACGCAGATAGAGGCGGACGGGCCGGCTTGGATTTCGGCGGCGACGATCGCGAGTGAACATGCGGACGAAGCGAAGAGCGGCAAGGAGGTTGCGGGTAAAGCGAAGGCGAAGGCTACGAAGGTTGTGGAGGGCGATGGAGCGACAAGGGACGGGGCTGCGGTGGATACTGCGGCGGTGCTTAGTGCGGCTTCGGTGCGGCTGCCTTGGATGGTGCTGAAGTATCCGGAGGCGATGCAGGCGGCGGCGCGATTTGTGTTGCCTAGCAATGATGTACGGATTCCGGCGGCGCAAACGTGGGCTCCTGTGATGGCGTGGATTGCGCTGCGCGAGTTGCCGACACCTGCGGCGGCGTTGTCGCTGTATGACGGACTGCGGTTGCGGCATGCGTTGGCTGAGGCGTTCTCTGCAGTGGGCGTGCATGGAGAGCAGGCTTGGCGGGCGGCGGCGCAGATTCGGGCGCTGCTGCTGATGAATCAGTTTGGGACGTGCTCGGCTGCGGTGCGGTCGGCGGAGTTCTGGGATGATGCGGATGTGCGCTGGCTGACAGGGATCCACGGAGAGGTGGGCGAGCCGGAGTACTTTACGCAGGAGGGCTTCGAATCGTTTGTATGCTGGCTGAAGCTGCCGGCGCTGATCGCGATTGCGGAGGGTCCGGCAGTGGAGACCAAGGCGGCGCAGGATGTTACGGCGATTGCGGCGAATCTGGCGTACGCAGCGAAGGTTGCCGGGTATGAGGTGCATCGGTTCCTGGATGTGCTGCGGACTGGGGATTTGAAGAAGCGGAGAGAGCCGGGGATTGCGGATTTGAGCGTGGCCGTGGAGTGAGGGCTGACGAGGGGTGGGCGGTTCGTGACAGAATAATAGGCGACATGATGCCTGACGAAAAGATCGCTACGCCCCTCCACGATGTTGATAGTGCTGCTGAAGAATCGACCGAATCGTTTAGCGATTTGCTGGCCGAGTTTGAGCATAGCCATACGCATAAAGCTGAAGGCGATAAGCAGCTTGAGGGGACCGTTGTGTCGCTCGATGCTGAGTCGGTGTATTTGGATATCGGGTACAAGACTGAGGGGATTTTGCCGCGCACGGCGTTTGCTAATGATGCCGAGGGCATGGAGGTGGGTCAGAAATTCTCCGTGTCGGTGAAGGGGCGGAATGTTGAGCGGTATTACGAGCTGTCGCTGCTGCGGGTGGCGCAGGCTACGGATTGGGCTTCGCTGGAAGAGGCATTCAAGAACAAGACGGCCGTGGTGGGAACGGTGACGGCTGTGGTGAAGGGCGGGCTGTCGGTGGATGTGGGCGTGCGCGCGTTTATGCCAGCGTCGCGGAGTGGTACGCGTGAGGCCGGCGAGATGGAGAAGCTGATGGGGCAGCAGATCACTTGCCGGATTACGAAGCTGGATACGGAAGAAGAAGACGTGGTGGTGGATCGGCGGGTGGTGCTGGAGGAGGAGGCGTTTGCGGTGCAGGGGGCGCGCGTTGCGGGACTGCACGAGGGCGAGATTGTGACGGGGACGGTGCGGAGCTTCGCGGCGTATGGGGCGTTCGTCGATATCGGGGGCGTGGATGGGCTGCTGCATATCAGCGACATGGCTTGGAGTCGCGTGAAGGCAGCGGAAGATGTGTTGAGCGTTGGTGAAGAAATTCAGGTGAAGATTCTTAGCGTGGATCCGGAGACGAAGAGGATTTCGCTGGGCCTGAAACAGTTGCAGCCTGAGCCGTGGGATTCGGCGGCGGCGACGTATACGGTGGGGCAACGGATTACGGGGACGGTGACGCGGCTGATGGACTTTGGCGCGTTTGTGCAGTTGGAACCGGGGATCGAGGGGCTGATTCACGTGTCCGAGATGTCGTGGGTGAAGAAGGTGCGGAAGCCTAGCGATATGTTGAAGGAAGGCGACAGCGTGGAGGCGGTGGTGCTTGCGGTCGATACGGCAGGCAAGCGGATTTCGCTGGGGCTGAAGCAGGCGCTGGGCGATCCGTGGAGTGATGTGGCGAAGAAGTTCGTGGTGGGGTCGCAAGTGGAAGGGCCGGTGACGCGGTTGACAAAATTTGGGGCGTTTGTGGAGCTGGCCGAAGGGGTTGAAGGGCTGGTGCACGTTAGCGAGATCGTGGCGGATCGGCGGATTAATCATCCGCAGGACGTGCTGCATGTGGGCGAGGTGGTGAAGGCCCAAGTGGTGGCTGTTGATCCGGAGAAGCGGCAGATCAAGTTGAGCATGAAGCAGTTGGTGCCGACGGGACTGGGTGAGTACCTGGAAGAACACAAGGTGGGTGACACGGTTTCCGGGAGGGTGGTGGAACAGGGAGAGGGATCGGTCGTGGTGGAGTTGGGCGAAGGGATTCGAGCGAGCTGCACGGTGGAGAAGGCGGCAGAAGAGGAGCGCGCGGGAGGCGGTGCGGTGGACTTGTCGCAGCTTGGGTCGATGCTGAGCGCGCGTTGGAAGGGTGGGGCGGACACGGCGAAGAAGAAGGCGGAGCCGGTAGCGGTGGGGCAGATTCGGAGCTTTAGGATTGTGACGCTGGAGGCGGAGACGGAGACCATTCGGCTGAAACTGATTTAGGGGCTAAGTAAAGTTCCGGTTAGGGTTACGTGGGTAACCGGGACCGCATGTGACCGTGGTCCACATGGCGGTGAGGTGGGTCAAACCATTCACGCGGCGTTAAAGCTACATTCACATTCGCGCTGTATCTGTGGAGATGTTCTTAAACACCAACTGGATAGAGGCGCGCAGAATGATTCGTCAGGTTTCAGCACTTTCGTTAATTGC
>Ga0302313_10000303_pt1 | contig 45602 bp, 44 predicted proteins | sample III_Palsa_N2_2_FD_200454 | JGI IMG/M metagenome (GOLD analysis project Ga0302313, IMG submission 200454) | Peat permafrost microbial communities from Stordalen Mire near Abisko, Sweden - III_Palsa_N2_2 | ecosystem: Environmental > Terrestrial > Soil > Palsa > Peat permafrost | place: Sweden...
ATGCCTCACGATCGGCCTTCTTATTCCCCGCCGATCCATCCTTCTAATCTCTCTACTCCCTCCGGACGAATCACCCTCATCCCGCATCCGATACCGTAAATTCCGGAGGATCAAAGCGGCATTGCCGGGCTTGGCCCGCATGTCGCGCGGCATTAAAAAATACAGCGGGGCAGGGGCAATGAAACGAATCGATAGTCGCGGCCATGGCGCGCGCATGCTGTCCGCACTCGCCATCAGCGGCCTGCTGCTGCAAGCGGGATGCGGCAGCTCCAGCACGCCCAGCGGCACCCTCTCCGGCAGCGCCGCCAGCAGCGGCACCTCCGGCCGCCCCAACGTCGTACTGATCCTCGCCGACGATCTCGGCTACGCCGACCTCGGCGCCTTCGGCAGCGAGATCAGCACGCCCAACATCGACCAGCTGGCGCAGCAGGGCAAGATCCTCACCAACTTCCACGCCACGCCCTTGTGCGCCACCTCGCGCGCCGAGCTGCTCACCGGCGCGGACCATCACCTGGTCGGCATGGGCACTCTGCCGGAGAGCAATTACTTCTATCCTGACGACGCCAGCTACCAGGGCAATCTCGACTCCAGCGCCCGCACCGTGGCGCAGCTGCTGCACGACAGCGGCTACCACACCTACATGGCCGGCAAGTGGCATCTCGGCGGCGGCGGCCCGGTGGACTGGGGCTTCGAGCAATCCTTCTCCATGGACTACTCCGAGGCTTTCGGCAGCAACTACGCCGCCACCAGCGCCCGCCCCGAATCCGCCGCCCGCGCCTATTACGAAAACGGCGTGCAGGCGCAGCTGCCCAGCGATTTCTACTCCAGCGATTATTTCGAGCAGCGCCTGCAAAGCTACATCGGCGCCGACCACGGCGATGGCAAGCCCTTCTTCGCCTATCTCGCCTTCCAGGCCGTGCACTTTCCCTTGCAGGTGCCGGACCCTTATCTGAGCCAGTACAAGGGCGTGTACGACGCCGGCTACGCCGCCATCCGCAGCGCGCGCCTGCAAAAGCAGCAGGCCCTGGGCATCGTGCCGCAGGACTTCAACGCCAATCCCGGCGACGAAGCCGTGATGGTCCGCTTCGGCCAGCCCGGCGTGCTCGTCAACCAGGCATGGAACACCCTGTTGCCGACACAGCAGCAGAGCGAGGCGCGCATTATGGAAGTGTTCGCCGGCATGCTCAGCAACCTCGACGCCAACGTCGGCCAGCTCATCGCCTACCTCAAGCAGATCGGCGAGTACGACAACACCCTCATCATCTTCCTCTCCGACAACGGCGCCGACGGCATGGGCTACGGCTTCATCCCCTACGTCGACAGCACCGGCAATCTGGACATCGACAACAGCTACGCCAACTACGGCCAGCCCGGCTCCTTCCTGTTCCGCAGCACCCGCTGGGCCGAAGTGGGCACCGTGCCGTTCCGGCTGTTCAAGGCTTTCACCGCCGAGGGCGGCATCTCCGTGCCGGCCATCGTACGCCTGCCGGGTCAGAGCGCCGGCACTCAGCCCAGCGCCGCGCTGGCTTCACTGCTCGATGTGGTGCCCACCATTCTCGATGCCGCCGGCATCCCCACGCCCGGCACGCAGTACCAGGGCCGCACCGTGGCGCCGCTGGAAGGGCAGTCCCTGATGCCGGTGCTGACCGGCCAGAGCGCCGCCATCTACGGTCCCGACGACGTCATCGTGGACGAGGTCAACGACATCCGCTACGTGCGCAAGGGCTCGTGGAAACTGACGCGGGTGGTGAACTACCTGCTGCCTTCGGCCGCCTTGCTCATCAATCACGACTGGCAGCTCTACAATATGGATACCGATCGCGGCGAGACCAACGATGTCGCCGCCGAAAATCCGCAGATCGTGGCCGAGCTGACCGCCGATTGGGATGCTTATGTGGCCCGGGTGGGGGTGGCCCAGCCGATCCTGCCGCCGCTGCTGCCGCCGATCACGCAGTGAGTCGGTCCGGCCGCTGCGCCTGCCAGAAGCGCGGCTTCGGGCAGGCGGCTTCATTCAACGTGGCTTACAGCACATGGGCGAATACGGCTCCAAACGCCAGGCCTCCACAGAACGCCCAGAACGCCCAGGTGTAACGGCGCTTGACACGTTCGCGGCCCAGCTTGTGATCGTAATAAGTCAGCATATTCCCTTTCCCTTTAAGCCCTGATTGAGTCCTGTGATGGATGCCACGCCGTCCTTTCGTATGCCCGATGTGGAACCGCTTGGGGCAGGCTAAGGAACGGGGTATCCCATGGCTTTCGGGTACCCGCGCGGCGCGGCCGCGTGGGCGGAGCCGCTCGCTTCAGTTCATGTCGCCCGCCCGTCTGCCCGGCTCCTGCCGGCGCGTTTCGGGCACTGAAAAAACGAGCACTCCATTGCGTGAAAAGAGCTTAACAAAACCGGAAAACCTTGGAGGATGAAGGGCTTCCAACCGGCTGCGGCCAGCGGGTCGATCCCTTCGCCGGATTCAAAGATTAATTTTTGTTAACAATCAGTTAAGCGTGTGCGCGCGCCTGCCGGGGCCAGGCGGCATAGTAGTTATTTACCACAACAGCCAGCGCCGCCGGGCGGCTGTGCGCCCTGCGATTCGGAGGCCCCGCGCGATTAGAAAAAGTGCAGCGCCAAACCAACCGCCATGCCGGCCAGAAAGGCCCACATCGCCCATTGCACATCGACATCCATAGTCCGCGCCGGCAGGCGGCGCGATTGCTGCGTAAACCGCATATCAGTCTCCCCCGAAAAACTGTGGTTACGCCGTGCGCTTCACCGATGGCCTTGGGCCGGGTATTTAGTCCCTTACGCCCAACTTACTTGGCCGGATGCAAGCTGCATAATACCGGGGATTACGTCGTTTTGGGCAGATGGCGCCGTCTTGCTTTACTCAATTTATCTCGCCGGCAGCACCGGCGTGGCCATCAGGAACACCGCGCTGGCATGGGCGATGGGCTGAGCTCCGGCCAGGATGGCGCAGTTGGCGAAAGCCAGCCGGCTGCCCTTCTTCTGGATCTCCACCCGCGTTTCCAGCCACTCGCCGGCCTGTGCGCTGCCGGAGAAATCCATATTCAGGCTGGCCGTCACCAGCCCCGCCGGCGGCTCCGAGGAAAACGCCGTGGCATACCCCAGCGCCACATCCGCCAGCGTTGCCAGGATGCCGCCATGCACCGTGCCGCGCGCGTTGCAATGCTTGCCCTCCACCCGCATGCCCACCACCAGGTCTGCACCCGCGCCGTGGCCGTACAGCGGGCCGATCAGGTCGAGGACGGGGCTGCTGCGGAAGAGGGGCTGAAAACCGCTGGGGATGTCCATGGCCATCGAACTCCTGGAGTCTCACTCCGGGCTGGAGACACCGGCAGCGGCAATGCCGATGCTGGCTTTTACCGGGAAACCCTTAACACCCCCCCGTTCGCCCCGAGTGAATCGCGTAGCGATTCGTATCGAGGGGCCAGTGACGCGGCCTGGACATAGGCCCCTCGATACACCGCGCTGCGCGCGGCACTCGGGGCGAACGGAGTTCAGTACAGAATTCTCCTGCTTCGAAGAAGGGAAGGGCGGGGGCCAGCCTTAACGCGCCTTCCCCGCCATCGCCTTCAAAACCTCCGGCGGCACATGCATCCCCAGTTCCATCTTGCCGATCTGGTTGCGATGCACCTCGTCCGGCCCGTCAGCCAGCCGCAGCGTGCGCGCCTGCGCATAGGCGTAGGACAGGCCGAAGTCGTCGGTGACGCCGCCGCCGCCGTGCGCCTGGATCGCCCAGTCGATCACCTGGCAGGCCATGTTCGGCGCCGCCACTTTGATCATCGCGATCTCCTTGGCCGCGATCTTGTTGCCCACCGTATCCATCATGTACGCCGCCTTCAGCGTCAGCAGGCGGGCGGAGTCGATCAGGATGCGCGCCTCGGCGATGCGCTCCAGCGTCACCGTCTGCGCCGCCACCGGCTTGCCGAAGGCCACGCGCGAGATGGTGCGCTGGCACATCTTCTCCAGCGCCCGCTCGGCCAGGCCGATCAGTCGCATGCAGTGATGGATACGGCCCGGTCCCAGCCGCCCCTGCGCGATCTCGAAGCCGCGCCCTTCGCCCAGCAGCATGTTCGAAGCCGGCACCCGCACATCCTTGAAATCCACCTCGCCATGGCCGTGCGGCGCGTCGTCATAGCCGAACACCGGCAGATGCCGCAGCACCTTCACCCCTGGGGTGTCCTTCGGCACCAGGATCATCGACTGCTGGCTGTGCCGGCTGGGGTTGTCCGGGTCCGTCTTGCCCATGAAGATGAACAGCTTGCAGCGCGGATCATTGGCCCCGGAAGACCACCACTTACGCCCGTTGATGACGTAGTCGTCGCCGTCCTTCTTGATCGAGCTGGAAATATTCGTCGCATCGCTCGAAGCTACCGCCGGCTCCGTCATGGCGAAGCAGGAGCGGATCTTGCCGGCGAGCAGCGGCTCCAGCCACTGCTTCTTCTGCGCCTCCGTGCCGTAGCGCACCAGCACCTCCATGTTCCCCGTATCCGGCGCTGAGCAATTGAAAATCTCCGGCGCCCAGATCACCCGCCCCATGATCTCGCACAGCGGCGCGTACTCCAGATTGGTCAGCCCCGCGCCGAGCGAAGACTCCGGCAGGAACAGGTTCCACAGCCCCGCTTCCTTCGCCTTGTCCTTCATCACCTCCATGATCTTCGTCGGCTGCCAGCGATCGCCCTCCGCCACCTCCTCGTGGAAGCGCCTCTCGTTGGGATACACATGCTGGTCCATAAAGGCCTTGAGCCGGCCCATCAACTGCTTGGTCTTGTCCGAATATTCGAAATCCATGGTGTGCTCCTCCGTGTCCGATATGCCGCAATGAATCCTGAATGCTTCTAACCCCCTCTCCCCACGTACGTGGGGAGAGGGCCGGGGTGAGGGGCGAACTTTCAACAAGCGCCATCCTCACTAAATCCTTCCACTTCAGTCCCCTCTCCCCTTGGGGGAGAGGGCTAGGGTGAGGGGTAGCTCTCAACAGAGCGCGCACTCCGCCGATACCACACCCCTCACCCGGCGCTGCGCGCCGACCTCTCCCCTCCCACAGGGACTCCCTGCGGTCGCAGGGGAGAGGCAATCAAACGCCTCGCGCCAAAATCTTCTCCACCAGCTTCCACCCCTGGTCCCCCAGCGGCTGCACCGCCGATCCCATCATCGCCGCCTGCGGACTCGCCGCCGTCCCATCCTTTACCCGCCCCGCGATCCCCTGCAGGATCGCCGCCAGACGGAACAGGTTGTAGGCGATATAGAAATCCCAGTGATTCGGATCGATCCCGTCGCGCCCGGTGCGCCGGCAGTAAGCCGCGACATAATCCTGCTCATTCGGAATCCCCAAAGCAGCCAGATCCACCCCCGCCAGCCCGCGGAACACTCCTTTGGGGATGTGCCAGGTCATGCAGTGATAGGCAAAGTCCGCCAGCGGATGCCCCAGCGTGGAAAGCTCCCAGTCCAGCACCGCCAGGATCTTCGGCTCCGTGGCGTGCAGCATCAGATTGTCCAGCCGGTAATCGCCATGCACGATCGAAGTCTCATCGCCCGGCGGGATGTGCTGCGGCAGCCATTCGATCAGCCGCTCCATCGAGGCGATCTTCTGCGTCTCCGAGGCGCGGTACTGCTTGCTCCAGCGGTCGATCTGCCGCGCGAAGTAATTGCCTGGCTTGCCGTAATCCGCCAGCCCCACCGCCGCGTAATCCACCGAGTGCAGCGCCGCCATCACCCGGTTCATCTCGTCGAAGATCGCCGCCCGCTCGGATGGCTCCAGCCCAGGCAGGGCAGGGTCCCACAGCACCCGCCCGTCCACCCAGTCCATCACATAAAACGCCGTGCCGATGACCGCGTCGTCCTCGCACAGGCACCAGGTTTTCGCCAACGGCACCGCTGTGCCGTGCAGCGCTGTGATCACCTTGTATTCCCGGTCCACCGCATGCGCGGACGGCAGCAGTTTCCCCGGCGGCTTGCGCCGCAGCACGTAGCGCTTATCTCCCGCGATCAGCCCAAAAGTGGGATTCGACTGCCCGCCCTTGAACTGCACCACCTGCAGCGGCCCCTGATAGCCCGCCACATGCTCGCGCAGATAAGCCTCCAGCTTCGCCTCGTCGAAGCGATGCTTCTCCCGCACCTCAGTGGTACCCGCGAACTCCTGGCTCATGCTCTGTGTGCTCTTTCCGTGCCTGCGTATTCGTATGACTTCATGCCGATCCCCTCTCCCGCATGCGGGAGAGGGGCAGGGGAGAGGGGCCGTTGACTGTCATCCTGAGCGTAGCGAAGGATCTGGCCCGCTCCCTTCACTCAAAACAACAAACATCTCAAATCCGGCAAATCCAATAGTGGGGCGGCCTGTGGCCGCCGGACTGCCACAATCCAGCGGTAGAACGGGCCGCGCTCGCCGAATCGGCCATCAAGCCAAAGCCCAAAGAAAAGGGACAGCGGCGCCGCCTTCCAGCGGCACCGCCTCCCGCACCCCTCCGGGCACCTATTTGCCCCCAGACTAAGCCCCCCACTAAGCTGGTTCAAATGAAACCTCTGCATCCCCGGTCATAAGCCCCATGCATCCCATCCCCATGGACCTTGGCCCCCATGCAACTTAACCGGGTCGATCTCAACCTTTTAGTGGTGCTGGACGCCATCTACACCGAAGGCGGCATCACCAAGGCCGCGCGCAAGCTCCACCTCACCCAGCCCGCCATCAGCCACGCCCTGTCGCGCCTGCGTGAAATGTTCGGAGACCCCCTGTTCGAGCGCCAGGGCCAGGCCATGATCCCCACGCCTCTGGCGCGCGGCATCATCGAGCCCGTGCGCCGCTCCCTGCGCAACCTGGAAATCACCCTCAACGAAGTCGCCCGCTTCGACCCCGCCACCAGCCAGGTCAAATTCACCATCGCCGTACGCGACGTGCTGGAGGCCACCCTCCTGCCCGCACTCATGGAACGCGTGGCCAAAGAAGCCCCCCATATAGAAATCGCCGCCGTCCGCGCCGACCGCCGCGAACTGGAGTCCGAGCTCGCCATGGGCACCCTGGACGCCGCCATCGACGTCCTCCTCCTGCCCCTGTCCGAACACATCCACCACGCCCCCATCGGTGTCGACCCGCTCGTGGTGGTGGCCCGCAAAGGCCATCCCACCGTGCGCCCCGGTCTTACCCTCGAGACCTATCTGAAGCAGGATCACATCCTCGCCAGCTCCCGCCGCGCTGGCCCCGGCATGGAAGACATGGAGCTGGGCCGCCACGGCCATCAGCGACGCATCCGCCTGCGCTGCCAGCACTACTTCGCCGCCTGCAGCGTCGTCAGCCGCACCGACCTCATCCTCACCATGCCGGAAACCTACGCCCGCATCGCCAGCCAGCAATTCGGCAATCAGATCCTGCCCTTCCCCCTGGTCATGCCCACCCTGGACGCGCATCTCTACTGGCACGCCAACGTCGAGGCGGAGCCGGCGAATAAGTGGTTGAGGGAAAGAGTGATGGAAGTCTTCAAGCCCTGACGGTGTTTACCTCTCCCCTTGGGGGAGAGGTCGCGCCGCCAGGCGCGGGTGAGGGGTAGCTTTCAACCAGCTGCGCGCCCCCTTCAATTCGCCCCCTCTACCCCTCGTCATTCCCGCGAAAGCGGGAATCCAGGAAGGGTGCGCGTGATGCCATCGTCTCCGTAGCCGAAACCCCCGTTGCGGAGTCCCGATTTCGGCATCACCAAAAGCACGAGCAAAGGGCGCACACCTCTCGATAAGTACGCCATTGACGCATATGCGCCAATGGCGTACGATTCCGCATGGTCTTCATAGAATCCGCAGCCTTCACAAAAAGGCTCCGCGACGTTCTCGACGATGATGCCTATGCGGAATTCCAGACTCACCTTGCGATCCACCCCGATGCGGGTGCAGTCATCCAGGGTGCCGGCGGACTACGCAAGGTGCGCTGGGCCGCTTCCGGCCGTGGCAAGCGTGGTGGCGCGCGGGTGATTTATTACTTCGCCGATGAAAAGGCACAGATCTGGCTCCTGCTGATCTATGCCAAGAATGCCAAGGACGATCTCAGCGCCGCCGAAAAGCGGCAACTCAAAGAATTGGTGGAGCATTGGAATGGATAAAGAACTTTTCGCTGATCTCGTGGCGAGCGTGAAGGAAATGAAGGAAGTCCAAGCGGGGAAACGCAAGCCGGGCCGTATGACAACCATTGAGCAGGAAGTGGACGTGAAGGGCGCCCGCGAGAAAACCGGCCTATCACAGGCGGATTTCGCCGAGATACTTCAGGTTAGCAAAGGCACGCTGCTGAACTGGGAACAAGGCCGTCGCACACCGACTGGCCCGGCCCGGGCTCTGCTCCGAGCGGTGGCAAATGATCCGATACATGTGCTTCAGGCGCTCAATGCAAAGCGGGTAGGCGCGCGGTAGAAGCAATGAAGCATCTCTGCCTGAATTGCGAAAGCGCCGACATGGTTCACGAGGCGCGCGATGTGACGATAATGCGTCAAGGCTTCGAGACCACTCTGCGCAAGCTGCGCGGCTGGCATTGCCCGAACTGCGGCGAGATCGAGTTCGATAAGGGTGAGGGCGAGCGGTATGCGAAGGCAGTCGAACAGCTGGAGGAGCAGGAGCGCGCATGGCTGGCCAGCACGCGCAAGAAATTGAAGCTCACCCAGCGTGAAGCGGCCGTGCTCACCGGCGGCGGACATAACGCATTCAGCCGCTACGAGCGTGGCGAAGCAAAGCCGGTGGTGGCGGTGGTTAACCTGTTCCGCCTGCTTGAGAAGCGCCCTGAACTGTTGAAGGAACTGCGTCACGCGGCTTAGGGGACGTAATGAAAATGCACAACCCGCCGCACCCCGGCGAAACCCTCAAGGAAGACGTCCTGCCCGAACTGGGCATGACCGTCACCGAAGCCGCTGCCGCCCTGCACGTAACCCGCACGGCCCTATCCCGTGTGCTGAACGGCTGCGCCGCCGTCTCCGCGGATATGGCACTGCGCCTGGGCCAGTGGCTCGGCAATGGCGCCGAAGTCTGGCTGCGCATGCAGGCGGCGCACGATCTTTGGCAGGCCGCCAAGAAGCCGCGGCCTCGAATTACGCGCGTGCGCGCGGCGGCGTAGGAAAGCTGGCATCGCCATGAGAACCACGCTGACCATCGACGACGATCTCTACCGCAGAGCCCAGGCCCTTACCGGACTCGACGAAAAAGCTGCCGTTGTGCGCGAAGCGCTCAAGTCCCTGATCGAATGCGAAAGCGCCCGGCAGTTGGCGGCGCTCGGTGGCTCGCAGCCACACCTGAAGGCCACCCGCCGTCGCTGAACGGCCAAGCGCATTTCGACTCTCCGTTCGCCCCGAATGCCCGCGCAGCGGGTGTATCGAGGGGCCATTCCCGCGCTATCCACCTGTCATCCTGAGCGCAGCGAAGGATCTGGCCCAAGCGAAACCAGCCCAAGCGCCCGCGGCTCCAGCCCCGCCAACCATGATATATTGGATATATCATCAAGGAGCCCCGCGATGCCCGCCAGCCCTCCCAAATCCAAACCCGCCCGCCGCGGCACAAAGCCCGCCCCCAAAACGGACGCCATCCTGTTCCGCTTCCGCGCCGAGGACACCGCCTTCGGCGTCACCCGCCGCACCACCCATGCCCTGGCCGCCCAGCTGGGCATGTCCGAAACCCAGGTGCTCCACGTCGCCCTCGCCAAGATGGCCCGTGACAACCTCCCCGCCTACGAGCCGGACAACGGCCCCCTCACGGCAAGGCAGCTCGCAGCCATCGGAAAAATCGTCCCGCAAGGCAAGATGAAGGTCACATCGAGCCTGCTGTAATGCCCACGCGGCCGCGCCAAAGCACGACGATCCCCTCTCCCGCGCGCGGGAGAGGGTGGCCCGAAGGGCCGGGAGAGGGCCGTCTGATCTCCGCGCCGCTGTGCGCCTCCAGGACGTAGTCCGGGCATGATGCGGCATTCATAGAATGACTTCCTACCCCTTGCCCTCCCCAGGCGACATCGTCTGGTGCCGCTTCCCGGAAGACGCCCGCCTCAAGCCCGCTCCCAAGCCGCGTCCCGCCCTGGTCCTGGCGGTGGGCGCACACGAAGACGACCCCCGCATCCTCATGGTCAGGGTGGCGGCCGGAACCAGCCGCAAAGTCACCCCCGCACAAGTCTTTCCCTGGGAAATGCTCATCCAAAGCGACAGCAGCAGCGCCTTTCAGGTCAGCGGTTTGAGCTACACCACCAAATTCAACATCCGCAATACCCTGGAACTCCCCTATACATCCGTCTTCTTTGAACCGCCGCCGCTGCGGCCGTATGGCGCCATTCCCAAGCTTGGGAGTTTGCATGCAAGTTATATGGCAGCGCTGAGGGCGGCCTATGGCAATGTAGAGTAGGGTCGGCTTTGCCTACCCTGGACGCTCTCCTCTACTGGCACCCAAACGCCGAGGCGGGGGCTAACCAAATGTTAGGAGAAACGCGGATACTGATGTTATGGCCCTTCGTGCCTTACTCTGGAGTATATGATGCGCTTTTGGGCTGGAGTGACCGACAATCGCTGGTTCGAATACGTGAGCCGACGTCAATTCGACGAAGTGAATTTTTGGCAACCATCAGCGAAGGCGCCATTCAGTAACTTGCCCGCAGGCACACCGTTTCTGTTCAAGCTTAAGAAGCCTAACAATTGCATCGCAGGGGGCGGCTATTTCGTTCGCTACACGCGACTCCCGCTTCTTTTAGCCTGGGACACATTTACGGAACGGAACGGTGCATCATCTCTGCGGGAATTTCGAGAGTTGATCAAGTCGAATTCATCTGGGGAATTCGGCCCAGATCCGGATATTGGATGTACGGTTGTTACGAATGCTTTTTTCTTGCCTCGTGAGAAATGGATTTCGGTTGACGCTCTGTTCCCGAAAAACATCATGCAGGGCAAAACCTACGATACGTCGCTTGCTAACGGCTCCGCGATTTGGGCCGCCTTGCAGGTTGCTCGAATTGACTCTGGCGTTGCTGAGGAAACGCTGGCATGGGGTCCGGAACGATTCGGTAAGGCGTTTCTAATGCGCGCACGTTTAGGGCAGGGCTCCTTTCGGACCTTAGTGATAGACGCCTATCAGAAGCGGTGCGCAATAACCGGTGAATCTACCTTGCCTGTGCTTGAAGCCGCGCATATCAAACCGTACGCTGAGGAAGGCCCTCATTTGACCAGCAACGGGTTGTTGTTGCGGTCGGATTTTCACAAACTGTTTGATGCTGGACTAGTGACGGTGGAGCCGGACCATACGATTCGAATAAGTAGCCGTATCCGCGATCAATATTTCAATGGAAAAGCGTATTACAGGCTGCATGGCCAAAAGCTGGCTTTGATTCCGGAAGATTCGCTGGATCATCCCAGCGCTGAATATTTGCGCTGGCACAACAATGAACGATTTGCCGAGTGAATCTTTATGCTAAGCGAATCCCTCCGAAATAAGCTGCTTGAGTTCAGGGCCGAACGTGACTGGGAGAAGTTTCATAATTTGAGAACGCTTTCAGCGTCGATTGTCCTAGAGAGCGCCGAATTGCTCGAACTAACTCAGTGGACGCCAGATATTGAACTGGAACGGGTAGCAAATGAAAAGCTTGCTCGAATCAAACATGAGGTTGCTGATCTTGCGATCCTAATCACTTATCTGGCGCATGACTTGAAAATAGACCTTGAGAAGTCGGTATCGGAAAAGTTGGCGATTAACGCAAAAAAATATCCGGTGGATAAGGCTAGAGGCTCTTCATTGAAGTACGACGAATTTCAGTGAGGGGCCACATACCTATGGCGTTAATTTGTGCCAATGACACTTGGCTTAAGCAATTGGTAGGTCATCCACAAATACGTCCTTCCGATGGCGCATTATAAAATCTGGCGACGGCATAAAGCGCTCAGGACTTTCAATTGGTCGTCCTTCAATGGCAGCTACAAGCTCTTTAACAAAAGTCTCCGTTCGCTGTTTCAGCATTTTTGAAACGATGACTCTTAAATCATCTGAGAGCGTGATAAGTCCTTTGTCGAAGGCTCTATCGTGGAGTGCGGAGAGGCATAGCCCGTTACGAGGGTTGAGTCGATTCGTTTTGTCTTTGCTCCATGGAACGATATGGCTGGCTGTCAATAGGCGCGATTCTGCCACCCCGCTCATACAGCACCGTCCGCGATAGCTACTGAGCACCGCTCGGCGGAAGAACGACTGCTTGATGCGTTGCTCGACAAACACGCGCTTAGTTTCGCCGGTGTAGTCGCTCAATTCGTCTGATTCAGTATCGGGAGCAGCAACCATTTCGGGCTGCCCAGCCAGTTCGGTCCTCAGATGCTGGCACTCCACTGCCAAACCTTCCCAGTCCGCGTTGAATTCATCCCAAATCTCGCGATCCTGAGTGGAAGAATTGCTCAGTCCTTTCCGACCCGTGCCCGTAATCGCAGGATCGAGGCTGGCGAAGTTCACCAGTTTCATGGCGACAGCAGATGGTGTGCGGCCGATCAGTTTCGCTAGTTCGACAATTTCTGGATTGCCTTGATGTAGCTTGCCGAATGGAATTTGGCAGTAAAGGTAAAACGCTAGCTTGGTTTGGTCTTTTTCCCAGCGTCCGCTTTGCATGCGTCATCCCCACCCAACAGCATTATTTGACGCGACGGCGGCTCGCCGAAGTACGGGCCGTTGGTCCGACATTTCCCTGCGTCGGACCTGTAGGTCGCTCATCAGGCGGCAACCGTAAGTGTGCCTTCTCGGCCACGGCGCGCTGGCGTCACCACGATCTTTACATCCTGTCCAAGGGCAGTCAGGCAGCGGAGCAGTGTGCTCTCAGAAACCCCATGGAAATGCCCGCGCAGGATCGCGGTGAGTTTGGGCTGAGGCAGGCCGGTGATCTCCGAGGCTTTGACCTGGGAATAGCGGCGCTGCTTGATGACGTCGGCGATGCGCATAACCAGCGCTGACTTGATCTTCATTTCTTCCGCGTCATCAAAGCCAAGATCGGCATATACGTCGCCGCTGCTCTGTTCAATCGTATTAAAGCGTCTTGCGATCATTGCATTCGTCGCGGTCGAGGGGGCCTTCGTAAGCTGCACCAAAGCGATCAAATGCCCTCACGTCAGCGCGCTGCTCAAGCACAGTATCAAACTCCCGCGCAAACGTATAAACATCCCCCGGCCACCGCGCCGAAACATAATTCCCATCCCTCACCACCCAAGCCGGCTTCGAGTTGGCCGCTGAATCCCTCACCACCCCGCTGGTCTTGGCAAACTGATGCGGCGCATCCCGCGGCACATCGATGAAATCCTCCACCCGCGCCAGCGCCCGCGTCACCTCGGCCTGCACGCTCATGTAGCCCGCCGGCTGGCCCCTGGCTTCGCCGTAGGTGCGGTAATAGTCCGGGTCCCAGAACCGCGCCAGGAATTTGGATAGCAGCCAGCCGGACTTCTCCAGCTTCCAGGTCAGGGCAGTGGTCTTGCGGCCGTAAAGGACGGACTTGCCGGTCTTCTTCGAGATGCTGCGCGCGGCCAGCACCACGCCGTGGCACACGGCGCCCACCGGTTTGCCGCTGTCGAAGAAGTCGGCCACGAAGCTCTGCAGCACCGTGCTCTCCAGGTAGGCGCGCATGCGTTTGGCGTGGCCGCCGGGCAGCACCAGGGCCTGGAAGTCGTTCACGCGCAGGTCTTCGTAGCGCAGCGGCTTGAGGAACAGGGCGTCCTGCTCCAGCTCGCGGTAGGCGCGCCTGGCGCCGCCTTGGGCGCGCAGCGTCAGCCCGATCAGGCGGATTTTGCGCAGTAAGGGTATGAAGCCCCAGGGGTCCAGACCTTCGCCGCTGATCATGATGGGGTCGGCGTAGCCGCGCTGCCCGTCCGGCGTGGCGAAATGCAACTCGTGCCCGGCCTGCTTCAGCACCTGCCAGGTCACCGCCACCTCGGTGGGGTCGAAGTCCTGGTTGGGTATGGCGACAAGGATTTTCATGGCGTCTGGATTGTAGCGTTCGTGCCGATTGCCGGCCCGGATGCGGGCCGGCGTCAAATAAGGTCTTTTACTTGGGTTGAGCTTTAGCCTGCTCCAGAGTTTGCTTGCGAATGTAGCTCCAGTCCCGGGGGGGGCGTTCATCCCGACTCTTGGCGTTTCAATGCCTTCCTTGCCCGCACATCTATACAGGATTATGATATACAAATAAATTGTATATCCAGGAAGACTTCAATGCAGGTAGCCAAGTGGGGCAACAGCCTGGCGGTGCGTCTCCCCGCCGCAGTGGTCGAAGCGCTCAAGCTCAAAGAGGGTGATCAGATCGAGATCCAAATCACCGGCACGCGCACGTTTGGTGTGAGCCGTGACAATAGCCGGCAAACGGCCCTGGAGCGCATCCGCAAATTGCGCCGGCCTTTGCCCCCCGGCTTCACCTTCGACCGCGAAGACGCGAATGAGCGCTAAAGCGTTCTTCGATACCAACGTCCTCATTTACGCTTTCGCGCAAAACGATCCCCGCGGCGACGAAGCGGAGTCCCTGCTTGCCGGCGGTGGCCTGGTCAGTGTGCAAATCCTCAATGAGTTTGTGGCGGTCGCGGTGCGCAAGCTCGGCATGCCATGGGATGACGTGCTGGAGGCTCTGGCTGCAATCCGGACGCTGTGCCCGTCCCCCTTGCCGCTGACTGTCGATACCCATGAGGCCGCGCTGCGCATTGCGAAGCAGTATGGTTATCGTATCTACGATGCGCTGGTCGTCGCCGCCGCGCTCGAAGCCGGCTGCGACACGCTGTATTCAGAGGACATGCACCACGGCCAGGTGATCGAAACGCTCACCATAAGGAATCCGTTCAAGCGCGCCTGAACGCCCCATTTACGCTTCGGGTACGCCGTTCGCCGCTCCCTCAAGGCCCCGCGAACAGCCGCGCCGTCACGCTATAGCTGAGCGAAACACCGGGAATATAAATGCCCGATTCCCACACGCTCACGAAGTTGCCGCTGGCATCGCTGGCCACGCCTGGCACCTGATCGATATCGCTCGCTCCCGCCGGCGCATCCAGCATGAAGTTCGCGCCCAGCTTGTTGCCGCCGCTGTCGAAGCGCTGGGCATAGATCTCCCAGCCGCCGGTGCTGGAAGTTTCGTCCAGCAGGTTCCACGCTACGATGAATGCGCCGGCCGGGTCCATCGCCACGGTCACGTCGCCCTGGTTTCGGCTCACGCCGTCGTCCACGCGGAATTCGGCGCCGGATGCCATGCCATTGCTGCCATGGGCCCGCGCATACAGCAAAATCGGTTCGCCGAAGGAATCGCCGTTGCGCGTGCCCTTGGGGTAAGCCACGATAAAGTTGCCGGCGCCATCAACCGCCAGCGCCACCCGCCCCAAGATTCCGTCGTCGATGGCCTCGGCGCTGTTGTTACTGACCTGCTGCGCCAGCAGGGTGCTGGCGTTACCGGAACTGTCGTACCGCCGGAAATAGGGGCCGGTGTCGAGCTGATTGGCGCGGCTCCAGGCCACGGCGTAGCTGCCATCCTCCGCCAGCGCCACCGCGGGCGCCCCCTCGATCTGGTCGGTCAGGTTTGCCACCGCCGTCGCCTCCAGGCGATAGTCCACCTGCTGTATCGTCTGCGCTGTGGTGCCGCCGCCGCTGTAGCGGCGCACCAGGATTTCCGTGGGGTTGGTGGCGATGCAGTTGGGGATCGACGATTCGCCCAGGCACAGCAGCGCGATCGCGGCGCTGTACTCGTCCCAGGCCACCACGAAGTTGCCGGCGTTGTTGATGCTGAGCGAAACATCGTCGATCGGCGTGGGCGGATAGACGGTGCCGAGGTGTCCGAGCAGCGCCGCCAGCTTCGCTTGTGCCGCCGTTTGTGCGGCGCTGACCATGAATTCATTGCCCAGCGCGCTGCCGTCCGCGCCGTAGCGGCGCGCATAAATGCCCGCACCGGCGCTGCTGCTGACCCCCGGGTCCGGCCAGGCGATGACGAATTCGCCGTTCGGCGCCATCGCCACCGCCGGCACATCGTTCCCCGGCGGCACCGACACCTGGTTGACCTGGAATTCCGCGCCCAGCGCATTGCCCGCCGCATCGTAGCGCCGGGCCTTGAGCACATAGCTGCCGGGCAGGGCGACCCGGTCCATCCAGGCGACAACGAAGGCGCCGGAGCTGCTGCGCGCTACCGCCGGCGTTTCGGCCTCTTCTCCCGCCGCGGAAACGGTAAAGGCCGCCCCGAGCGGTGAGCCCGGCGTTGCCGCCCGCGCCGCACCGATGCATCCGAACGCGAAAACGAAAGCCAGCGCCAGCCGCGACGCAGCCGTAATCGATTGCAGGTTCCCCATGAGCCTCTCCTCCTTGCCTGGTGCCGGCCCTCGAAGCGGACCAGCCCGGTGCCCTTCAGACGGGGCGCTGCGCGGCATCATACGCCCGGCGCCGCGCCGCGGAGAATAGGTCGCCGCAAGCTCAGCGCCGGCCGGCCCGTGCAAGTGGTGGTGGAGGAAAAGTCCCGGGGCAGACCCTGGCGGCAAGGCCAGGGGGAGTTTTCGACGCGTTGTTTCCGGCCCGGTGGCCGGCGGCGCTGCCGCTTACAGCAGATGCGCCATGACTACGCCGGCGAGCAGGCCGCCGACGAAGGCGTACGCCGCCCAGAGGTAGCGCCGCTTGATCCGTTCGCGTCCAAGGGTGTGATCGTAATAGTGAATAGCCATGCTTGCACCTGAGTCTGAATTGAAGCCTGAACATCCGCGATCCGCACCGATGAGCCAGTGTAGCGGCAGACCGTGACAGGGGAAGGCCTGTCCGCCTAAAGGACTAGCTGTTACCTGACGAATGGTGGTCCTGGGCGGCCCAATGGCCCCTCAAGTGAGGCGTGGCGCACGGAAATTCCCCGGGAATTGAGGAACTTCGGCGCAAGTCCGCCTCCCATGGCGCCGGGAGTGTTGCAAAGCCGCTCCGGCGCGTCATCCGGGCGGAAGGCCGATTCGGGGGTTGACGGCGGCGGCCTTTCATTGCACAAATGGCAGCAAGACAAGCTGGCTCGGGGGCTCAAGGATGAGCGGGCAGGGGCTATTCGGAATTGCTGCGATGCACGGCGTGCGGGCGCATCGCGTCCGCTGGCGCCCGGTTTCGCGCTCCCGCTGCGCCGCCGCCAAGCGGCTTGAGTGCATCCGAGGCGGCTCGGGATGCGACATAACGATTGCTGGCGCCTAGCCAGCCACCAAGGAGAGGAAAAGAACATGCTTCCCAGCCAATTCAGGAAACTTACGGCATCCGGGGTCAGTTTGGGGATCGGGCTAGCCGCGCTGTCCCTGTCCGCAACGGCGCAGGCAGCCTGGCATGGCACCGCGTCCCACGCCCAGGTGCTGCAAAAAGCCACCCTGCTCGGCGCCCTGCCGGATGCCGCGCCGATGCACATCACGGTCAGCCTCGCCCTGCAAAACAAGGCCTCGCTCGATCGCCTGGTGCAGAGCACCCACACCCTGCTCAGCCCCGATTACGGCACCATCCTGTCGCCGGCGGAATTCACCGCCGCCTACGGCCCCAGCAGCAGCCAGGTGCAGCTCGTTGTCGATTACCTGAGCCGCGCCGGCTTCAGCAATATCGTGGTGTCGGCCAACAATCTGCTGGTCACTGCCGAAGGCAAGCGCTCCCTGGTGGAGTCCGCCTTCAATACGAAGATCATGCAGTACAGCTACAACAACCGCGTGGTCTACGCCAACACCCAGGACGCCCAGGTGCCGGACGAGCTGGACGGCATCGTGCTCGCCGTCACCGGCCTGCAGAACGCCAACATCGCCCACCCGCTGATCGTGCATGCCGGCGCCAAGTCCGCCGCCCTGCCGCTGGCGGCCGCCGCCACCGGCCATGTGCCGGTGCAGTTCCCGGCGATCTATGACGTCGGCAGCATCGTCAGCGGCTCTGCCACCAACATCGGCATCATCTCCGACGGCACCCTGACCCAGGTCGTCACCGACCTGCGCACCTACGAAACCCAGAACGGCCTGACCCCGGTGAATTTGGCCTTCGTGCCCTCGGAAACCAACGGCACCGACACCAGCGGCCTTGACGAGTGGGATCTGGACAGCCAGTCCTCCACCTCCATGGCCGGCGGCGTCGATACCCTGTACTTCTACAACGCCGCCTCGCTCGACGACGCGGACCTGGAAGTGGCCTACAACAACGCCGTCATGGGCAACGTGGTCAAGGCCGTCAACGTCTCCCTGGGCGAATGCGAAAGCTCGGAAAAGAGCAGCGGCGCCATCGCCGCCACCGACCAGATCTTCGAGGAAGCGGTGATGCAGGGCCAGACCTTCTTCGTGTCCTCCGGCGACGGCGGCGCCTACAGCGGCTGCGACGGCCAGGAAGGCATCGGCACCAAGGTCAACTACCCGGCCAGCTCGCCCTACGTCGTGGCCGTGGGCGGCACCACGCTCGACACCAACGGCGCCACTGCTTACGCCAGCGAAGTCACCTGGATCGGCGGCGGCGGCGGCGTCAGCACCGAGGAGACCGCGCCGAGCTGGCAGCAGAGCGTCACCAAGAACACCGCGCGCATCGTGCCCGACGTGGCGATGGACGCCGATCCCAACTCCGGCGCCGAGATCATCGTCAGCGGCGCTTCCGAGCAGGTCGGCGGCACCAGCCTCGCCGCGCCCTTGTCCACCGGCCTGTGGGCCCGCGCGGAATCCGCGCACGCCAACAAGCTGACTTTCGCCGCGCCGCTGATCTACAGCGCCGCCGCCACCGCCGGCTCGTTCCACGACATCACCTCCGGTTGCAACTCCGGCATGACCACCGGCGAAAACGGCCTCTACACCCTGCTCAACAAGCTGCTCAGCGAGAAGGACTACTGCGCCGCCGTCGGCTTCGACGATGTCACCGGCTGGGGCAGCTTCGACATCAGCAAGGTCGTGCCCGCCCTGTAACAAGGGCGGCAGAGGCTGGGGCGGTCTCGCGGGCAGGATGCCGGCGAGACCGCACTTGGTACCAGCGGAAGATGCATGGATGAAGCTGCGTGCGGGAAGATGACTGACCGGCCCGGCATGCCGCGCCGCCCATCAATCACGATCAAGGACGATCGGAGGTTGCATGAAGACCGCCACAACGGTTGCCATCGCATGGCTGCTGCTCTGTGTTTCACCCTTCTGCACGGCTGATCGGCTCTACACCATCCAGGTCGACGGGCACAGCCGCAGCTACCTCGTCCACACTCCGCTGAACAGCAGCGGTGTCTTGCCCACAGTGGTGCTGCTGCATCCGTACACCGCCAGCAGCTCCAACTTCAGCAGCTACTCCGGCCTTGCCGCCCTGGGCGATGCGCAAGGCTTCGCGGTGGTTTCGCCCAACACCGCCTTTGGGTCATGGGGTGTCTGGAACAGCGGCGGCGAAGGCCCGCAGAACATCGATGATGTGGGCTTCCTCCGCGCCATGATCGGCGCCCTGGCGGCACAAGGCATCAGCGATCCCACGCGCATCTACCTCGCCGGCATGTCCGATGGCGGCTTCATGGCCTATCGCGGCGGTTGCGAGCTGTCCGACCTGGTCGCTGCCATCGCCGTGGTCGCCGCCACCGAAACCCAGCTCGACTACAGCGACACCCCGCCGCAGTCCACCTACAGCTGCGACATCACCCATCCCGTGCCTGTCCTGCACATCCACGGCCTGGCCGATACCTGTGTGCGCTTCGACGGCGGCGTCGGTACCGGCCTCGATCCGGTGCAGCGCCAGAGCGTGCCGGACACCATTGCCAACTGGCAGTCGCGCGATGCCTGCGCTGCCGGCGCCACCACCAGCAGCGGCCCCGGCGGCCTGCTGTGCAGTACCAGCGCCTGCGCCAGCGGCTCCGCGGTACAGCTCTGCACCATTGCCGGCGCCGGCCACATCTGGCCCGGCGCTTCGTATTTCCCGCTGGCGGTCAACGCCGTCTGCGGCGGTAGCGGCTCATCCGCCATCGACGCCTCCAGCGCCATCTGGGCCTTCGTTTCGCAATACAGTCTGGTGAACGGCGCACTCAACGTCAGTCCCTGAAGCGGTTCCCGATCCCTTTCGCGCAGCCAAGGTAGGGCGGCCTGTGGCCGCCGCCCCACTTAGTCCGCTTGGCGTACGCCCGCTGCCGCAGCGCTTGCTAGGCTGGGGTGAAAATGGAAGCCATGCCGAGGAGCACAGCACGATGAGCACCGTCGCCGAACTGGAACAGCGCCTGCGCACGCTGGAAGACATCAACGCCATCCGCGAGCTGAAGGCCCGCTACCTGCGCGCCTGCGATCGCAAGCAGCCGGACACCATGCGCGACTGTTTCGTCGAGCACGGCGCCGTGATCGAAGCCGACGGCTTCCCCTCCTTCAACGACCGCGAAGGCTGGGTCAAGGTCTTCACCGAGCTGGCCGTGAACAATCCCAACGTCATGGACACTCACCACGGCCAGAATCCGCAGATCGTGATCACCGGGCCGGACAGCGCCAGCGCCGTGTGGGATCTGCAATTCACCCAGATCAATCTGAAGGAACGCACCGTGGTCAATCTCGCCGGCGAGTACCGCGACGAGTACCTGCGCAGTGGCGGCCGCTGGTGGATCAGCTCGCAGAAATTCCGCCAGACCTCCTTCCTGATGCGTCACGTCGCCGACGATGGCCAGGAAAAAGTCCTGGCCCTGGGCAAGCCCCCGGCGGCGGGATTCATCGAGAACGCCTAGGCATTTTCGGTTCATATGCGTACACATCATGAGCCGCCTAAAGCGGCTCATCGCCTCTCCCTCTGGGAGAGGCCGCGCCGCCAGGCGCGGGTGAGGGAGGCACTTTCCGGTTACGACACCATAGCCGGAAAGTGCCTCCCTCACCCCTCCCCTCTCCCAGAGGGAGAGGGGAGGGCTTGTATCCAATTAAACGAAAAATGCCCTGGGCTTCTTCAGGAGCGCGGCGATGGATCGGGCCTCGCATCAGAAGTCGTGCTGAGCCGGCTGCGCCGACGCAGGCGTATCGAAGGACTCAAAGGTCTGATGTGTGAAGTGAGAGTGCCGACGCGGCTGTGCCGGGCAGGGCAGCCGGCATTGCCCGTGCGGTAAGGCTCCGGCGGGCGGAAAACTTCGAGTTTCTTACATAAAGCTTACTGAATCGGCCCACTTGTCTTCGACATTTGCACCTGTTTCGTGCAAATTGCGATCCCAAGTGTTAATTGTCGAGATTTCTTTACATTGATCCTTGCCCGGATCACATGAATTTCACTATATTGCCGCATGCTCCGCTGGGCGTTCGGCGCCACAGGTGGGCAATCAGGTTTCCGACGTATTTTCGAATTTTCCGTGCAGGCGGATGGGATGTGCCGGGCGCGAGATTGTGGATTGCGGCCGGTCTGGATGGGGAAATCGGCAAGGGCGCAGAAACAAGCGCCGGCCGGATATCGAATGAGGCTGTACTTGGGCGTCGCGGTGTCAGGCCTCGACGCCTTCTTTTTGCCTACGGTTGCTGCTTCCAGCCGCCAGATCTCAAGCTGCCAATCTCAAGCCGTGTAAGCCGCAATCAAAGTCCGCGCCGCCTTCGCCGCGTTGTGCGCGGGTCCATGCTGGCACTGGAAGGTTAGCCGCGTCAGATAGCTGCCTTCCCACAGCAGCATCAGCGCATCGCCCAGTACATCGGCTTCATGCGCGCCCATCTCGCGTGCCAGCTTGCGGAAGCGGCGGCGCATCTCGCCCTTGTAGTGTTCCACCACCACGCGCGCCGGATGCTCCGGCTCGGTGATCTCCACCGCGGCGTTGGCCATGGGGCAGCCGCGTGAATCCATCTTGCAGGTTTCCTTGACGTGCGCGTCGAACAGCACTTCCACCTGTTTGCGCGGGTCGTTCGGGTGCGTGGCCATGATCTCATCCCACCAGACCCAGCCCTCGCGCTCCTCGTTGTGCAGGTATTCCGCCACCAGCTCGTCCTTGGACGCCCAGCTGCGATAGAAACTCATCTTGTTGGTGCCGGCTTCCGTGGCGATGGTATCCACGCCCACGGCGCGGATGCCGTGGCGATAGAACAGATCGCAGGCCGTTTCGAAGATCCGGTCGCGTACGCGCGGTTTCGGATGCTCGGAAATATTCTCTTTGTCTACAGCGGCTTGGACCGCTTTCAGTACGCTCATGACACACCTCCACTTGACATGTTACTTACCGGTAACTAACTTACGCGTCAATGTGACTTACCGGTAACACACGGCGCGTAGCATCGGAGTGTTATAGCGATATGTCAAGTCTACCCAGTACCCCCGTACTGATTAGGGATTCGGCAAATCGCACGGCAGGTCGGCGGCGCCCCCGGATGGTCCGGCGGCGCCTGTGCTAGGGACTGATGGGAGTTCGCAATGCCTTTCAACAAGCTCATATCCAAGAAGTTTTCCACCCCGGTGCTGATCAGCCTGCCGGTGCTGACCGCCATCGTACTGTTCGCCGGCCTCGGCCGCACCGAAGCCAAGCCGCAGCCGGCGCCCCCTCCGGCCACCGAAGTGACCGTGGCCGAGGTCATCAACAAGCCCCTGCACGAGTGGCAGGAGTTCAGCGGCCGCCTGCAGGCAGTGGACACGGTCGAGGTGAAGCCGCGCGTCAGCGGCTACATCAACAGCGTCGCCTTTACCGACGGCGCCCGCGTCAAGAAGGGCCAGCTGCTGTTCCAGATTGATCCGCGGCCGTTCCAGGCCGAAGTCGATCGCCTCACCTCAGAACGCAGCCGCGCCGTCTCGGACCTGGACCTGGCCAAGGCCAACCGGGCCCGCGCCGACCGCCTGATCGGCGCCAACGCCATCTCGCGCGAGGAATACGACCGCCAGGTGGCGGCGGAAACCTCGGCCGAGGGTGAGGTCGGTTCGGTCGCCGGCTCGCTGGCCAACGCCCGCCTCAACCTGGAGTTCACCGAGGTGCGCGCGCCGATCGACGGTCACGTGTCCCGCGCCATCATCACCGCCGGCAACCTGGTGACCAGCAGCAGCCTGCTGACCACCGTGGTCTCAGACGATCCGGTCTACGCCTACTTCGACGCCGACGAGCAGAGCTTCCTGCGCTACGCCAAGCTGGCCAAGACCAAGAACGATGACGGCGCCAGCGGCGTCTTCATGGGCCTGGTGGACGAGGACGGCTATCCGCACCAGGGCCAGCTCGACTTCGTCGATAACCAGGTTGATGCCACCACCGGCACCATCCGCGCCCGCGCCGTGTTCGCCAACCCGGACGGCCGCTACACCCCGGGCCTGTTCGCCCGCATCCGCCTGGTTGGCGGGGCGGACAACGACACCGTGCTGATCGAGGACCGCGCCGTCGGCACCGACCTCGGCAAGAAGTTCGTACTGGCGCTGAAGCCGGACAACAGCATCGAGTACCGCCTGGTGGAACTGGGACCGGAAATCGACGGCCTGCGCGTGGTGCGCCAGGGCCTGCAGCCCGGCGACGTGATTGTCGTCAATGGCCTGCAGCACGTGCATCCGGGCCAGACGGTGGCGCCGACCCGCGTCGCCATGAATGAGGACAACGCCGGTCTGCGCCAGGTGGCGGGCAACCCCGCGCCGGTCAAGCTGGCCCGCGATGGTGTCGCCTCCACCGTAGCCCGTTCGCAGCCGTAAGGAAAGTATCTGTTGCACGTTTTCTAGCTGTTGCTCTCCCTTCTCCCTCCGGGAGAAGGGCAGGGGATGAGGGAGCGCTGTATCAATTGAGTGTGAACTCGGTTGCCAGGGCGCTCCCTCACCCCAACCCCTCTCCCGGTGGGAGAGGGGCACGTATACCGCCGTAGCGGTAAAGGGATTCAAGTCATGAAACTCTCTCAATTCTTTATCAGCCGGCCGATTTTCGCCGGCGTGCTGTCGACCCTGATTTTTCTCGCCGGCCTGCTGGCCCTGCCCACGCTGCCGATCAGCGAGTACCCGGAAGTGGTGCCGCCCACCGTGGTGGTGAAGGCCAACTATCCCGGCGCCAACCCGCGCGTCATCGCCGAGACCGTGGCCAGCCCGCTGGAACAGTCGATCAACGGCGTCGAGGGCATGCTGTACCAGTTCTCGCAGGCCACCGCCGACGGCGTGATGACCCTGACCATCACTTTCGCCCTCGGCACCGACATCGACAAGGCCCAGGTGCAGGTGCAGAACCGCGTGGCCCAGGCCCTGCCCAAGCTGCCGGACGAGGTGCAGCGCCTCGGCGTGGTGACCAACAAGGCCTCGCCCGACCTGACCCTGGTGGTGCATCTGCTGTCGCCGGACAACCGCTACGACACCCTGTACCTGTCCAACTACGCCCTGCTCAAGGTCAAGGACGAGCTGGCCCGCCTCGACGGCGTCGGCGACGTGCAGGTGTTCGGCGCCGGCAACTACTCGATGCGCGTCTGGCTCGATCCGGAGAAAGTCGCCAGCCGCAACATGACTGCCGGCGACGTGGTCAAGGCGATCCGCGAGCAGAACGTGCAGGTCGCCGCCGGCCAGCTCGGCGCGCCGCCGCTGCCCAGCGCGGCGGACTTCCAGGTCTCGATCAACACCAAGGGCCGCCTCACCACCGAGGAAGACTTCCGCAACATCATCATCAAGACCGGCGACTACGGCCAGGTCACGCGCCTGCGCGACGTGGCGCGGGTCGAGCTCGGCGCCGACACCTACGCCCTGCGCGCCTTGCTCGACAACAAGGCCGCCGCCGCCATCCCGATCTTCCAGCGCCCGGGCAGCAATGCCATCGACATCTCCAACCGCGTCCGCGCCAAGATGGAGGAGCTGAAGAAGGACTTCCCGCAGGGCGTGGATTACCACATCGTCTATGACCCCACCATCTTCGTCCGCGGCTCGATTCACGCCGTGGTGCACACCCTGATCGAAGCGATCCTGCTGGTGGTGCTGGTGGTGATCCTGTTCCTGCAGACCTGGCGCGCCTCCATCATCCCGCTGATCGCGGTGCCGGTGTCCCTGGTCGGCACCTTCGCCGTGATGCACCTGTTCGGCTTCTCGCTCAACGCGCTGTCGCTGTTCGGCCTGGTGCTGGCCATCGGCATCGTGGTCGACGACGCCATCGTGGTGGTGGAGAACGTCGAGCGCAACATCGAGAACGGCCTCAAGCCGGTCGAGGCCACGCGCCAGGCCATGCGTGAGGTCACCGGCCCGATCATCGCCACCGCCCTGGTGCTGTGCGCGGTGTTCGTGCCCACCGCCTTCATCAGCGGCCTCACCGGCGAGTTCTACAAGCAGTTCGCGCTGACCATCGCCATCAGCACGGTGATCTCGGCTTTCAACTCGCTGACCCTGTCGCCGGCCCTGTCCGCCCTGCTGTTGAAGGAACACGGCGCCGCGCCGGACCGCCTGACGCGCATCATCAACGGCGCCTTCGGCTGGCTGTTCCGTCCGTTCAACCGCTTCTTCGCCCGCGCCTCCAAGGGTTATGTGCGCGGCGTCGGCCGGGTGCTGCGCGCCGGCGGCATCGCCCTGATCGTCTACCTGGGCCTGATCGTGATGACCGGCTGGGGCTTCCAGCGCACGCCCACCGGCTTCGTGCCGCCGCAGGACAAGCAGTACCTGGTGGCCTTCGCCCAGCTGCCGGACGCAGCCACCCTGGACCGCACCGAGGACGTGATCCGCCGCATGAGCGACATCGCCATGAAGCAGCCCGGCGCCGAAAGCGCGGTAGCCTTCCCCGGCCTCAACATCAACGGCTTCACCAACAGCCCCAACTCCGGCATCGTCTTCGTCACCCTCAAGCCGTTCGAGGAGCGCAAGAGCAAGGACCTGTCGGCCGCCGCCATCGCGGGCGCACTCAACGGCCAGTACGGCAAGATCCAGGATGCGTTTATCGCCGTGTTCCCGCCGCCGCCCGTCATGGGCCTGGGCACCATCGGCGGCTTCCGCATGCAGATCGAGGATCGCGGCAGCCTCGGCTTCGAGGAGCTGTACAAGCAGACGCAGAACCTCATCGCCAAGGGCAATGCCGATCCGATGCTGCACGGCCTGTTCTCCAGCTACCAGGTGAACGTGCCGCAGATCGACGCCAGCGTCGACCGCGAGAAGGCCAAGTCGCAGGGCGTGTCCTTGCAGGATCTGTTCGACACCATGCAGATCTACCTCGGCGCGCTCTACGTCAACGACTTCAACCTGTTCGGCCGCACCTACCAGGTCAACGCCCAGGCCGAGCCGCGCTTCCGCCTGCAGGCGGAGGACATCGTGCGCCTGAAGACGCGCAACGGCGCCGGCGACATGATTCCGCTGGGCAGCTTCGTCACGGTGAAGCAGTCCTCCGGGCCCGATCGCGTCATGCACTACAACAGCTACCCCACCGCCGAGATCAACGGCGGCCCCGGCCCGGGCTTCAGCACCGGCCAGGCGCAGGCGGAAATGGAGAAGCTGGCGCGGCAGGAACTGCCCAACGGCATGACCTTCGAATGGACCGAGCTGACCTACCAGCAGATCCTGGCCGGCAACACGGCGCTGCTGGTGTTCCCGCTGGTGGTGCTGCTGGTGTTCCTGGTGCTGGCGGCGCAGTACGAGAGCCTGGGCCTGCCGCTGGCGGTGATCCTGATCATGCCGATGGTGTTGTTCTCGGCCATCACCGGCGTGCAGCTGGCCGGCAGCGACGACAACATCTTCACCCAGATCGGACTGATCGTGCTGGTCGGCCTGGCCAGCAAGAACGCCATCCTGATCGTGGAATTCGCCCGCGACCGCGAAGCCCACGGCGAGAAGCCGTTGCGCGCGGTGCTGGACGCCGCCAAGCTGCGCTTGCGCCCGATCCTGATGACCTCGCTGGCTTTTATCATGGGCGTGGTGCCGCTGGTCACCTCCACCGGCGCCGGCGCCGAGATGCGCCATGCCATGGGCGTGGCCGTATTTTCCGGCATGCTGGGCGTAACCTTCTTCGGGCTGCTGCTGACCCCGCTGTTCTACCTGCTGGTGCGCAAGTTCCTGGGCGGACGCCGCAAGGCCCAGCTGCCCGAAACGGCGGCGGCTGCCGCCACGCCGGCGGCCCACGTGGCGCATTCACACTGAAATCACAAAGAGTAAGGAGATTGCAATGAGCGAAAAAATTGCCTTGATCACCGGCGGCAACAAGGGCATTGGCTTCGAGACCGCGCGCCAGCTGGCCAAGAGTGGTGTGCACGTCATCATCGGCAGCCGCGAGCGCAGCAAGGGCGTAGAAGCCTCCCTCAAGCTGCAGGCCGAGGGCCTGGATGTGGAAGCCCTGGTCATCGACGTCACCCACCTCGGCAGCATCGGCGAGGCTGCGCGCGAAGTGGAGAAGAAGCATGGCCGCCTCGACATCCTGATCAACAACGCCGGCGTGCTGCTCGATTCTTACGACAAGAAGCCGTCGGAGCAGACCCTGGAAACTTGGCGCAAGACCTTCGACGCCAACGTCTTCGGCCTGGTGGCGACGACGCAGGCTTTCCTGCCGCTGCTGAAGAAGTCGGCCGCCGGGCGCATCGTCAACCTGTCCAGCATCCTGGGCTCCAATACCCTGCACCAGGAACCGGGTTCGTCGATCTACGACTTCAAGATGCCGGCCTACAACGTCTCCAAGTCGGCGGTGAATGCCTGGACCGTTCAGCTCGCCTACGAGCTGAAGGACAGCAAGATCAAGGTCAACGCCGCCCACCCCGGCCACGTCAAGACCGACATGGGCGGAGAAGCCGCGCCGATGGAGATCGTCGACGGCGCCAAGACCAGCGTGCAGCTGGCCCTGCTGGGCGAGGACGGCCCCAGCGGCGCCTTCATCCATCTCGGCGAAACCCTGCCCTGGTAGTGGGTTCCTGTAGCCCGGGAAGCGCGGAAGCACTACCCGGGTTGCAAGGTCCACCGCCACCCCGGTAGCGCTTTGCGCTTCCCGGGCTACGAATAGAGTCACTGGAGAGTCAACCGTGTCGAAGCAGAAATTGTTGTTCACCCCCGTCCAGGTCGGCGACCTGCGCCTGGCTAACCGCGTGGTGATGTCGCCGCTGACGCGCTGTCGCGCCGAGGCCGGCCATGTGCCGGGCCAGCTGGTCGAGGAGTACTACGTGCAACGCGCCGGTGCCGGCCTGATCATCACCGAGTGCACCATGACGGCGGTGGACGGCAGCGCCTTCGTCAACGAGCCCGGCATTTACAGCCTGGAGCAGATCGCGGCCTGGAAGAAGATCACCGACGCGGTGCATGCCCGGGGCGGACTCATCGCCCTGCAGATCTGGCATCCGGGCCGGGCCACGCATGCCCTGCTCAACGGCGGCGTGACGCCGATCTCCTCCGCCGCCAGGCGCAACCGCGAGGGCCAGGTGCATACCCCGCAAGGCGCAGTGGACTACCCGGTGCCGCGCCGCCTGGACGACGGCGAGCTGGCCGGCGTGGTCGAGCTGTTCCGCGCCGGGGCGGAGAACGCCCGCGATGCCGGCTTCGATGCCATCGAGGTGCACGGCGCCCACGGCTATCTGCTCGACCAGTTCCTGCGCGACAGCGTCAACGACCGCGACGGCGAGTACGGCGGCTCCGTCGAGAACCGCGCGCGCCTGCTGTTCGAGGTGGTAGACGCGGTCATCGGCGTGTTCGGCGCCGGCCGCACCGGCCTGCGCATCTCGCCGCTGGTGGGCTTCAACGACATGAGCGACTCCGATCCGCGCGCCCTGGTGCAGCATGTGGCCGAGCAGCTGCAACGCCGCGGCGCCGCCTTCCTCGACCTGCGTCACAACGACGCCGCCAACCCGGCCGAGCAGGAGCTGACGCGCATCGCGCGCCGCGCCTACAGCGGCACGCTGATGCTCAACGGCAGCTTCACCCAGGCCAGCGGCGAAGCCGCGCTCCAGGACGGCAGCGCCGACGCCATCATCTACGGCAAGCCTTTCATCGCCAATCCCGATCTGGTGGAGCGTTTCCGCCAGGGCGCGGAACTGGCGCCGGTGGACTTTGCCACCCTCTATACCTCGGGGCCAAAGGGCTATACGGACTACCCAGCTTTAGACACGGTAGATCTGCGCGTCCAGGCCCTGGCTTCTTGAGTCAGCAGGAGAATTACATGAACAAATCCATCCTTGCGGCACTGGCAACGCTGCTGCTTTCCGCCTGCGCCGTGGGGCCGGATTACCGCGCCCCGCAAACCGCGCCGGCCGCGCTGATCAACGCGCAGTCGCCGCAGTTCGTGGCGCAGAACCCGGAAGCGGCCTGGTGGAACCAGTTCGACGACGCCGAGCTCGACAGCCTGGTGACGCGCGCCCTCGGCGCCAATCTCGACCTGCGCATCGCCATCGACCGCGTGCGCGAGGCGCGCGCCGTGTTCGTGCAGAACCAGTACGACTACGCCCCGCATGCGCCGCTGCAGGCCGCCTACTCCCATACCGACGAGCAGGAGCCCGGCTTCGGCACCCAGCGCATCAACGCCGAGAGCTACAGCCTGGGTTTCGACGCCACCTGGGAAGTGGACCTGTTCGGCCACGTGCGGCGCTCGGTGGAAGCGGCGCGGGCCGATGCCGGGGCGCAGCAGGCCAACCTGCGCGACGCCCAGGTCACCGTGGCGGCGGAAGTGGCGCGCAACTACTTCGAGCTGCGCGGCACGCAGAAGCGGCTCGACGTGGCGCGGCAGAACCTGGCCAGCCAGGACCAGACACAGCAGCTGACCCAGCTGCGCTACGACGCCGGCCGTGTCACCGAGCTGGATGTGCAGCAGGCCCGCGCCCGCCTCAAGGCCACCGAGGCCACCATCCCGCCGCTGGAAGCGGCCGAGAAGCAATCCGCCTACCGCCTGGCCGTGCTGCTGGGCCAGCGTCCCGGGGCGCTCGACGCCGAGCTCAAGCCGGTCGAAGTGCGCACCTGGGCCAAGGCCCTGCCGATCGGCGACACCGCCGAACTGCTGCAGCGCCGTCCTGATGTGCGCGCCGCCGAGCGCCAGTTCGCCGCCGCCAACGCGCGGGTGGGAGTCGCCACCGCCGATCTGTTCCCGCGGGTCAACGTCACCGGCTTCGTCGGCTTCCTCTCCGGCGACGTCGGTCGCCTGTTCAGCGCCAACGCCAGCAACGACGGCCGCGCCTGGGCGGTGACGCCCACGGTGAGCTGGGCCGCGCTCGACTTCGGCTCGGTCAAGGCGCGCCTGCGTGCCAGCAAGGCACAGTCCGATGAGGCCGCGGTCAACTACGAAAAGGTGGTGCTGACCGCGCTGGAAGACACCGAGAACAGCTTCGTCGCCTACGGCAAGCAGCAGACCCAGCTGAAAAGCCTGAGCGAGCAGGCCGAGGCCTCACGCCGCGCCGCCGAACTGGCCGAGATCCAGTACCGCGAAGGCGTGGCCGACTTCCTCACCCTGCTCGATGCGCAGCGCACCCAGCTTGAAGCGGAAGACGGCGTGGCCCAGGCGCAGACCGCGGTCAACGTCGACGTGGTGGCGATCTACAAGGCCCTGGGCGGCGTCGGCCAGCCCGAAGGCACGGCGGACCAGGTGGCGGTCAACCGCTAATCGTCCGCCGCTTGTAGAACAGCGGCGGCGACAGAGACGTAGCCCGGGAAGCGCGTAGCGCTACCCGGGGTTGCCGCGCGCTCCCGGGTAGCGCTGCGCGCTTCCCGGGCTACAATGGAATCACCGTCCGCCGCTAGCAGAGGGATTCCATGTCGACGCCGTCACCCCGCCGCCTGCGCCTGCTCGGCGCGCTCGCACTCGCTGCGCTGATTACTCCGCACCTCTCCTCCGCGCAGGGCGCCGATCCGGCCCGCATCGCCGCGGCCGGCCAGACCGCGCAGCAGGCGCCCTCATGCAAGAATCTCGGCGATTTCTACTGGGAGATCGGCGACGCCAGGGGTGTGCTCGGTAGCGGCGCCATCGGTTCAAGCTACGGCCCCAACACGAGCATCAAGATCGCCTCCGCCTCGAAGTGGGTGTTCGGCGCCTACTTCCTGGAGAAGATCGGCAAGAACGTCCAGCCCTCCCCGCAGCAGCAGCAGGCGCTGGAGATGCAGGCCGGCTACTCCTCCTTCAATCCGTTCAAGTGCGTCTTCACCCGCAAGGTCGAGGGCTGCTTCAGCGCCGGCTCCAACAGCGAGGTCAAGCCGCAGGACATCGGCAAGTTCTCCTACGGCGGCGGCGGCAGCCAGAAGCTGGCGCTGGAGCTGGGCTTGGGTGGCCTCAATTCCGACCAGCTAACCCAGGAAGTGATGGGCACCCTCGGCATCGGCGGCCTCAGCTATGCCAATCCCCAGCTTGCCGGCGGCCTGCAGGGTCCGCCCTCCGCCTACGCCCAGTTCCTGCGCAAGGTTGTATCCGGCCAGCTGCGCATGAAGCAGTATCTCGGCTATGCCCCGGTGTGCACCTTGCCCGGTTCCTGCCCCAATGCCAGCTACAGCCCGGCCAAGGCGGCCTGGCACTACAGCCTGGACCACTGGATCGAGGACGATCCCGCCAGCGGCGACGGCGCCTTCAGCAGCCCCGGCGCCTTCGGCTTTTATCCCTGGATCGGCGCGGACAAGAGCACCTACGGCATGGTGGCGCGGCAGAAGATGTCGTCGACCGCTTATCTGGAGAGCGCCGATTGCGGCGCGCGGATTCGCCGGGCCTGGTTCAGCAAGCAGCCGGTGATGTAATTCCGGTGGCGTAGCAAGCGCGCGGATGCTTCTCTCCCTCTCCCTACGGAGTGGGGAGAGGGTTGGGGTGAGGGGCGCTTTTTACCTGACTAGCACCGAACTCCGTTCGTCCCGAGTGCCCGCGCTAGCGGGCGTATCGAGGGACTAGCACCACCCTTTCCCCTTGTCATCCTGAGCGCAGCGAAGGATCTGGCCGCAGCCAAAGCACAGCAACGGTAACATCAAAAGCAAAGCCCCTACATCCACCTGCGTCATCCCCGCGCAGGCGGGGATCCAGTTCTGGCCGTATGCGCCGCAACCACCCCTCACCCTACGCCCTCTCCCCCAAGGGGAGAGGGGACTAAAGGCAAGGCGTCGCTACGCTTTTGACATTCGAGGCAAGCTCAAGCCTTCGGCTTCCCATATCGCCGCGCCAGCAAACTCGGCAACAACACCAGCGCGCAAATCAGCGTCATGCTCAAGCCGACCGTCAGCAATATCCCCATGCTGACGATGCCCGGATGCCGCGCCAGCATCAGATCGCCGAAGTTGGCGGTGGTGATCAGTGCTCCGAACAACACCGCGCGTGCGGTGCCGGTCTGCAGCAGGTTGACGTGGGAGGAAGCGGCAACCCGCCCGCGCTGCGCCAGGTACACGCCATAGTCCACGCCCACCCCGAGTATCAGCGGCAGGGCGATGACGTTGGCGAAGTTGAACGGCACGTTGAACAGCACCGAGCCGGCCACGGTCAGCAGCCCGGCCAGCAACAGCGGGATCAGCACCAGCAGCATGTCGGCGAAGCTGCGCAGCAGCACCAGCAGCAGGATGGTGATGGCGATGAAGGAGTAGACGAAGGCCTGGCGGAAAGCGCCGACCACGGCGTGGCCGGATTCGATGTAGCCGATGGCGCCGCCGGTGGCGTTGGGCGCGGCGCCGCGCACCTGGCTGACGAAGCGTTCCATCGGGCCGGGACCATCCAGCACTTCCTTCGGCCAGATCTCGATGCGGTACTGGCCGTCGGCGCTCTTCCAGCGCCGGGTGATCTGCGCCGGCAGGTCCTGCTCGGTCACCGGCGCGGCCTGCAGGGCATCGCGCAGGCCTTCGATCTGCGGCGGCAGGGCCGACAACAGGCCCTGGCGCAGGCGGCCCAGCAGTTGTTCATGGGTGGCGCTGTCGCCCTGCTGCCAGGCGCTGTCCAGCTTCTGCAGCGCGGTCTGCAGTTTCTGCGCGGCAGCCGCGGCGGCGGGCTTGTCCTTGTTCTGCTCGATGTAGGCGGGCAGGGCCGCGCCGAGCTGGTGGATGGCGGCGTAGTCGTCCTCGCGCGGCGTCACTTTCAGCGGGCTGCCGTCGCCCATCAGGGTCGGGCCCAGGGTCAGGTTGAGGTCGCCGATGATGGCGAGCTTGGCATCCTGGTCTTCCGGCACCAGGTCGAACAGGGTCAGCGCATGCCGCACCAGCGGCAGCGCCGCCAGTTTTTTCGCTTCGGCCATGGCCTGCGTCGCGTCAGGCGCCAGCACCGACAGGGTCAGGGTCGGGATGTTGGGGTCGCGCAGCAGATCGCGGAAGGTGCTGACCGACTCGCTGTTCGGATCGCGCAGGTCGATCGGGTCGTAGTCGAAGCGCGCCTTCGGCGCCAGCAGCAGCGAGCCGACGGCGAGCAGGGCGGCGCCGATCCAGATGGCGCGCGCGTACTTGTACGGCCAGTTCAGCACGCGGCCGAGCACGCCGCTGTCCGGCGGCGTCAGCTTGACCTGCGCCGCGTTGGGCGGGAACAGGCTGATCAGGGCCGGCAGCAGGCTCAGGCTCACCACCAGGCTGATGAACATGCCGGCGCCGGAGATGATGCCCAGCTCGGCGATGCCGGTGAACGGGGTGGGGATGAAGGCGAAGAAGCCCAGCGAGGTGGTGGCGGCGCAGACCATCATGAAGCCGCCGACGTCGGCGGCGGCGCGCGGCAGCGCCGTGCGCTGTTCCAGGCCGCCGCCGAGCAGCTCGCGATACTGCATACACAGGTATAGCGCGTAGTCGATGCCGAGGCCGACGTAGAGCACGCTGAAGGCAATGGAGATCAGGTTGAGATGGCCCACCGCCACGGCGGCGAAGCCGGCCGTGACCAGCAGGCCGAACAGCAGGGTGATGATGGCGGCCACCACCAGGCGGCCGGAGCGCAGCGCCAGGTAGAGCAGCACCACCACCATCAGCAGGCCCACGCCGAAGGCCTTGAGGCCGCCGCTGAAGGCCATTTTCAGCTCCTCGTGCTCCAGCGCCTTGGAGCCGGTGAGCCGCACCGTCACGCCCTGCGCCGGACCCAGCTGCAGTTTGCCGACCGTGGCGCGGAAGGCGTCGATGGACTGCTCGGTGGGAAACAGCTGGCCGAAGTCGAAACTCGGCTTGATCTCGATGAAGCGCCGGGTGGCGTCGCCGACATTGACGCCGGTGCCCATCATGTCCTGCCAGGACAGGGCATAGAAGCGGCCGGCGACGGCGGCATCGATGCCGTCCGCCATCTTGCCGAGGGCGGGCGACAGATCGAAATCGGCCGCGGCCGGGTTGGTCGCCGCACGGTCGAGCAGGGTGAACAGGCCGTGCAGGCTGGGGTCGTGGGTCAGCGCGCCGAGGAAGGGCTGCGCCTGGTTGAGGCCGTCCGCGAGCTTCTGCAGCGCCGGCGTGTCCAGGTAGAGGAAGCCGTTATGGCGGAAATAGGGATCGGTCTCGGCGGCATAGACTTCTACGAACTGGTCCGGCTGCGCGCGCAGGGCGTCCACCAGCCGGCGCTGCGCCTGGTCCGCCACCTCCGACGTGCTGCCGTCCACCACCGCCACCAGCCCCTCGTCCAGGTCCGGAAACAGCTGGTCCATGCGATGCTCCGCCTGCCGCCAGGGCAGCGTGGCGGAGAGCATGTTTTCGGGGTCGGTGTCGACGCTGAGATGGGTCCAGGCATAGTGCCCGACCACGATGCCGAGCAGCAGGGCGATCGCCAGCACCCAGGCGGCCCGCCGCTGCATCAGGCCGACCCAGGCCAGCAGGGCGCGGGTCAGAACGGTGTCGGTTTGTTTGGTTTGCGCCATGACGTGTCGATTCCAGCCGGATTTTGTAGGCCCAATGAAAGCTTTTTGTGCTGCGCTGCAGCCGCCGAAGCCTGCTCCGAGTCGTGTAAACTTATAGCCGCCTCGGCAGTCAAAAGGCTTGTTGCGGCGGCGTTATTGTCGCCCCCGCAAGCCAATATCCCAGTTTTCGGAGAAAGCTTTGCGACGCTTGCGAACCCCTCTATTGTCGCTTTTTTTCGGGCTGATTTTCTGCACGCCCGCGGCATTTGCCGCCGGCACGCCGGCGGACGTGGTCAACGCCATCCACGCCGCGCTGCTCAACAACATGAAGCACGGCAAGGAATACGGCTGCGACGGCCGCATCAAGCACCTGCAGCCGGTGGTCGATGCCAGCTTCGACGTGCCGCTGATCGCGCAGACGGTGATGCGCCGCCACTGGAGCGAGCTGAGCGATGCGCAGCGGACCCAACTGATCGCCGAATTCCGCGAAGTCACCGTGGTCACCTACGCCAGCAATTTCAACAGCTTCGGCGGCGAGGTCTTCACCACCCAGGACACCCAGTCCCTACCCAATGGCGACCAGATGGTGCATGCGCGCCTGCAGCCGGGCAGCGGCGACAGCGTCGCCTTCGACTACATCCTGCACGGCAAGGATGGCAATTTCCGCGTCATCAACGTCATCGCCGACGGCGTCAGCGACCTGGCGCTGCGTTCCACCCAGTACAACGCCCTGTTCGAGAAGAAAGGCTTCAGCGGCCTGATGGCCTGGCTGCAGGACCAGAGCAAGAAGATGCAGGCCAATTGCGATTGATGCGTCAATCGGGGCTTGTAGTTGAGGTCAGGCCGGCACAGACTGGCGTTGCAGGCAGCACATAAAACAAAGCGGGATCGAAAAATCAGGCGGGGGAGGGCGATGGGCGACGAACTTCGCGCACTGCGGAGAGCGGTGCGGTGCGGGTTTTTGCTTGCGGCGGGGGGCATGTCGGTCAATGCCGCGGCCATGGCCGCAGACGACGGCGCCGGCCAGTCGCAGCAGCAACAGCAGCTGCAGGAAGTGGTGGTGACCGCGCAGAAGATGAGGCAGACCCTGGAGCAGGTGCCGGCCTCGGTCACCTCGGTCAGCGGCGACTACATCCGCAGTACCGGCGCGCGCGATTTCCAGGAACTGTCCAGCTACACCGCCAACACCAACCTGCAGGTCTCCTCGTCCTCCACCCAGTTGCTGGTGCGCGGCTTCGGCACCCTCAACGACGTGCCCGGCCTGGACCCATCCGTCGGCGTGATGGTGGACGGGGTGGTCTACACCTATCCCGAATACCTCAGCGCCTTCTTCAGCGATCTGGATCGTTACGAAGTGTTGCGCGGCCCGCAGGGTACGCTGTCCGGCAAGAACGTTACCGCCGGCCTGCTCAACATCACCACCAATGCCCCGGACAACGAGCGCCTGATCCGCGTCGATGCGGACATGCGCAGCAGCGGCAACCTCGCCTTTCGCCCGGTGATCAACCTGCCGCTGGGACCGGATGCCGCGGTGCGCTTCAGCGGCAACTTCCAGCACGGCGACCGCGGCGTGCTCTACAACACCGATCTCAACCGCCGCGAAGGCAACCAGCAGCAGGACTCCGGCCGCATGCGCTTCCGCTATGACTCGCACGCGGGCTGGACCATGGATGTCGGCGCCTTCGTCGCCTACAACGTGCAGAACTTCAACAAGCAGCAGTTGTACATCGTCGGTCCCAATATGCTGGTGCTGGACCGCAGCTACGATCCACGCTTCAATCCGGTGGTCAACAACTTCCTGTCGGAGGATGTGCACGCCACCCAGAACGCCAGCACCCGCGGCGCCTCCGTCACCTTCGAGGGCGATCTCGGCAATCCGGGCGGCATGAAGTCGCTGAAGCTGACCTCGATCACCAGCGTCGCCGAGAACCTGATCGGCTCGCGCGACCTCGACGGCGACTTCAGCCCGGTGCCCTTCATCAAGGATTCCCTGGCGCAAACCGAGCCGGAGCGGCAGTTCACGCAGGAGTTGCGCGTCACCGGTGTCGGCCAGAACTTCTTCGGCCTGGGCCACGAGGCCAACTTCGTCGCCGGCCTGTATTACGACAACTACACCCTCAAGACCTCGGACGACTTCTCGGTCGAGGACCTGGGCGCGACTTTCAATTACGTGCTGGCGGCCGGCTGCGATTCAAACAAGATTCCGGTGGCACTGTGCTCCCCCGTGAGCAAGCTCCTGGGCAACGCCGTCGACGGGCTGCTCAACACCATCAACACCGTCCTGGGTCAGCCGTTGATCGGGACGCAAAACGCCATCTCGGGCCTGGACCAGCGCACCAAGGACTATGCCGCCTTCGGTCAGGGCGAGTGGTATTTTGTCGATCACTGGTCGCTGATCGCCGGCCTGCGTTACGCCAAGGAAAACCGCAAGGGCCAGCCGCACAGCTTTTCCGACAGCCTGATCATCAAGGCCATCGCCGATCAGACCAATTTCGACTATGCCGGGGCTGCCGCGCTGCATCGCACGGAAACCGACTTCTCGCCCAAGGCAGGACTGAAGTACCAGCCGAGCAAGCACCTCGAGGGCTATTTCACCTGGGCCGAGGGCTACAAGAGCGGCGGCTTCAACGGCATCCCGCTGAATCCGGACAGCATCGAGTACGAGCCGGAGAAAGCCGCCAGCCTGGAGGCCGGCTTGAAGATCAAGGACCGGCTGCTGAATGGCCCGATCCGCGGCTCGTTTTCGATCTACCACACCCATTTCAGCAACCTGCAGGTGTCCACCTTCCAGGGCACCAACGTCATCATCGTCAACGCCGCCGAGGCGCACTCGCAGGGTTTCGAGGCCGACCTGATGTGGCTGCTGCCGATTCGCGGCATGTCGCTGTACAGCTCCTTCGGCTTCGCCGATGCGCGCTATGTCCGCTACCCGGATGGTCCCGCCCCGGGCGATTTCGACTGCGGCACGGTGGGTACCGCGGCGCCGGCGCAGTGCACCTGTCCGTCCGACAGCGGCAAGCTGCCCGGTACCAAGCGCAGCGGCTGCGGCAAGAACCTGACCGGCCAGCCGCTGCCGTTCGCGCCGCAATGGACTGCCACGCTGACTCCGGCCTATACCTTCCTGCATCTGCCTTACGCCGTCAGTGTCAGCGCCGCCACCGACATCCTGTACCAGGGGCAGCGCTACCTGAATTCCGAGGACGATCCGCGCCAGTTGCAGAAATCCACCCTGGTGATCAACCCGCGGCTGGTATTCGCCGACGAGGCCAATGGCGACTGGGGCCTGAGTGTGGGCATCCAGAACATCACCCACCAGATCTACGGCGACCAGGTCATCGACCAGCCTCTGGGTGCGGGCAATTTCGCCGAAATCCGTGGCGACAACGGGCGCTTCTATTCAGGCAACTTCTTCATCAATTTCCATTAAGGAAGAGTTGAGCAAGTCGTCACCGCGAGGATGTGGCGTGGCCTGCAGTAGGATGTGCTGAGCGCAGCGAAGCGCATCGTTTACCGCGGCACTGCCTCGACTGATGCGCTTCGCTGTGCTCAGCACATCCGACGGCCCTGAAGAACTTCCCGATTGCAGGATGCGGGGTCTGCCGCCCCGCTACCGGTTCGCCGGCGGCGGCAGCCGCCGGATCTGTTCGGCGATGCCGTCGCAGGCCTGGGTCAGGGCCGCGCGCATCGCCACCACCGTGGATGGCGCATCGATGCTGCCCATCGGCGCATCGGCTGCCAGCCGGCCGTCCATCATGGTGCTGCCGGACAGGTGCCAGTCGCCGCGCAGGCGCAGCACCGTGGCCGTTCCCGGCATGGCATCCGGCTCGAAGCTCTGCAGTTCGATGTTCAGGGCCAGCGCCGACGCTTTTTCGCTGTCGGTGGTGAAGGCCTGCACCTCGTAGCCCGGCAGCTCGGCGGCCAGTTGCAGCGCCACCCAGCGCGTCACGCTTTCACCCGGGCGCTCGGCCCAGACCACGTCGGGGAAGCGCTTCAGCTCGGCGTCGGCGCTGCGGTAGATGATGGCGCGGCGGTCCAGGTATTCCGGCATCGATACGGTACGCACCACCAGCACCGGGCGCTGCATCTGCTGCGTCGCCGGCGGCAGCGCCACGTCGTTGCTGAGCAGGATCATCCGCGGCGGCGGCCCGGCCGAGCAGCCGGCGAGCAGCGCCAGTACGGCGAGGCAGGCGCGGGCGCCTCCGCGTAGCATGGGGATGAACGTTTTCATTGCTTCTGCACTCCGGTGATCAGCGCCTGCGGATTGCGGTCGATGGTTTCCGAGAAGTTACGCAGCGCTTCGGAGGCCACGGCCAGGTTGCGCAGCGCCTGCTCCAGGTCGGCGCGCATCGGCGCGCCCGGCGCGGTCAGCTCGGAGGTATGGGCCAGGGTGGTGTCGGCATCCTTCAGTGCCTTCTGCGCGGTCAGCAGGGTGTCGCTGAGCTGCGGCGACAGTGTGCTGACGGCGCCGTCGACGTGGTCGCTGAGCTTCTGCACCGAGGCCAGGGTGCGCGCGGTGTCGCCCTGCAGCTGGGTGATGGCCTTGGTCAGCGCGTCGGCGGTCTGCCGGGCGGAGCCGGCGGTGGTGCTCAGCTCGGTATTGGCGGTGACGGCGAGCTGCTTCACCGCCTGCAAGGTTTCGCGCAGCTCGTCGCTGATCTGGCGCAGCGGCAACTGCGACAACTGGTCGCGGAAGGTGTCGAAGTCCGAGCGCATCGCCGGGATTTCGTTGGCGTCGGGATCCTCGCTGACGAATACCGCCGGGGTGTCGGGCTGGAAGTCGAGCTCGATGTCGAGCTGGCCGGTGACCAGGCTCTGGATCGCCAGCTGCGCGCGCATGCCCTTCTCGATGAACTTCTCGAACGGTACGTCGGCCACGGTCAGCTTCTTGTCGCCGAGCATGCGCACCTTGCGCGGATTGAGGGTGATGTAGACGGGGATGCGCGCCGACAGGTTGTTGGCGTCGAACTGCACCTTGATGTCGGTGACCTGGCCGACGCGCACGCCGCGGAAATTCACCGGAGCGCCGACCGACAGGCCGGTGACGGCGCCGTTGAAGTAGATCACCGCATGCTGCTTGCGCTCGAACAGCTGGTTGCCGCCGACGGCGAGCACCGCCACTGCGGCCAGCAGCAGGGCGCCGAGGACGAAGCCGCCGATCAGCGCGGGATTGGCTTTCTTCATGACCGCTCTCCAACGGCAACGGCAAACAGCGTCTCGCGCAAAGACGCGAAGACGCGAAGGAAAAGCAAGACGCCTTTTTCTTTAAAGAGGCTTTTAGCAGCGTCTTTGCGTCTTTGCGCGAGATAGTTTTTTTCTTTATTCACTCTGTACCACCGTGTCGTGCGTGCCGGCGTCCTTCACCGCTTCGCGGCGCAGGAAGGCCTGCACCGTCGGATGTTCGCAATGCGCCAGCATCTCCTTGGGCGAGCCGTGCGCGATCGGGCGCTTGCTGTCGGCGTCGAGGAAGATGCCGTTGTCGCCGATGGTGAACAGGCTGGCCAGCTCGTGGCTGACCACCACGATGCTGGCGCCGGTGCCGTCGCGCAGCTGCAGGATCAGGTCGTCGAGCCGGCGCGAGCTGATCGGGTCGAGGCCGGCCGAAGGCTCGTCGAGGAACAGCAGCTCCGGGTCCAGCGCCAGCGCGCGCGCCAGGCCGGCGCGCTTGCGCATGCCGCCGCTGATCTCGGACGGGTAGAACTCCTCGTAGCCGCGCAGCCCCACCAGGCCCAGCTTGTAGCGCACCAGGGCGCGCGTCTCCACCGCGTTGGCCTCGGTATAGAGCTGCAGCGGCAGCGCCACGTTCTCGAACAGGGTCATGGCGCTGAACAGGGCGCTGCCCTGGAACAGCACGCCGAAGCGCCGCCGGATCTCGTCCTGCTGCTGCGGCGAGCAGCTCCAGTAGTCTTGCGCGCCGTAGCGGATTTTGCCGATGCGCGGCTGCAGCAGGCCGATCATGTGGCGCAGCAGGGTGCTCTTGCCGCAGCCGCTGCCGCCCATGATGGTGAAGATCTCGCCGCGCCGCACATCGAAGGTGATGCCGGTCTGGATCAGGCGGCGGTCGAACGACATGCACAGGTTCTGCACCTGGCACATCACATCCATCGCTGGCTTAGATCCCGAGGGCATTGGCGCACACCGCGAAGATGGCATCGACCACGATCACGCCGACAATGCCGGCGACCACGGCGGAGGTGGTGGCCTCGCCCACCGCCGCCGCATTGCGCCCGGCGCGCAGGCCGTAATAGCAGCCGGCCAGCGCCACCAGGGCGCCGAACACCAAGCTTTTCGAAATGCCGATGATGAAGTGATGCCAGTTGAGCGCGTTGACGGTGCGCTCCATGTAGGAGGCCAGCGACAGGTCGAGCATGCCGGTGCCGACCAGGAAGCCGCCGAGCATGCCCATGGCGCAGGCGTACAGATAAAGCAGCGGCGCCATCGCCGCCAGCGCCAGCACCCGCGGCAGCACCAGGAATTCCACCGCCGGCACGCCCATCACGCGCAGCGCGTCGATCTCTTCGTTGCCCTGCATGGTGGCGATCTGCGCGGCGAAGGCCGCGCCGGTGCGGCCGGACAGCACCACCGCCGTGATCACCGCCGCCATCTCGCGCACCGTGGCGATGGCCACGCCGTCCGCCAGCAATTCGCCGGCGCCGAACTGCAGCAGCTGCACCGAGCCGACGAAGGCGATGATCGCGCCCACCAGCAGATTGACCAGGCCGACGATGGGCAGCGCGTCGGCGCCGCAGGCCTGCAGCACCGCCCAGGCATCGGCGCGGTAAAAAGTAGCCTTGCCGCGCAGCAGCTGGCCGATGGCGATGATCACCTCGCCGAACAGGCTCACCGTCTCGCCGGCCTTGGCCGAATATTGCAGGGTGCGCTGGCCCACCCGGCGCAGCAGCGGCACCGGCCGCGGCGCGCGCGAGGAGGCCGGCGGCGACAGCTCGTCCGCCATCTTCAGCACGGTGCGCAGCCCCAGCGGCAGGCGCCCGGCGTCAAGCGTCCAACCCTGGCCGCGGCAATACTCCGCCAGGGCCAGCAGGAAGGCGGGGAGGGTGCTGTCCCAGTGCGTCACGCCGCTGGTATCGATGCGCAGGCTTTGTCCGGCCGACAGCTCGATCTGCGCCGCCGCCGCTTCGGGGATGCCGCTGAGGCCGCTGTACAGGGTCCAGTCGCCGGCCAGCGCAAGTTCCACCGCGCCGGATTCCGTCCGCAGTGTCCAGCGGGGTGCGATAGGCGCGTCCGCTGCGTTTGTCGCTGTCTGGGCCCCCATGGGGGTGATCTTGGCAGATTCTGCGGGTCTGCGGCGAGTGGGAAGACAGTGATTGGTGGTTAGTGATTAGTGGTTAGTAACACCACATGGCTACGGGGCACACGGCTCCGGGTTTTTACTAATCACTGGCCACTAATCACTAACCACTAGTCTTCTTCTGAATGAATTCGATCTTGTAGCCGTCCGGGTCCTCGACGAAGGCGATCACGGTGGTGCCGTGCTTCATCGGGCCGGCTTCGCGGGTGACCTTGCCGCCGCGCTGCTTGGCCAGTGCGCAGGCCTGGTAGGCATCGTCCACCTGCAGCGCGATATGGCCGTAGGCATTGCCCAACTCGTAATGGTCGACGCCCCAGTTATGGGTCAGTTCGATCTCGGCATCGCCGACCTGTACCCCATCCCGGCGCTCGTCGAAGCCGACAAAGGCCAGGGTGAACTTGCCTTCCGGATAGTCCTTGCGGGACAACAGCTTCATGCCCAGCACCTGGGTGTAAAAGCCGATGGAACGGTCGAGATCGCCGACGCGCAGCATGGTATGGAGGATACGCATGGGAATTTGGGAATATATAAGGGTGGGGGAGAGCAGGGACCATTGGGTATCGCCAAGGGTTCCGGAGCCGCATATCAGTTTAGACCGGGCCGCCGAATGGCGTTCCGGCGCCCCAATTTGGGCCGGTTTTGTCATTAAACCTGCGCATTTCTCTGCAACTATCACATTTGAAACACAAAAGGCAGGTTTTACGCTAGAGTTAGGCTCACGATGATTCCATCGATCCTCAAGCTTGATAAAGGCGGCATGCCGGTTGCTTGGATTCGCTGGCAGACGGCCGCCACTCTCTACGCCCGCAAGCGTGTGTGCTGGGAAGCGGGTGAGGAGCGTTTTGTCATTCACGGCGGCACCTGCGCCCGCACCGGCCGCGTTTCCGAGCTGCGCATCGGCTCGATCATCGCGGTGGCCGACCGTTCGCACCGCTTCGACGGCGGCGCCCCCCTGCTGACCAACCGCACCCTGTTCCAGCGCGACCGCAACCTGTGCATGTATTGCGGCCGCCAGTTCTCGCCCACGCTGCTGACCCGCGATCATGTCGTGCCGGCCTCGCGCGGCGGCTCCAGCGCCTGGGAGAACTGCGTCACCGCCTGCCGCCACTGCAACCAGCGCAAGGACGACCGCACCCCGGAAGAAGCCGGCATGAAGCTGCTGGCGGTGCCGTACACGCCGAACCTGGCCGAGTACCTGATCCTGAGCAACCGCCGCATCATGGCGGACCAGATGGAATTCCTGCTCAGCTTCGCCCGCAAGAAGGCAGCCTAGCCAAGCCTGGCAGGGCCCTCCACGGCTGACCCCCTGGGCGCGTTTCGGGTTAAATTCCGCCCGGACCCTTAGCCCGCCCTACCTTCCCATGCATTCCGAAGCCCAACGTGTTGCCGCACTGGCTGACGCGCAGCACAAAGCCGCCGCATTTTTTGACCGCATCGAGCAGAGCCTGATCCGCCCCGGCATCAGCGAGACGCAGCTGACGCGGGACATCGCCGAACTGGGGCGGCGCGAATTCGGCATCGAGCAGAACTGGCACAAGCGCATCGTGCGCGCCGGCCCCAATACCCTGGCGCCCTACGATGAAAACCCGCCGGACCTGACCCTGGGCGAGGACGACATCCTGTTCATCGACCTCGGCCCGGTGTTTGAAGCCTGGGAGGCGGATTTCGGCCGCACCTACGTGCTCGGCTCCGACCCGCACAAGCTGCGGCTGCGCGACGACGTCGCCGCCGCCTTCGCCGCGGGCAAGAAATATTTTCAGGAACACCCGCAGATCACCGGCAGCGAGTTCTACGCCTACGTCCGGCAACTGGCGGAGCGGGCCGGCTGGGAGTTCGGGGGGCAGCTAGCCGCCCACATGATCGGCGAGTTTCCGCACAAGTCCCTGCCGGTGGACAAGGCGGTGGCCTGGGCCGACGCCGGCAACCACACGCCGATGCGCGGGCTCGATCCTCTAGGCCGCGAGCGCCACTGGATTTTGGAAATCCACTTCGTTGATCGGGCGCGCGGTATCGGCGGTTTCTACGAAGAGCTGCTGACTGTGGGCTGAAGCATGAGGGGGCCCGCGACGTCGCTTACGCAGCAGCAATAAGTTCGTAAAATCGGCGCATGACTCCTTCCACGCTGCTCATCGCCGTCCTGGCCGCCGTCCTTGGCGCGCTACTCGCCTGGCTGGCGGGGCGCGCGGCCACCGAGCGCCATCGCGCCACTGCCGCCGCCGCCGAAGCGGGTGCGGCGGCGCAGACGCAGGCGGCGGCCATTCGCGAACAGGAGCTGAGCGTGGCGCGCAATGCCGGCGAGCAGCTGCGCGCCCAGCTGGCGGCGGCGCAATCGGAAGGCGCGGTGCTGCGCATCACCCTGGACAAGGAGCGCGAAGCAGCCGCCGACAAGCTCAAGCTGCTGCAGCAGACCGGGGAGGAGATGACGCTGCGCTTCAAGCAGCTGTCGCAGGAAATCCTCGAAGACAAGTCGCGCCGCTTCACCGAGCAGAACCAGCTCAACATCGAGCAGATCCTCAAGCCGCTGCGCGAAAAGATCGCCGGCTTCGAACTCCAGGTGAAGCAGTCCTACGAACTGGAAACGCGCGACCGGGTGGCGTTGAAGGAGCAGATCGCGCAGCTGGCGCGGCTCAACCAGCAGGTTTCGGCCGAGGCCAACAACCTGGCCGGGGCCCTGCGCGGCCAGGCCCGCACCCAGGGCGCCTGGGGCGAGCTGGTGCTGGAGCGGATCCTGGAATTATCCGGCCTGGAGAAGGGCCGCGAATACGAAACGCAGTTTGCCACCCGCGACGAAGCCGGCCAGCGCTACCGGCCGGACGTGGTGGTGCACCTGCCGGGCGAACGCGACATCATCATCGACGCCAAGGCCTCGCTCAGCGCCTATGCGCGTTTCAGCGAGGCGGTGGACGAGGCCGCGCGCGAGCTCGCGCTGGCGGCGCACGTGGCCTCGCTGCGCAGCCACATTCGCGAGCTCGGCGCCAAGGGCTACGAATCGCTCGAAGGCATCCGCTCGCTCGATTTCGTGCTGATGTTCGTGCCCAACGAGGCGGCCTACATCGACGCGGTGCGCTCCGCCCCGGGGCTGTACGAGGAAGCGCTGACGCAGAACATTGGCCTGGTCTGTCCCTCCACCCTGTTGCCGACCCTGCGCACCGTCAACAACCTGTGGAAGGTCGAACGTCAGGGCCAGAATGCGCAGGAGATCGCCAGGGAGGCGGGGCGCCTCTACGACAAGTTCGTCGGCTTCGAGCAGGATCTGAGCAAGCTCGGCAATGCGCTGAATGCGGCGGGCAAGGCCTACGCCGACGCGCGCGGCAAGCTGCTGGAAGGCCCGGGCAACGTGGTGCGCAAGATCGAAATGCTGAAAAAGATGGGGGCAAAGGCCTCCAAGCAGCTGCCGGACGCCCTGCGCAACCAGGCGCTGCCCGATCTGGGCGAGGAAGAAGGCGACGAGGACAACACCGGAGAGGCCTGAATGTAGCCCGGGGAGCGCGCAGCGCTGCCCGGAAGAGCAGGAGGCCGGCCTTGGCGCAGACCCCGGCTAGCGCTGCGCGCTTGCCGGGCTACCGATCGTGCGTCCCCTTGCGGAACCTGCCGACCCGGGCGCAGTCTCCTCCACACCATTCAACCCGGAGGAGCACCATGTCCCTGAAAGTCCTGTATACCGCCCATGCCACCGCCATCGGCGGCCGCAACGGCCATACCGCGTCGTCGGACGGCATCGTCTCGGTCGATCTATCGGTGCCCAAGGCCATGGGCGGCCCGGGCAAGCCCGGCACCACCACGCCGGAAGACCTCTTCGGTGCCGGCTATGCGGCCT
>Ga0302313_10000304_pt1 | contig 45532 bp, 30 predicted proteins | sample III_Palsa_N2_2_FD_200454 | JGI IMG/M metagenome (GOLD analysis project Ga0302313, IMG submission 200454) | Peat permafrost microbial communities from Stordalen Mire near Abisko, Sweden - III_Palsa_N2_2 | ecosystem: Environmental > Terrestrial > Soil > Palsa > Peat permafrost | place: Sweden...
CCATAGGCGGCCGATGTGGCGAAAACGACTGCGAGGATCAGACTGCAGATTCTTCTAAAACTCTTCATTAAGCGCTCCTGAAATGGTACGAACTACAAATAGAAATTCTCTGAGTCCTGATCGTGTACTCACTCCGCACCCTCAGCAGGCTGAAAAGCGTGTACCGACCCTTCGAATCTGTGCAACCGCTAATCTGAGAAAGGCTTAAGGAAGCGTTTTCTCAAGTACGCGTAAAATCCTAACTTGAAATCGTCGCGAAGAATATCCCACTCGAAAGAACACTGTCAAGAACAAATCAATCGAATGGATGAGCTTGTTACCCACCCAACCGATTAATCACGATTTTAGTGGCATATCTGCCATTTTATGAGGAAGATCCGTACTCAGTTAGTGTCCCGACTCGAACGATATCCGCTCAGCGACTCAGAACGCGCAAATTCAATCTTTGCTTTTTCATCCTCACCTTCAGCTCGGTAAACCCTTCCTAGAAGGAAGTGCAGCGCCGGGTTTTTCGGGTTGAGCACGATCGCCTGTTCGAACTGAGACTGCGCCTTCGGAAGCTCGTTCGTCTGCAGGTACAGATGCCCCAGTTGCTCCCGAATATTGGCATCGCGCGGTGAGATCGACGCGGCCTGCGTCAAAAGCTGCTCTGCTTCCGGCAGCTTGCCCTGATGCAACAGCACGATCCCAAGGTTCAGTAGAGGCTGCTCACTGGGGTGCAAACTGTCTTTTTGCCACTTGATTGCGTTCCGATACGCAGCGGTCGCGTCCTCGGTGCGATTCAGCCCTTCATAGGACAAGCCAAGGTTGTTCTCCGCCTTGACGCTCCGCGGATCGAGCACCAGCGCACGTTCAAAGCAGTCGGCTGCATCCTGAAAACGCTGCTGCGTATAGCGAATCCGACCCAGACCGTACCATGCCTCAGCGTCCTTCGGGTCCATCTTCACGGCAAGCATCATCCAGTGATCGGCATCGGGCAGATCGTTCAACAGCGCATAGTCCTTCGCGACATTCTGAAGGTCCTTCGAGTCGGGCCGCGCCAGACTGGCGGATCGCGTGTACTCAGCCAGCGAGCCTTTTGCGTCGCCCATCCGCAACATACAGTACGCCAGCATGGAGTGTGCTTTCGTCGAGCTTTGATCACTCTTGAGGAAGGAATCTAAATCCGCGGCCGCCTGCTTGAACTCGCCTTCGTCGATTCGTTTCTGGATCGCCTCCAGAGTGGTCCCTGCTGATTCCGCCTGGGGTGCCGGAACATTGGGAATCTGCGCATAAAATCGGTTCCCTAGGCACAAGACCAATGCAAGCGTGATCCATAAGCCGGCAGTCCGGAGCCGGCGATCGGCAGGAGCGAAAATGCTGAAATGCTTCAAGTCCCAATTCCCTTTGTTATCTCGACTGACGAACAACCAGACCGGATCGCTGGGCCGACAGGAACAAGTCAGACTGGATTATAGAGTCCTTCGCACCGCCACGTGGAATCTGGTAGAAATTGTTTACTTAAGCGACTATCGTTGGGAACGCATGAGTAGAAATGGATGAAATCCGCGGTGGTAGTTCCCTTGTTCTGTAAACGTTTGATCTCGATTCTGACCAGGCGTGCCCCGCTTTCAACCCTCCGACTTTCCACTGCCCTGCTCCTTCCCCTTCTGCCGTGTGCGGCCCATAGCTTGGCGCAGACCTCCGCACCGGCAGCGCAATCCCCCCAGGCACAAGCCAGACCCTCCAACCAGCTTCCCCCGGTTTCAGCGATGGGCGGCTCCAACACAGGCGGAGCGCACGCTGCCGTGTTCGACGCAGAACATCGCCCCATCACTGCAGGCGGCTTCGTCAAGACCGGTCCCGCGCTCTTCCAGGACATCGCGCGCAAGGCCGGCCTTACGACCTGGACTCATGTCATGGGTACCCCCGACAAGCAATTCATCATTGAAACGAATGGATCGGGCGTGGGCCTTCTCGACTACGACAACGACGGCTGGCTGGACATCTACCTGGTCAACGGATCGACCTACGACGCGATGTCCGGCAAGTCGACGCCTCCGAAAGCTGCCCTCTTCCACAACAATCACGATGGCACCTTCACTAATGTTGCTGAGAAGGCCGGTGTCACCAACGATCGATGGGGGACAGGCGTCGCCATCGCTGACTTTGATAACGATGGTTGGCCCGACATCTACGTCTCCAACTTTGGCCGCAACCGCCTATTTCACAACAACCGCGACGGAACCTTTACCGACGTCGCCGAGAAGGCCGGGGTCACGCTAGGTAACTGGTCCAGCGGCGCCACGTGGGGCGATTACGACGGCGACGGCCGCCTCGACCTCTTCGTGCCCGGCTACCTGCACTATGACCTGGCCAATCCACCGGCCCCCGGCACCAAGGCAGTCAACTTCAGCCAATGCCAATTCCGCGGAGTCAACGTAATGTGCGGCCCCCGTGGGTTGAAGGGCGAAGCCGATCACCTCTTCCATAACAATGGGGATGGAACGTTTACTGATGTCAGCGAGAAAGCAGGCGTTTCCGACAAGAATGGCTACTATGGCATGTCCTCCGTGTTCATCGACGTGAACAACGACGGCAAGCCGGATCTGTTGGTGACCAACGACTCGACACCGAACTATCTCTACATCAATAAAGGTGACGGGACCTTCGACGACGATAGCTACGCCTCCGGTTATGCCCTGAATGAAAATGGCCGCGAGACGGCATCCATGGGTGTAGCCACTGGAGACTATCGCAACAACGGCCTCATCGACATCTACAACACCGTATTCTCCGATGACTACAACCCTCTCTACCGCAATGATGGCGATGCAAACTTCACCGACGTCAGTTATCAAATAGGTATCGCCGAGCCAACGATCCCCTTCCTCGGCTGGGGAACGGCTTTCTTTGATTATGACAATGACGGCTGGAAGGACATCATCGTAGCCAACGGACATGTTTATCCGTCCGTCGATCAGGTGTCCTGGGGGACGAGTTGGGCGCAACGACCACTGCTGTTTCACAATGTAAACGGGACAAAGTTTGACCTGATGCCTGCAGTGGAAGGCACCGCACTCGCGCAGACCTACGTCGGCCGTGGCTTGGCCGTCGGGGATCTCTTCAACGATGGCAAGCTGGACGTGATCCTTAACGTCCTTGATGGTGTTCCGGCGCTTCTCCGCAATATATCCCCCGACAAGAACCATTGGATCGAACTGAAACTGATTGGCGGTCCGAAGAGCCCTCGCGACGCAGTCGGAGCGACGGTCTATCTCACAGCGAATAAGATCAACCAGCGTGGAGATGTTGTGTCAGGCGGCAGCTATGAATCCACGAACGATCCGCGTGTCCACTTCGGTCTTGGCGACGCGACCGCAATCGACGCAGTCGAAGTCTACTGGCCCAGCGGTGCGCGCGAACAATTCTCGGTCTCCCATGTAGACCAGATCGTGACCCTCGTCGAGGGAAAGGGAGTGCCCTTCCAGAAGTGAAGTTTCTATCGCCCAAAGCGCGCGCCACCCCTCTCTTCGCGGCCTGCCTGTGCCTGCCGAGCCTTGCGTCTCCCGCGCCGTCGGGTACGCAGGTTGTAGCGAACGTCTCTCCCACTCCAACCACCGCCGCAAAACAAGCGCCGAACGTCGTTCCCGGTAGATTCGTCGACATCACGCAGCAGAGTCACATCGACTTTCTTGCACAGGCCTCTCACACCAGCAAGAAATATCTGATCGAGACCATGGGCTCCGGCGTCGCTCTCTTTGACTACGACAACGACGGACGACTCGACATCTTCTTCGCCAATGGAGCGCCGCTCAGCGATCCCACCTCCAAGGGAACGATTCCCCTGAAGACCGGGCCGAAGTACTGGAATCGCCTCTACCATCAGAAACCCGATGGAACATTCGAAGATGTAACGCAAAAGGCTGGCCTTCAAGGCGTCGGCTACGACATGGGCGTCGCTGTCGGCGACTACGACAATGACGGCTACGACGATCTGTACGTAACCGGTCTCGGCGGCAACCATCTGTATCACAACAACGGCAACGGCACCTTCACCGACGTCACCGAAAGCTCCGGCACGCGTGGCAGCGGTTGGTCGACCTCCGCCACGTGGGTCGACCTGGACAACGATGGCCTGCTCGATCTGGTCGTTCTGCGCTATGTCAAGTGGGACTTCGACGATATCTGGTGCGGCGAGCACACCGAAGGTCATCGCTCGTACTGTCACCCCGACGTCTTCGAGCCCATCACGCCACTCGTGTATCACAACGACGGACACGGCCACTTCACCGAGATCGCCGCGAAGTCCGGTTTGAATCGGCCCGGCAAAGGCTTGGGCATTTCCATCGGCGACTTCGATGGTGACGGCAAGGTCGACGTCGCCATCGCCAACGACTCCATGGTCGAGTACCTCTATCGCGGCAAGGGCGATGGCACTTTCGAAGAACTCGGCATGCCCGCGGAAATCGCCGTCGATGGTGAAGGCCGCACCTATGCGGGCATGGGCATCGATCTCCAGGACTTTGACAACGACGGCCTGCCCGACCTCATCATCACCAATCTTGCCAATCAGAAATACGCTCTCTATCGTAACAACGGAGACGGCAGCTTCTCCTACGACAGCTATGTCAGCGGCATCGGCGGCATGACGCTGCTGCATTCCGGCTGGGGTATCAAATTTCTCGACTACGACAATGACGGCCGCAAGGATCTGCTCATCGCCCAAGGCCATGACCTAGACACCGTTGAGCTCAACTACCCGCAACTCCACTACAAGGAACCTCCGCTGCTGGCCTACAACACCGGTAAGAACTTCGTCGACGTTTCGTCTCAATCCGGCGACGTCTTCAACCAGCGTTGGGTAGGGCGTGGCCTCGCTGTTGGCGACATCGACAATGACGGCCGCGTCGATGCCGTCTTCACGACCAACGGCGGCCCGGCCTACGTTCTGCGCAACGAAACGAAGACTGACAACCATTGGCTCACTCTCCTGCTTGTCGGTCACAAGAGCAATCGCGACGGCATCGGAGCCGTAGTCAAACTGACCACGGCAGCGGGTCCGCAGTGGGTGACTGTCACCACGGGTGGAAGCTATCTTTCCGCCAGCGACAAGCGCGTACACTTCGGCTTAGGCGCGGCATCCCTGGCGGCATCCATAGAGATTCGCTGGCCCAGCGGTATTTTGCAAACGCTGAACAATGTTCACGCGGATCAAATCCTCACCGTCAACGAGCCGACACCGCAGGGCTCAAAGCCATGATCATCCGACGAGCTCGGGTGCCGTCGCTCATGCCTAAAATCCGCAGAGTCACGAGACCTGCCAGCTTCGGCACCGCACTTCTCCTGACTTTGCTACCTACAACACTGGCTGCTCAGAAATCGCCTATCAAGGAGCCGATCATCCCGCGCGAGGCGATGGCGCAACAATACTTCGGCGCCGATGCGCCGTGGTTCCTCAAAAATATTCCATTTCTCGAGATCGACGACCCCGAGATTCAGCAAATCTATTTCTACCGCTGGAAGCTGCTGCGATCGCACATTCGCGAGATCGGCCCGCAAGGCACAACCATCCTCGAATTTCTGGACAACGTGCCCTGGGCGCGCCAGCCCTATACAGACCTCAACGACTCAGCGTCATTTCACCTCATGGAAGCTCGCTGGATGCGAGATCCCACGGTCGTTGACAATCTCATCGACCATCTCTACACAGGCGCCGCCAACGACCGGCACTTTTCAGAATCCATCGCAGCCGCCACCGAAGCGACCACCCTCGTAACCGGCGACCCAGACCCCGCACTGCGCCATCTCGACACCATGCAATACATCTACAACGCCTGGGACGACCACTTCGATCGCGCCCACAACCTCTACTGGATTGAGCCGCTGCCCGACGCTACCGAATACACCATCTCCTCCATCGACGCCTCCGGAGCCGGATTCACAGACCACCCCAGCACAGACCAGAATCACAATGGCTTTACCGGTGGTTTCGCCTACCGCCCCTCCATCAACAGCTATCAATATGCGAACGCAATGGCAATCGCCCGAATTGCCACCGAAGCCCACAAGTCGCAGGTCGCCAGCGAGTATCGCGAACGCGCAGATCGCCTTCGCGCCGCCATGCTCGCCCAATTGTGGAACTCCGCACTTCAGCACTTCACCGATCGCTACCAGCGATCGACAGCTTATGTATCCGCCGGTGATTTCATCCGCGGACGCGAGTTGGTCGGTTACGTTCCGTGGGCTTTCGAGCTCCCTCCCAACGACGGTTCCGTCTCGTCCAAAGCCTATGCAGAATCCTGGTCCCATCTTGTATCCCCGGACCAGTTGGCCGGCACATACGGCCTGCGTACCGTCGAGCCGTCGTACCCGCGTTACCTGACTCAATACCGATACGACCAGGCGACAGGCCGCCCCGAGTGCCAGTGGAATGGACCGTCGTGGCCGTTCCAAACTTCGCAAGCCCTCACCGGCCTCGCCAATTTTCTGGACGACTATCCGTCCGCCGCGATCAGCTCAGCAGACTACCTCCGCCTGCTGCGCCAGTACACGCACCAGCATTACGTCTCTCCGGGAAAGCCTGACATCGAAGAGGATTACAACGCGGACACCGGCGTGCCGATCGTGGGATTGCCTCGATCACACCATTACTTTCATTCGACCTATATCGATCTTGTTCTCAGCGGCCTCATCGGGATTCGACCGCGCGCCGACAATACTTTCGAAGTCCATCCACTGATTCCTACGCAACCAGGCACCCACAAACGCATCCGTTACTTCGCACTTCAGAACCTCGCCTATCATCATCACGATATCAGCGTCTTCTACGACGAAGACGGCAGCCGCTATCACATCGGGAGCGGTCTCTCGATCTTCGTTGACCATCAGCGCCTGTCCGGACCCGGCCCTCTCGCGCCCATCCGCGTAATCCTCCCACGTGATGCGCCCGCCCACTCACCGCAGCACACGCAGCTTCCTACCCGCGGAATCGATCTCGCCGTGAACCCTGGCTTTCCTTACGGGCCGCTAGCCAGCGCATCCTCCGCGGATCCAGCGTCTCCATCAGAGCAAGCCACCGATGGCCGTCTCTGGTTCTTTCCGGAAATCTCGAACGGCTGGTCGCCTTCTGCAACCGACTCGGCCGCAACGAGCTGGTATCAAATCGATCTCAGAACGCCACAAACCATCGGCTCCATCGAACTGTATTTCTTCGCGGATGACGAACGCCATAAGCCGCCCTCGTCCTTCGATCTACAGTATAAAAGCAACGACGGCTGGAAGAACATCCCAATTCAGACGCGTGCTCCAAAGACGCCCGTCGCTGGAGGAGAAAATCACATCAGCTTCCCGCCACTCCGCACCCAGCAGCTACGCATCATTTTCGCAAACCCACCAGCCCCAGCCCGGCTGCGCCTCATCGAAGCGAAAATATTCGCGCCTTGAAATTTCACTCGCCCAGCGAGTAAGGCAGAACGAATCGCCCAATCTGAATCACACTGCGCTCCGACGGCGGCCAAATCTTAATCGAAACAATCGGCAGCGGCTGGCCAAGCGGATGCGCCGTGACCGTGCCCCGCTCAACGCCCGTCTCCGCCTCATAGATGTGCACCAGCAGACCATCCGTCCCGCGTGTCCATCCAATAGCATACGATCCGGGAGCAAGTTCGATGTTGCTGCCAATCCGTATCGGGCTCTGCGCAAGAAGGTAGTAGTAGTACTTGCCGTTCGCCGCATAGCCCGCTGTGATCAACACGACCGCCGCTGTCACCCGGCCTCGGGAATCAATGATCCCGCTCGCCGAACGCATCTCCGTCTCGATGTGCTCTTTCTCCACCGGAGCCCGCGCTGGCAAAACAGCCTCGAGCTCCCCCAGGGTCGCTGCGCGCCAGTCTCGCTTCGCGCCACCCGCGCTTCCCTGCCCGAATAACGACGCTGATACTGTGCAGAGGATCGCCGCCAACAGCAAGTCCCTGCGCGTAAGCCTCATCGGTGACTCACCAATCCCCGCTGAATCGCCACCGTCGCTGCGTGGGTTCGGTCCGCGACCCCCAGCTTGCCGAGCATGCTGTTGATATGCGTCTTCACCGTCGCCTCCGAAATCGAAAGGTCAGCGGAGATCTCCTTGTTCGCTCGCCCCGCAACGATTCGTTCCAGAACACTCAGCTCCCTCGGCGTCAATTCCTGCCCGCTCAAACGCTCAGCCAGCTTCTCCGCAACTGCCGATGGAATATGTAGCTTGCCGTTGTGTACTGCATGGATCGTCGTCAGCAGTTCGTCGAGCGGCATGCCCTTCAGCAGATAAGCCCGCGCACCGGCCTGCAGTGCTCGATAGATATCTTCGTCGCCATCAAACGTGGTCAGCACAATGAATCGCGCCTGCGGAAACTCTACCCTGATCTGCCGAATCGTGTCTGCCCCACCAAGCTTCGGTAGTTGCAGGTCAATCAACGTGATGTCCGGCTGAACCTTGCGGTACGTGTCGATCGCCTCGAGCCCATCACCGACAGAACCAACGATCTCGAGATCGTCCATCGTCGAAAGCAACGCAGCTAGTCCCTGCCGAACAACCTGGTGATCTTCCACCAGCATGATGCGAATTTTCTCTGCCATCTCTACCTCGCGCTTTGGGCTATCGGCACTCGCAACGTCACCTTGGTGCCCCGTCCGGGCTCGCTCCCAACCTCAAGCGTGCCATCGATCGTGGCCGCCCGTTCCCTCATGCCCAGCAGTCCGTAATGCCCTGTTTTACCGGGCGCTTCGTTCACTCGGAACCCTACACCCTTGTCTTCGATCGTGAGCATCAGCATATCACTCGAGTAATGCAATTCCACGGACGTCTCCGCCGAGCGCGCATGATGCAGTACGTTCAAAAGTGCCTCCTGCGCAATACGGAGGAGTTCCCTCTCCACCTTTGGATCGACCACGCGATATGCTCCACCAACATGCAAGTGCGGATGGATCACGGTGAACGTATCGCGTTGCACCAACTTGCCCAGCCGGGTTGGCAGGCTGTCCTGCGAGTTGTTCACGCGCAGCTCCCAGATGCTCCGCCGCGCCTCCTCCAGCCCCTCCGTCACCAGTTGGCGAGTACGCTTCACCTGCTCGAGCGCAAGCTCAAACTTGCCGCGATTCAAGTGCTGTGCAATCAAGTCAAGCTGCAGCGACGCCCCCACAAAATCCTGGGTCAACGTGTCATGAATCTCTCGTGCCATCCGATTTCGTTCCGCGAGCACGGCATCGAACTCCCGCTCCAACCGTCGCAATCGCAGCAGGTATAGCCCCGCAACCAGAACCAGAATCACCATCAGACTCAGAAGCAAAAACCACCATCTGCGGTAGATCGGCGGCACAATGCGGAACCGCAGCTCCGCACCCGCTGGATTCCATTCGCCATTCTTGCTCCTGGCCTGGACGTGAAACACGTAACGACCAGGGGTAAGATTCGTATAGGTGGCGGAGCGGCGATTGCCCGCATCGGTCCAGTCCTTATCAAACCCGTCCAATCGGAAGCGATAGCGGACCTCCGACGGCGCTGTGAAACTCAACCCGGCATACTCCATCGTGAAACGAGCGTGCCCGAACGGGATCTTAATCAGGTTCGGCACGATCGGCTCGGTCAGATCGTCCACCGAAAACCGCTGCAGAACGATCGGCGGCGCCAACGCGTTTGTAGGCAAATGTTCCGAATCCACAATCGCCACGCCACCTCGCGTCGGGAACCAGATCTCTCCATGATTCGTCAGCCAGCCGACTGACGGCTCACCCGCAACCACCTCATCATTCGGCAGTCCGTCCGCGAGACCATACCTCACCGTTGCCCCGTCATCAAACGTACAGCGATCCTTTCCAACGCACGCCGTAAGCGCACTCAGAGCAACGCGCCGTATCCCTCGGTCCATTCGAAACCAGATGAACCCCAGTCGATCCATTGTGATTCCTTCGATGTTGCCCTCGCGTTCCTTCTCCGCAAACCCGCCCACCGGCAGAAATTTTTCCCCACTTCTGTAACTGAGACTCTCATCATTGCCGGCGACCCACACATGCCCCGTCGAGTCCTCTGCCATTGCCGTGGCGATCCTCGCTCCCAGCCCGTCCTTGGCGCTGAAGTTCTGTATCGACGCGTCGCTGTGCACAACCGACAGGCCTCCCGATGTGGCTACCCAAAGATCACCGGACTTGAACATCAGGGCACCGATCAGGTCTCCACCCAGCCCATCGTTTGTCGTGAGCGTTCGGACACTGAAATGTTCTCCAAACCTCTGCAGATGCGCCAATCCCTGCCGTGTTCCAACCCACACCGATCCGTCGCTGTCGCCTACCAGCGCGCGTATGTAATCGTCAGGAAGCCCGTCCGCCGAAGTAATCCGTCGCACCGAATTGTCCGGCCCAATGTAATTCAAGCCGTCCGGCGTCCCCACCCAAAGGCCACCAGTCCATTCAGGCGCCAGGCATAAGATCACGCCACTCGTCAGCTTGCTCACAGCGATCTGCTCGTCTGTCCCATCCGCGCGCATCCGACGCAACCCCGCATCCCGCGTTCCCACCCAGATCGATCCATCCTTTGTTTGCGCGACGCTGGTCACTGCCTGGTCAGCCAGTGAGGCCTCGCTCCGAAATGCCAACCGCCGCAGCACATGCAAGCCAGATGTCTCGGCCCCAACCCAGTGATTTCCCTCAATGTCCTCGAACAGCGAAAGCACCGAGTTACCATTCAGCAGTGTGACCGGAATCGCGGCCGGCTTTTCTGCACTCAGAACGAACAGCCCGCCATTCATCCCAACCCACGCCAGCCCCTCGCGATCCACTAGCACCGTCTGAATGCGCCCCGTCGGCAACTCTTTCCCAACGTGCCATTCACGACCACCGCTAGACACAACTGCAGAAGAAAACCTCCACGACGAACTCCCCGCTACGGCGACCAATCCCGCAGCCTCAGCTCTCAGTCCAGCCGGCGCGTTCGGCTGCCGCGTGAAGCTCTTGTCGTTCCATTGCGACCACCCACCCGCAGTCTCAACAAACACTGCACCTTGCCCCGTCACATGGATCGACTCGACCGCAGCGGAAGCCAACCCCTCAGCCGCTCCGTAGCGACGAAACTTTCCCTGCTGCAGCCGAAGCGCTCCATCCGCGGTGCCGATCCAAAGTGCATTGCCATCCGCAGCGAGGCAACACACATCATCGCTCAGGAAGGCCGGCTGATTGCCCCGATCAAACGTTTGGAACGTGAATCCGTCGAAGCGCACCAGCCCGCCTTCAGTCGCCAGCCAAAGATAGCCATCGGACGTTTGCACAATGCTGTGCACGCTGCTCTGCGGAAGTCCTTCTTCGGTCGACCACGCCTCCTGGCTCAGGTACCTAAGATTTTGCCCGTCTGAATGAACTAGCCCGCGCGCCAGCAGCAGAACGCAGAGGAGCGTCCGAAATGGCCAGGTACGTAGCGAGAACAAGCAAAATAGCATGTTCCCTCCAGCATGCTGCCCCGAACTCAGTTTGTCCATACACTCCACATTTTGAAGGCTTTCCAGCGCGAAATCTTCTTCCATCGCAGCGCCTCCATCGAATGGTTGATCCCCAACCTGATTTTTCGCGCTATTTTAGGTAACGCTGATTAACCCAAGCTTGAAGTAGGATAGCGGCTGCCCGCTGTCCAAACTACGGGGCCATGTGCGCGACTTGGAAAGGACTTTACCGCTTCATCATGTCATTGACACCCGCCGCTGCAAAGCGCCTCACGCATTCCGCCCTGCTCCTCTCTACCGCGTTCTTACTCTTCACCCTGCCTATGCGCGGCCAGACGACGACCCCTCTCGAATCCCAGAAAGACAAGGCCCAGGAAGGTGCCCAGCCCCCAGCCCACGGCGGCTCCAGCACTGCCGGCGTCTATCCCCCAGTCACCGACGCACACCACCTCCCCATCACCCAGGGCGGCACCGTCAAGACCGGCCCGATCGTCTTCCAGGACATTGCCGAAAAAGCTGGCCTGACCAAGTGGCATCACGTCATGGGGACGCCCGACAAAAAATACATCCTCGAGAGCATCGGCTCCGGCGTCGCCCTTCTCGATTACGACAACGATGGCTGGCTCGATATCTATCTCGTCAACGGCAGCACCCAGGCCGCGTTGGATGGCAAGGCCCTTCCGCCGCACGCAGCGCTCTTCCACAACAATCACAACGGCACCTTCACCGACGTCACCGCCAAAGCCGGCGTAGGCAACGATCGCTGGGGCTTCGGCGTAGCGGTAGCCGACTACGATAACGACGGCTGGCCCGACCTCTATGTCTCGAACTTCGGCAAGAACCGCCTTTACCACAACAACCACGATGGCACCTTCACCGACGTAGCAGAGAAGGCCGGCGTCGCCCTCGGCAACTGGTCCACTGGCGCCACTTGGGGCGACTACGACGGCGATGGCAAGCTCGATCTCTTCGTGCCCGGCTACGTCCACTACGACATTAAGTCGCAGCTAACCGACACTGACAATCTTCCCCTCACTTTCTGCAGCTACCGCGGCGTGCGCACCTACTGCGGCCCACGGGGCCTGCCCGGCGAGAGCGATCACCTCTTCCACAACAACGGCGATGGCACCTTTACCGACGTAAGTGAGAAAGCCGGAGTCAGCGATAAGCCCGGCTACTACGGCCTCTCCTCCGTCTTCATTGATGTGAACAATGACGGCAAGGTCGACCTTCTCGTAGCCAACGACTCGACGCCCAACTACCTCTACATCAACAAGGGCAACGGCACCTTCGATGACCAAAGCTACCCCTCCGGCTACGCGCTCAATAAGGAAGGCCGCGAGACCGCATCCATGGGCATCGCGGTCGGCGACTATCTCAACAATGGTGAAATTGACATCTTCAACACCACCTTTTCCGACGACTACAAAGTCCTCTATCGCAACGATGGCGACGCAAATTTCACCGATATCAGCGACGACGCCCACATCGCCGACATGACCATACCCTTTCTCGGCTGGGGCACCGCCTTCCTCGACTACGACAACGACGGCTGGAAAGATCTGCTCGAGGTAAACGGCCACGTCTACCGCAACGCCGACACCAATAACTGGGGAACCAGCTGGGCCGAGCGTCCGCTCCTCTTCCACAACGACGGCGGCAAGCGGTTCGAACCCGTGCCCGCCGTCGAAGGCACCGGCCTCGCCGAACTCATGGCCTCGCGCGGCCTCGCCGTCGGCGATCTCTTCAACGATGGCCGCATGGACGCCGTCATCAACAACATGGATTCCGTGCCCGCGCTGTTCAAGAATGTGGACCCAAACACCAACCACTGGGTCGCGTTCAAGCTGGTCGGCGGACCGAAGAGCCCGAGAGACGCCATCGGCGCAACACTCTATCTCAACGCCAACGGCATGCGCCAGCGCGCTGACATCTTTTCCGGCGGCAGCTTCGCCTCCACCTCCGACATGCGCCCCCACTTCGGCCTCGGCACCGGCTCCAAAGTCGACTCACTCGAAGTCCACTGGCCAAGCGGTACCGTAGAACAGTTCGCCGTCCCGGCCACCGATCAAATCGTCACCCTCAAGGAGGGCGAAGGAAAACCCATGGCCGCCCCAAAACCGTAGTCGTCTGAACCCTGTAGCGCCTCCACCTTTTGATGGAGGCGGCTCTCTACCGATCGACCAGCAGACAATCGTTGCTTTACCGATATAGCCTCGATCAGACTTTCACCATCAGGTTTCACCGCTTTCAAGGATTCGATATGTTGCTTCGCCTGATCTCCCAAAAGCAATTTGCGCGTATCTTCACAGGCGCGGCTGCGCTATCCATTGTCATCTCGCTCACACTCGCAATGGCGGCCCATGCACAGACGACCGACACCCCAGAATCCCGTCTTGCCTACAATCAGAAAATTGCCAAGGACTATACCTATCGCTACGGTGTCGACCATCCCTACCTGCCGTCAAACATGACCTCCGATACCGGCCAGTTCATCGACCCCAAGAGCTTCGCAACCGCACAATACTGCGGTCACTGCCACCAGGAGGCGCACGCGGAGTGGCGTCAGTCCGCACATTCAAACTCCAATCGCGCGCCATGGTATCTCCGCAACGTCAACCTGCTGAACGCCGAAAAGGGCATCAGCTTCTCGCGCCACTGCGAAGGCTGCCACGACCCCATCGCTGTCGTCGCAGGCGCCATCACCGAAGGCGCGCCCCGCAAACGTCCCTATGATCAAGACGGCGTCACCTGCATGGTCTGCCATTCCATCCAGTCCGTCACCACGCGCGGGACGGGCAGTTTCGTCCTCACCGAGCCCGCCGTCATGGTCGACGAACAAGGCAAGCCCATCCACGGCCCCGTCTCCGACAACGAAATCCTCGCGCACCTCGATCGCCACTCCGCGGCTGTCATGAAGCCTTTCTACAAAACCCCCGAGTTCTGCTCCTCCTGCCACAAGGCCGCCCTGCCCCGCGCGCTCAATGACTACAAGTGGCAGCGCGCAATTTCGCTCTACGAGGAATATCAGACCTCATCCTTCGCCAAGCAATCGCCACTTCCGTTCTACAAGAAGGACGTCGTCTCGACCTGCCAGACCTGCCACATGCAGCGCGAAGCACTCGTCTCCCTGCCCGACCCCGGAGCCAAAGACGGCAAGCTCGCCTCCCATCGCTGGCTCGGCGCCAACACTGTCGTCCCGCAGTACTACCACTTCGACGAGCAGATGAAGCGCGTCACGGCCTTCCTGCAAAACAACGTCTTCAACGTCGACATCTTCGCCGTCGAACCCGACGCACCCGCCGGCACCCAGGCCAGCCTAATCGCGCCTCTCGGCAAAGATCCCTTCACCCTTAACGCCGGCCAGCGTGTCACCATCTCCGTGGTCATTCAGAACAAGGGCATCGCGCACTCCCATGTGCCTGAGCAGCGCGACATGTACGAGTCGTGGGTCGCGTTCACGGTCAAGAACGCACAAGGCAAGACGCTCGCCCAGAGCGGCTTCATTCAGCCCGGAGGCCAGCTCGACCCTGCAGCCCACAGCTTCACGAACCGGCTCATCAACAAGAGTGGCGGGATCAACGACCTGCATCAGGTCTGGGACAATCGCGTCGTAGCGTTCAACAACACCATCCAGTCCGGACGCTCGCAACTTGTGCGCTACGCCTTCACCATGCCGCGCACCGACGCACCCGTCACCGTGACGGCCACCATCAGGTACCGACGCTTCGACCAGACCTTCATGGACTTCGGCATGAGCATGCCCAAGGGTCAGCATTATCAACAGCCCATCGTCGACATGGTCAGCACCTCACGCACTCTCAACGCCGGCCAGAACGAAGCAACCAAGCCCCTGCTCAACGAGAACCCCGAGTGGATGCGCTGGAATAATTACGGCATCGCGCTTCTAGACGCGCAGCAGTTTGCCGCCAGCGTCGATGCTTTTGAGCACGTCGCAAAACTCCGCCCCGATTACGCCGATGCCCCCACCAATATCGCCATCACCTATATCGCGTGGGAGAAGTACAACGACGCCCTGCCCTACCTTCAAAAGTCGCTCGAACTCGCCAAGGACAACGCCCGTGCCCTCTACTACCTCGCCCTGGTACAGCGTAACGAAGGCAAAGTTGACGACGCGGTCGCCGATCTGAAGAAGGTCATCACAGCATTTCCGCAATCGCGTGATGCCCATCGTGAACTCGGCTTCACGCTCTACCAGCAGCATAAATACGACCTCGCGCGCACGCAATACGAGTACGTCCAATCCATCGATCCTGACGACCTGGCCGCGCACTACAACCTCTCGATCATCTATCGCCGACTTGGCCTGAAGGATAAGGCTGCCGTCGAATCAGCCTACTTCGCCGATCAGAAAGACGACCCAACCGCCAGCACCTACGCTCTGGAATACCTTCGTAAGCATCGTGAAGTCGCGCAGGAAAGCGTCCCATGGCACGTCCACGATCTCGACCAGCGCGGCGTTGACGAAACCCAGCCAGCCATCCCTGTGACCGCAACAGCACCTCCGTCTGGACAAAGCTCGCCTAACTCTCCTACCCTGAAATAGGAGTTTCATGCGAGCGTTTCTACAATCAGCAATGATCTGCGCAGTGGTGGGCTGCGTCATCACAGTCTTGTCCACCCTCCGGCCACTGCCCTCCGTATCCGCAGGCTCAAGCGCAAAACAACGCGGCGCGGAGCTCTTTGCACAACACGGGTGCGCGCATTGCCACGGCCCCGCAGGTGTAGGCGGTGGCCGAGGCCCAGACCTTCAACTCGTCCGCAAGCGCATGGACGAAGAGCAGATCGCGCATCAGATCCACGATGGCGGCATGTCGATGCCCTCCTTCGCCAACTCACTCACCGACCCCGAAATCCAGGACCTCGTGGCCTACCTCCGCGCCAAACGCAAGTTCGTGAAGGCCCCCGCAGCGTCCCACCCCGCGCCACCGCCTCCCACCTCCACCGACTCCGACCCCAACTAAAATCCCGTCCCTTCAACATCGCCACTGCGAGAAGATAAACTCATCCCAGCGGCGGATTCCCATCGTCTCGCCGGTCCTGCTGGAGGCATTTCGATGAACCCGTTTTCCGCATCCGTCTCGCGCACCGCGCGTCGCTTTCCTTTCCTCGCGACCGCAGCCCTCTCCCTTGCGTGCGCAACCCTCCCCCTCCAGCAGTCCGCCGCGCAACTCCAGCAAAAATCCGCCTCCTCCTCCGATCCCTGGTGGAAGCATGCCGTCGTCTACGAGATCTACCCACGCTCCTACCAGGACTCCACAGGCGACGGCATCGGCGACCTCAACGGGATCACCTCGCACCTCGGGTATCTGCAGAACCTCGGCGTCAACGCCATCTGGATCGCTCCCATGTACCCCTCGCCGCAAGTCGATTTCGGTTACGACATCTCCAACTACGAGTCCGTCGACCCCCAGTACGGAACCCTCGCCGACATGGACCATCTCATCGCCGAAGGCCAGAAACATCATGTGCGCGTCATCCTCGACATGGTGCTCAATCACACTTCCGACAAGCACCAATGGTTCATCGAAGCCTCCAGTTCCCGCACCAATCGGAAGCATGATTGGTACGTCTGGAACGACGGCATCCCCGCCGATTCATCCGGCGTCACGCCCTATCAGAAACGCTTCGAACACGAAGGTCGCGTCCCGCCCAACAACTGGGTCTCCGGCTTCGGCGGCTCGTCGTGGGAGTGGGTCCCCGCAGTCCACCAGTTCTACTATCACGAGTTCTACAAGCAGCAGCCTGATCTCAACTGGCGTAATCCGGCAGTCGAGAAAGCAATGTTTGCCTCCATGCAATTCTGGCTCGATCGCGGCGTCGCCGGCTTCCGTCTCGACGCGATTCCCAGCCTCTTCGAAGACCCGCAGCTGCGTAACAATCCGGAGACCGGCGGCATCAATGCACAGGGTGACCCCAACGTCGGCAACACCTACACCGACAATCTTCCTGAAGTCCACGACGTCATCCGCCGCATGCGAGCCATGGTTGCAAAGTATCCCGGCGACCGCGTCCTGATTGGCGAAACCTACCTACCCAACGCCGCCGAGCTAGACAAGTGGTACGGCGGCACCGCCCAAAATGAACTGCAGCTCCCCATGGACATGCTCATTGCCTTCCACGGCAATCACTCCGCACTGAACGCCGCTGATTTCCGCCAGCATATCCAAGAGGTGGAGACGCAAATTCATGGCGCGCAGCCGCTCATCGTCTTCGACAATCACGACAACGTTCGCGCCATCGATCGCTACGGCGATGGCGCTCATGACGACCAGATCAACAAACTCCTAGCAACCATGCTCTTCAGCACCAGGGCCACTTCGCTGATGTACTACGGCCAGGAGATTGGCATGCACACCACCACACCTACCCATCGCGAAGATGTGAAAGATCCCATCGGCATCACCGGCTGGCCCAAGGATAAAGGCCGCGACGGAGAGCGTACCCCAATGCAATGGACGCCGGGCCCCCAAGCCGGCTTTAGCACCAACCCGCACACCTGGCTGCCCATCCCGCCCAGCTACAAAACCATCAACGTAGCCGTCGAGTCGAAAGATCCCAACTCGCAGCTGAATTGGTTCAAGCAACTCATCGCTCTGCGCCGCGATATTCCCGCCCTCCACAGCGGTAGCATGACGATGCTCGACACCACCAACCCGGACGTCCTCTCGTACGTGCGCTCCACGGACTCAGGCCCCGCGGTCGTCGTAGTCATGAATTTCACCGCCGCACCGAAGACCATCACCCTCAACCTCGCCGGCTCCGGAGTCACGGGCACAACAGTAAAAACTCTCGCTGCCTCCGATCCCACTCTGACCTCAATCTCCACTCTTACCGACATCACGCTTCCGCCGTACGCAAGCTGGATAGCGAGCGTACAGTAACGATGTCCGCGGCCGCCCGGTGAAGCAGCCTTCGCCAGTCATCACAGCTTCGTCTCTCACACGGAACACCGCCGCCATGAACTCTACTCGCGCACTCTCCGCCCTCCTGCTTCTTGCCTCGCTACCTGCCCTTTCGCAGGCGCCCACCCCAGCCGACCAGGCCCGCATCCACGATTACATCCACAACGCATGGGACACGCTCTCACGCTCCATGTACGACTGCAAATCCATCGTCGATCCCAAGGTCAACCAGGTCCCGGTCCTCTATCTTCCCGCCAATCTCCCCACACCTCCCGCAGTGGATGCCATGCGCAAGTCCTGCAACGTTGACGTGCGCCATCTCCCACGCGTCATCCATCGCATCGGCGAAGTGCAACCCGCAGAGCTACCCGTCGAAGGCCTCCTCTATCTCCCCAACCGTTACGTTGTGCCCGGCGGCCGTTTCAACGAAATGTACGGCTGGGACAGCTACTTCATCCTCCTCGGCCTCGAACACGACGGTCGCCGCGATCTAGCCCAGGGCATGGTCGAAAATTTCTTCTTTGAGATCGCCAACTACGGCGCCATCCTGAACGCCAACCGCACCTACTACTTCACACGCTCTCAGCCGCCCTTTCTCTCTTCCATGATTCGCGAGGTATACGACCACCCCGCGCCCGGTGCCCAGCCTGACAAGCAGTGGCTTGCCCGCGCGTACGATTACGCGCAACGCGACTACGCACTCTGGATCTCGCCTAAGCATCGCGCCGGCACCACCGGCCTCGCCCACTACGAAGATCTCGGCCAGGGTCCCGTGCCTGAACAAGCCGACGACTCCAGCTACTACCCCGACGTCATTCGATGGCTGCTCGCGCATCCCAACGACCACCCCGAGTACCTAGTCCCGGGCCCTGCCCATCCAACCCCCGCGCAGGCCAAAGAGCTCTCCAGCACCAACTGCGACATCACCGCCTCCCACGTCTGCGCTCTCGCTGTCGTCGACGGCCACCGGCTCTCCGCCGCCTTCTACCGCGGCGATCGAGCCATGCGCGAATCCGGCTTCGATCCCAGCTTCCGCTTCGGCCCCTTCTCCGGCTCAACCGTCGAATTCGCCGACACCGGTCTCAACAGCCTGCTCTACAAATACGAACGCGACATGGCAGACTTCGCTACCACCCTTGGCCGAAACGAAGAAGCCTCCACCTGGAAGCGCCGCGCCATCGCCCGCCGCGCCGCCATCGACAAATACCTCTGGAATTCGGATACGGGACTCTACACCGACTACAACTTCGTCATCCGCAAGCACTCCAGCTACCCCTTCCTCACCACCTTCTACCCACTCTGGGCCGGAGCCGCCACCCCCGCCCAGGCTGCTGCTGTCCGCAGTCATCTCGACCTCTTCGAACAGGGTGGCGGCCTGCAGACCAGCGACTTTATCTCCGGCGTGCAGTGGGACGCGCCCTACGGCTGGGCCCCCATCACCTGGCTCGCCGTCTCAGGCCTCGATCGCAGCGGCTTCCACGACGACGCCGCGCGCATCGCCACCAAGTTCACCGCAACCATCCTCGACAATTTCCTCCGCGACGGCACCATTCGCGAGAAGTACAACGTCGCCAGCGGGTCCGCCAACGTCAAGGTCGCAACTGGCTACAAGAGCAACGTCGTTGGCTTTGGCTGGACCAACGCCATCTATCTCCGGCTCGAAGACATCCTCTCAGAGCCAACCGGCACCCACTCAACACCCTGAACATCGCGCCGCTACCTTGCAAGCTCACCAACGCAATCCGTATGATGAGGTCGCTATGACAAACAAAACTTCCGCGTTCCGCGGCCTCCTCATCCTTTCGGCTTTCTGCGCCGCCTCGGTCGGTTTCCTGCCCGTCGCCTCTGCACAAAGCGCGTCCTCCGCAACCTCCAAGACAGAGCTCAAGCCCGGCGTTCTCGATCGCACCGAGGCCGCGGCCATTCTTCCCAAATCCGTCTTCTACAAGGGCCTCAGCGCAACCGTCCAGGGACGCAATTCAGCCGGCATTCGCTTCGGCAATGGCGACCTCGTTTTAGTCGCGCTGGTCGACACCTCCGGATACTCCTCCGCCGTTCAGCAAACCTACCAGGCCTACCTGCTTAACGAAGTCCGGCTCAAAATCGGTGACAAGGTCCTGCCTCCCGGTGCCTACGGCTTCGGATTCATCTCCGGCGACCACATCGCCGTGATGGATATCGCCGGCAACGAACTCCTGCGCGAGAACACTACCCGTGACCCGCAAATGGCTCACCCCGATCCGCTCCACATCGTCGCTGAAGAGGGCAAACCTGGAGAGTACCGGCTCTATCTCGGTCGCAGCTACGTCGTCCTGTCCAGCGAAAAATAGTCGTAGCCAAAAAACAGCTCTTCCCTGTAGCTGCCGATCTGTTCACACAAACCGAGCGGATCGGCGGCCAGTTACCTCACCCTGCAGGGGAACCCCACCTGTCGAAACGCGAATCCCCTTCGCGTACTTCCAGCGTCAAACCGGCGCCCATCGGCGATCGAGGAAACAGCGTGCAGCCTCTTCTAATCTCCGCTGCGTGACCCCTTGTCCCTCTTGAGCATTCGTCACGAATCCATCCAGTTCCCTGCCAAACGACAGTCGGTTTCCACACGACTGCGTTAAATGTCGCTTGCATATTCGTGACAGCAACGTTACATTTCATCTATTAACCTTTTTACATTTTTCGCCGTACGTGAGTCTCACCGCTGATCCGTATCAGATGACCCGACTCTCAGAACCTCGCGCACCTGACAGCGCGTGAGGATCTCTTTACCCATCGTTCCCCCACCGGAACGATGCAGGATTCGTATATTCAGGAGACGCCTTAATGCAACTCTTTCGCTCGAAGAATTTCATGACGCATGCTCTGCTTTTGCTGTTCATTCTCATCGCAGGAGGCTTCGCCGCAACCGCACAGAACTTCCGCGGCAGCCTCAACGGAACCGTCACAGACAAGACCGGCGCGACCCTCTCACATGCTTCCGTCACCGTCCTTGCCGTCGATACAGGTGTTACTCACACCACGTTTAGCTCCTCGGCAGGTGAATTTTCCTTCCAGGATCTGCCCATCGGCAACTACACCGTCACCGTGGTCGCCACCGGCTTCAGCACCAGCAAATACGAGAAGATCACTGTCTCTGCCGGTGTCCCCTATACTCTCCCCGTCAGCCTGGACGTTTCCAGCTCCGCGCAGACCGTAGAAGTCGTCGCCTCCAGCATCACCCTCGACACCACCTCCTCTGCCCTCATCACCGACATTCCCAGCCAGGTTGTCAGTGACACGCCCACCAACGGCCGCGACTTCACCCAGTTCATCCAGTACACCCCAGGCTTCGCCGGTTATTCCGTCGGCGGTGGCGCCGGCGCCGCGCAGGTCAACGGCGTGCGCACCAACCAGGTTAACTGGCAGATCGACGGTACCGACAATAACGATCTCTGGTGGAACATCCCCGCGATCAACCAGGGCGGCGTCTCCGGTATCGCCGGCATCGTCGTCCCGCTCGACTCCATCGACCAATTCTCCTTCATCACCAGCGGCATGCCCGAAACCGGCCGTAACGCCGGCGGCACCGTCAACCTCTCCATCAAGTCCGGTACCAATGTCTTCCATGGCGACGGCTACTACTACAACCGCAACGAGTTCTTCGCCGACAACAGTCCCTTCGCTCCCACGTCCAAAAAGACGGAGACCCGCAATATCGACTATGGCGGAAGCGTCGGCGGCCCCATCATCAAGGACAAGCTCTTCTTCTTCCTCGCTTACGAGCACCAAGGGTTCGTCATCGGCGCTGCACAGTCCAAGACCGAACCCTCGGTCGCCTACCAGAATGAAGCGATTGCCCTGATCAATTCTTACGGTATCTCCGTAAATCCTGTCTCCACAGCACTGCTGGCAAACCTGTGGCCCGCCGCTGCGCTCAACGGCCCTGCCCAGTCCAATAATTACTTCAACCCAGGCACCGAAAACGGGCACAGCTTCAACCCCATCGTTCACCTGGATTACAACATCAACCAATCCAACCAGCTCAGCATCCGCGGCTACTTCGGCGACGGCAATCAGACCGCCCCTTCCACCAGCGAGCTGAGCCCCTACTTCGAAGTCGCCCCCATCCACGTAGAAAACTACGCGGTCATCTACAACCACATCTTCTCGCCCAAGCTAGCCAACCAGGCCTTCTTTGGCGTCAGCTACTTTGATCAGGTCTTCTCCGATGCCGTGCATGATTACGATCCCGTCGCCCTCGGCCTCAATACCGGCGTTACCGATCCCGGCCTCTCCGGCGCACCCAAGATCACGATCGGCGGCGCCGCATCCAGCAGCGGTCTCACCGGCAGCGCCAGCGGCTTCGACCCCATCGGCGTCACGCCTCCCGAGGGTCGCACCGACATCACCGGCCACTTCAACGATGCAGTCGCCTACACCGTCGGCAAACACGAGTTCCGCTTCGGCGGTGAGTTCCGCAAGTCCCAAGTCTATGACTTCTATCAGACCGGCTCTCGCGGCGTATTCACCTTCGACGGCTCGCAGGGACCCTGGTCCCAGAACGGCGGCTCCGCTGCCTGCGACGCCCTCGCCAACGGGGGCACGCCACCACCGGTTGATACCGCTCGGCATCTTGACCCGATCGTACCCACCGACGGCAACGTCCTTCTCCTCGCCGACTTCATGGCCGGCTGCTTCGCCACCAACAATGCCTACATCGCTGAGGGCAATCAGAAGCGTACCGTCTACGAAAACACCTGGACTCTCTTTGCCCAGGACGCGTGGCAGGTTACGCAGAAGTTGAACATCAACTACGGCCTCCGCTACGACTATGCGCAGAGTGTCCATGACTCCGGCAAGGACCTCACCAGCTTCGACCCAGCCCTCGACGGCGGCTTCGCCATCCAGGGTGGCAACGTCAGCGACCTCTACCACCCCTTCAAAGGTTCCATCAGCCCACGTATCGGCGCTTCCTATGCGTTGTTCCCGAAGACGGTGCTCCGTGCAGGCGCCGGAATTTACTATGACACCGTCTACATGCTCTCCATCCTCAACCTCCGCGGCACCACCGATGGCGGCGCACTCGGCATCGGCAACAACCTCGCTGGAGCACTGCCCGTCGTGACTGCCCAGGCAATCCCAACCAACTCAGGCGGCGGCGCTGTCATCTCTGACGGCGTGCCCATCTTCCCCACCCTCGCAGAAGCTCAGGCCGGCGCTGGTGTCACGAACGCTTTCTCCGTCAACCCCAACTATCGCCCCTCCTACACCTATAGCTACAACGTCAACGTTCAGCAGGAAATCGGACCCCGGGTCATTGTGCAGCTCGGCTACCTTGGAACCCTTTCCCGTAAGCTCACCAGCGTCCTCGATATCAATCCCTACGCCATCGGCAGCCAGCTGCTCACCGCTGACAACCTACCAGATAACTTCCCCAGCGCCTGCCTCCCGCCAAATCTCAACAACTACTCCTATCAGCAGTGCACTCGCCCCTACTTCACGCAGTTTCCCAACATCGGCAACGTCAACCAGCTCAACAGCAACCTGAACGCCAACTACAACAGCCTCCAGGCAACGGTCCGCAGCACCAACTACCATGGCCTCACCTCTGAGATCGTGTACACTTGGAGCCACGCACTCGACTACGAGACTGGCCTCATCCCCTATCTTCCCCAGGACAGCTACCGCCAGAAGCTGGAGTACGGCAACAGCGACTACGACACTCGCAACACCTTCGCCGCTTTGCTGAACTATAAAATCCCCGGAGGAACCAGCCTTCCCCGCCTTACCACCGGATGGGAACTCAACGGTGCTGTCAGCCTCCACGGCGGCCAGCCGTTCAGTGTCGTAGCCAACGCCGACGAACTCGGTAATGGTGACAACGCTGACCGCGCCAACGTTACTGGGATTTCGCCATTCAAGGGTGTCTCCCACGCAATCGTCGATGGCGGCGCTCAGTGGTTCAATTCAGCCGCCTTCTCTGAACCCGCTCCCGGCCAGATCAGCAATCAGCGCCGCAACCAGTACTACAACCCCGGCTTCTCCGATGTTGACTTCTCCATCGTCAAGAACACCAAGATCGCCGGCCCCGTCACACTCCAGTTGCGCGCCGAGATGTTCAACCTCTTCAACTACATCAACCTCGCCCCCGTAGGCGCACCGCAGACCAGCGCCGGCGGCAACACTGTCGGCTCAACCATCGGCGCCTTCTTCGGCGCCCCTGGCATCGGCCCCGGTGAACCCTTCAACGTTCAGTTCGCCGGCAAGATCATCTTCTAACCCAACCCCACCTCAACCAGAAACGCCCCAATCCTCATAAGGATTGGGGCGTTTCTCTTTCCACCACACACGCACAGCCGCCTAGAAATCCAACGCCACCTGCGAATACACCGGATCGCGAAACGTCGAGTAAAACGCCTCCTTCAACGGCGTCGACCGCACCTCAAAAATTCCCGGCCAATCGATTACCTCAAACACATCCGGCGTCACCAATGCCTCCAGCTGCTTGGTCGTAAACGGAGGATTCTTGTCCCAAAGTGCGTTCGTCTTTAGCAGCATCCAGAACACGTGATACGGCAACTTCACAATCCGCGCCTTCGCCCCTGTCGCCTGCTTCAGCAGCCGAATCAAATCGATATAGTCAATCCGCTCCATGCCCGTAATGTTGTACGCGCCCGTCTTCTCCGTCTCAATCGACGAAGCAATGATGTCCGCAAAGTCCCCCGCATACAGCGGCTGACGCAGAAACTTCCCATCGCCCGGCACGGGAAACACCGGCACCCGCTGCATGAACCGTCCCAGCCATCCCACATGCTTGCGATCGAACCACCCAAACATCAGTGTCGGCCGCAACACCACCTGCTTGATCCCCGAAGCCGCACCCAGCGCCTCCTGCGCCTTTTTAGTCTCGGTGTAATCATCCACCGCCATCGAGTTCACCACCGACGACGAGATATTCACCGCGTAAGGCACCTTGTACCGCAGCGCGGTCTCCAACAGCCTCTCCGTGGCCGTCACGTTGTTGCGCACATACTCCCCTGAAAACAGGCCGCCGATCTGCGCATGCCCGATCATCAAATGCGTGCAACCCTCCAACTCCTGCTGCCAGGACCCAGCTTCCGCGAGGTCTGCCTCAATCACCCGCAACTCCGGATGTAGCTGCCTCAGGATCGCTGTGTTCTTCGGATGCTTATCGATCGCGACCAGCTCACCCAGGTTCTTGCCCTTCAACCGCGGTAGCAAATTCTGCCCAACAAGGCCCGCAGCCCCGGTAATCACAATTTTTCTAGTCGCCATACTCTCCAAGGTCGATGCACGTTATGCGCGATCTGCTACGCGTTCCAAAATCGGTTTATCTTCCACTATAGCCTGCGCTCCCACCGCTTTCGCCATCGCCGATCCCAGCCGCACACTCTCCGCAATGCCGCGGTCTTCGGGATAATAAAAGCACGTGTCCGCAATCTGCAGTCCTTCAATCGGCGTCTGCACCGGAGGGATCTTCGCCGCAAATCCAGGCTCGCAGATCGGTTGCCCATAGCGCAGTCGTGCCACCTTCGTGTCCTTCACGTCCACGTCGCCGACCATCGGATTAATCTGCCGCAGGCACGCAAACGCCTCCGCAAGCAACCGCTCATCGGTCCACGAAAACTTCTCGTGCGTCACCGGCATGTAATACGGCACATACACCACCGCGTCGCCGCCCATATCCCGCAAGTTCGAAAACTCAATAATCCCTGGAATCTCAATTCCCCGAGCCGAAATATTCACCCAGAAGTGTGGCGACACCCTGCGCGCCAGCTTGAAGATCACGCAAATCACGCCGATGTTTTGGATCGCGTCGTACTTCTGCTTCCACACCTCTGGAAGGTCTGGCACCATGGCATTCACGTACGGTGTAGGCGCCGTGCAAATCACCGCGCCCGCCGCGAAGAACTTCTCCGCCGTCTGCACACCCGTCACATGTCCGTCCGCCGTCAACACGCGCTGCACCGGTGTACCCAGATGCACCCGCCCACCATGCGCCTTTATTCCATCGACCAGCGCATTCACCAGTGTCAGCGTCCCGCCATCGATATACCCCAGGCGCTCTTCTAGCATGCTCTTCCGCGACCGCCCAATCCGTCGAATCCTCGTCCATATCCACGACGCCGAGATGTTATCTGCATACTCATAAAACTTGTAATCAAACAGCGGCTTCCAGAACCGGTCGTAGACTGACTGCCCACACCACCGCAGAATCCAGTCCTTCGCCGACTCGTGCTCGATCGCATCCCAGCTGTTCCGTCGCACGCACACAAACGCGAACAGTCCATACCGTATCTTCTGAAATACATTCAGCCCCGGATATTTGAACAGCGAAACCGGATCGCCCCACGCATGCAGCTTCCCGTCAAAGTACCCCATCGTCGTCTTGCGCCACATCATCTTGTCGCCAATGCCCAGTTCATCCATCAGCTCAAACGTCGGCAGATCCGACAGGCACACGAAATGATAGAACCGCTCCAGCGATAGTCCACCAAAATCAAAGTGACCAGCCATCCCGCCCGGCTCCGGCGCCGCCTCGATCACATCCACCGAATGGCCCTCCTTGGCCGCCCGATACCCAGCCGCCAAGCCCATTGCTCCCGCCCCAATCACCACTACACGAGCCATTCATTCCCCTTACGCTTCGATCCCAACACACTGGGACCTGCTACCAGTTCCCAACTTTAATCCGCATGTTCCCTTGGCTTTGAGTGTACCTTTCCACCCTGAGTTGCACCACGCTCCAACCGCACCCAGTCACTCGCGAACGAGTGTTATGAGCGACCACTCAATGTTTCGTGTAATACACAACGTAGAGCGTCCCCGGCTCATTCCACGGCCATCGCGAATAATGCACGGGCGGGAACGGCGCGAGTCCATAGCAGGCATCGGGGTCAAACGAAATGCCATACCGAGGCACAATGTGCGGTGTCAGATCATGCCCATTCACCTCGCACGTACCATCCGGCAACGGCGGCGCTTCCTTATACATTCCCTTCGGATTAATCATTCGGTAGTCATTGATGAATCCCGCGTGCTCCAACTCAACACCCTGGTTGTACTCCCAGCCATTATCGACAGCCGTGTCCGGAACGCCCGCCGCCAGCAACTCATTCGCCAGCACCACGCGGCCGCGATCCACCGCAAACGTATTGTGCGTATTCACCACCGCATAGATCGCCATCACCGCGACCAGTGCCACACACACCCACGGCAGCTGCGGCCGGATCGCATCCTGGTAATACCTCGCCATGCAAACCAGCGCAACTACCAGCAGCGCCAGTAAGTACCGCTCGGTCAAGTGAAAATCTCCCGCGCGCGGAATCAGCAACAGCCCATACACCACCACGAACGGCCCCACCAGCACCCCAAGCTGCTTCCACGAAACCCCCAGCACGCTCTTCCGCATATTCACTCGATGAACCAGCAGCGAGATCAAACCAAGCACCCCGCCCACCGACACCACCGTGAACACCACCTGCACCGCCCGATTCAGCAACACTGGCGGATTCCCCTTGAGGATCATGAACCCGTACACGCCATAAATGTCCACCCAATCGCCGCCTGTCGGATCCAATGTAAAGCTTCCCCGCACATGACTTGGATAGGTCGCCAGAAATAAATAGCCCGCACTCACCACGGCCCCGAGCGCAATCACCCACCGCCGATTCTTTCGCAACCCCGGAAGAAACAACGCCACAATCGGCAGCAACAGGAACGGCGCATCGAGCAGAATATGCCCCAGCTGGCCAGCCGCATGGCTAGCGTTGAAGCTATCCGAGAACACATGTTCCGGGACGTTGTATGGCTGCCGCTTGAACCACTGCAGGCACCCATAAACCCAAAGCATCCCAGCTACATTCGCCGCCGCAGCACCTAAAAACACCTGTCTTCGCGACCGCAACAGCCACACCGTCGACGGCACCATCACCAGGATGCCCAGCCACGCAATCTGCCGCGACGTCCCGAAAATTCCATCCGCCGCAACAGCAAAACACACCCACGCAATCGCCGCCCGTCCCGTCTCCGCCTGCAAAGCGCGCAAGCATCCATACAGGCACAGCACAATAGCAAACAGCCCCTGGATGTCCGACATGAACGTAACCGATAGCACCAGATACAGCGGAGACAATACCAGCGCGAGCGTTCCAACCGTCGCATTTCGCTCGCTGATATTTGCCCGCACCAGCGACCGCTGCAGCACAAACGCCAGCACCATCGACACCAGCAGCGTGCTCATCCGCACCGTCGTCAACGAATACCCAAACAGCTTAATAAACAGCGCCCCAAGGTAAAGCTGCCACCCCAGAAATGGCGTCGTAGGCCCGTTGTAGAAAATGCGCCCGGTCTCCGCAACCCTGCGCGCAATCAGGATGTACGACATGTCGTCGCACATCCCCATCGTCGTATACGGCCAGCTCACCAGTTCGCACACCAACACCGCCAAGGCGCACATCACAGCCGGCATCCGAAATCTGCGAGCCACTTGCATCACGTCCGCTTCCCTCATCGTAGCGGCGTCCCCGCACCGACAAACTCCGGCAGTCGGCTGAACTGAACCTCATAGACATCCGGCTTCTCAAACCCCGGCCCCAGCAGCCGCAGCGACGCATTCCCAATCTCTGTCTGGTGCAGCATGTACGGCGGCAACCACATGGTTCCCTTCATCGTCCCCACCGCCATCAACGCATGACGATGCCCTGGCAGAAACGCCCCAACATCCATCGTCTGGTATCCCAGCCGATTCCCAAAAAATAGAAAGTTTCTCTGCGCTGTCTCCGACGACGGATACGCCGACACCTCAGCGAAGTCCGTTAGAAAATACAGCCGCCGCTTCAACTCATCCGGCGCATAACACTCCAGCCGCGTATACAAAAGATGATCGCCAACCACCACCGGCAGATCGTTTCCCTCCAGCAGCTTCACCCATGGATCGCTGTCGTATTCCGCCGCCAGCGCAGCATGCACGCTCCGCGGATGAGCCAGCGCGCGGACCCCCGAAGGAATCGTCTTTAAGTCCACCTTCAGCGTCACCGCCGCAAACAAAATCAGCAACACCAGCCCCGCCACGCCACTTAGCCGCGACTGCTCCGCAAAGACCGCCACCAGCAGAATCCCAAGCCCGATCGCAAACCCCAATACATAATCTGCCCGATATGCATGTAACAGGTACGACGCCGGCAACACGTACGCCGGCAGCGCAGTCAACAGGCCCACCAACACCCACTCCGGCCCCGAAAATCCTCCCTTCCTCTCCACCGCTTCCGCTGATCCCTTCCCCTCCGCGAGCACCAGCGACACAATCAAACCCGCAATCAGCAGCATCACCAAAAACCGCCAGTTCGTCGCGAAATAGTCGATATAGGTCTGCTTCATCAAATCCGAACTTGGCTTCGACCAGAAGTTCGAACCATAAAGCTTCGATGCCCGTAGCGCGCCCGGCAACACCGGCAACAGCACCGCAGGAAACAGCACCAGCGCCGCCCACATCGCCGAGCTCACACGTCTTCGCCGCGCATCCGCCCACCACTGAGCCGCCGCGAACGGCACCACCAGGAAAATCCCAAACGTATGCGACGAAATCGCCAACGCCAGCCCGCACCATACGCCCGCCGCGCTCCACCTGCTGCGCCCTTGCAAGCCCTTTTGCCAGCAGATCATCGCAAACGCGAGCCCCGCCAGCTCCACGGCGTAGCTCTTCGCAAACACTGCAAAGCTCAACAGCGGAAACGCCGTCAGCAACAGCACCACCGCAAACGCATAGACCGCCGCATACCGCCGCCGCACAAACACAAAAACGCACCACAACATCGCCAGGAAACTCACGATCGCTGGCAGCCGCGACCGAATCTCTTCATCCGCCGGCAACCCCCGCAGCCCATGCAGCAACAGCGCGTACAGCAGCCCAATTGTGTCCAGACCGCTCGCATAAAAATTCCAGATATCGTGCCAGCGCGGCAGCGCAGCCACCCGCACGATGACAAGTTCGTCATACCAGAGATAGTCGCTCGCAGCCAGGCCAATCAGCGCAACGAACAGCAAACACAATAGCCCAGCCATCCCGGCCCCGGCATGCTGTTCCACCTTTGCTTCGATTCGCTCGAGTGCAGAGCTTACCTTCTGTTTCGCCGCGGATCCTAAAATCATCTATCTCTCGATTTTGATGCAGATCAGTAATCTTATAATCTAATCTTGCGCGAAACCGCGCAGCAAGCATCTACACGTTAGGACCATTGTCGCCGCTCCTAACGCTTTCCGTTGACTCGCCAGAGGATCTCAATGCCGTCTTATGATCTTTGCATCGTGATTCCCACGCTCAACGAGCGCGAGAACATTGGCCTGTTACTGGAGAAGCTTCGCTCTACCCTCCATGATATCCGCTACGAGGTCATCGTAGTCGACGACGACTCACCCGATGGCACCGCCGCCGTCGTCAAGCGCCTCTCCCGCAACCAGCCCAATCTCCACGTCCTCCATCGCATCGGTCGCCGCGGCCTCTCCTCTGCCTGCATCGAAGGCATGCTCGCCACCTCCGCTCCCTACATCGCCGTCATGGATGCCGACCTCCAGCACGACGAAACTGTTCTGCCCGAAATGTACCGCCTCATCTCCGCCAATCATCTCGACCTCGTCGTCGGCTCCCGCAACATCGGCGGTGGCAGCATGGGCGACTTCTCTGACTGGCGCATCAAGCTCAGCCGCCTCGGCCGCCGTCTCTCCGGCGTCGAACGCCACGCCCAGCTCACCGATCCCATGAGCGGCTTCTTCATCGTCCGCCGCTCCTTCTTCGAGCGCATCGCCCATCGCCTCACCGCCATCGGCTTCAAGATCCTCCTCGACATCGTTCTCTCTGCTGACGGCCAGGTCCGCGTCGGCGAAGTCCCCTATCACTTCCGCATCCGCCAGCACGGCCAAAGCAAACTCGACCTCATCGTCGGCCTCGAGTACCTCGAACTCATCCTCGACAAACTCATCGGCAGCTACGTCTCTGTCCGCTTCGTGCTCTTCTCCCTCGTCGGCACCATCGGCGCCGTCATCCACCTCCTGCTTCTCGGCCTTCTGCTCATAGACGAACGCTTCACCTTCATCGAGTCCCAGGCCTTCGCCACCGGCATCGTCATGGTCCTGAACTACGTCATGAACAACTCGTTCACCTACCGCGACCGCCGCCGCCGTGGGTCCGCCTTTTGGGTCGGGATGCTTACCTTCTGCATCGCCTGCTCGCTAGGCGGCATCGCCAATGTCCTCATCAGCGCCGAGGCCTTTCGCCAGGGAATGCCCTGGCCCCTCGCCGGCGTTACCGGTCTGCTCTTCAGCGCCGTATGGAACTACGGTGTCACCTCAATGATTACCTGGCGCCGCGCCCGCCGCTCCGCCGCCCTCCGCGCCGAACGCCGCGCCCAGGCCTCTGCCCTCGCAGACGATACGGAAGCCCGTCCCACCGCAGCCACCAACATCCGCTCCTAACCCACCCACCTAAACCGGATCACACTCCTTGGCCGGAACATGCACCCGCGCCTCTCCATGCCTGCGGCTGTATCCGGTCCAATGACGAACGCCCGCTGCCCCAATCAGCACCAGTGCCAGTCCGCACACCCCATTCCATCCCCACCGCCACCACGCCCATCCCGCCACCGCCGACCCCATCGCACCGCCCGCAAAAAATATCGTCATATAGATCGTATTGAGCCGGCTCCGCGCCCCCGCGCCCAACCCAAAAATCCGCGTCTGGTTGCCCACCTGCATCATCTGCTGGCCCACATCCAGCGCCACCACGCCCACCACCAGCGCCACCATGTGCCATGCAGTCGACGCATGCAATCCCTCCGTCACCAGCAGCCACACATACGACCCCGTCATCACCGCCCCCGCCACCGTTACCACGAACCGCGTTCCCCGCTTGTCTGCCAGCCATCCCGCAAACGGAGCCACCATCGCTCCAGCCGCGCCAACCATCCCAAACGTCCCGGCCACTCCCGGCCCCAGCCCGTAATGTGCGTTCAGCAGATACGCCAGCGTCGTCCAAAAGCAGCTGAACGACGCGAACGTCAGCGCCCCAATCACCCCCGCCTCCCTCAGCAACGGTTCGGTCTTGAACAGCGTCCACAACGACCGCATCGCCTGCCCATACGTCAGCGACTCCTTCGGCACCATCTTCGGCATCACCCGCCACATCACGGGCACGAACATGAGGTTCATCACGGCCGCCACCACAAACACGCTTCGCCACCCCGCCACATTCGCCAGCCATCCCGCAAACGTCCGCGCCAGCAAAATACCCAGCAGCAGGCCCGTCATGACCGTCCCAATCGCCTTGCCCCTTTGATCGTGGCTTACAAGATCAGGAGCAATGGGCAACACCACGTGCGTCACTGCTGCCATTAGCCCGACCAGCGCGCTCGCAACAATCATCCACGCCAACCCCTGCGCCAGCGCCGCCACCACCAGCGCCACGCTCACCGCCGCGTACATCCGCATCATCAGCGCCCGCCGCTCCGCCACATCTCCCAGCGGCACAAAGCACAAAATCCCCGCCGCATAGCCCAGCTGAGTCGCCACGGCCACCCACTCCATCGCTCGCGCATCACGCCCAAACGTCTTGCCCATCACCAGCAGCAGCGGCTGGTTATAGTAAATCGACGCGACTCCCACAGCGCACGCCACCCCCAAAAACGGCAACGCCCACCGTCCCACCATCGCACTCTGCTGCCGATCGTCCAATTTCCGCCCCACCTCTCAGCCCGCGCAGACTTCCCGCATACTGCGCTACCGACTATCATCATATCTAGGCCTTTATGTCTCAGCAGGACACCATTGCCGTAGCCATGTCCGGTGGCGTCGACTCCTCCGCCGTCGCCGCGCTCCTCCACGCCCAGGGACATCCCCTCGTCGGCCTGACTCTCCAGCTCTGGAACCAGCGCCGCCTCGCCGCCAACTACGCCGACCTCGGCCTCCCCGAAACCGTTCCCCAAGGCCGCTGCTGCTCCATCGACGACGTCTACGACGCCCGCCACGTAGCCGAGCACCTCGGCATCCCCTACTACCTCGTCAACGCTCAAGATCGCTTCGAAGCCGAGGTCGTCAAGCCCTTTGTCAGCGAATACCTCGCCGGCCGCACCCCCATCCCCTGCACCCTCTGCAACAACCACCTCAAGTTCGATCAGCTTCTCCTCACCGCCCGTCAGATCGGTGCCGAGCGCATCGCCACCGGCCACTACGCCCGCAATCATTACGACGAAGCCCGCGGCCGCTGGATCCTCTCCCGCCCCGCCGACCGCTCCAAGGACCAGACCTACTTCCTCTTCGGCCTCACGCAAGACCAGCTAAGCCGCACCCTCTTCCCTCTCGGCGAGATGCAGAAGCCAGCCGTCCGCGAAATGGCCGCCGACCACGGCCTCGACCTCGCCCAGAAGCCCGACTCCCAGGAAATCTGCTTCATCCCCGGCGGCAGCTACCAGAGCTTCCTCACCGCCTACCTAGCCGAGCAAGGCAGCGACGTCCCTGACTCCTCCGGCGAACTAGTCTCCACCTCCGGCGAACCCCTCGGCACCCACACCGGCATCCACGGCTTCACCGTAGGTCAGCGCAAGGGTCTCGGCATCAGCTCGCCCGACCCGCTCTATGTCCTCAAGATCCACCCCGACTCCCATAAGGTAGAAGTAGGCACCGACTCGCAGCTCCTATCCACCCGCCTCACCGCCAACCGCCTCAACTGGGTCTCCATCCCCGAACCCAACGAGCCCATCCGCGTGACCATCAAGATCCGTCACCGCCACGAGCCCGCCCCCGCAACCCTCCGCGTCACGGCTCCCGACACCATCGAAGCCATCTTCGACGAGCCCCAGCGCGCAATCACCCCCGGCCAATCCGCCGTCTTCTACCAGGACGATGAAGTAGCCGGCGGCGGCTGGATCTTCTAGCTACTCGTAATCGTTGAACTTTGTTGCCTGCCCTTTGTTCCCAAACGGCGAGCGCGCTACCAGCGTCTCCATCGCCGCCTTCACGCCCGCAATCACCCCGGCAATTTGCTTCACCGGCCCCCTGATCCCGCTCTGAACCGTCTGAGAGATCTCCTCGGTAGCGTGTAGCGCGTCGCTCACAATCCCGTCCGCGCGCCGTACCTGGACCCGCGTGCGCCCATTGATCTCGCGCATGGTTTCATTCAGCTCAGTTATCGTCACGCTCAACTCGTCCACCTTCACCCGCACGGTCGACGAGATCTGCTCGGCACTGTCCCCCACGCTCTTTACCTTTGGCTCCAGATCCTTCAAAATGCTCGCCGTCCGGTCCATGATCGGCCCCGTCTTCGTCTCCACAATGTTCGCAATCACGCTCACACGGTGCAGCAGCTTCGCACCAAACATGCTGATGATGATCACCCCTACCGCCTGCGCCATCAGCGCCAACGCGATGAGACACAGGAAGATCATCGCCCAATGAATATCGCGTTTCGTCAGCTCATCCTGCTGGAAGACAATCATTGCTGCGCCTAATACCGGCATGACTCTGCTCCTGTTCGCTCTGCAAACTATTGATCTTTACTATCTTGGGCGTTTCCTGCACATCCATGCAAGTCGCGTACCATCGCATGCACTACCCACCTACGCCTGTCGCAACAAGGGCCGGCATTCACCGGCCCTCATCGCGACAAGCCCTACCTTTATCAACCCCGAAGCAATTGGCTACGCAATCGGCGTCGTGTCATTGGTCTTCGACGCATACGCGTCCTTGCCCGCATCCAGTGCAGCCTTCGCCGCCTCCGTCTGCGTCTGGATCAGGTCCTTGCCCTTATCGACATACTGCGACCACTGGGTGCGTCCCTTGTCGTAAAACTCCTTGCCCTTATCGACATAGTCCGCAGCAGCCTGCTTGCTCTTGTCCACATACTGGCCGGCAACCTGCTTGCCCTGCTCGGCATACGCTGCAGCCTGGGTCCTGCCCTGCTCATAAAGATCGTTAGCGCGATCCTTCGCGTCTAGCGCTCCAGCCTTCAGGTCGTCGCGGGTCTCTTTGCCCGACTTCGGCGCGTACAACACGCCGACCAGCGCCCCGATACCCAGCCCTGCAAGAAACCATCCGAATCCACCTGCGCTGTCATTGTCTGCCATGCCACTCTCCTAGTGAGACTTAACTCTTGCGACAGAATACTCTCTTCCGGCTTGCAAATTCCTTCGAAAATCCGGCCGTAGAAACCCATCGCTTGCTGTAGTCTCTCTCTTAACTGGATGCCTCCACAATACCCGCGGGTTGCGTCCCCCGTGGCTTCCGCACACGTCGTTGGCCCCATGCACCTACGTCCTCCGTACCCAGCCTAAGCAAACAGACCCCTTAGCAGCCACGGCCCTGCAGCCTGTCCCACTCGCTTACTCCATGCACCCCCCGACATTCACCCTGCATCCAACAAACGGAATGCAGTCCATCAATCTTTCTCACCTCAAGCTGCGATTACCGGCCTTCTTGTAGCGCACGCATCTGCAGCTACATCCGCTTCCCCGCCGTCTAACGAGTTAGCCATGGGGATTGGCCGAAAGCCCGCCACTCTCCGCACCTTTCGCGCGGTTTTTCTCCCAGCCCACTACCCTGCCAGAAGGGATCACGACCTTGAGCGCGCAAACACCTCCGGCTACGCCATCCCAGCCAAACCGCTCCCATCCCGACCGCAAGCCCGCTGGCTTTCTCTCCTTCACCCTCCACGCCCATCTTCCCTGGGTCGTCAACCACGGCACCTGGCCCCATGGCATCGAGTGGCTACACGAAGCCGCCGCAGAAACCTATCTCCCGCTCCTCCGCGTCCTCGGCAATCTCGAGCGCGATGGCATCGCCCTCAACTGCACCCTCAATCTCTCCCCCATCCTGCTCGAGCAACTCGCCCACCCCGTCTTCAAGGCCGACTTCCCCCGCTATCTCGACCGCAAAATCCTCTCCGCACGCGAAGACGAAGCTTATTTCCTCTCCGTCAGCGAATTCCACTACGCCGAGCTCGCCCGGTTCTGGCAGAAATACTTCACCGACGCCCTCAACGACTTCAACGCCCTCAACGGCGACATCATCCAGGGCTTCCGCCACTTCAACGACGCCGGCTTGATCGAAATCATCACCTGTTGCGCTACCCACGGATATATGCCATTGCTTGGGACAGACGAAAGCGTTCGCGCGCAGGTCCGCACCGCCGTCACCGCGCACCAGCGCCACATCGGCAAACACCCTCGCGGCATATGGGCGCCCGAGTGCGGCTACCGCCCCGCCGGCCCCTGGAACTATCCCGTCACCCAGCAGGACGGCACGCCCATCGCCCCCGCCTTCAACCGCATTGGCGTCGAGCAAGCCATCAGCGAATCCAATATCGACTTCTTCTTCGTCGACACCCACCTTGTCGAAGAGTCCGCCCGCACCCCGTCCCCCTACGAACTCCGCGATGGCGCACTCGTCCCTTCTAAGGACGAGCCCATGACCCACAACGACTACCGCCGCCTCTACCAGCCCTACTACGTCGACGGTGCCCACACTCCCGACGCCCAACAGCACCCCGTCACCGTCTTTCCCCGCGACCCCTCCACAGGTACCCAGGTCTGGTCCGGCAACTTCGGCTACCCCGGCGACAGCAACTACCTCGACTTCCACAAGAAGCGCTGGCCCGGCGGTCATCGCTACTGGTCTGTCACCGGCCCCAGCGTCGACATGGCCGACAAGCAGCCCTACGACCCCGCCCGCGCCGCCGAACGCACCCAGGCCCACGCCTCCCACTTCGTCCACCTCGCCTGGGAAGCCCTCAACGCCGCCATGCATGACGCCGTCCCCCCCATCTTGTCCAGCCCTTTCGACGCCGAGCTCTTCGGCCATTGGTGGTTCGAAGGTCCGCAGTGGCTAGAGGCCGTCGCCCGCACCCTCCAGGACTACCCCATCGGCATCCAGCTCACCTCCGCTTCCGACTACCTCGACCAATATCCCCGCGCCGGCTTCATCAAGATGCACGAAGGCTCCTGGGGCGCCGAAGGCACCAATCACGTCTGGATGAATCCCGAAACCGAATGGACCTACGCCCAGATCTATCCCGCCGAGCTCTATCTCCGCGACCTCTGCACCGCCGGCACATGGAAACCCGATGGCCACGCCAACCAGCCCACCGCCGAGCGCATCGTCAAACAGCTCTGCCGCGAGCTCCTCCTTCTCGAATCCTCCGACTGGCAATTCCTCATCACTACCGGTGCCGCCCGCGACTACGCCGAACTCCGCTTCGAAACCCACATGGACCAGTTCAACGAACTGAAATCCATGTGGCAGCATCTGGAATCCCATCAGTCCATTACCCACGAACAGGAAGAGCGCCTCGCCGCCGTTGAACTGCGCGACAGCATCTTCCCTGACATCGAGCCCGACTTCTGGGCCGCCGGCTCCCGCCAGCACCGTGCCGACGAACGCTCCCATCCCGCCACCGACGCGGCCCGCCGACACACCCTCCCCACCGCCGATCCGCCGCCTCGCAACGGTTCCTCGGCCCAGCCCACCTCACCCGATCCCGCCCCCCACTCCACCTACAACCCCAACCCTTCTGCCTGATCACCCTGCCCTGCATCTAACCGCATCAGTTGTTTCATTCGCTACTCAATGAGTTCTTCTTCCCCCATCCACCGGAGATCGATCCAAAAGCCCCAGAAGCGGTCTGTGCAGTCACAGAACCGCGTGCCCCATCTCTCACCTTTGAGACATGGGTCTTCACAGCCCGTCCCGACGTCCCTCGGCCCCTACCTCGTCCCCAATCCGCGCCCTCGCTACTCCGCGCTAGCCCTCTGGCATCTCCTCTCGCTCGACGCCCCCACCGTAGCCACTCTCTGGACCGTCTTCATCGCCCGCTGCTCCCATCTACATCTCCTTTGGACCGAGCCAGCCGCCATGTTCCTCGCCGTCTGGATGATCTATGCCGCCGACCGCCTCCTCGACGCCCGCTTCCCTGCACCACCCAACTCTCGCCTCTCGCCCTCCAACCTGGAACCACGCCACCGCTTCCACCACGCCCATCGCACCGCCTTCGTCACCGTCATCGTCCTCAGCTCCATCGCCCTCACCGCCCTCCTGTATCGCATCGACCCACGCTCCCTCCACTTGTACGCCCTTCTGGCCACGCTCCTGGCCGCGTGGATGCTCCTGATCCACGTCCGTCCCGCACCTCACACCCCCGCCAGCCGCCTCCCCAAGGAGCTAGCTGTCGGTATCTTCTTCCCTGCCGCCGTCTTCATCCCCACCCTCGCTCGCACCACGGCCACCCCCGCCGCCATTCACTTCCTCGGCTCAGCCGCCACTTGGATCCGTCCCACCCTTCTCCCCTCCGCCATCCTCTTCGCCTGCGTCTGCACCCTCAATTGCCTCTGCCTCTACACCTGGGAACACCCAACACCGCACACCCCACACCTGCGCACCGACCTGACCCGCGCAGACGACATCCCGCACCAGCCAGCCCACTGGACTACCCGCTGGGCCACCGCCCGCCTCACCTACCTGGCCCTCGCGATCCTCACCACTTCAACCATCGCCTCCGTCAGCCGAGCCCTTCCCATCGCTCTCCCCGCGCTTGCCTGCTCGCTCAGCACCGCTGCACTCTTCGCCCTCAATCTCTACCGCCGCCGCCTCTCCCCCATCCACCTCCGCGCCGCCGCCGACCTCGTCCTTCTCACCCCCATCCTCTTCCTCCCCTTCTTGCGATGAATCCCGACCCATCCCGGCCCTCAGAGTTTGCCGCCCCCAACTTCGACCGCGTAGCCCGCATCTACCGCTTCGCCGAATACCTCTCCCTCGGCCCGCTCCTCCAGCGCACCCGCACTCATTTCCTCCGTGAGCTCCCACACCGACACCAAGCCCTCATCCTTGGCGATGGCGACGGCCGCTTCCTCGCCCGCCTCCTCGCACGCCGGTCCCATCTAAGCGCCCTCGCCGTCGACACCAGCGCCACCATGCTCCACCTCCTCCGGCACCGCTGCCAACCTTACATCGAGCGCGTCCGAACCTTACAGGCCTCCGCCCTCACCATCACCCCGCCTCCCGGCACCGACCTCATCGTCACCCACTTCTTCCTCGACTGCCTCACCCAACCCGAACTCACCACCCTCACCCAAAACATCGCCGCCCTCACCGCACCAGGCACCCTCTGGCTCCTGTCCGACTTCGCCATCCCCCCGAACCCCATTCTCCGCCCCTTCGCCGCCCTCCATATCCGGTCCCTCTACTTCGCCTTCCGCATCCTCACCGGCCTCCGCGTCACTCATCTACCCGACCCCCAATCTGCCCTCACCTCCGCCGGCTTCACGCGTACTGCCCGTCACGAATTCCTCTTCGGCCTTCTTTACACAGAAATCTGGCAACTCCATTAGAATCACCTCAGAGCCCCATGCAGACAGCGCTCCAACTCGTCAACGATCCACAATCTGACCCCGAACCCGCTCCACCCTCGCTACCCGAACCCGACCCCGGCATCTTCCATCCCCCAACCCCTCCACCTCAGCCAACCAACACCCCTCTACCGCATCTCACCCCTAAGCAATGAACATATTTATCCTTCGCCACGCCAGCGCCGGCAGCCCTCGCGCCAATCCGCTCCTCGATCTCAAGCGACCCATCGACAAGGATGGCAAGACGCAGTGCCTCCAGCTCGCTCACGTCCTCAACGCCCTCAAGCTCAACTTCGATCTAGTCGTCTCCAGCCCCCTCAAGCGCGCCCAGCAGACAGCCCAGCTCGTCGCTACCGAGACCGGCTACGAACAGAAAATCCTCATCTCTAACGCTCTTGCCCCCGGCGCCACCTTCGCGCAGTTTCAGCGCCTGCTGCGCGACTGCTCTACCTCCGAGAATCTTCTCGTCGTAGGCCACAACCCCAACCTCACCCAGTTCCTCTCGCAGCTCCTCGGCGTCGGCGCAAACGATAACTCCTCCGTCCGGCTGCGCAAAGGCTCGCTCGCCCGCGTCAACCTGCAGCGCAACACGGCCGTCCTTCAGTCTCTGATTGATCCCCGCGTCGTCCGCGCCCTCTACACCACTTCCACCAAGAGCTCGCGCCGAAAGACCTCGCGGAAATAAGCCGCCTCTTTTTTCAGCGACCACTGCTCCAGCTCCGCCCCACCCCGCGCCGGAATCAGCTCCAGCACCACGCGCTTCGGATACACCTTGGTCCGCACCCGCACCGCCGCGGTCGCCCGATCCTGGTTCAGCGCCTCTGCCAACCGCAGCAGCACGATCGCGCTCCGAACATGTGCATGCTCCTCCACCGGCACAAACCGCATGGGCCGATCCATCGCCTCCGGCCGGCTCTTTCCCAGGTACCGCGCAATCGCCGCCACAATCGCTCGCTGCGCCGGCGAAAACCCAAATATTTCCGAGTTCGCAATGATGTACTGCGTGTGCCGATGATGCCCCTGGTGGTTCATATATTTCCCCACCTCCTGCATCATCGCCGCGGCCTGGATCCATAGCCGATACTCCACCGGCAACTGGTGAACCGCCTCCAGCTGATCGAACAGCTGCACCGCATGTTGCATCTCCGGCTCCACCTTGCGCGGATCAACCCCATACCGCCGACACACCTCGAGCACGCCCTCCCACCGCTCAGCTTCCATCGTCCGATGCGCGCTCGTCCGCACATCCGTATCCGCAAGCATCTGCGCGAGGATTCCATCCCGCAGACCCAGCCGTGAAAATCGATACCCCTTCAAGTGCATCCGCTCCAACAGCGCGGCATACACCTGCGCGCCGCCGACAATAATCTCAGACCTCCTCGGCCCAATCCCCGCGACCGCCGCCCGCTGCGCATTATTCAGCTTCGCCAGCCGATCCGCGATCTTGCGCACCGCCGGCGTCTCCGCCGTCAGAATCTCCACCCTCGTCGCAGCAACTTTCTTCGCTGCCTTCTTCCCAATCCCTGCCCGCGCACCCTTCTTCTCCAACCCCAACTCCAGCGCGCTGCTCGCCTCCGCCAGCGCCGCCGCTGTACCCGACGTAGCAATCACCAGCCTCACCTTCGGCTGCCCCAGCTTCCGCTCTGCTCTCCCCAATTCGCGATCGATAAACTTCCGCAGCCGAGCCACATCTTCCTTGCTCGGCGGATCGGTCCGCAAAAATTCTGCCTGCAGCCGCACCGCACCCAGCGGCAGACTCACCATCTGCTGAATCCGCCCGTGGTCCGAGATCGTTACCTCGCAACTCCCGCCGCCCAGGTCGATCAGCAAACACCGGCCCTGCGCCCCCGGCTCATGCGTCACAATTCCCAGGTGAATCAGCCGCCCCTCTTCCAGCCCCGAGATCACCTCAAGATTCCACCCGGTAGCCGACTTCACCCACGCCTTAAACGCATCCGAGTTGCGCGCATCCCGCACCGCGCTCGTCGCCACCACCCGCACCTTGTCCACCACCTGCGCCTGCACCGACCGCTGAAACCTCTTCAGCGTCTTGATCGTATTCGCCATAGCCTCGGGCGAGATCACACCTGTCTCAAACACGCTCTCGCCCAGCCGCGTCACCTCGCGGTCTTCAAACAGCGTCTTCAGCCGATGCGCCTGCACCGACGCAATCGCCAGCCTGCAAGAATTGGACCCGATATCGATTGCTGCAAAGGTAGGCATCGTCTTCTGCATCCTTACACGTCAAATGCGGTGGAAAACCGGCCCAACCACACGACCTACCGCCACCCTACAGGCCGCGTGCGTTAATCCGATCAACAATTCGCCCGCGTGAACTTCCGCAGCTTCGCTATGCTTAGGACATCTTTCGTCGCGGGCCTTCCCTCAACCCCTCAACCCACACCCCGAGTACCACCCTATGCCCCTCGACGCCTTCTCTCCCCAACCATCGCTGGCCTCCACCCACGCCCCCGAAAGCGCCGCCACCACAGCTACCCACCCGGGTGGCCTACGTCTCACTTCTGAGATGTGGGTTTCCACCAAACTCCGTCCCTCATCCAAAACCCCACCTCCGTCGTCGCCCGCTTCCGCGACCTCCCCGCCCACTCATCTCCTCCTCCTCATTAGCCTCTGGCTCCTCCTCTACATCACCGCCGCCTTCACCCCTCCCCTTCTCGACGACGCCGACGCCACCCACGCCCTGGCCGCCCAATCCATGCTCTCCACCGGCGACTGGGTCACCCTCCACGTCAACGGCATCCGCTACCTCGAAAAGCCGCCCCTCCCCTACTGGATCACCGCCGTAAGCCTCAAACTTTTCGCCCCCACAAGCTCGCATCGACCGCAATCCAAACTCCCGCCGTCCGCGCAGGACTCCGTACGCGCTTCTGCGGACGGGTGGGATACCGCGGCCTTCGCCGTCCACTTCCCCCTGGCCCTCACCGTCCTCGTCCTCGTCCTCCTCGGCTACACGTGGGCCCGCCGAGCCTTCAACCAAACCGCCGCCTTCTATACCGGCCTCTTCCTCCTCACCTCCGCCGGCGTCTTCCTCTTCACCCGCATCTTCATCCCCGACGCCCTCCTCTCCCTCCTCCTCGCCTTCACCCTCTACGCCTTCCTCCGCTCCCTGAACTCGCAACAAACGAATCCTTCACCGTCCGCGCAAGACTCTGTCATCCTGAGCGAAGCGCGTAGTAACCAAAACGCTGTCATCCTGAGCGGGTGAGAAACCTCTTAGAAATATTTGATTCAATTTGCCCTATGAGGCATGATTTTGGCTGTGTAGGATTTGTGCAGGGCTATTGTGCAGAATTCGCGCTGAATGACAGTTTTCTCACCGCCAGAAGAGGCCGGGAGAAACCCGCAGGGTGTCTCCCGCGCCGTTGAAAATGGCAGACGGGATCGTATGCGTCCCGTCTGTCGATTCTCTTGTGTCGTCCGATTGTTACATGGCTGTGGGCGTGATTTTCATGCCGCGACCTCGACCAGTTCCTCGTTGGTTACTTCTTCTGTGATGGGCGGCTCCAGTGCGGCAAGGATGACGCTGGCGGTCTGCTGAATGACTTCGAGCGATTCGGCCCGCAGCGAGGCGTTGCCCTTATAAAGCTGGATATACGACGCGCTGGCGTTGTCGTTGACCAAACCAACAGCCATCCCAACCACAAACGCCACGGCCTCGGCTTCTGTCTCGCGCACGATCTTCGTGGTGGCTGTGCGGCGTTCGCTGCGATGCAGGAGTTCGTGAGCTGTTTCATGGACAAGCGTGGCGAAGGTTTCCGCCTTCGACTGTCCGGGCAGAATTGCGATGCGTCCGCCGTAGCTCATGCCGAGTGCGGGGGCAATGTTGGCGTTATAGACAAGCTGAATACCATTGGCCTTCACGAATGCTGCCAGTCGGTCGATGTTCTCGCCGGGGTCGCCTGTGACTTCGTGGAGCGCGGGCAGTTCTACACCATCGGTCTGCGAAACATCGAAGACGTAAGCGTTACGGAAGCCGAGCAATACCCGCTCGTTCTGTTTGGTGATGTCCTGGCTGGCATCTGCGTCTTTCCTGCGGCGAACGCCAACAATCGGGGCAAGGATGCGGATGCCCTTCTGTCCGGCCTTCACACTGCGGCCAAGGTTCTTCCACGTCCAGAACCCCGCTACTCTGGTTGCCGAGGGCATTTGCCGCGCTATCTCCAAGACGTTTCCGAAGGAATAGTTATGAAATCGGCTCATGGCGTTTAGGTAGCTGGTAAGGGCTTCGGAGTGTCCGGCCTCCAACTGCTCGATCAGCAGCTTGATGTTGGTGACAATGACTTCCTGTTTGGTGTTGGGCTTCTTGCTGTCGGTGATGGCAATGGTCTTCATGGTGTTGGCTCCTTGGGTTTGGCTCTTGCACGTCCGCGTTGAAACGCGGCATGTACATGCCGAACGCCACCTGGCGAAGGCGGGGGTAGCAAACGGAAAGGTCTTCGAGCGGAGCTTTTTGGGGGGGACCGCGCATAGCGTGGGGGAGCCAAAACCCGAAGGGCGAATGGCCTTGCAGAGCGCGGGGGGCAGAGCCCACTAGGGAGGCTTGGTTTCCTATGAAGTGCGCGTCAGCGCACACGAACTATAGGGAGGGCGTTGCGGGATGGAAAGGCCCGCAGAGGTGGAAGCGGAGAACGCGCAAGCGGTCGCAGCGCGGAGGAAACGTCCTCCGCAAGAACACGCACTTCGATGTTTGATTCAAAGATTCAGAAGAGAGACGAGCTACCGACCGATGGAGAAGCCATGCGACATTTCGTGCTCCGGCACAGATTGCGGCTTCATCTTTTCACCAAGGTCTGGTTGCAGTGTGGCACTCTTTTCGACGCCGATCTGAGGTGCATGAGCACTCTGCTGTGATACCTCATGCCCAAGCGCAATCGGCAACTTCTCGCGGTCGTTGGTAAATATCTGCGCATCCTGCGCTCCACGCGAGACGGCGACATAGGCCATACGGTTGTTGAGCAAGTCCTTCGCACCCAACTCCGTATCTACATGAACCAACACGCGCTCGGCTGTCTGCCCCTGACTGGAATGGCTGGTCACGGCATAACCATGATCGAGGTGCGGATTGCGTACCGGGTCGATTGCGATGGAACGCCCGTCGTCCATCCGCAGACCTATACGACTAGTGTTGATTCGCTCTACCGTACCCAATTCGCGGTTTGCGATCTTCAACTCGTTGTCGGGTGCTGTGAACTGAATGCGGTCGCCCACTGAAAACGCACGCTGTTCCTCGCGGTAAACCGACACGCCCTGCTGGCGGCGGGGATCGTAGCTTTGCTGTCGTCCATTGAGCAATGCAACCGTGATTTGGTTGTGCGCCGCATCGACGCCGATCACGCGGGCGTACTCGCCTTTCTGGATGCCGGTTTCTTTTGAACCTCGGCTGTAACGCAGGACATCGCCCACCTCGTACTTTTCTGCCCAAGTGCGGGCGGCTCCAGTAAGCTCCTGTCGTTGCACCAACGTCTGCACCGGATGTTCTTCTTTGCCCACAACGCCACGCTGCTGCAACTCCGAGTGGATACGACTATTGATCTCCATACGCGAACGATTGTCCGGCGAGACCACAAGCGTGCTCTCAGGAGCCTTTGCGTACTCCTTCGCAATCGCTTCGATGCGCTCTTCACGACCTCGAAATTCATGCACGCGGCCCTGTTCGTCCAAGTCCTTTACCGCAGCACCCACTTCGCCTCGCGCTAGCTGTTCGACCACGTTGCGCAATTCAGGGTCCTTCTGGCGCACAATCTGGTCAAGCAAGACAGTCCTCATG